>Ga0209270_1000162_pt1 | contig 171068 bp, 167 predicted proteins | sample MTBAKSrepl1MetaG_FD_187456 | JGI IMG/M metagenome (GOLD analysis project Ga0209270, IMG submission 187456) | Enrichment culture microbial communities from Arthur Kill intertidal strait, New Jersey, USA, that are MTBE-degrading - MTBE-AKS1... | ecosystem: Environmental > Aquatic > Marine >... | reverse complement strand
GCCATGATCTTCACCTTTTAGAGAGATCTTGTATCATAGCTGTCCACTTTTCAAGTTTTGATGATTATTCTTGACCGTTTTAGCGGTTCACTTTTGAACTGTTATCAGTTCACTTTTCAAGTGTTATCGGTTCACTTTTAAAGTTCTGCTAACATAACCACACATTTGCTTGACAACACCCTCACAAGCATGTAGAATTTCATCACGTTTGCGCCGAGATAGCTCAGTTGGTAGAGCACGCGGCTGAAAACCGCGGTGTCGCCAGTTCGATTCTGGCTCTCGGCATCCAAAACCCCGTTTCGCGGGGTTTTACTTTTAAGTTACAATGTTTCCAATGTTTGTAGATAAATATGAAAAAATACCAAATCGAAGGACATTCGTCCTTTTTATTACTCTGCTGTGTTGTTTGATCTTTTTGAGCGCCTGTACATCAAAAACCATTTGGGTATTATTCGATGATGAACCAACGTTGCATCAAATTCCCATCCATGGGGATACTTATGCCGAAGTGCTTTCCAATGCCGACCTATCCCTGGGAGAAATGGACCACATGTGGGTAAACGGCATAAGCACGACAGCAGATCAAGCGGTGGATTTGAAAGCGGGTGATACTCTACAGGTACAGCGTGCTTATCCCCTCACCATTCATGACAATGGCATAGACCGAACCCTGCTGACCAGCGCCCGCACTATCGGACAGGCACTGTGGGAAAACCACATTACAATCTCGAGCGACGATTATATCTCATTGCCATTGGACACTATGATCAATCAGTCGCTCTCCCTGGATATCCGGCGCAGCAGCACTATCACTATTCAGGTGGATGGAAAAGAAGTGATCGGCAGCGCATCAGCGCAAACGGTGGGAGAAGCCTTGGCACAATCGGGGGTTGCGCTTGAAAATTTGGATTACAGTATTCCGGCAGAGAATGAAGCGTTACCAGCTGACGGGGTGGTTCAGGTGATACGCGTTTCTGAGGAGATCACTCTGGTGGAAGAGATCATCCCATACGAGACTGAATATGTGGCTGATCCCGAATTGGATCTCGACCAGTATGCGGTGGTTGAAGCCGGGGAAGCTGGTTTGAGCATTTCTCGTATTCGCGTACGCACAGAGAATGGGGTAGAGGTATCACGCAAAACAGAAGAAGCATGGATCGCAAAATCGCCGGTCTCTAGAAAAACAGCCTATGGCACCAAGATCACCATCCAAACCACCAGCACACCCGATGGGACGATTGAATACTGGCGCGCAGTGACAGTGACTGCCCATTCCTACCATGATACGGGATACAGGACCGCCAGCGGGAAATGGCCCACCTACGGTATGATGGCTGTTTCCAGTTCATGGTGGCCTAGCATGAAGGGCGCTTCATTCTATGTTCCGGGTTACGGAATTGCAGTGGTAGAGGATAAATGCGGTGCCTGTGAAGGGAATATGCTGATCGATCTATTCATCCCCACTGAAGATTATGTGGGCTGGCATAAAAGCGTAACTCTCTATTTCCTCACGCCCGTCCCGAGCAATATCAAATATGTGCTCCCCTAATATATAACCCATGGAATATCAAAACCCGATTCCCTTGCTCAAAGAGCACCATCTCACTCCCAAGAAAGAACTTGGACAAAATTTCCTGATAGATAGTTCTATCCTGTCGCGCATCGTGGAAAGCGCGGAAATATCCAAAACAGCGCAAGTGCTCGAGATCGGCGCCGGTTTGGGCAGCCTGACCTATTTTCTAGCAAGTGCAGCAGAACGGGTTGTGGCAATAGAGGTTGATCAAGCCTTGCTGCCGATTGCCAGACAGGTCTTGAAAGATCAAGATAATGTAGAGTTGATCGAGGGGAACATCTTAAAGATAGATATTCCTGTGTTACACCTACCGAATGGTTATACCGTGGTGGCAAACATCCCGTACTACATCACCTCTGCCATCATTCGCAAACTACTCACCACCAAAGAAAAGCCCACTCGCATGGTACTGACTATTCAGGAGGAGGTAGCAGAGCGCATCTGCGCCAAGGCGGGTGAGATGAATCTGCTGGCTCTCAGTGTGCAGGTCTTTGGCAAACCAAGCACTCTGTTGAAGATCCCCGCGGGAGCCTTCTACCCGACGCCCAAAGTTGATTCAGTGACCCTACGCATCGATCTTTATGAAAAACCTTTGATCGCTGAAGAAAAGCTGGACATGTTCTTCCGTCTGATCAAAGCCGGTTTCAGCCAAAAGCGCAAAATGCTGCGCAACACCCTCTCTGCCAGCCTGCATATTCCCCGTGAAGAAACAGACATACTGCTGGAAAAAAGCGGGATCACCCCGCAACGCAGGGCACAGACCATTGCACTTGAAGAATGGAATGCGCTCACCGAGCAATTTACCCCCATCTTGAAATAAGTACCTAGCGATCGACAAGATCGTGGTAAAGTCCTTTCAACATCCAGACGCGGTAAGCCGCTTCGAGCTGAATGCGGAAAGACATTTTTGAAGTACCCCAGCGGCGGTCGGCAAAATAGATGGGGATCTCGCGAAAACGCAATCCCAACAGACGAGACAGATATGCCATTTCCACCTGGAAGACATAGCCATTGGAGCGCACACGGTTCAGGGGAAGGCGACGCAAGGCTGCACTTTTCCAGAGACGAAAACCACCCGTCACATCGCGAATGGGTAGGTTCAAAATGGTACGCGCGTAGAAATTCCCAAATCTTGAAAGCCCTTTGCGCCAAAATGGCCAATTCTCATCCAGCTGCCCACCGGGAATATAACGCGAACCGATGACCATGTCCACATCCTCTTGTTGCAATGCCTGCAATAACTGCGGGACCTTCTGGATGGGGTGCGAGAAATCGGCATCCATCTGCCCCACCACCTGCGCACCAGATTGCATGGCAATCTCAAAGCCCTGGATATAAGCAGTGCCCAGACCCAACTTTCCCACGCGATGAAGGATATCCAGTTTTCCGGGATAAGTCCCCTTCAGGTTCTCTGCTAAAACACCGGTGCCATCAGGGCTGTTATCATCCACAATCAGGACATGCAGATCCGTGACATCCAGTTTGAACACTTCTTCTAACAACGCAGGCAGGTTTTGCCGTTCATTATAGGTAGGAATGATCAGGGTCGTTTTGCTCAAGAGAAAAACCTCTAAGAATGATGGATGACATAATCTTACCTTAATATATAATGAAAATTAGCTTATTTCGTTTATAAGGAGAGATCATGATTATGAAAAGTAGATTCGCAATGCTGTTCATTATCATCGCATTAGCATTTTCGGCATGCACTATCCGCATCACCCCCCAAGATGACAGCGCTGTCAAAACAGCCGTAGCACTGACAGTGATGGCACAACAGCAGCCAACCAGCACCCCACAGATGCTGCCCACCATCACTGCCCTGCCAACTCTCACTCCTCAACCGGGAGAACCCACCAATACCCCGCAACCCTGCAACAAAGCCGCCGCCATCAGTGAAACATATCCGGATAATACCGAACTGGTCAAGGGTACCGATTTCGATAAATCATGGCGTTTGAAAAACATCGGCACCTGCACCTGGAATGCCAACTACCGGGTGGTCTTCTCGAGCGGAGATCAGATGTCTGGTGTTGATGCACAATTGCTTGGAACCAGCGTTGCTCCGGGAGAAATGGTCGATATCATCGTAGACCTCACAACCCCCAATTCTACCGGTACCTACAAGGGCATCTGGAAATTACAGGATGACAGCGGAGAAAATTTTGCCACCTTCTGGGTGCAGATCAAGGCAGTTGCGGGAGCAGCACCGGTTCTCCCTCCGGCGGTGGCGGCACTTTCGCTTTCCCAAAAGAGCAACGAAGGCGGATCGGTACGCTCTGACGGTTCGGTTATGTCTGCGCTCTACAATGTGGGTGATCTGAACACCAATGGCGGATCACAGGTATTTGCCAGCTTTGATATCAGCGGCATCCCTGCCGGAGCCACCATCACAGAAGTGAAGGTTGATTTTTCAGATTTCGATATGCTGGATGATCCATTTGGTGACCTGGGCTGCCTGCGCGCCTATGTGCAGAATTACAATGTCATGGATGCCAGCGACTATGTTGGAGGAGCAGCATTGGGAGCAATCGGCAGATGGTGTTCTGCAGCCGAACTGCAAACAGTCGCAATAGATGACGACTTCAAGAGCGAGTTGCAGAACAAGCTGGGAGACACACGCTTTCAGATCAGACTGCAATTCAACGACAAGACCAGTGACAACGACAACACGGGCGACATGGTGCGGTTTGGGACACTCAAACTGCACGTCACTTACGAACTGCCTTAATCCACCAATCCTTTCTGTTAACAACATTTCACCCGCTATCGACTATAATAGCGGGTGAATACTCTTATGAAGATAAGAAGCAAGGAGGATTAAATGAATAAAAGCATGAAAGTACTGGCTATCCTCGCTCTACTAAGCGTGATCTCAGCCGCGTGTAACTTTCCATTAGCGAACAGCCCATCGGATGAAGATGCCGTTGCCACTTCCGTTGCTCTAACTGTGGCAGCAGTGGATGCACAGACAGCGCCTCCTACCGCCACCCTGGCACAACCGACCAATACGCTGCCCGCACTACCAACCATCACACCACAGATGACGAACACTGTTTCGGCATTTCCCACCAGCACAGCTTTACCTTGCAACCGAGCCGTGCTCATTTCGGAAGACCCGCTAGATGACAAATCTTACAATGCCGGGGCAACCTTTACCAAGACCTGGACATTTAAAAACGTGGGCACCTGCACCTGGAACACCAACTACAAACTGGTGTTCATCAGTGGCAATGCCATGGGCGGAGCCGCCAGCAAGAACTTGACCAGCAGTATCGCACCGGGGCAAAGCGTCACTTTGTCGGTGAACCTGACCGCCCCCAGCAGTTCCGGAACCTATAAAGGCGTGTGGAATTTGCAGGCTGATGATGGGGATAATTTCGCCAATTTCTGGGTGCAGATCAAAGTTTCATCCGTAGCCTTCGCGGTCACCAGTGTGAATCTCTCAGCCGAACATACCAACATTGAAGGAAGCTGCCCGCAAACCTTCAACTATCAGGCAGTAGTAACCGCCAGCGCTCCCGGTACGGTGACCTACTACTTCACTTTCAGCGATGGGACGACCGGCCCCACGAAGTCGATGGAATACACCGCAGCAGGATCGAAAACTCTGAATGGGTCATGGGAATTGAACGCGACCGGCAGTTACTGGGTTAAAATCTATATCGATCAACCCAACCACCAGTTATTTGGTCCACTCAATCTGACACTGACCTGTACACCATAAGTACAATTTCTTGATGCACAAAAAGGCTGTGATTACCATCACAGCCTTTTTTCATGCACAGGAATTATAATGAGTCTATCCGGAACAAAACACCCGTCTCCATCGTTAAGTCAATGCAGGCGATAAAAGCCTGTTTGAAATTGAAGGAGTACAACTATGAAGAAAAGGATATTCGTAACGACGGCAGTCAGCATGCTTGCCATAAGCATCGTGAGCTGCGGAATATTCCCCAACAACAACCGACAGGATAAAGCGATCGCTACCGCCATCGCCATGACCGTGGAAGCCATGAAACCGCAGAATACCCAATCCATTTTGCTTCCCACCAATACCAGCGTTCCACAAGCAACCGCCACCCTCATCCCCACCAGCACAGCGGTCATCGTGCCAAGCAGTACGCCACGCGATTGTAACACGGCGACCTTCATCAGCGAAACACCACTGGACGGTGCCACTTTCAGCCCGGGCGAATCTTTCACCAAGAGCTGGCGCTTGAAGAACAGTGGCACATGCACCTGGAACGGTAATTACCGCACCATTTACTACAGTGGGGATAGCATCAGCGGAGCGGGTACGAAATATCTGAACAACTCTGTGGCACCAGGCGAAAAAGTGGATATTGTGTATACTTTCAAGGCACCCAACACGCCAGGCACCTACCAGACCTTTTTCAAACTGCAGGATGATGAAGGAGTGAGCTTCGCCCAATTCTGGGTGAAATTCAAGGTCAAATCCACCTCTTCTCCCACCAGCACACCCACCACATTCGCCGTGACCAGTGTGAATTTTTCGTCCAGCGATGCCGTCAAAACGGATACCTGCCCGCAAACTTTCGATTATCAGGCATTCATCACCACCAACAAAGCCGGCACGGTATCGTATCATTGGGAGTTCAGCGACGGATCCTCATCGTCAGTGCAGACCCTCACTTATAGTGCAGCAGGCAGCAAGACGGTCTCCGGAACCTGGGAGCTGAACACCACGGGAGATTATTGGGTCAAACTGTACATCGATGAACCCAATCACCAGTTGTTCGGCACACTCGATCTGAGTCTGACATGCACGCCCGCCTTTGCGGTGACCGGGGTAAGCTTCTCATCTCCTCCAGATACATTCTCCGGCGACTGTTCATCAGGTATCTCATTTGATTATCAAATAGACATTACCACCAATGGAGCAGGGACAGTTACCTACCTGATCACTTTCAGCGACAGCACCTCCGTAGGCACGGACTCGCTTCCGTTCAGTTCGGCAGGAACGCAATCGGTCACAGGAACATGGAATATAAGTTCACCAACAACAGACACTTATTGGTTCAATATCTATATCGACAACCCCAACCACCAGCTGTTCGGACCGTACAATATTGATGTGACCTGTACGCCATAAGTTCCCAATCTACGTGATAAAGAAAGGGCTGAATATCGACTTCAGCTCTTTTTTCGCCTTAAATTCCGGAACCAAATACATGACTTTATCGTTAATACCCTGTAATTTAAATCACACTGCCTCTATACAAGGAGAGAAAAGATGCGAAAGAAATTCCTATCCGTTTTATTCACCAGCGTCCTGATCTTCCTGCTCACGGGATGCGGGATCATCACGGGCAGTAACCAGCAAGAAGCGATCGCCACTTCGATCGCACTAACGGTGGCAGCGATGAACGCGCAGAACCCGCCCGCCACACAGGCAGCAGCGCAGCCCACCAACACCATGGCACTACCCACCATCACCCCCATGGTAACCAGCAGCCTGCAATCCAATGCACCCACCGCCACGGTGCGCCCCTGCAACATGGCGACCTTCATCAGCGAAAACCCGCAGGACGGCGCCACCTTCAGCCCGGGAGAATCCTTCACCAAGAGCTGGCGTTTGAAGAACAGCGGCACCTGCACCTGGAATTCAGCTTACAAGGTAGTGTACTACAGCGGTGACAATATCAGCGGGGCGGGTACTTCCAAGCTGGCAAACAGCACCGCGCCGGGAGAGGTGATGGATATCACCTACAATTTCAAAGCGCCTAGCACCCCGGGCACCTACCAGACCTTCTTCAAGCTGCAGGATAACGAGGGAGTCAATTTCGCGCAGTTCTGGGTGCAGTTCAAGGTAAGCTCCCCCTCGTTTGCGGTGACGCAGGTGACGTTAGCGGCGGAACATGCCACCATCACTGGTACATGCCCGCAGACCTTCAACTACCAGGCGGAAATCAAAGCCAACGGCGCCGGCACGGTAACCTATTATCTGGCATTCAGCAATGGCAGCAGCACTTCCACCCAAACCCTGACGTTCAGCGGAGCAGGCAGCAAGACCATCACGGGCAGCTGGGAACTGAACGCCAGCGGAGACCACTGGATCAAGCTGTATATTGACCAACCCAACCACCAATGGTTCGGTCCGCTGAACCTGAGCCTGACCTGCACACCCTAGAGTTGACAATACTTGACAAAACTTGACAAAAGTTGACAGTTGCACCAACTGCAATGATTCGTTCCGGCGGAACGAATCATTTTTTATTTCATTGACGTATATATTTATGAAGAAGGTTGCAATGGGTAAGATAGCGATGAAGCAGGCAAGGATCGTTGTTAACCATCCATTAATACATTTCGACACCTAAAACTGTACAATGGAATCAGAAGAAAGGAGTTTGCAATGGTAATGTTTTGGGTTCTGGTATCACTGGCATTCTTTTGCGTGTTCGTGCTGCTGCCGATGGGCATCCGTATGTTATACCAGTATGAACGGGGGGTGGTGTTCACGCTGGGGCGCTTCAGTAACGTACGCAACCCCGGCTTGACCTTTCTGGTGCCGTTCATCCAGACCATGCGCAAGGTGGACATGCGCATCAAAACCGCCGAGGTGCCGCGCCAGGAGGTGATCACCAAAGACAACATCCCGATCCTGGTGAACGCAGTGGTGTATTTTAAAGTGATCAACCCGGAGCGGGTGATCATCGAGATCGAGGATTACATCTTCGCCATCCGGCAATATACCCAGGCAGCGCTGCGCGACGTGATCGGCAACAACGATCTGGACTTCGTGCTGATGGAACGCGAGAAAGTGGCAGGCAGCATCAAGGAGATCGTGGATTCGGAGACCAGCAACTGGGGTGTGGACGTGGAATCGATCAAGATCCAGGAGATCGAACTGCCGGCAGAGATGAAACGCGCCATGGCAGTGCAGGCAGAAGCGGAACGCAACCGGCGGGCGGTGATCATCGCCTCGCAAGGGGAACTTTCGGCATCCGAAAACCTGCGCCAGGCAGCAGAAAACCTGGCTAAGAGCAACGGCGCCCTGCACCTGCGCACCCTGCAAACCCTGCGCGATATCGCAGCAGACCCCTCTGAAAAGATCGTGATGTTCATGCCGTGGGAGATCGGTGACGCAGTAGCGCACATGGTCGAAAAAAGCAAAAAATGAAAACGCTGTTGGACAACAAGACGCGCTACCTGCAGATCGCCTTCAACTATGACATGCGCATGGTGCAGCAGGTCTTACCGCAGATCCCGCAGCATCCGCGCATCCTGATCGAAGCAGGCACCCCGTATATCAAGCGAGAGGGGCTGCGCGGTATTTTGCTGATACGGCGCATGTGGCGGGGGTTGGTGGTGGCAGACATCAAGGTAGCGGACGGGGCACTGGGCGAAGTGGAAATGGTATACCAGGCAGGCGCGGACGCCATCACGGTGCTGGGCAATGCACCCAAAGAAACGCTGGACCTGGTGGTGGGCATCTGCCAGAAGCTCAAGATGATCTCCATGGTCGACATGGTGGGAGTGGGTGACCCGTTGAAAGTGCTCATGGGATTGAAGAAACCGCCGGATGTGGTGGTGCTGCATCGCGGCAGGGATGAAGAAAGCACGCGCAACAAGATGATCCAGTACCGGCATGTCAACCGGATACGCAGCAAGTTCAATGTGTTGATCTCGGCAGCAGGCGGGCTGGATGTGAAGGGAGCGCGCAGCGCGATCTTCAACGGCGCCAACATCGTAGTGGCAAACCTGGTGCAGCCGGGAGACCGATGGACGGGCATCTCCACCCAGGAAAACGTGGGTGAGATGGCAAACGCCTTCCTGACCACCATCGAATAACTCAACAAGTTGCAAGATAGCCCTGCAATGTTTTCGATGCAGGAGGCATGCAACGATCATAAAAAACAGAGCGGCGCTCTGTTTTTTATCTTAAAATGAAAGAAAGAAGACGACTGCATGAGCACAGCCGGAAAAAAAGAGGGACGCCTGCTGGCGAGCATGATCGTGCTGCGCATCCGGATCGGGAGCAGGGAAAAAGTGCAGGCAGGGGCTGTTTATTGACAGGCTTACCAAATACGATATAATTTTTCCACACGGCGCACTAGCTCAACTGGCAGAGCAACTGACTCTTAATCAGTAGGTTCGGGGTTCGATTCCCCGGTGCGTCACTGAAATACCGTAGATATACGGTATTTTTTGTTAATAGGCACTATATCTGGGGGTAGAAAAGTGAGTGTGAACCTGAATGGAAAAATCGGGTGCAATTGGGTGCAATTGCTGCACGTCAATTACTTGTTTTTAATCTAGGATTTGAGGGCTATCTAACAAAATCGGGATGGGAGTTACCAGATTTTCCATCAATTGAGCAGCTTCTGTTTGCATTTCAGTAGACACATGCGCGTAAATGTTCATGGTTACGCTAGGCTTGGAATGGCCTAAAATCTTGGATACGACCACGACGGGAATCCCATTGGAGATCATCAAGGTGGCTGCCGTGTGTCGCAGGTCATGAAAACGAATATCTGGTAGACCAGCGAGCTCCAGGACTCTTTTAAAGTCTTTGTGGAATCTCTTGAAATAGACCTTCGTGCCAACACCATTGATAAAAATCAAATTCTCGCCGGTTCTATCCCGATAAGCATACTCGTAGTAATGTTCTTTCAGTTTTGCTAAGGCTGTTTTTCCGAGTAAAACGGTGCGAGTGCCACTGCGCGTTTTTGGATCATTGAATTCATAACCCCTATGGGGAATATATTGGAGCTGGCGTTGTATTTTGATCGTCCCTTTATCCCAATCGATATCGCTCCATTTTAGGCCGATCAATTCGCCATAGCGCATACCGGTGGTGATGGCTAAGTGATAAAGAGCCTTATACCTTGAACTCTCTGCTGCAACCAGGAATCTGGTTACTTGATCGGCTGTCAGGACTTTCATTTCTTTGGGTTTGCCTTTGGGAATCAAAGCTCCAATGCAAGGATTTCTGCCGATGATGCCCCCGCGGACAGCATCCTGCAGGGAGGATCGTAGGATATTGTGTATGATCTGGATTGTCCTTACTCCTCGGCCATCTCTCTTCATATCAGCATAAAAACGTGTGATCCTGTGTGTGGTAAGCTCTTTCAACCTGATCTTCCCAAGTGGGGGATAAATGTAATTCGTCAATAACCTGCCGTAGTCGTAGGCTGTTTTGGGTTTGATCGTATTCTTTTTGGTTGTGAACCAATCTACAAGGTACTCTTTGAGTGTGAGGTTATGACTCTGGAAGGTCATGCCTTTATCGACCAAATCCATTGTTTTACGGAGCCATTCATTACACTCTGCTCGCGTATTGGCCGAATAACTTAAGCGTTCTCCATCAACTGAAACCTGCGCTCTCCAGGAACCATTTTCGCGTTTATAGATCGAACCTTCGTTTTTTCCTCTTCGCGCCATTTCCTTTACTCCTTTCTTTCGATAAGATTCAGGAAAGGCGACTCATTTTTTATTTGCTCTTGCCAATTGTTAAAGACCTGTTTCCCCCGCGTGCATTGCACCGGAATGCATGGTATTTTTATACTTCGATATAGCAGAAAAATCAAGAAAAGGCAGAGCAAAATAGCCTCAATTCTGAAAGTGATCTAACTTGTAGAAGAGCGTTTTTTATTAATGAACGCTGCCAGATCGTTTGGGTGTACTCGGACGGCCTGGTTGATATGAATACAGGGAATTTCTCCTTGATCGAGTAACCGGTAAGTCATAGAGCGGCTAATATTTAGTATTCTTGATACATCGCCGGCTTTCAGCAATTGACCGGAATCGGAGATTTCAAGCACTACGTTGTTCATCATCCACCTCAACCTTTTATGCGAAAATGACTAATAGTAAAAAGCCCCTGGCAGCATTTGCAGGGGCTTCAAGAAAAAGCCTCGAAAGACCCGTAAAAGGAACTTGCCGCAAATACGAACCCCCAATTTTGATCAGGCAAGAAACCAAAATTAGCATAGCCGAACCCCTTTGCCGGCCCGACTCTGCGAGACAGTTTTGGGATAATATAGCACGACGATCAGCCATTGTCCGCTCCAATATTCTTCACCAAACGCACCGGCTCAGAAGAGCCTCCGCACAGCCAGATCGGTTTGTTCAGGACACTCAAAACATCCACTTTTTCCATAAAGGTGAAAAGAAAGTAACTTGCGTTCTTCCCCAAGACTTTTTCAGTCTGTTCTTTCAAATGCGCCATACGCCGTTCACTCTGGCAGACCACCAGCCAGCGGCCGGAATTAAACCCGAACCGGTCTCGATAAGCCTGGCTGCGGATGTAGGCCATGCCCGGGACGGCCTTGTCCCGTCCAAAACGCGTAACCGGATGGGTGCCATTGTCGAATTCCAAAAGGAAGCGTGCCTTGGCCGGTGATTGGTTGATCAAGCGCAAATGATCTACCAGGGTAAAGAAACCATCCGGGCGCACACCCTTGGAGCGATTCTTCAGTTTGATCACATCCATGTTGGATAGGAATTCCCCTTCCGGGATCCACTGCTCCAATTCCAAAGACGGCCAGAAGTTCACCGCTTGCTCAACCGTTATGCGGAAGTCGTTCAGCGCAATATCGTGCCCAAGCTGGCTCCAACGCGGTTCGCGCTGCCAGTGCAGGCCGCAGGCACGCAATTTCTTCTCCAAGATACGCAACTGATTTTCATTGCTGGAAACCGGATCAGATACATCAATCTCCAATTGACGCGCAACATATAGAATCCCGCGCCAGCCCAGCCACACAACCGGTTCCGGGATTGGGTAAATGCGGCGCTGATCCAGACTGGGCATGTTCAGGTAACCGTTGTGGAACAACAAACCCAGGCGCCGTTCCATAGTCTTGGGATTGGCATCCTTCCAGAACAAGGCTTGCACCTGGCGGCGGGCCAGCACCCCATCATAGCGCTGGATGGCTTCCAATATCTGCCCATCCCTGGCTTGAAAGCGCATCGGGAGGGGTGATGAACTTCTGGAAAAACGGTTTGTCGGCATCGTAATTAATACTCCACTCTATCATCTAGCTCGACCATAAGGGAATATCCTGTTCCGGATTAGTCTCTTTTGGCGTTGAATCGTGCAGATTTACTTTGCGCTGGCAATAGCGTTCACCGCAAAAATCGATCAAGGCTTGGATTTGCTCCCGCGATTGGCGGGTATTGATCGGATCGGGCATGAAGTAGGTAACCTGCTTGACCGGCAGGTATGACCCGCGGCGGCGATACCAGAAATGGCGCGGTTCCAGATTAGCCAACTCCAAGGCCAGCCCGTCCCAACCAGCTTGCTGCAGGGACGGCATCCCCAACATGCCGCGGAAGCGCAGGCGGTATTTAAAATCCGGCGAGGGAAAAACCTCTTTCGCCAAGGCCAGCGCGTCATGGTAGCCGACGCGAAAACAAGCCAGGGTTCCAGCCGTATTCAGCACTGCCTGGCGCAATTCGTTGGGCAGCTGCTCCAAAAATTGGTGCGCCAGGGTCAAGGAAAGCGCATATTTGCGGCTTTCGGAGAGGATATCCGCAATGTTGTCGGTGGTGTAATCCTGAAATTCATCCAGGTATAAATAAAAAGGCGGGCGGTAAAGCGAGTCTGCCCTGGAAAGCGCGGCGCGCTGCAAGTGCGCGACCAAAAATGCCGCAAGCAGCGAACTCGTCCCCTCCCCCAAAACACCCTTGGGCAGCTTGGCCAGGAAGATCATCTGGCGATCCAGCACCCGGCGAAAATCGAAAGAATTGCCGCGGCTGAAAATCAGGCGGATATCCGGGTCGAAGAGCAGGTTGCCGATCTTGTTGAGCACCGGCGTGGACCATTGTAGCGTGCCGCTGGTAGTTTTGGGAAACTCGTTCTCGAAATATTGCCTGACAGCCGGCAAGGGAATGCGCGAGATAAGCCCTTCGCGATACCCCTGATCCATCAAGAATTTGGGCAAATCCAGCAGTGTCAGGTTCAATTCCACCAGGGCCAGGAAAGTATTGGTCAAAAGCCACACCATGCGCGGGGCATCCACCGGATCCAGTTCCCAAACCTTGACCGTGATATCCGTCATATATAGAGCCAGCCTTTCCGCAGAGGTGTTCTCGATCTTCTCCAACGGATTGAAACTTATCGACCAATGCGGATCAGTGGGGTCAAACAGGATAGTTCGATCCCACACCTGTGGCAGATCGGCTAAGCGGGCCACCAGATGGTCGTACAGATCGCCGTGTGGATCGATCACCCCCACCCCATGCCCGGCCGCGATATCCTGCAGGATCCAGGATTCCAGCGCGCGCGATTTGCCCGTGCCGGACTGCCCGATCACGTAGGTATGCGTGGCGCGTTGCTTCTCGGAAAGCGCAATTTCCTGATGCCCCATGACCCAATCGGTAAAGTCATTCATCCAGGCGCACTCCCATCTGGAAGTCCTTGGGCGCTTCAATCCGATCCCATTGCTTGCCCACAAACCAGCCGTGCATCAGCAACACCACGACTATCCACAAGCGGCAACGCAAATGCAGCAGGGATAACAGCCCATAGCCGCTGCCCAGCGAAAGGGCGATGGTTGCCAGGATGCGCGGAAACCCTTCCAGCAGGTCGACCTCGAAACAAGCTTTGAAATAGGGATTGATCCAGTTCAAGATAGCGGCATACAGGTGATACGAGAAGCGTAACAGCCGCCGGTGGAAACTTTCCCTGGGTTTGGAAAGGAGCCTATACACAAGCAATGGCAGCAGCAGGTAATAGAGCCCCTTGAAAAGCGAACTAGTGACTCCAAAGAGAAACTTGAACATGGATAGCCTCCTCTAGCGGTTGTTCCAGCGGTCGATCTCGATCCAGTCCAACTCCGGCGTGATAGCGATCAAGATCGGATCCACCACCACAGCCGTGGCCAAAACCGTGCTGGCCAGCCAGATGCCCAACGCGCCCAACAAGGCGATATACGGCCAAACATGCGCAGGCTTGTTTTCCTTTGGCGGGCAGAGTTGGTAGGGCGCCTCGTGCACCAAGACCCAGCTTTGCGGGCGCAGCCCTTCTTGATAAATCGTTTGAATGCGCTGCATGGCCTGAACTGGGATGGGGGATGTATCCGTCTGGGCGGGCACGATCAGCCATTCCCCCACCCGCACCGGCTGAGCTGGAACAGGCGCATTACCCAGGCAGACAAAATTCCAGTTGTTGCGGTATCCCACATCCAGCAGTAATTCGCTTTGGGTAGCTAAGGCGTTGGTATTCATTCCCCCACCTCCTGGGAGATGCGCTCCACCAGGTTGTGCAGATCCAGCATGGCCATGCGCCTGCCGTAGCTGGCCATCCAGGCCAGGATATTGACCACCACCAGCACCAGCCAGAAGTGGCCGCTCTGCGGGATGATGCCCCACAGCAGCCGCACTGCCAGCATCCAGCCCGCCTGCCAGAGAAAGCGGCGCGGGATGCGCGGCAACCGCTTGAATTCGAACGATTCGTAGCTTTTATTGTCCATGATTAGACTCCTTATGCGATATAATTTTTACGTCTGGTGGGGAACATTTTCCAGACATGTGCCCTTATCTTAGGTTTTTCGCACCACAAAACCTATAGGCCAAAGTGGAATTAAACGGATGAAATTTGCCGAAAACATTAAACCGAGGTTGAAATGACAAAGAAGCCACCGAAAGACCGTTTTCAAACCCTCTCAAAGCGGGAAAAAGAAGTTTTACAGTTGATCTGCCAGCACAATAGCTACAATCAAATTAGCGAAAAATTATTCATCAGCAAAAAGACTGTAAAGTCTCACGTGAGTCATATCTATGACAAGCTCGATTTGGATTATTTAATTCGCGATGAGCGTATTTTGCAGATCCACAATATCTACTGCCCGCTATTTTCAGAGGAAAAACAGACCAAGAAACAATCAAAAAATGCGCAGATTATTCCCATTGAAGCGGAGCCAGAACCCGAACCGATAACCCCGGAAGAGGAAGCGGTTATTGATGAGGACGAAATGGCATTGATCACCTATAAACCGATCACCATAACAGCAGGAGGAAAGAAGAACGTGGAAAAACCAAAGAAGAAACGCGGCTGTTTCAAATATATTTTGGGATTTATCCTGGGTGTGGCCTGCACCATCGGGGCATGGCAAGGCTGGTTGTACGTCAAGGAAATCCCGGTGGTGGTGTCCATCATCGAGATCATCAACCCTGATTTTATACAAGAGCCAGAAAAAGTAGAAGCAGTAACGGTGGAGACCCCTTACACCCAGCCGGTGGCGGAACCCACAGTGGCACCCACTGCGAAGAGTGCGGAGAAAACCAGTGAGCCTGTAGCCATTGCGGCTGAACCAACCCCTCAGACCATATATTTTGAAAATGTTACTGAATTGAACGATTGGTATAAGGAAGATGACGTTTGGCTGCAAATGTATGAATACGAGGTTGTGAATAACCGAATAAAAATTGAATTTGAGATGTGGAATAAGAGCGGCCAAGACCTGTATTTCACATGGGCGCCTGAGGATAACTTCTCATTGACAGATAACCAGGGCAATTTCTACAAGGTAAGGCGAAGTTTTTCTGAAAACGAAGAAATTGCAAATGAGGAACGCTTGAAATTGAGAAATAATAATCCAACCACACTTGAATTTGACTGTGAACCGATGTTTGCTACAGACGTAACAGATCTATACATCACAGTGGAATACCTGTCTAGAATTGACAAGGCTGTCTTCCATCTTCCAGTTGGAAAATAACTGCGTGAAAATGTAAAACCAGTTGGCAGTGTCCGGCAGCATTTAATATCACCTATTGCACACATCCGCCATTATTGGCGGATGTGATGCATAATATCGATACTCTGCTGGATCCAAATATGTTCAGGGTATATCCGTAAAATCGTCTTGATTTCCCAGTATAAAATCTGCCGCTTTCTGTGCCTGAGAAGCAGCTTTTACAATTAAATGTTTATCATCTTCAAGAGCCTTCAACCAACTCTGGATGTAAGCCGTTTTATTCTGCAGGATGTCTGGCGTGCTGATGCCAACCATTGAGCATAAGAAAGCAGAGCCAATCTCGGCAATCAATTCTTCTTGCGCGTATGCCTGTTTAGTTGCATGGCTGCCAAGCAATTCTCGATTCAAACGGGATGGATGACCAGTCGAGTGAACCAACTCATGGAACAGTGTTGCATAGTGTTCTTCTTGCGAGATGAACTTATCTGAAGAAGGAATCTTGACAACATCCAACTGGGGAAAATAAACAGCGTGTGAACCCAATTCAATTTTAGGAGGAGTTGGATAAGCAGCAATGAGCTCATCTGCTGATGAAACAGGATTCTCAGGAACAAGAGAACCTTTGTCATAGTCAAGACCCGCACATTGATCAACATTAAAAACGTGATAGAACCGTGCAACAAAGGCCATTTTTTCATCTGGTGATTCTTCTTCTGTTTCTTCATGAAGCATGATCTTCTTCCAGAAGATGATTGGAGAAGCTTTCTCTCCTTTCTTGATATGACCGCCAAGCTGCTTTGCTTGATGAAATGTCAGCCAAGCGTTGTGTGTATATGCCAAGTTAGAACCAATCGAGGTAAGCAATAAAACATTGACTCCGCGATATGCTTTACCGGTTGAAAAATTAACCGGAAGTATATTGAAACCATCGCTGAATGGTTTTCTCCAAGGAATGACACCATTTTCGAGAGACTCCATAATTGAGTTTGTGACAATTTCATAAACATTATTTTTTATCATCTGCTCCTTTCTTTTACTAATGCCGGCTTTTCTCTGCCAGGGTGATTGCAGCAGATAAAGCCGACCGATAAGCCAGCTTTGTCAAGGCGGTGAGAGAAACGGCGCCAGCCCGGATGCCTTGACAAAGTGGCAGGGCGGCTAAGCTTGCAAAGTTTCACCCTGACAGATAAAAAAAGCGCGGCAGTAAAGCAAGCAGATGGTGCGAAAAACATGCAATGCACAAACAAATAGGAGTTTATGGATAAAGACATTCAGAGGAAAAACGAGATACGCGATCATCAAGGAGATGAAGAGAGAAAAGAGCCGCCAGGCTCTTTTTCCAACCTGCAACCGGTCGGAGGTCGGGAGGTGACCGGTTGCAGGCGTGTCGGGGCCGCAGGCCCAGACCACCACCGCGTAGGGAGCTCAAGAAGGGACGCAGGTCTTTCTTGAGCGAACGGGCGCTGCGCCTGCCTGAGTCAATTCAGGCAGCAAAGGAACCGCAAGTTTAGGGGCATAAACTTGAGGCGCAGCGGGGGTGGTCGGGGACGATAGGAGCCGACACGCACCAGCTTGCCGAGTGGGGGTTAAGGTGAAATTGAAGCTGTTTTTGCCTGGTTTGAGGCATTAACAGCTTGATTTTCGCCGCGACTCTCCGAGGGAAGCTGGACCCTCCCGCTCAATTCGATGCCGCAGCGCGGTTGAGAATTGAGAAAAGGTGCTGGGAAGCGCCAGCACCTTTACCGGCAGGTATGCCCGCAAGCTATTGGCCTTGGAAATACGTGAAAAGCACCAGAGAAAGATAGAGATTATTCAAAAACTATACTCTCCCCCATTACAGGATTTTCTTTTGACGGGCAAGGAAAGAGTGAAAACCCGATCATGTGGAAAAAGTCTTTTGCATCTTGACAATAGAAGCCCCAAAATCTATATTTATTTTGCTGCGCAAAATCGTTAAGCTAAAGCTTTTTTTCTCAGTTTGCCTTGGCTAAACTATTAGATTTTCAAAACGACGCCTTGGAGAATTCAAGGCGTTATTTTGTCTTGATCTCCGGCCGGTTGATTTTATCCGGCGGCGCGACCACTTACCTCCTTCGCTCGCCTCTTCAGGCTGGGACGCAGATAGGCTTTCATATCCGGCGTCATCCCTACTTCAGTAAATGGATTTCAAAGAACAAAACCAGTAAAGCAAATGTAAAAAGGATTGTCAAGCCGGTCTTTTTTGCGTACGGATTTCCGTACGAACGCAATACCGTTCGGAATTCCGAACGGTTGAACCTGTGATGAAAAACAAGAGCATACAAACAATAGAAATCAAGATGAGTAGTTCCCTTTTGCAGAACTTATTGCGGAATCAAAACTGAAAAAGAATTATAAGGAATCACGCTGCCAAGATGCCATGCAACCGTTATTGGTTGTTGAGATACTGGTCAATGGCCATGCGCACAATCTCCGACATGGCAATGGTTTCACCCTGCATCTCTGTTTCGATCTTGATCCGGCGGATTTGTTGAATTTGATCATCGTAGAATTCAAAACTGTAGCGTTTGGTTCTCCTTTTTATGGGCAGTGCAACCGAACGATTTTCCGAACGAAACTCCGAACGGATTTCCGTTCGTTTTTCCGAACGGTTTTCCGTACGGTCGGGTAAGGCTGCTTTCTTTACAGTCGCATGGGGTTTGATCGGTACTGAACCCTGGATATCGATTGCCTCCGGTTGCAGGGAGGCAGGTACTTTATAATCCGGATCGAAATCTTGAGGTCTGGGTTTACGCATGGTCGGTGATCCATTTCGCTAATTTGATATAACTTCTTGCGCCCGGATGATTGGGTAAGAGATTGATCAGCGGCATGCGTTTATCAAACGATCTGGGAAACTCGATGGTTTCCGGGATTTGAATATCCAGGATATTTCCCCGGTAAATGCGGCGGGCAGCCTGCACCACGCCGGGGGAATGCTTGGTGTTGGCTTTATACATAGTAAAAAGGATGCGGATTTCCTGTTCTTTCAATTCATCCTGAAATTTATGCCAGAAGATCTCCTGAACATGGTTGACCAGATCGGAAATCCCATCCACCGACATACGTTCGGCGCTGGCCGGAACCAGTAAAATATCGGCTGCGACAATACCATTGAAAGCCAGGGCGGCTTTACCCGGCGGTGTGTCGATCAGGATGTAATCATATTCGTCTTGCAAGGGCGCTAATTTACCCCGCAGCAGCTTCTCATCGCCCGGTTCCAGGCTTTCTTCGATAGCTGCCATCAAGGCGGAAGAGGGCAGGAGATCGAACCCGAATTTCGTTTTTTGGCGAATGACACTGGCGGGTATGTTTTGGAAAAACACATGATATAGGTTGTATTGCAACTCTCTGGGATCGAAACCGACATAACGCGTGGCCGAGGCCTGTTGATCCAGGTCAACCAACAACACTTGCTTGCCTAAGCTGGTCAGGGCTGCGGCCGTGTTGACCGCGGAGGTCGTTTTACCGGTGCCACCTTTATAGATTGAGAAAGTGATGATTTTGGCTTCGTGCATATCCGGCATACTATTCCTTGATCTTCATATTTTGTTCCCACCATTGAGTAAATTGTTCATGTGGAATTTGATATTCATTCTCGACTTTCAGGACGTCGCCGAATTTACCGGCTTGAATCCAACGCAGGATGGTGGTTCTTGGTTTACCGGTGATTTTTGCGATCTTGCCGACCCCTAAATAGTTTTTCATGATTCAAATGGTGCAAATGATGCAGTTGATACAATCAAAACATGTGGAGATGCTTAAGTCAATAAGTAATTTGACAACCATGGTATATTGGAATCTGTCATGCAAGAACGGAGGAGAGAATTTAACCATACTGAACCACTCCTTACCGATCAGCTAAAAAGAAAACTCCCCAGATTGTATGAATGCGAGATACAAGGGCTAAATGCCATGGCCCAGGTAAAATTCTTCACCCCCGACAGCAGCTGGACCTGGTATGCCACCGAGTTCGATGGGGAAGACATCTTCTTTGGCCTGGTTGTTGGCCAAGAAGTGGAACTGGGCTATTTCTCATTATCTGAATTATTATCCGTCCGCGGCCCCTTGGGACTGCCGGTCGAACGCGATTTATATTTTGTTCCCAAACCCTTGAATGAATTGATGAGCCGACAGCAGAGTAGTTAAAAAAACGGGACTTTCACTGTTGCATCGGTTTTTTTACATTTATACTTGGAAAGGAAAAATGCGATCCAGGGAGATATTCATGAAACCTCAGTTGAAGATAGAGTTGAGCCTGACCATGCTCATGGCTTTATTGTCCGCCTGCAGCCCCAAGGCTGCATATGCGGAAGTCCCACCACCCACCCCCGCACCCACCTGCACATCTGATTTAGAAACGGGACTAAATGATGGAATTGAGCCTCAAGATGTCGAAACTGTTAATGTAATTGACCAACTGTTGAAGGCCTATTTAAACGATGAAGAAATTGATATTAGTAACCTAACTCAAGAAGAATTCATTGAGTTTAGCGCCAAACTGGCTGAAGAAAAGAATGAAGCTCGAGGTATCAATCCTATTATCTTAAATAATGAGTATATGGATCCTAGTGATCTTAAATTTAAAGACTATGATGGTCATCCCGACATGAATGAAACCATTCAAATGTATGTACCTATCGCTGGCAAGGACGAGCAGGGAAATTTGCAGTTCGAAAGTAACGGCGAACTTGTTACCATCCCTGGTTCAGCAAATGTAGATTGGAATATGCAAATCACTGATCCTAATGATACAAGAATCGATTGGCCAAAAACTGAACCGCTAAAAGCAACTGGCATGCCTGAGGCTCAAAGTATGGTGAAAGACTTTGGTATAGTCTTAAATCCAATGGTTCTCTTAGCCAAACAAGTAGGAGAACTTAAACTAAATTCCAATGTAGGAACCTTCGACACGCTGTCGACATTAGCTTTTTATGATGTCGAAACTGATGCGGTTGGAAATCCTGTATTAGCCAGAATGATTCTCACTATTGGCGTCAACTATAACTTATTTGAGGAGGGTGGCGCTCTTGATGCCCAAGCATTTATGGGTCAAGTCCCAGAAAATTCCTATGTCTATCAAGGTTTACAGGCAAATGCCGTGTATTATGTAGGAATATCTCCAAGACAAACAGAAGATTTTGAACAATCAAGGATATTTTTCGAAGGCAATCAAGGAATCGTAGCTGGCGATAAAAGTCTCGAGGTGATTACAGGACAGGAAACAAACGATAAAGACATGGTAGTTGCAAATGCTAATTTATTAATTAGGAAAACAACCAATACCGCAAAATAAATACTGTTGTTTCTCCAGTGACCATGTTAAGCTAAAGTTGTATGAAAAAATGGCTTGCTATTGCAGTCGTTGTTTTTGCCTTAGGAGTCGGGGGATTTATCTACTTCAAACAACAACTTAATCACCAAAATACCAATAGTAAATTGGTCTTTAACGCTGCTACTCAAAAGTGGGAGAAGTACAATTACGAGGATCCAGTAGAGACTGATCGTGACGCCATTCTAGATGTCATGGCTGGTAAAGATGACATTAATTATCTTTCTATAACAAGGGGATAATTTGACTAACTAATAGGCCAAATGTACAATTTCATTCTCAAGAGAATTTACAATGTATATATTTTGTTATGGATATAACAAAGAAAGCAATTGTGGGGGGATACATTGGTCAAAAAGAATATAGACAAAATCGGGTAAATACAGGAGCATTTGAAGCAAAGCAAACCAGGATTGCTGAAATAGTTGGTCATCGCGATACCATCAACCTCAAAGCAGGAGAATCAAGGAATCCCCTGGGTGCCAGTGATGATGTAGAAACATTTATTCAAAGACAGGTTAAAGCTAAGGAACAGGCTTATCGATCAAAACTCAATAGAGCTGAACGTGAGAGGCTCATTGCGGCAATCAAAGCAAGGCAATCAATTCTGAAAATTGGAGATACACAGCAGATGGGAACCAATAGAGAAGAGCAGGTTATTGTGGCACAGCAGACTCGTCACGAAGCAAAAGTAATCACTCAAAATATCTCGACTGAAATGGCAATTAGCCCGTTAAGGGCTTTAGTGGCTCGAATTCTTGGGAAATTATCGGAAAAAGCATACAAATATCTCAGCGCAACCGTGATTTTGAGCATGGCTTTGTCGGCTTGTTCTGCAATCAACCGCAGCAAAGAATTCGAAACTGGCCAGGCTGAATCGCCGGCCGCAACTACGGTGATGCCTGATTCTGTGTCTGAGGATGATGCGGTAGTTGAGGTCACACCAACTGCTGCTGCAACGGAAACTGCCCAACCCATGGACCCGGTAGAGGATTTACTGAGTCGTTATCTTGCTGGGGAGGATATTAATGTCAGTACGCTAACTCAAGAAGAATTCATTGACTTTAGCGCCAAGTTGGCTGAAGAAAAGAATGAAGCTCGAGGTATCAATCCTATTATCTATAACAATGAGAAATATATCGATCCTAGTGACTATAAACTCAAAGAATACGATGGCCGAATGAGACTATTCAGATGTATGTACCGATCGCTGGTAAAGACGAGCAGGGCAATTTACAGTTTATGGTTAATGGACAATTAGTAACTGTTGCTGGTTCAGCAAACGTTGATTGGAATATGGTTATCTCTGATCCTAATGACACAAGAATCGATTGGCCAAAAACAAAACCAAGAGATACTGGATTGCCAGAAGCGCAAGATAATGTCTCTGAATTTGGAATTGTATTACATCCGATGGTTTTTTTAGATAAACGAGTAGGAGAATTGAAGTTAGACGGTCTTAATGGTTACGCTTCACGCACACCATCAATATTGCCTTTTTACAAAATCGAAACTGATGCTGCTGGAAACCCTGTACTCGCTAGAATGATTCTCACTATTGGAATGAACTATAACTTATTTGAAGAAGGCGGGACTCTTGATGAACAATCATTCAACGATCAAATCCTAGAAAATTACTATATTTATCAGGCTCTACAAGAAAATGTTGTTTATTATGTAGGGATATCTCCCATACAAACAGAAGGTTATAAAAAATTGAGTCAATCTATAGATGGTTATCAAGGAATTTTAGCCGGTGATGAAATTCAAGAGGTAATTATGGGACTAGTAAAAAATAACAATGACATGGTTCTTGCACGCGTTAATCTCCTGATTATAAAAAAGACAAATTAAAACTAAGAATCAATAACTTAATTTTAACTAATTGTTATTCCCACATCGAATATGCTAAGCTAAAGTTGTATGAAGCAATGGCTCATTGTTGCTATTTTTCTTTTTACTTTCGGAGTCGGAGGGTTCTTTTACTTAAAACAGCGCCTCAATCAACAAAATACTGACGGTAAATTGGTTTATAACGCTGCTACTCAAAAGTGGGAGAAATACAATTACGAAGATCCAGTAGAAGCTGATCGTGATGCCATTCTGGATGTCATGACTGGCAAGGACGATATTAATAATCCATTTGTATTAAGGGGTTATTTTGATAGTTATGATCAAGATCAACAACTATTAACCATCAAAGCTGTCATTCCTTTTACTCAAGACAACCTCTTTGAAATTAAACAAGTCAAGCTCCTCGCTGGTCAAAGCATCTATTGCACTCCCTCTATCTATATTGATCCAAACACTGGTCAAGCTTATCAAACTAAAAACATCGTTATTCCCGTTGCTAGGGGGGAGACATTGCAATTTCACACTGAGCAATTAATCAATTTCACTGATTTTATTGAACAAAGTACTGATCGAACTTTTATGTACCTGCAATTGACTGAAGATTATGACAAGAACAAAACTAATTATGTTAAAAAACTTTTAGTCATTGGTTTATGCGACTAACCTTTAAACTAACTACTAGTTTCCTGTTGTTTTTGTGCTTAGTTTTTCTGAGTTTTAAGCATCAAGTTCTGGCTACTTGTGGTGGCAGTCTCGAATGTGATGGTTGTAGTGGCTGTGGTGGTACCCAAACTTGTACTACTTACGGCACTTACGAAACAGGACAATGCGAAGGTACTTGTCTCGATATTACTTGTTATCATACCGATGATAGTCCTACTGGAGATCACACTCAAAGAGACGGGACTACCTATTGGCAACCACAAGGGGTTACAGGAGTCCTTTGTACAAGCTTATGTGGTCTTGAGTGCAAAGCAGAAGACAGTTGTATTTCCGAAACCTATACCAGGTCTTGCACTCTCCCAGGCTGTCCCGTGGGGGATGACCCAACTCCGACACCCACCAACACTCCCAGCTCAGTCTTGATAAGCGGCAGTATTCAGTATGACAGTGATGCAGCTGCTGCCGGCACCTATTGCTCCCAAACTGATTCCGCTTTGCTAGACGTTAGTGGCTACAAAGTTGCTGTCACCAACACCGCTGCTACTTCTACTATTTACGGCACAACTTATACCGATGAAAGTTGGTACGTCAATACCAAGAGCAGTGGTTCTACCTATACCGTCACTTTGGATTTATCCGCTCAGACGGGAGAGACGACCTATGTTTGTTCCTGTCCGGCTCCGCTTGATCCCGAGAATCCATATTTATGTCAATACACCGGGGTCAGCTCACCCAGTTCTAATGTTAACTTTTACTTGAGAGAATATGATCTCTCTAACGACTCTTGGTTTCAGGTCTTTGGCGGCAATCTCTTTGGGCGCTATGGGGTGGCAGATGTCATTCCTTACGCCTATTGTGCGCTCTATGCAAATTGTCAGGCAGCCTTGTCGGTGCCATTGACTACGACTGATAACCCCTTAAGTAGTGGCTTTGCTATTGCTAATACCAGCAGCGCCAACAGTGTTATTAGCAGTGACCTGGTCGGTTACACTCACTCCTTCCTGCACTTAGCCGAGCGCAGTTCAAATGTCGGCTCCTACGCGGTCAACACCGGCCTGAATGAGCTCTCCTATGACTATTTTTACAGACTCGCTCAAGATAGTGCCCAAGTTATCGGTAATGGGGAAGACTTGGAACCCTTACTTAGTGACTGGACTGGCAGCAGCTGGTGGCAAACGACTGAGACCAATTTTGTCCTGGTCAATGGCAATGTTAGCATTGATGAAACCCAAGGTTTTGACCTCAACAGTGATCAATCCTTAGTGGTCTTTGTTAACGGCAATTTGACCTTGGATGATAGCAATACCGGGGATCATGAATATAAAATAATCAGCGTAGAGGAGGGCGGCTTCCTGGCATTTTTTGTGAATGGGGATATCCTGATTTCCGCTGACGTAGGTTATGAATTGGATCCAGCGAACCCAACTGTACCGGTCGTATCCGTCGAGAATAGCAATATTGAGGGAGTATTTGTCACCGATGGGGATTTGATTATTCAATCGAAGAGCGCAGTAGGGGAAGTTCCTCCCGATCGTAAATTCATTGGGGCTGGCACCTTTGTCGGTTGGCATGGGGTTAATTTGGATCGCACCTTTGATGACAATGGCCAAGGACCAATTCTTAACCAAACGCAAGCTGTTGAGAACTTTATCTATCGGCCTGATTTCTTAGCCAACTGGCCAACCAAACTGAAAGCCAGTGTGAGTAATTGGCATGAAATTAACCCACAGTTGATCAGTGAGTAATGTGTTTTGAAGCTGATGGCGAAGAACACTATCGTGCTATATAGAAAAGCGTAATGAATCAAAAAACTTCCAGTTTTATAATGGCCGCAGACGTGCTGCAAGAGCGTAAAACGCGGAAGAAAGAGCCCCGACTGAATTACGAATTCCAATACTTTGGTAATCTCCTGGCTGAGAAATTGAATGACCAGGGGCACGCGTCGCTGTATATGAAGCTGGCGAAAGAGATTGACCGTTCTTTGCTGGAGCAGGCGCTGGATTTTGTGCGCGGGTCTGCCAATGTTAAGAACAAGGCCGGGTTGTTTATGTGGAAGCTGGGGAAACTGAAAGAAAACCCAAACCCATGAAAGTTAAGGTGTAATTTGTATAGGGATATTAATCTTTAGGAATTAATAACACTATATAAAATACATCATTAACAGAGATAGTGTTCGTTCCTTACTAACATCTAGTGCCTTGTGTTCAATTCGTGTCTTGCAAACGAAGTTATTTATGGTATATTAACAGTTAAAGGTGAGCATAATCCTCACCTTTAACTTGCATACTATGGAAAAAGGCTTTCTTAAAACAATACTTAGGGCAGACCAGACAGTCTTTACTTTTAAAGACTTGCTCTTGATGTGGGGTGGGATTGATGTAATTACGGCAAGAAAGCGGGTCAATTATTATATTAAAAGTGGCAATTTATACCCAATCAGAAGAGGAATCTACGCCAAAGATAAAAATTATGACCGTTTTGAACTGGCTACAAAGATTTTCACCCCCGCTTATATCAGTTTTGAAACTGTCTTAGGCAATGCCGGGGTTACGTTCCAGTATTACAGCCAAATCTTCGTGGCTTCTTATCAAACCAAAGAGATCATTGCGGATGGCCAGAAAATCGTCTATAAAACACTCAAGAGTTCCATCCTGACCAATTCAGCTGGAATCGAGAATAAAGAGCATTATGCAATTGCCAGCCCGGAAAGAGCGTTTTTAGATGTGGTCTATTTGAATAAAGACTATCATTTTGACCAACTTTCATCGCTCGATTGGAAGAAAGTCAACGGACTCTTGCCGATTTACGGAAATAATAAAAGAATGAACAGGCAAATCAATAAGTATTATCAAGCTACACAGGAACAATAATATGACCCTCAATCAAGCAATCCATAAAAGTATTTTGATCAAAATTCTTAAGGATATTTATTCCGACCCAACCATTGGGCCGATATTGGGATTTAAAGGTGGAACGGCAGCCTATCTGTTTTATAAACTTGACCGTTTTTCAGTCGATCTGGACTTTGACTTATTAGTTGCAACGAAAGAAAAACTTGTCTTTGAAAAAGTCAAAGGTATTTTAGAAAAATATGGACAGGTAAAAACAGCAGATATAAAAAGATACAGTTTGATTTACATTTTATCCTATGAAGAAAAAGAGCCGGGTGCTCAAAACGTTAAAGTAGAAATTAATAAGCGTAGTTTTGGTTCCAGGTATCTTATCAAATCCTATTTGGGAATTTCAATCAAAGTGATGATTCCTGAAGATATGGCAGCCAATAAGTTAGTGGCTTTTTATGAGCGGATTGGCAAGACCAACCGTGATATTTATGATACCTGGTTCTTCTTTTCCAATAATTGGCTGGTCAATCGGGAATTGGTTGAGAAGAGAACCAATATGCCATTTAAAGATTTTCTTGAGAAGTGCTGCAAGCTTTTAGAGAAAATGGATAACAGAGGTATTTTTTCAGGTATGGGGGAGGTTTTGGATGAAAAGCAGAAGTCTTGGGTAAAAAACAAGCTAAAAGATGAACTGTTATTCCAGCTCCGGTTATATCTCGAGACAAATTGTTAGGAGAGAGTATTTTGTTTTATGGAGTAACCCTTTTCTGCCTCACAAATCGAAGGCAGATCATCTAAAAAAATCGAAATGCCCATTTTGACATGTTTAGGTCGGTTCAGTTGAACCGCGGGGGATAGAAGATCATGAATAGAGTGCAATCCATAATTATTTGTATTTTCTATATTAAAAATATTGTATAAAACTAGTAGATAATTTTTGCGAAAAAATCAGCCTAATCCTGTTTACTATAGGATATTAAGGAAAGGTTTCATAGCCTGGAAGAAGATATTATGAGGTGCGGGGCAAAGATTTAGCCAAGAAATCGCGACGTAAAAGCAAGATTGTGCGACACTAATTATTATTGTTGACCTTGTTTTCGTCAAATGGTATTTGAACTATTAGGGGCCTTTGACTTCTAAGGGCTTTTCCATATATAAGAGCATGTAATTTCGGTAATTGAGGAATTGCATCTACGTAATCACTTCCAAAAGTGTTTCGAAGGAAATTCAAACTTGTATCATCAAAACAATTAAAGCTGATGATAGTATTACATTGAGTCAATATTGATTTGCTGACTGTTGCTGTCCTTTGAGTTATGATTAGTAAACCAATTCCAAATTTCCGACCTTGTAATGATAATTGAGCAATTTTCCCAACCAATCCTCTTGAATCATAATCACCCAGTCCCATGGTAGATGCTTCGGGCATGACTGTATGAGCTTCTTCAACCACGACTAATACTTTATTCATGTTAGGATGAGTTTTTGCGTAATCCAGTAATTCAGTAAGATAGACCTCTGTAATATAAAGAGTTGCTTGTGTGTTGGACAATTCTTTTAAAGAAATTATTCCTATATTGGATGGATCCTTTTCCAAAAAATCTACAAATGTTCCCTTTATATGCTCTCGTGCTTTATCGATAAACGATTTTAGTGCTTTTTTTTCCTCTGTTTTTGAGTATTCACCGATGTCAACATTAAAAAGAAGATCATCTAGTTTTTTTAATGCTTCTTCAGAAATTGTAAGATTTGTTGGATTATGACTAGTCAAAGCCCCGTCATATTTCATTGTTAGATCAATACATACAACTTTATACCCTCTGTCGGCAGTATGTCGAATAATATCTAATCCTAGCTCTGTCTTTCCAGAGCCAGTAACTCCGAGAATTGCGGTGTGGAACTCCATATTATCAATGAAGTCTCCGCCCACATTAATTTTTGTCTCCGGGATATTTCCAAAGGTAAAATCTGTTGCTTCTCTGATTAGATTTATATCTACGCCGAAATTTTCATTTTCAGTAAATACAGGTGTATTTATTTCTGGCACCCATGAATAATTTTCAAATCCCTCGTTAGATAATTTCCCTAACTGTCTTGCTATACCTGTCTGGAATCCATATAAATTACTTCCAAAATGCTCTTCATTAGTAAATCCATTTAATATTTGATAATATATCGGTTCATTTAAGATTGGGCACCAGACTAATATACCTTCTTTACAGAGGCTGGGATTCAAAACTTCAAATCTAATTTTGGCTATATCAGAATCCTTTGTTATGAATCCGACCAATTTCGATGATTCATTTCCGCCTAATGCTTTATTAATTTGCGATTCTGAAAACGGCACAGATTCTGGCAATTCATAAATTTGTCCACTTTCATAGCCATCAAACTTGTCTATAGATAAAGGCACATAGATACCAGTTCCGACGACTTTCTCTCCTTGGTGCTGTTGATATAAAGGAACAGTTAAGCATTGATTTCCATTTGCTTCCTGGAATAATTTTGGTGAATCCAATTCCCAAAGGACATTTTTGTTAAGATCAACATGGATTATATTTGGCCAATCAGTGCGTATTATCTCACCTATATTTTTTTGATGTTTGCTTTTACCGATTAGCCTACTTACCCAAGCAGGTAATTCAAGTGGCCAAATAACTACGAATATTCCCCAAAATAAAATTAATGAGACAAACTCAACTGATTGCAGATCATAGAACGAGATCAGGCCAAAAATGAATAGGATAGAATAAAGTATTCTTGCTCTCCCCAAAAGAACTACTGGTTGATATACAACATCTATTATTTTTCTTCGGTTTTCGGGGGTATCCTTACTATTGCTTAGGCCAGTGCAAAGTACTCCAAGAATAAAAATTACTAAGCAATAACTAAAAAATATTAACCATAATGTCCTATTTGCGATATTGAAAACTGGGAGAAGAGTAATCATCCCCATAAAGGAATTTGTCATAGATTCTGCTGGGGTTGTGTAGTAATACTCTTGAACAGTTGAACCAAATACGACCATTAACAAAAATCCTTGGAAAATCATATTCTCAAAAGGATCCTCTGGAATAAAATTTCCAGTAAATATTTTTGCAAATGACATAATAATTAAAACTGCGATCAGTAGAATACCAATTCTTACACTTGGAAGGACTGTTTTGTTTTTGTTCATTTTTCCCTCATTAGAAACAGAAAAACTTACATGTATTTATTATATATTTGACCCAGTCAGGTTTTGATAATTTTCAGCTGCCATTTTTTAGTAACTAGATTGTGAACAATAGCTATTGAGGTTTCTCCAAATCTATGACTATTATCTAGGATATTAATCAGTTCTGAAACCAGATTCTATTTTGAATTTAATTATGTTATTGACTAGAACATAGGATTGAAGAAGATATCACACAAGATGTTCTTGACATTACTGTAAATTTATCATAAAGTTATCATAAGATGGCAAATTCTCTAAAACCTTTGACAAGCAGGCAAAAAGAGACTCTTGATTTTATAAACACTTTTGTAAACAACAAGGGTTATGCCCCTTCATTGAAAGAAGTCGCGATTTATCTTGGAACAAAAAATCTAAGCACAGCTCAATATTTTGTTAATGAGCTTGAAAAAAAAGGGTATTTAAAAAGAGATCCATACAAAAATCGTGGTATTACACCTATAACTCAAAATCGGGTTGTTCCTCTTCTTGGTTATATAGCAGCTGGAAAACCAATTGAACCGGTTGAGGAATCTGAGCCAATACAAGTGCCCACGACTATTTTGCTTGATAACAATAAATCATATTATGCATTACAAGTAATTGGCGATAGCATGATCGATATGGGAATTCTAGATATGGATATCGTACTAATAAAACATCAAATGGATGCAAATATTGGCGACGTCGTTGTTGCAATAACAGAGAATGGTGCAACACTAAAGATACTTGACAAAAGTGATGGAAAAATAATACTTAAACCAAGAAATCAAAAATATAAAGCAATAGTTCCAAAGCGGCTAGAAATAAGAGGAATATTTGTCGGTTTAGTGAGAGGCGTCTTTTAGATAAAATTATTTGAAAAATATGAAGACAATTACATTAGCGCAATTAATTAAAAAATATGAGGCGAATAGGGAAGCTTATTTAAAGCCTGAATACAAGGAAGCCCAATTAAGAATTGATTTTCTCGATCCTTTTTTTGAACTCTTAGGATGGGATATAAAGAATATTCAAGGAAAGCCAACAAATGAACGAGAGGTCTTAGTTGAAGAAACGCTAAGGGAAGATGCGTTATCGACAGCTGAAAAACCTGATTATACTTTTCGACTCTTTTCGGAGAGGAAGTTTTATTTAGAAGCAAAGAAGCCAGGAGTTAGTATTCAAACTCTAGATGATCCGGCGAAACAACTCAGAAGGTATGGTTTTACTTCTAAACTCAAGATTTCCATTCTTTCGAATTTTGAATACCTGGCTATTTACGATTGTTCTCAGAAAGTGAAAGAAAATGATAAGGCATCAAAATCTCGAATTAAGTTGTATCACTACACTGAATATGAATCGTCTTTTGAAACAATTAAGGCTGAACTTAGTCACGATAGCGTCTATAGTGGTGAATTTGATAAAACATGGGCATCTATTGAAGAGCGATTAAAACTATTTAGCGTTGATGATTTGTTTCTTTCACAAATTAACGATTGGCGATTAATTCTTGGAAAAGAAATATTTTCTCATAAACCTGATATTGATGAAATTGAACTTAATGATTTAGTCCAAAGATATATTAATAGCATTATTTTCTTACGTGTATGTGAAGATAGAAATCTGGAAACATATAAGACGCTTCTTGCAAGCAAAGATAACAATGAAAAATTATTGGATTTATTTAGGAAAGCTGATAAAAAATATAATTCGGGATTATTTAATCATCCATTCAACGAAGAGATTGTTGGAGAAAATAGTTCTGCATTTTGGATAATAATTTCACAACTTTATTTCCCAGAAAATACATATTCATTTTCTGTCTTTGCTTCGGATATACTAGGCAACATTTATGAAATTTTTCTTAGTGAAAAATTACAAATAAGTGATGGAAGCTTATCCATTGAAAAAAAACCGGAAAATGTAGATAGAGATATTGTAACAACCCCTACTTTTATTATTAAGGATATACTTCGAAAAACAGTTCTTCAATATTGTGAAGGCAAATCTGATAAAGAAATACTTAATTCTTCATTTGCGGATATTGCTTGTGGTTCAGGTGCATTTTTACTTGAGACATATCAGTTAATTGTTGACCATCTGATTGATTTTTATTTAAAACATTCCCCAGAGGTTCTAATCCAAACAGGTATAGGTACATATAAATTACCTTTCGAAATAAAAAGAAAGGTATTAACGAATTGCATCTATGGAGTAGATAAAGATTTTAATGCGGTTGAAGCGTGTAAGTTTGGATTATTGCTCAAACTTCTTGAAAATGAAACGAATAAAACAATTCCAATTCCTGCACTGCCGTTACTCGACGATAATATAAAATTTGGGAATAGCCTGATTGATACCGGTCAGGATTCTAGACAAGATCAACTTGAAATAAATCCATTTGATTTCGGAGACACAAAATTTGATGTTATTGTTGGCAATCCACCTTATATGTCAACAGAACACATAAAGCAATTATTACCACTTGAAATGCCAATCTATAAACGAGAATATGTGTCCGCCTTTAAGCAATTCGATAAATATTTCCTTTTTATCGAAAGAGGATTTAGCCTCCTGAAGGACAACGGGTATTTGGGATACATTGTTCCAAGTAAATTTATAAAAGTTGGAGCAGGAAAAAAACTTCGTCAATTGTTAAAAGGAAATAAATCAGTTGAAGAAATAGTATCTTTTGGAGCAAATCAAATTTTTAAAGGAAAAACTACTTACACTTGTCTACTAATATTGAAGAAAGAACCCTCTAAAAAATTGAAGTATTTGGAAATAATCAATCTCAACGATTGGAAAATTAGAAAAATTGAATTAAATGATTATGATTCAGTCGAATTTTGTGAGTTAGACGATGAAGGATGGATATTAGTTCCAGGTTACTTAAAATCAGCTTATTTAGCTATTAATAAACAAAGTATCCCTCTAGAAGATCTTGTTGGATCGGAAAATATTTACAATGGAATCCAAACAAGTGCTAATGATATTTATATTCATACTGCAATAAAAATTGAAGGGGATTATGTCTTTTTCAATAAAAATGGAAGAACTTGGCAAATTGAAGAAGCATTAACTAGACCTTATTATCAAACTTCAAGAGAAAACGATGATAATTTTAATTCTTATCGATCTTTTAAACCCAATTCATTTGTAATATACCCTTATGAAAAATCAGACACAGGAATAAGTCTTATACAAATTGATAGACTTAAAAGAGAATTTCCATTTTTGTATGATTACCTATTAGCTTATAAAGATGTACTAAATGATCCAAAACGTGATATCAAACCAACGCCAGAGACAAATGATGAATGGTATAGATATGGTAGACATCAGAGTTTAGAAAAATGTATAGTTCCAGAAAAAATAATTGTTGGAGTTTTATCCCAGGGAAATAAATATGCAATAGATAAATTTGGAACTCTTATTTCTTCAGGTGGTACCGCAGGTTATTGTATGATCACTCTACCTACAGATTGCCCTTATTCTATTTACTATATTCAGGCAATATTGAATTCAAAATATCTTGAGTGGCATTCATCATTAATTGGTGAAGTGTTCAGAGGGGGTTATATTGCTCGAGGAACGAAAGTGTTAAAAAAACTTCCAATAAGGGTAATTGATTTTTCAAATGAAGAAGAAAAGGCTATCCATGATTTAATTGCTAATACTCAAAAAGAATTGATTGAATTACATAGTGATATTGATTCTAATCATGGAAATAATCGTGTTATTGATCCATTGCAAAGAGAGTTTAATAAAAAGAAACAAGATCTTGATGATACCCTTAAAAGGTTATATGGATTAGGAGATTCCGATAAGAGGATCCCGATAATCTCAGATATTTATGAAACTAATTAATGAAGTTTCCTTTGAAAAATTACGAGGTGGGTTTTATACTCCCAACTCAATTGCATCGTTCATTCTTAGATGGGGCTTTAATGGTAGTAATGATTATGACGTTCTAGAGCCGAGCTGTGGAGATGGTGTTTTTTTAGAAGAGATTAAAAAGTGTGATTATAAATATAAGAGCATTAATGCTATTGAAATTGATCCAATCGAAGCCAAAAAAGCAGATGATTTAAATCTTCCAAGGACAAAAGTTGAAATATCTGATTTTCATGAATTTTGCCTGAATACTGAAAAAAAATTTAATTTGATTATTGGAAATCCACCATATATCCGATATCAATTTTTCAATAAGGAACAACAGAAAGCAGCAGAAAAAATATTTCAAAGAGCAAACCTGAAGTATTCAAAATTAACAAATGCCTGGGTTTCATTTTTGATAGGTTCAAGTTTTCTTTTAAAAGGGAATGGGAAAATTGGTTTTGTTCTCCCGGCCGAATTGCTCCAAGTATCATATGCGCGTCAACTTCGGGATTACTTATCACATTTTTATAATAAAATAAATATCATCTCTTTCCAAGAATTAGTTTTCCCTAAAATTCAGCAAGAAGTAATCCTTCTTCTTTGCGAAAAAAATGATTCTAGCTTACATCTTATAGAACACATAGAACTAAAAGATGCACAAGAATTAAAAAAACTTAACGTTTCCATTTTAAAGAGCCCTAAAAAGAGGATTGATTTAAAGTCAAATAAATGGACATTCTATTTTTTGAATCAAGAGGAAATAGACTTCATTGAAAATCTTAAAGAGAATAACGTAATCCCCAAAATCGCAAATTTTGCTAACGTGGAAGTTGGAATCACAACTGGGTCAAATAATTTTTTTACAGTATCTTATTCCACAATAGAAAAATATGATTTAGAAAAATATGCTTACCCTTTGGTGGGACGAAGTGTACAAATTCCAAGTGTAATATTCACTAAGAAAGATTGGTTAAAAAACAGAACGAATGGGGCAAGAACGCATTTATTAGTATTCCCAAGTATTAATAACCTAATGAATGATAACGGAGCGATGGAATATATAAAGTGGGGTGAAAAACAAGAAATAAACAAAGGGTATAAATGCAGAATTAGAAATGAATGGCAAATGATTCCATCATTGAGGACTTCGGAAGCACTTTTTATTAGAAGAAATTACTTATACCCAAAACTTATCATTAATAATATAAATGCTTATACAACTGACACAATGCATCGAGTTTCAATGAAACCCGGGGTTGATATAGACGCAGTTGTGGCCAGCTACTACAACTCAATTTCTCTGGCATTTACCGAAATTTGTGGAAGAAGCCATGGAGGAGGAGTCCTTGAATTAATGCCAAGTGAAGTTGAGGATGTTCTACTTCCATATAATGAAAACAACTCTGAATTGCTTGAAATGATTGACATTATGATTAGAGAAAAACGAGATATTGATGAAATCTTAGCTGTAACTAACCAAAAGATTTTAAAAGAAAATTATGGTTTGTCATCAAAAGATATAAAAATTGCGAATGGAATCTGGAAAAAGCTATCAAGTAGAAGGCTAAAAAGAGGGAGAGTAAAAAACTAGTGAATAATTTTCGAGTGAGCCTTTATTATGATTGAAATATATAATAAGTTGTTCGTTGGAAGTAAATTTGATTTACCCCATTTCTCACTTACAGACGATGCTATCGTTCATGCTACCAAACATTTCACTATAAACTAATGGGATGGGATAGAAAATACAATAAAGCCCAAAAGGATCATTCTAACTATATTGTTTGGGAAAATGTAAATCGATTATCATTAAATTGGGTGGATGGACCTGCACGCTATTATGATTGGAGCGGCCCCGAGACGTTTAACAAAGTATTGGATTTTATTGACAAATGGCTTATTAGCCATAAGGTTTTTGTTCATTGTGATCTTGGCATGCCAGGAAGTCCTACTCTTGGGTTATTATTCTTAGCAAAGAGGCAGAAATTCATTTCCAATGATTCCTTCAGCTCTGCAAAATCGGAATTCATTAATATCTATCCTATGTATCAGCCAAAAGGGATTGGGGACTATGTAAATAACCATTGGGATGAAATTAGCTAATTGATTATTAAATCTCCTATTTTTTTAAATATCTCAACCATGGCCAATGTATCCAGCTTACAATACTCTAAGAGCGCTATTTTCGTCTTTTTTACTTCATCAGTTGGTAAGTCATCATTGGTTAGTCGCCACCACGCCATCATTGCCTGGTCGCCTTTGCCGATTTCCATATCCGAACAGCTCAACTCCGGAACCATAACCGGCAGGACATTCTTAATTGACCAGCTTCCCTTGAAACCTGGATGGATATACATTCCATAGTTAATAAAGTCCCCTAGATCATAAATACGTTCATTCAGCTTTTCAAAAAAGTCAGCATAATCCGGATGAATTTCTGAAAGTTCTTTATTCCGACCAATTTTAAAAGTCTTATTCCACACAAACACTGTACCGGAGTTCCCAATATCCTTGATCAAACTCTCTACTAAAGAAATTGAAGGATCATCGTTGGTTATAGACTAGTGTTCAGTGTGGGTTATTTCTCTATCCAAAGATTCCATTTTGTGCAGGGAATATTGAAATACAATTTGCTGCTGGGGATGATATCCATCAAACAATGGAATGGCTAACAGGAAAGTCTCATAATCCAGGAAACACAAGGGGTATTCGAAATGTTCAAACTCGCACTTGATCGCTTTTGGATCAATAAACGGTTCCTCGGCTTGAGCCACTTCAACGATTTTTCGCTGTTTGTCGTTCAAAGGAAATGCAGATGGGACATCCTTGATATACACAATTTTCTGGTCGAGAAGCTGGATCCTTTCTTAGATAAATGTGAAGAAGGATATCAGTACCTTTAAACTTTACCAACGATGATCACTCCAGTGATCAGACCAACTATCCGAATAATCCTCAGAATAATTGTCAACTAAAGCTTGATTTTTATTATTTTCAATTCGGAGATATTTCTCTTGAAATTGAAATAGAGAGTCTGGTTGCTGAAAATCTTGTAAGCCAAAATATTTGCTAAAGTAAGCAAATAATGCTTTTCTATCCTTGCAAAAATAATTCTTTTCATCAAACCTCATATTCCACATGAAGCTATATTTTCTGCACCCTCCATTACATAAATAAAGATATTTACATTCAGAACATTCTTGATGTTTTTGTTTTATTTGAGAAATAAATAAATCACGATTCTTACTTGATAGGATATCTGATAATTTATTGTGATATAGATTGCCAAATTCATTAATTTTCATTCCAGGAAATTTATCACAACCACTAACAATTCCATCATAATTTATTACAATAACATGAGTACATCCATTATTGAATTTACAAAGGGAAGGTCTTTGTCCAATAAGCCCCTTTATTATTTCTGAAATAAATCTTATTTTTATCTCAGGTACATTTCTTTCAACCGAATAATTAAAAATTTTTATTAAAAAGTCGGAAAAATCTAATGGATTTAAAGAATCACTCATTAGGTTATTAAAGATATCTTTCTCCACATAAGGAAGAAAATCAATTCTATAAAGTTCATTCGAAATAAAAAAGTCGAGTATTTCCTTATATTTATTAAGTGATGATTTTGTAATTACTGACAAGCAACCGAAATTAATATTATTCTTCTTTAACAGATCTATTCCCCGCATAGTATCATTAAAACTACCATTTCCTTTCCTTGTTAAGCGATATAGGTCATGAATTTGTTTTGGACCGTCAATGCTTATACCAATTCTAAAATCGCCTTCTAGGAAAAGGTTAATCCAATCATTATCTATTAATGTGCCGTTTGTTTGTATATTATTGTGAAAATGAATTCCCTTGTCTTTTTCAAGTTTCTTTTCTAATAGTAATATCTTTTTGAAAAGTTTTTTTGTGCCGAGTAGTGGTTCTCCGCCATGCCAAACAATTTCGTTATGTGTAGAATAATCAGATAGTTGATTTAGGAATGAATAAATTAAATCTAAACTAATTTCTTCCATTTGATTCTGTTTAAAAGAATTATGATAATAACAATATGAACAATTTAAATTGCAACCGCCCCGTATTTTGACTATATATGTATTCTGCTTAGTTTTTTTACTATTAGAGTTCATTCGTTTTGTTTATCCAGTTTTTCAAGAAGTGAAAGATTGTTTAACCCAAGTTTTAAAGCAAGATTTGCAAGATCAACATCTGTATATTCTTTTTCTTTTTTATGATTACCTATACAAATTTGGTTATCTTCTAGTATTTCTTTAATTGCCTTTTTATAACCACGCACTGATCTAATATCGCGGAAGATTTTTTTGCCAATTTCTTCATCTGAGAGGCCTTCTGCAATTCCACACAAAGTTGCTTTTTGATTTTTGGTAAATAATTCTAGTATTTTATTGTTCAATTTATCTCTTGAGTTATTTCTACTAAATTCGTAATCGTCAAAATAATTTCTTCCATTTGAGATTTCTTTTATTGCTGCGATCATTACTGTATCCGATGAATTTTTATATAAAAACCCCAAACCTCCTTTAGCATCATTGTTTCTTATTGTTTCAATAACATTATCTGAGGGGAGATGTGTTGTAAACAACATTCCAACTTCGGGGTGTTCTTGCTTATATTTATTTCCTATCTTCAAGCCACGTAAACTCATAATTGAATAATCTACGGTACCTCCCTCTCTTTCAGGTAAATACAAATCCATAATGATCAAATCAGGTTTTATGTTGTGTGCTTTGATTTCGAATTCTCTTTGAGAACCTAATGTTCCGATTACTTCATACCCAGTGAGATTTTCTAATACCTTTGAAATATCGCGTGCAACACGTTCTTGATCTTCTACGATTAGAATTTTTTTATTTTTCATTTTTTTCTCACTTAAAATTATTTCTCAGCTTTCTTGGGAATTGTGATTTTTACGATCAAACCACCATTTTCTTTTTTTGATTTCATTTCGAATGAACCATGTAATGTAAGAACTTCGGATCTTAATAAATGAAGACCGATTCTGCCACTATTTGCCAGTTTTTGAAAATCCTCTTGTTTTGATGGTATAGGAAATTGAAATCCATTTCCGTTGTCAATTGTCATGACAAGAATCTTTTCTCCAATATTATTTACAATGATATCAATTCTACTGGCATTGCCATGAATAATAGCATTATTCATTGTCTCCTTTATAAAGCAGCAAATAAGGTTGCTGATTCTTCGTTCAACAATGAATTCATTTTGTTTTTCACATTTAAAATTGATCCTTAGATTAATCCATTTTGTTCCGTTTAATATTTGTTTCTTTTCTCTTACTACCGATCGCATTTCAGTAATCAATTCTACTGTTTCTTCATTCATTGAATCAACTTTGTCAAGCAGAATATTTCGGATAACTTCTAATTGACATTCTAAATGCATTAAATACTTTTCTAAAGTTATTTTGGCGTCATAGTTATTGATGCTTTCTAATAATTGACGAATCTGTTTATTTTCCGATTTAATAATCTGAAGTGGACCATCATGCAATTCGCTTTTTATTCTAAACAATTCTTTATTACGTGACTCAATAATATTTTGAAGCAGTTGAGATTGATCTTCGTTTTTTTCCCTGAGAAATTCAAGTTCTTGAGATATTGCCTGCCTAAATCTGTTTAAATCTATTTTATCTGAAGATAGAATCTCGTCGATTTGATCACCTACCATAGTTATATTCTCCTAAATACACTGAAAAATTAATAATAACTTATAGTTCTATAAAGTATTTTCCTAATTAGGAAATCTTTATGCATATTTCTGAAATTGGATTCCTAAATTTCCGCTCAATCTCCCTTTACGGAAAAAAATTGCCCGAATGATGCATATACGAGATATGTAAAAATATGTATTATGTTCTCAAGCTGAAAATGAATTGAATAAATGTGAATTCAAGGGTAAGAAAAATTTCTGCATTTACATAACAAATGATATAAAAAATGGAGGAAAAAATGGATGCCCCAAAATGTATTGTGTTGTTTTCAGGTGGAAAAGATTCGCTTTTATCTACAATTCGGGTAATAAACAAAGGATACAACGTAAAGTTGGTCTTTTATGATAATGGTGCAGGAATTGGAACAAAAAATATTGTTGATTCTTTCAATCGATTAAAGGGCTTCTATGGCGAACGAATAATTCAAACGGAAATTGTAATGATTGCAGGTATATGGCGCGAATTCTGGCTGCCATATATGAATGATATTCCTTCAAATGTAGTAAATAAATGGGGCGAACTCCCTGTGTCACAATTTAATTGCTTAACTTGTAGATCTGCTATGTATGTGTATACAATTCTTAATTGTATTAATTCGGAAATTGATCTATTTGTATTAGGTTCAAGAAAATCCCAAAGATGGCCAATAATGATGCCCTCAATGATTGAAAGGTTCAAAAAACTAGCTAACAAATATTCAGTTGATATTCTTTTCCCTGTCATAGATTTATTCTCTGATTGGCAACTAAAGAACATGATTATGATTGAAGGATTAGTTCCAAAAACAACTGAACCTCAATGTTTGATTGGGTGTCCCCTTCCATATAATGATAAACCACCATCAATGATCCAAAAAGCTGTTGAGAACTATTTCGATGATTGCATATATCCTAGAGCAATAAAAATCATTGATGAACAAATTAAAATCATCAATACATCTCGTTTGAATAGTAATGGATCGATAAATATGAAATATAAACAGAATATTTTTGAAAAAGAAATGGCAGGAAAGATGATTGAAGAAAAAAACAACAAGAGTGGAATTGCTGTATAAAATAATTTACTGCAGTGAGGGAAAAACATGTATAAGGACCTTAGGAGCAAGAATTTTATTTTTGTACCATTTTGCACACTTTCACAATCATTTATGGCAAATGGATTAGTTAAATCTGAATGGCCTTCGGTATTAAAGCCGATTATTGATATTTGTATGCAAAATAATCTTAATATTATCCAAATGCCCTGTATTGAGACACTCTATTGGGGAAAGGATAATGGATTGGGGAGAAATCCTAAAAGTTATGATGTCTATAATAATAAAGAGTTTAGGGAATTTTCAACAGAGAAGGCTCAACAGGTTGTTTGTTCAATTGAGGAAATACTTCAACATGGATTTAGTGTAGTAGCAATATTAGGAATTGAATATTCACCCTCTTGTGCAGTTTCATTGCAGTATGCGGGTAGAAAAGGAACACTTAAGAAAAGTGGAATATTTATTGATGAAATGGTTGAAATTCTCAGGAATAAAAACATTTCAATTCCAATGATTGGGATTAATAGAAGATGGTTAGATTCATCAGTTAAAAAGATTGAAAAAATAATAGATTCAAAACAAATTGGATTAGATATTTAGTTTTTTATGTTAGTGTGCCGAATTTCGGCAAAATTAAAAGAAAGGAGGAACCATGTTTACCAAGAATATTTTCTTTAGCGCTGATCAGACTGGTGACGGAACTGATCGTTACGATCATGATGACGATGAGTCTGCAACATGCCCTGAAGACTACGGGAGCTAAATACTTAAGACAACATAAATCAAATTAGCCAGAACTAAAAATAGGATTAGATAATACCAAGCCAAGTTCTGGCTAATGAAAATGTTTTTTTATTACTCCAATTATTAAGAGCAAGGGACATCAAACAGCTATAAATAATATGTCAAAAATTATCGGAATAACAAATACTATATCTGCCTTTAGGATGAAAAGAACATGTTACCCAAAAAAGCTTGGATCAATATAACTGACAGATGCAACAACAAATGTAAATGGTGCTATGGTAAGGACTCATTTTCTGGTATAAGGGATATGGGTTATGATCAAACGGTTCAAATCCTGAGATGGTTAAAAGCTATTAATTGTAATGAGTGTATATTAATTGGAGGAGAACCAACAATTCATCCATAATTTTACGAGATATTCAGTTATGGTATTAATCTTGGATTAAATGTAGCTGTTGTTACAAATGGTAGGATGTTTTCAAGGAAAGATTTTTGTGAAAGAATGAAATTGGCAGGTCTTGATAGTGGAAGAATTGCTTTTTCAATGTCTTCGTATTCAAATGAAAGCTCTGAGTTGCTTACTGGTTCAAAAGAAAATTTTGACCAATTTGCCTTGGGTTTTATGAATTTGATTAATATAGGAATTATTCCTTCAGTTGATATAGTTTTATCTAAATACACTGAATTAAAAATTGATATGATGATTAGATGGATTGCTTCACATGGAGGGAGGAGTGTCACAATAAATTTAAATGTTCCCGCGATTTCATCTGGAAGTGTAGATACTTCCTATTGTATTCCACCAAAATTGTTAGCTCATGAAGCGTTTCAGACTTATTTATTCACAAAGAAACTGGGTCTGAAGATCAGACTATTATTTAACATACCGTTCTGTTTATTACCCGAAGATGAAATAAAATGTCTAATAGATGACAATGCTATTTTATCGGGATGTGGTATTAGAAATGGTAGCTTTGTAATATTTAATGTCAATGGGGATATTATAAGCTGTAATCATCTCACTTTTTTACCTGTTCATAATTTTGAAAAAGTTGAAGTTGTAATGAAAGATAATAAATTTAGAGATTTTTGGAATACTGATTTGACAATAAAATCTATTCAAAAGGCGACATGCGTTTACAGATCAAATTTATGTAAATCCTGTGAATATTGGAACCAATGTGCAGGGGGATGTCCCTTGATTTGGGCAGGATATGACCCGAAAGATTATATTGAAGGGATGAGGATATCTTGAAAGAAAGGAGGTGAATTATGAACACTGTAGATTTTTTCGAAGGTTTGCCGAAAACTGGTGAGATGGCACCTATACCTGAAGGAAGACCGAGCCATGATATGGATGTAAGATTTGAATGCGTTGAAGGTCCAAATAATTGTGCCAATTGTGACTGTTCAGGGGTAAATGACTGTCACACTGATTGTGCGTCTGAATGTTAACAAAACTTCTAAAGAGAAGGTGATAACTTTTGAAGTTATCACCTTCTTATATTAATAGAGATCAATTAGATATTTTGGAAAATGTCTTTTGAGGTTTTTAGGGATTATGTGTCCATTTTTTTGAAAAATGCATCACAGGACCTTTCAGAATTTGATAATACCCTTAAACTACTTTCGATTCTCAAATAAATCTTGCCAAATTCCCATTCTTCACTAAACTCCATCAGTATAGCTGAAACAAGCCACAGGCAGGAAGCCTCATTGGTGAACACTCGTATAACTCTGGTGCGTCGTTTAATCTCTTGGCTAAGCCGCTCCATGTAGTTGGATGTTCTCAAGCGACGTTGGTGTACTCTCGGGAAGGCAAATGCTGTAAATCCTTCCGGTATATTGATCTCCATCCAGTCCGCCAGTTTGGGCGCAAGTATGGCATATTTCTCTATTGCTTTGTTGAGATAGACTTCCGCGGTCTCTCGATCCGGGCATTGAAAATCGTGCGGATATCTTCGGCAATTTCTCTACGCATACCAACTTTGGGTGTAAAAAATTGTGCATTCTGTGGGAGATGGAATTGTCATTTTTATTAAGGCACACCGATAAAAATTGCTTTGAGGATTGCCCCCATATCAGCAAAATCACCACTGACAATTAATTACGCACTACACAAACTACGCTTGATCAATCCGTAATGGATTTTTAAGGTTAAGTATTTGCTGTCTATCTTTCCTGATAAGTCGCCTTTCCTGGTGCAATTCTGGTGCAATTTGGGTGAAACAGGGTGGAAAATATAGATATAGTAGACGATTTAAGCCATATATATGGGACTACATAGACGCTTTACCACAATATATAGACCATTGAAATGCTAAAGCCTGACTCTTAATCAGTAGGTTCAGGGTTCGATTCCCTGGTGCGTCACTCAAAATACCGTAGCAATGCGGTATTTTTATTTACCAACACCCGCCAGTGGGGGATATAAATCTCCAAAAATTTAATGCCCCTTTTTCGAGTGCAATTTGCTGCAAATAATTACCCAATTTACCTAGAGATTTCTTGTTTTTGGTCTTCTTTTAGAGAAATGGGGATTGGTGTGACCAGGTTTTCCATCAGTTTTGCCGCTTCAGACTGCATCTTAACCGATGCATGGATATAGACGTTCATGATCATAACTGGTTTGGAATGCCCCAGGATTTCGCAGGCGACATCTCTTACTCACTATCAGGACTTGTATTTAATGTAACTTTATGAAATTTCAGTTATCAAGAATAAAAACGCACCCCGCTACCTTGGTAGCATAGTATCCTGTATTCATGGTTGCATCCTATTATGATTGCATGGTGGCATGATCCCCTGGTATCATGATGTCTTGATGCCACGGTTGGAAAATAGAAGAGCGTACTGCACGAAACACATTATTAATTATGGTCAATGATAAGTAATCTTATGCAGGCGTAATCTTGTCGAATTCCAAAGTGTCGATCATCTTTTCAATTAAAAGATTCTCCACTGTCTTTCTACAATAAATGCTGCCCATATCTTTTAATTGCTGTTCCTTGGCGATTGTCCAATTTTTGACCATGTTCGCTTTCGTGATGGGAGTCCGGATCTCTTTTTTACAGAGAAGGTTCATCATTTCAATTTGGTCGATCTTCAGTTCGTGGAGCAGGAAATATAAGTCGTAGAAATCGCGATATCTCGCGCGCTGCGCGGTCGCCCGCACCTTTTCGGCGCATATCTCTCTTTTGTCCATCACTTTCGGAGATGCGTTCACTCCCCATACATTCTCATATATGACAGTTTTTGCTGGTAAAACGACGTTCTGTTGAAAGTCCACCTCGACTTTGATGTTACCAGGCTGTCCAAGCAGCCCCTGATATTGCAGGCGCTCGATCTTGATAGTGAAATCTGACGTGAAGATTTTCTGTGCCTTGAATAGGTCATCTGTTTCAAGCGCAGATTGAATTTCCTCTGCGGTGATCTTGGGATCCAGGCTGGTGAAATCCAAATCCTCCGAGAAGCGGTATTGGGGGAGATGGCAGTGGTGGATAGCCGTTCCGCCCTTGAAGACCAACTTCTTTTCCAGAGATGATCGGGCAATCTTCTGAACTGCCAACGCCAGGAAGTAATCCTTTTCTGCCACCTGCAGGGGAAAGCGCAGCGTTCGCTTATTGATGATCTCCAATTGAGCCCGGGTGAGATATCGGTCAGACATAGCGTTCGAAATAGCGGTCATAGTACAGTCTCCATTTGCTGTTAAATACATTCTCATCTGAATCGGTGATCTTGGATGTTCCGCGGTGCTTTCTCAGGGTTTGGGTCAGCTTTTCCGAATCCAGGCTGAGGCAGTCCAGCACGAATCCCAGGATTCTTTGGGCAGCGATGGTGGATTGAAAAGAAAGGTCGACAAGTTTATCCAGATCGAATTCATGCGAGAAGTTGCTCAGTTTCTCCAATACCAGGTCGACGGAATAACGGCTGCGGTGGTACTGGATGAGATCAATCAACGCTTTTTCTTTGGAGGCGATCTTCACGGTTTGACCGTCCATTGGATGGCTTTCCCAGCCATAGAAATAAGCGGGAATCGTCTTGATATATGAGAAGGTATATCCATCAATATTCCTATCTTGAAATTGTTTGGTGGCAACGCTGGTCACTTTGCTCAGAAGCTGGTCATATAGTCCATGATATTGCAGGGCAGATTCGAAGGAAACATAGGCAGGCTCGACCAGCAGGTTCACGACGGCGTACTGGGAGATGGACAGGGAACCGCGCGAATGCAGGTCGGAGATGACGTACATGCCTTTCTTGATGCGGAACAGCCAGCCTTTTCTTGCGAATTGGCTGATGCGCTTCCTGAGATAGGGACGTTCCTCCCGGAAGATTTCTGCAAGCTGCTCAAAGGAAACCACCGCGCCATAGCGGGTAAGCGCGGATTCTAGATTCTGCAACTCTTTTTCTGAAATGCCTGTACCAATCATAAGTAGATAATACCATAGTTGAGGTATTATCGCTATACAAATAATACTGATTCAACATCTTTTGGCATCTTATCTTCTATATTGGATATAGTTTTTGAGGATGCTTTTGGACTTGTCCTTTTCGTAGTCATATAAGAGAGCGTTGAGCGCGATGCGTATGATCGCGTTTTCCGTGATACGGATGTTCTTCATTTTCAAAGAGTAAACGATCTCGGCTATCTTCTTTTTCTCGTTCAGCGTTAGGCGATAGGTGGCTGCTTCCTTGCCGATTTCCATGAGGTTGGTTTGGATAGTGGCAACCATGGTATCTTGGTCGCTTGCTACTGTGGTGGCATGGTGGTGTGTTCTTTTTTCTTGGGCTTGATGAACAGGGGACTGTCAGCCAATCCAGTGGATTTCATCTCTCCAGCACCTCCTTTACCAGCGCTTTATACGCTTGTGCGCCCTGACTTTTCGGCGCGTATGCGAAGATATGCGTGTGATTGGAATGGGCTTCTTCCAAGCTGATGTTTTTAGGGATGGTGGGATTAAATACCTGATGGCCGAAGTAATCCCGCAGCTGCTTCTCTACATCTTTCGAGACATTGGTGCGTTCCAAAAAGGTACATAACACTCCCAGGATACTTAAACTTGGGTTTAATTGCGTTTGTTTTACCATTTGGATGGTTTCCCGAAGCTGTACCAATCCGGTTAGTGCAAAGAATCCAGTGGATACTGGGATGATCAGCTTTTCGCTGGCAGTCAAAGCGTTGATCGTCAGCAATCCCAAAGAAGGTGGTGTATCCATAATAATGTAGTCATACTGTTGAACAATCGGTTCAAGCGCTCGTTTCAATCGCTCGCTGCGATTGTCCATGGCCTGGCTGAGTTCCAGATCGGTGCCGGATAAACGGATATGGGATGGTGCCAGGAAGAGATTTTTGGTTTGCGTTTCCTGAATGATATTTTCCAAAGGATAGAAATTCAGTAGGGCATTGTAGATGGATCGCTGCAAAGGAATTTCATCCTCTGGATTGATAAAGACTTTGGTGACATTGGCTTGCGGATCCAGATCAATCAGTAGAACTTTGTAACCTTCGATAGCTAATCCGGCGGATAGGTTAATGGCGGTGGTGCTTTTTCCCACGCCTCCTTTTTGGTTGGTAATGGAAATGATCATTTTGGTTGGTTGTGTTTGATATATTCTGATGAAATAATTCTCAACAAGGCGGATAACGAGATATTGCGTTCAAGGGCAATTACTAGAAGAGAATTCTTTAGTGGCTTGGGAACCAGAAACTTAATTAGGTCTTTGTTGGTTGGGTGTTGTGGATTATTCCTGGTCATACTTGGTACTTGTTGTGGACAAGTACATCCATATAAGCATATCGAAATACTTCCTGTCAAGGGGTATTGACTCGCTTGATCGTATTTGTTATTTTTGATTAATGCTTGAAGAATTTACTAAAAATCTAAAAGAATTATCAAGATGGGGGGTATCCTGGCAGTGGTTCTCTCCATCTTGATTTCATTATTCTTATACTATTTATATAAATACTCATTCATTTGTTTTAATCTAGAGCTATGTGAACATTGAATTGATGACAAAATGTATATCAAATAATCTATATTTGAATAAACCATGAAGTGAGTATTTTTTCTTGATTTGTAACAAAATATTGATCAGAATGTAATCGAGTTTGGTAATTAATTCTTGATATAGTTCGAGTAGCTTGAAGAATATTAATGTCATCAATAAACACATAATCAGTTAAACCTCGTCTATTAAATAATAAGCATTGTCGGGGTGAAATGGGTAAATAAATCTCGATGGTAGGTGAAATTAAACCCGGAAATCCTGATAAGGAATATGTGTAAGACAAAGGATCTTCCCAAACGCAGGGATTATCAGAAGTGATAAATCCAGGGCTTCTTTCAGTACATATAATTGCTAAATCTACACTAAGTAAAAGGGGGGTTAACACTGAAATCCCTGTCGGCATCATGGTTGTAATTGGATTGTCTGCCCATTCTTGAATTTCTTCAACTGAGGTTTTATAGGATTTTACCTCACCCATTTGACCAAACACTTTAAAATTATTTATTTCCTCTTCAGTAGCCGTTCTTGCCCATTCAGCAATTTTTTTTGATTTATCAGCTACTTCTTGAAAAAAAGAACTCCACATTTTCCCCGCGACAAGAGTTCTAGAGTTCATTGCTGAAGTGAAAACACAAATTGTAATTAAATCTGCATAATCGATTGGCTTTTTCGCACTTAGTTTGTTAGTTCGTAATATTGAAAAATCCCCTTCAATTTGCGAAAGACTTTTTTCAATAATTAAGTTCCTTATTCCACCAGTGCAAATTGTATACAAATCTGTTTCATGGAAAATATTCCCTGGTGATTTTTTTTCTTTGTTTCACCATCCTTCGATATTATCCAAACATATGGAGCATAGCCTTTTGGACAATTTGGATCACGCCATGATTTTAGATATGATTCAGGAATATAGTGCTGTTTTTTATATTGTGGCATTTGGTTAATCTTGGTTTTGCGATTTCCCGATTTTTCTTGTGAGTATTAAGTCGCACAAGCTTCATTTTGCGACAAATCATCAGCCTCATTTTACAAGATATTACCTCTTTTATTCATATGTTGTGCATAGAATTTTTTTTCGAAATCCTATAATCTGAATTAATCTTTGAGAATAAATGACCTTTTTACTGCACTATCTTAATTATTGAACTGATCACTTCATCAAACCCAATACCATTCGCGTAATAATTCTCTTTGCAGTAACGTTCCCATCGCTGTCTCATCGTTGGGTCCGACTGGATTGACAGTAAAATCTTCTCATAGTCTTGTAGAGCTTGTAATGACATCCTTTTTTCGGACGTGGCTTTCAATGCGGAGCTAAATATTTTTGTGTTAATTCCATGCTGCTGGGTTTTCATAATAATATAAACATCATAAAAATCTCTGGGGCGAGTATTAAGCACACTTCGCCTTAAAATCGTCTCAACCTTTTCTGCCAAGATCGTTTCAATGTTATAAGCCCAGATTTTGATAGTCTTATTTTCAAAATTCGAATGAAAAGCATATTGGACAACATCGGGCGTAATGATATCTCCCGTAGTAATATCAATTTTCAAGGGTATATTAATCGACTCGTACTTGGAAACAATCGCTACCCGATAACCACCATACCTGTCATCACTCCTGATAGGCACAATGCGATTCAACTCCAGGGTAACATCATCTTTTAGCCGAATAGCGCAAATATCTGACATTGCTGCTCGAATTGTTTCTTCGGAAAGTGGATACCCTCGTACCGTTGTATCCATATCCATAGTTGTTCGATTGTTTATCCCGACCAAAGAAGCGATTAACATTCCCCCCTTAAGGATTACCATGTCTTTGTACTTTGAAACTGAAATTCTTTCTAGCAACCGTTCCAGCATGAAATTCTGTAAAACCGCTTGAGCAGGTATATGGTTTTTCAAAGCTATATTTTTTATATTCGCTTTTAATCGCATTGCTTTATTCATAGAAGAACCTCGATATATTCCCTGACAATTTTTTGAACTTTAAATTGTCTGGCATACCGATAAAGCAAATCAATATCTTTTTTATCCTCAGCCGTGTATCGTTTTAAAGACTCATAAATAAGTTGCACATCGATCTGGTTTCTATTTCGCAATATGTCACAAACGGTCCTTTCAAGGTCATAGGTTCGGATATCATTTCCGTTCGGTGACTTCATCGTGATCACTCCCAATGGGTATAGATTACCATTCACGTAATATACTTTTGCGCCCCCCGTTTTCAACGAGGTCGCATTATATCCAGTTGGAACCGTTACAGAATAAAATAATGGTGTCCGATCAGTCAATTCTAAAAGGTAAAGAGCTGTTTCATGAGAGAAAATCGCCTTCTTATACCTCGCTTGAGTACTAAGCATTTCGTCAATCATATAATTGGTTGCCACATAGACCCCCCGCGAAATTCTTTGAATCTCACCATTCTTTTCCAAAATGGAAAGATATGTTCTAGAAATATTCAATTCCATCAAGTCAGAGGTTAATAGGATTCCATTTTGGTCTTTTATGATATTTCGGATTATTTCAATTGGATTTTTATTTTTTACGACCATGCTTATATTATACTCATAATAAGCGTGGTTGTAAAGACATCGGATCAGATCTCATTAATTTGCCTTTACCAATCCCCATCCTGCAGATAAGATAAAAACATTATCCCTCCAAACCTATTTATTAAGTTTCGATATATACTGGGCTTGTATAAATTCTCTTCAATTTTATTTTTTACTCTTTGAGTATCTGTTACAAAGATTATCTTTCTATTTGATAAATCACGAACTGTTGCGCATCACTTTTATTAGATGTGCATGAAACAACTATTCCCACGATCTTTATTTAATTGATAGAAATAATTCCCCTTTTGTTTTTATCTCCTCTGATCTTATTTTTAATCTAGTTTGGTGAATTACAGACCTACCAAGAACTCTACCTAGATATCGTAAATATTCAGGTTTTTCTTTAATGGAAACCCCGGAATGAAAGATTGAATTTCTTTCATCAATTAAATCTTCCATTTCCTTTTCCAGTTTTTTTTGGCTTGATTTGTCAAACGGATAAAGTAAAACACTTAATCGACGAGGGATTGCTGATTTGGCATTCTCTTTCTCATTCTTTAATAGTGTTTCAATACAAATATAAGATTTCAGAAATGAATTTAAATCATTTAAATCTTGAGTTGAATCTCCGTACCATTGAATTGCGATCAATATTGATTTTTCTAAAGGGTCCAGATTTCTATCTTCTAATAGACTTTGATAGTATTCAAATCCATAAAATGATGCATGGGTTAAGAATTCCGAATCGATCTTATAGGGTAATATGAAAAACTCTTCATTTACATTTCTCGATGTTTTACCATTTTTATCTAAAACAAGAGAATATGAAAACCTACTTTGGTCTTTTCCCTTTAAATTTACGTGTCGTGTCGGTTGGTTATACCAAACCAATGATCCCATAAATCTTAAAATATTAAGTACGGAATCCGTTTTTTCCCTTGCAATCTCAGTTGCCCTTCTCCATTCGGCCTTTACTTGACAGATTGCTATAGATTCTTTATGAGAGGATAGATCATCAAAAAATGATAAGGTTTTACCGGTAACTAATTTTTTGGAATCCTCGATATTTTTAATAACAACATTTCCAATCCTTAATTCGGATTCAACGGATAAACCAATGATTGGAATTAGGCATTGGTAATTCTGAAAATCAACATTCAGCTCTTTGAAAAGATTACGAGCCTCAATCCGAAAATCAATATTTAAATCATCTGATTTTCTATTTGCAAAATTTTTTAGAATAGTTTGAATCTTTTCATGAATAAAATCATCAGATAACACATCACCGATGTTTTCAAGGTTTCTTATATAGCTAAATAATCCGGAATAAGAATAGTAATAACCTTCGTAACCTAGACCAAAGGGTTTTCCATCATCTGAAAAACCCAGATAACTTGCATCTTCTCGTTTTATGTCCAGGATTATGCGCTTACTCAAATCAGAGAGAAGTTTAGATAATTCTTTTTGGATTTCCGTGTATTTCATATAATTCCTCTTGAATTTAAGAGATAGTGAAATTAGACAATGGAATACCTCAATTTATTTTACATTATCAATAATGTAAATCGAGTCGCCTTTCCTGGTGCAACGCCGGTGATACGGGATGGAAACAATGCTCAAAATAGACGAGATATGTTTGTTTTCATACACAAAATGCACGCAATGTACCCAATCCACGCTATGGACATCCTTACCTTCTGACTCTTAATCAGTAGGTTCAGGGTTCGATTCCCTGGTGCGCTACTCAAATACCGTAGCAATGCGGTATTTTTGTTTAAAACACTATCTCTGGAAGTATAGAGAGGGGTATTATCCTGATTGGAAGAATTCTGGCGCAATTGGTACTTCCCAAGCAAGTTATTCATATTATCTTAGATGCCTTGAGTCTAGTTAGTATCTTGCAACCAAAGCCATTTATGATATATTAACAGTTAAAGGTGAGTATAATCCTCACCTTTAACTTACTTATTATGGAAAAAGGTTTTCTTAAAACAATTCTTAGGTCAGATCAGACTGTTTTTACCTTTAAAGACCTGCTCTTGATGTGGGGCGGGATTGATGTGAATACAGCTAAAAAGCGGGTCAGCTATTATTTGCAAAGTGGCAATTTATATCCGATCAGAAGAGGAATCTATGCCAAAGATAAAAATTACGACCGCTTTGAACTTGCTACAAAAATATTCACCCCTGCTTACATCAGTTTTGAAACGGTTTTAGGCAATGCTGGTGTCACATTCCAGTATTACAGTCAAATCTTCGTGGCTTCTTACCAGACCAAAGAAATCGTCGCCGATGGTCAGAAAATCGTCTATAAAACGCTCAAGAGTTCCATCCTGACCAATTCAGCTGGAATCGAGAATAAAGAGCAATATGCGATTGCCAGCCCGGAAAGAGCATTTTTGGACGTGGTCTATTTGAATAAGGACTATCATTTTGACCAACTTTCATCGCTCGATTGGAAGAAAGTCGACGGACTCTTGCCAGTTTACGGGAAAAATAAAAGAATAAGTGAGCAAATCAATAAGTATTATCAAGCTATGCAGGAACAATAATATGACCCTCAATCAAGCCATCCATAAAAGCATTCTGGTCAAAATTCTCAAAGATATTTATTCCGACCCGACTATTGGGCCGATACTGGGATTCAAAGGTGGGACGGCAGCCTATCTGTTTTATAAGCTTGACCGCTTTTCAGTCGATCTGGACTTTGATCTACTAGATGAAACGAAAGAAAAACTTGTCTTTGAAAAAGTAAAGAGCATTTTAGAAAAATATGGACAGGTGAAATCAGCAGATATGAAAAGATATAGCTTGATTTACATTTTATCCTATGATGAAAAAGAACCAGGTGCTCAAAACGTGAAGGTCGAAGTCAACAAACGTAGTTTTGGCTCCAGATACGGCGTCAAATCCTACCTGGGAATTTCGATGAAGGTGATAATCGCTGAGGATATGGCAGCCAATAAGCTAGTGGCTTTTTATGAGCGGATTGGCAAGACCAACCGTGATATTTATGATACCTGGTTCTTCTTTTCCAATAATTGTCCGGTAAATCGGGGACTGGTTGAGAAGAGGACCAATATGCCATTCAAAGATTTTCTGGAGAAATGCTGCGTACTTTTAGAAAAGATGGACAATCGAGGTATTTTCTCCGGCATAGGGGAGGTTCTAGATGAAAAACAAAAAGCCTGGGTAAAAAATAAACTAAAAGACGAATTATTGTTCCAATTCAGGTTATACCTTGAAACGAATTATGAGAAATAAAGATTCATTTTGTGTAGCGGTAATGCCTTGTGGAAAGTATTATTGGCACGCAAAAAGAATCTGTGATTAGCTAAAAAAGACATCTTTGATATTTTTATAGGACCTAGGCAAAAAAGAATTACGCCTAGGTATCCTCTTTTATTAAAAATCTAAAAAGCAGATTTAAATTCCGCCTGGCAAATTCATCACAAAAAATATTGCATCGCTTTCTCAAGTGATTCATTTTTGATCTCCCTGTTTTATATACAAAAATTGTATAATGATTTGACTTGCGGAGATACGATATGCCATCGATTGAAGAATTTAACTGCATGAGTTTAAAACTCGAAAATTTATTAATACTTCGTACCTATCCTATCGCGGTAAAAATGCTGGAAAAAGATGAGGATATCCCCGACGGAGCTATCAGACCAAAACAGGAACGTGGGTTTCATCTGGCACAATGTCAGGCTTTTGCAATGAACCGCCGCAGCGGCGAAACCATTGCCATGCTGAAGGAAGATAACTGGTGCTGGGCACCTTTGATGGGTTTCGGATTGGTTGAAGATCCGCATGATGCATTCATCGACAACCATTCTTTCTTTCCCAGGTTCGAGGTTGGAAAATATATCGGGGTAGTTTCGGCTCCACTTAAAACCGCCAATTTTGAACCTGATGTGGTGCTCATTTACTCGAATACTGCCCAGCTCCTGCATTTGGTTGCAGCAGTTAAAAAGCATGACCGTGAACTCGTCCATTCGGTTTTCGATCGGACTGAATCATGCGTTTACGCAATCGTGCCGGTCATCGAAAACGGGGAATACAGGATCACCATTCCAGACCCCGGTGAATACGAAAGAGCTATGGCGGGTGATGATGAAATGATATTCTCCATACCCGCCAGTAAACTTGAGGGGCTTGTTGAAGCCCTGCAGATGGCTGAGAAAGATGGACGCAGCTACCGGCATCAAACTCGGATAATGATACCGGATTTCCCTCAACCTTCATTCTATAAAGAATTATTTGAAAAATGGGGGCTTGATATCGATTAATTAGATTTCAATGAATTTAGAGTTCTTTAATTCTCGATTTTCCTTCCCGATTTGGGTGCAATACGGGTGCAATTGGTTGGAACCAGGTGGACACAATAGACATTGTGATACGCCATGGACACGTCTGATCCTGAATGTGGTGCATGAGATCCACAATTCAAATCACGGCACTCTAACCAAAAATGGGGAGCAATATACCCGGCAGTCCTGTTTGTAGTGGAGCTCTCATAATACAGTCTCAAAGCCTTGCTGTTAATTACCTACATTTCGTTTTAAAACCTTGCAGGTATTTGGATCTGCTCTCTTTGCCAGTTCTGCTGCTTATCCCTGAACAAAAAAATACTCTTCTATTCCTTATAAAACAATTTGAGTATATAACAAATGCTTTGTTTCATCCTCGCTGTAAAAAAACATCATGAGCGTTTAACATCGCTGTTATCATTAACCATCTACTAAGTTTCAGATCAACTTGGTTTACAATTAGCGTTTATGAGGAAATGAGACAGAAACCGAGGAGAATATCTTGAAATGCTCTAATTGTGGTTTTGAAAACCCAAAATACGAAAAATATTGTATTAACTGCCACGAATTACTTGATGCAGAAAGTAAAAACCACGATCAGTTACCGAATAGGAGCTTTTTAAAATTTCTACCGATAATTGGATTTGTTATTTGTATTGTCTTCCTTTTTGCTTTTGGAGTAATTTCATTTCCGGAGGGTTCTTCAAATCAAGGACATAATGAAGTAGCCGAATATCTCACGACAATTGAAGCTCAGGAAACGCAGCAAAAATTTTTATATGAAACCACTGCAGAAGAGAAAGATTTTTCGGAGGAAAATGAAACACAAGAACCGAAATCCACAAAGCAACCAGAAACTAGCCCATCTTACAATTCAGAAGATCCCGCCCCAGGAAAGATTGTTTTCACTTGCCAAATAGATCGTCAAACAAATCATGATCAGATTTGTATCATCAACCCAGACGGAACCGGTTGGAAACAGCTTACCAACGATCTTCATTATGAACATTATTACGCATCGTTTTCAGCAAATGGGGATCAGATCGTTTTTTCTTCTTCACTTCCTGACCACACAGGGTTTAATATCTTTATCATGAATAGTGATGGATCAGACATGACGCAGATCACCTCGGGGATGGGTGATTTCTACGCGCCAGCTTTATCCCCTGATGGACAGTACCTCGTCGCGACACGCCACATCAACAGCAATAATTATATTTCCCTCCTTACCAGAGATGGAGATTTCATAAAAGATCTGAACAGTTATTACGACTGCAAAGATCCGGTCTGGTCTCCGGATGGGCAACAGATATTGTTCGCTGCTGACCCCGATAAAACCGGGATCCAGTTTTATATCATGAACAAAGACGGCAGCAATGTCCGTAAACTCACAGACATGGATGGGCTGCGCGGTCGCAGTGACTGGAGCATCGACGGTATAATGGCGTCTTACACCGGTGAATATTCATTGCACAACCGGGAGCTATTCTTATTTGGCGAAAATGGCAGCACACAGATCATTACCGAAGGCGGCGATAATCTGGCACCCTCATTTTCTCCCGATGGAAAATGGATCACGTTCATGTCTTACCGTGACAATTATTGGGATCCGGACGGATGCGAAATATATATCATGCGCCTATCGGATGGATATACCCGTCGATTAACTGATAATAATTACTGTGATTATCAACCACGGTGGGGAAATTAACTTGTTTAGATAAATTTTCTTAATCCTATATTTATCTAATTCCAATCTTTCAGGTTTAATTTTGATTACCAAAAGAAACACCTATTGAGCAAAACTTGACAAAAAAGCGTTGCGGGTGATAGTCCTTATAATTATTACAAAAAATTCATGCCTGAAAAAACACATATGAATAGCAAAGGAAAGAATGAATTCAGAGTCGAAAGACAAGACGGTCAGAAGTGGCTGTCGAAAACAATCGCTATACAACGAGTCTCCTGAGTAGTGGAAGAAAGCAGAAACCGCCAGATGATTCATCAATTGGTCTGACCGCATTACCCCTGGAACCTGTTCAAAAACAGAAAGAAAAATCCCGTCCCCTACCTCTACAAGTAATTCCAGTATATGTTGAAAAAATCCGGACAATCGACAGTAAGCACGCTTCTAAACCAATCGAAAAAACATCACCACCTGCGAAATCTCCGTTCGTCAAGCTAGAGAAAGTGATTTTGTCCGCTTTTGAGCCATCTGAAACAATAAAAAACGGACAAGGGTAAACGCAAAATTCATATGCTGAATTTATCAAAACGAAATTTAAAGGGTTCGAAACCCGGCATTCCGATGATGGCTTCACCAACATGCATATTGGCGATTTCCCAATCCTCAACCACATTAGCATCGCGTACTTGTTCCACAATCCCGCGCGATTGTACTGCCGCCATATAGACCTCTTTCTTCCGGTTACGTCCAAACAGCCCCTGGATGAATTGTCGCGTGGTCGCATCATTGACATGGAAAGCCACAGTAGTAAGAAAGCCGGATAGGATGGAATGTGCCTGAGCTTCCCCGTAAGCGTGAAAGACCTGCTCCACATTTTGCACTCCGATTATAAACTTGGCTCCCAGACTGCGCCCGAAGTTAACACCGTCATCCACATGCTGAAGGTTTGGGATCAAACGGAACTCGTCAATGATAAACCAGACATTGCCTTCACTCTTCTTGCGGCTGATGGCTTCCTTGATAGCCATATCCATCAACAGGCGGTAGATAGGTGTCAGCATACCGCCGATGCCTAAGTCATATTCGATAAAGATGATGCGTCCTCCCTTGGCACGGATAGATTTGCGCATCGAGAGCGAGCCTTTCTTTCGGAAGTTGCCAACAAAAACCTCACGAATGTGCTGCTGCAGTTCTGAAATAACTCCCTGTGTTTGAGGTGAGCGATCGTCCGCGATGTAGCTGACCATAGCCTTGAGATCTTCATGCTGCTGCAAGATTGCGCGGATCTCAGCCGCCGGAGATTGGTCCAAGAAGGCGCGCAGTTTGGCGTTATCTGCGCCATCCTCGCCACGCGAGAAGTGCAACATCAGTCCGGTGAAGATATCGCGCGCCGCGTTGGGAAAGAAAGGTTGGCTAGACTGCTTGCTACGCTCGTAAAAGAGCGCCCGCGCGATCTCGATGATTTCTTCTTCAACAGAATCCCCAGCATCAATCTCATTGAAGATGTTCCAATAGTTCATGCCGTCTGAGCCAGTAGCCTTGTCGTCATTGCTGATGACGATATCGCCTTTTTGGTAGAAGGTGTTGTAGAAATCACCCTTGGTATCGAAGATGAGCATGACATCATCCGCGTTCATTCGTTGGCGCAGCTGATGGATGATCTGGAAGATACCATTGGTTTTGCCCATGCCGATGCCGCCCAAGAATAGCATATGCTTACTGAGCAGGTCATCGCTCAGTGGCACACACGCGTGAACCCCATCCCCACCGGTACCATTCAGGAAACAGCGCACGCCCTCACCTTCGATCGGCGGGACACTTATCTGCAGGGCATTGCCATCGAACACTGTTGTATTCTTCATCGCACCGGTTTGCTGCATATTTCTTAACTCTCCCTTATTTGCCAGGCATCACATGCCGTAGCCGGAATAGTGATCATAATCCTGAGATTTTTCTTCGTCCTCTTCTCCCGCGCTGCCGGTTGCTGTGGGGGTATCCATCTGCTGCGCGACTTCTTCGATGGGGTTATCTCCCACTGGCTTTTTGCCCTTTTCCTCGTAAAATTCAGCAAGCTTTACATCCATTTCTGCTTCTTCCTCTGCCAGCTTGCGGTCAGCATTCTGCATGGCTTCGAGAGCTTCAGGCGTGAAATGCGATTTATCTGCCGGAACAGGATCTTGCTGATATATATCCGACAGCTCTTCTTCTGCTTCTCCGACTGACGGTTCTACTTCTTCGAATCCGGTTTGCATTTCAGCCGCCTGGTTATGGGTTACATCCTGCTCCATATCTATCATTGCCTGATATTTGGACTGTACAGCCTGGCGCGCTTCTTCCTCATAGTTTTCTCCCAGCTCAAATTCCGCCAATTCTTCCGCGTCCGCAATCTGCTGTTCCTTTTCCACCTTATAGGCAGGGTATTGTCCTTGATCTTGAAATGTGTCTTCATAAAGTTCATCGGTGCGATCACGGGCAGCACGGTTAGCATCTGCCTCTGTTGGTTGAAAACGATAGGTGGATAAATTCAATTCTTCCGGCTGAATGTAACCGCCCTCTTCACTCATCTGCCAGTCTTGAAGTTGCTTTTCGCTTTCAGCCAATTCAGGGTGTTGGGTAATATGGAATTGGTACGCGTGGCGGTTTTCATGGAATAGTGTTTCAACTGCCTGATAGGGTTGATCTCTATTTACCAGATCCCGGTTAATCTTGATATTGCCGATCCCTGCTGCATCATGGCTATAGCTACCGCGCGTATTTTCCTCCATGAGAACCGCATGAACGCTACATCGCGGGCGTCCTTCTTCCCGTGCAAGATAATTTGCCAGGGCTTGCAGGGCTGATTCTCTTTCAAGAAGTGTTATTCCGGACCAATTTTCTTGCCGCAGATTGGGGATATTGGGTATCATGGCTATCCTCCAATCACTCGTAGTATACCGGCGTAGTCAAAATCCGCCGCCACTGCGTGCGTTTCTCATCAGGAAGAGAAGCATCCAATAAACGATTGAGGTCTCGTACTGCTACCAGAAAACTCGAGCGGCGTGTCTCCATCACTTCTCTGATCGATAGACCGTCCACTTCCAGATCAGGTATTTTCTGATCCCGGAGCCATTTTTCCACCACAACGCCCATTTCATCCTGCAGGGATGGATAGTTCTTTAATAAAATATCAATCTGGTAAGTTGCGTGCCCCTGCTTCAGCAGGACACTGCGCGCCAAATCCTTATCCAGCTGGTACATTTTTCTCTCCTAATTTTTTATTTAAAGACCGCAATAGGTAAGAGTCTATTTCTTTTTCCATTTCTGGATGCCAAGATCTCCTAACTGTTGGATATCCATGATCAGTGCGCCCAGGTCGCGCGCGATCAGTTCGGCATCTTCCGCCGGCTTGGCAATGATGGTGCTGCCGGGCGTATCATCCTTGCGGAAAAGTGAGATGCCATTTGCGCCCCTTATGGTGATACCCTTCCCCTGTGAGGTTTTGGAAGCAATCTGCAGGCTAAAGGTGCGGTTTGTGCCAAAGAACATGCGGTATATGAAGAAATAGATTATCAACATCATACCGTTTCCCAAGATCATACTGCCGCCGCGCATGGTGCGGAAGACCATATTCCAAGAAAACAGCAACGCACCAACCAGAAACATATAACGGAAAATAGTACGGAATATTTCACTGTTTTCGCGCTTGATGACCGATTCCATGGGCGTGCCTGCCAGATTGTCAAAGAAACTGTCAATGATCTCGCGATTGAGAATTTTCTTATCCACCAAGAAAACAATGGCGTACGGAAGCACCAGGAGGATGCTTGTTACCCAACTGGTCAAAGCTGATGGCAGAAAATTCATCATCATAAATGTGAGCCCGTACATTACGGCACTAAAAAGCAGGAAAAGTGGGATATTGAAGGAATTTCCGATAAAAGCGCTGATGCCGCTCACATCATTTAGGGGGAGCTCCGAGATGATTGTATTCTTGCTGCCCATTGTGTGCACTTCGCTGTGATAGATAACACGTTTGTTGGTCACCGTCAGGTAACCCAGCGAGGTTTTGCCCAACAGCGGGCGCAGGATGGTGCATGCATAAACACGTACGATCAGTTCGTTATCCGAAAGCGCTGCTACAATTGGAAGTGTATCCATTATTTGCCTCCCCCAGTTATAGTGTCTTCCATTTTTCAATCCCGTAATCGCCTAACATCTGGATATCCAGAATAAGCGCACCCAATTCTTTGAGCATGGATTCCGCGTCTTTGGCTGGCTCAGCATTTAGCGACTTGGCGGCAGAGATGTTCAGCAATCCCATACCGGTTGCGCTGGATATCGATATGGGTGTACTGGCACCGCCTTTTGAACCGATCTGCAAGGCAAAGGTCGGTCGGCGTGCGTACCAGAAAGCGCACAACAAACCGAATATAGCCATAAAAGCTGCCAATATGAACTGCCAGCCTCCAGCGCTGTTCTGGCTTCTACCGAATAACGATAATGAACCCAGCAACGAACTCCCGCCCAGTCCAGCCAGCACAGATGCCGCGATGCCCACCAAGACCGGTCGCCAGATGGATTTAACCGGTACATAAAAGGAGCCGAAGAAAGCGCCCACCACAATCACCCAACCGAGGATATCAAGTACAGGCCTGGAATTGCTCCATGCCGCAATAGCAGTTAACAAAGCCATGGTGATGCCGCCCAACAGAAAGGAAAGAATGATGGCGCCCAGCATGGCTGGGATGCTGAAGAAGGGACCTTTGAAGCTGGTAATGCCGGAGATGTCTGCGATAGGCACCTCGCTCTGGATTACACTGCGACCGGATGCTGAAGCACCGGTTGCCTGGAAAATAACCCGCTTGTTTGTCACTCCCAGAAAACCGTTGGTCTCTATACCTAATAAGCGAGATTTGTAATAGGTGCAGCAATAGGTGCGTACCGATTGCTCCTCCTCCGCGGGTGTGATGTTCTTCTCAATCAGATCCATATTCTCCTCCTTCAGGCAATTAAATTTCCCTTAATCTTTTTATTATACTTGCTTTGACTTGACCTAGCTCTATAATATGAACCAGTCTTGTGATAGTCTACTTATTGAAATTGGGTAGGTTGCACCATGACCGCATCTGGTACCGGGGATCGATACCCAGCGCACTATGTGATCTGATAGGGTTGTAATGTCTTAGCTATATTTTAATAATTCTATGGAGAGTACGAAGCCTGGTGCATTATTTTTTACTGAATGGAATAGGTGATTAAGAACTTAACCTACTAGTTAAATGCCATTCCGATGAAGCGCAATGACTGAGAAATCTCTTTATTTCTCAGTTAATAAATCAACAAATTGCATCGCTCTTTTCATTGAAATGTAATTTATATTATTGGCTGGTTTGACTCACAACTGGTGAGATGTTTCGCTGACGCTCAACATGATATGCGCAATTGAAAGTTGGATATTCCATTGTTTCACTTCAGATGGATTAGAAACCCGCTCTGATCAAGGACGATATGGCGGAAGACAACAACCTGTACTTGAAGCAAATCCTGGAAACGGACATATATCTCCAAAAGACCCAAGAATGAAAGTGAAAACTTTATGTTTCCTTTAAATCATCAGAACGGGAATCTTGATAGACCGATTCACCCTTGAGCGGTCATTTTCCCTGGCTTCTTCAACCAAGAATCGATGTTTCAGTTTACACCCCATTCTTGGCATCCAGGTGTACAGAAGGTAATTCAAAGCTGCTTGCTGGTCGGTTTCCCTACAGAATATCCTGGCATACAAACCAGAGGGAATCCGCTGGATCGTTATAGGAGGAACTATCTCCATCTCTTTTTCTGTTTCGATACCTTTGAACAGATACCCGTGTTGCCACTGGTTATCGGTATAAGACCTAACAGTAAAAAATTCCGTTTTTCTTCCTCCACTATTGCCAGCCAACCGTGTTCGTAATCGCCCATCTTGTTGAATCTCTTTCACCTGATCCCAACCAGTGAATTCAGTCGATAGACCAACCAGGCTCATTTCTTCGAATTCCACCCATTCGGGCAAGATGAAATCATTCCGATTGATAAACTGTAAGTCCTGCAGGGTTTTAGGTGGAACTGGAAAAACAGATTCAGGGATTTCCTCCTTGTGGCAAAGGCTGGGGAGAATACCAAACAATCGTTTAAAAGCACGCGAGAAACTTTCAGGTGTTTCAAAACAGAAATCCAGGGCAATATCGGTGATGCGGCGATCTGTTTCACAGAGCATTTTCAGGGCTTCGCTCAACCTGCGGGTGATCAGATAATCGTATGGAGTCTGATGGACGACCTTGTTAAAAGTGCGGATGAAATAAAAGAGGGAATAACCGCATCGTTCCGCTATCTGTGCGAGCATGATATGGGATCGTAATTGAGATTCCATGAACTCGATCGCCTGATAAATGATCTCGATCTGTATGCACATGGATCAGGCAATTTTCACAACAGGAATATACACATCCAGAACAGATTCCCCAATCCTGTCCAGCCCCTTGAAGCGGTCGTCATAATACTGAAAATTATAGGTATACGGGCTGGCATACCCTGAAGTAGTGAGCCAATCTTGAAGCGTCTTTTCCCAATCTGTTGTGATCTCCTCCCCACGGAAAGTAAAAATAGCATATTGGGTTTCTGGCAGTACTTTTAGGCACAGTTCTACTGGAAACATTTTGATCTTTGTGAGATCCACTTCCATACCCACAAAAACCTCGAATTTGCCTATTTCTCTGGTCTCAGCGGTGTAGATATGGACTTCATAAAATGGCGGTGATTTTGCATCTATTTCGCTTTGATGGGAAGATAGGAATTTCATGAAACGCGTCCAGAGGTGCCCGATCTCATTTTGGTCATCCCACCCCGCCCGGGAGTCAAACGGATCACCATAAAAACTCATACCTACCAGCACGATCTGTTTTTTTTCGCAAACAACAGGCTGTATCACTTTCTTACACCCTCTCTTTTGTTTTTCATTTTACCCCTGGTCCCGGTTGTTCATTCCGGAACCAGGAGAAAGTTCAGTCTAATTTCCGAAATTCACTTCATTTTCCGCGAAAAATGCACCCGCATCTTCCATCCATTCCGGCCAAGCTTTCATCCATTCCGCAACCCGGAAGTCTCTGACCCGATCTGAGCTAGGAATATAGGGCTTCAGATCCAAAACCGGCGAGCCATTGAAAGCGTCGATCCACGGAAGGGTGACGATCCCATTTTCCTTATCAATGTTCAATATCGGCATGACGGTCATGGCGATCGGATTGGGGCGATATTCGCTACGGCAGGCAAATACCCCTGCCCGAATGCCCTCGGCATACGGCAATTGGATAGTCAGGATGCTGCGATCTCCAGGGTTATCATGCTGATCAGCCCACCAAAAAATGATCACATGGCTGAACGCTTCCAATTTTTCAAGCCCGGTAATGAACCGGGGATACAGTTTGATTTCATAACACCCCTGCTGCTCATCGCTGTGTACAAATCCAATCGAGTGGATTTCAAACGATGGATTTTTCTTGGTTTTATTTGTCATAAGATCGGTCTCCTTTTTTATTGAGAATAACGATTAATGACCATTTTTACTTGATGGAAATTGCGCAAATTTCCCGGAATTTTATGAAAGATGACTTTACAGACGATGAAAATTGCCTTTTATCCAGAAAAACCTCTCCTGAAGCACGAACCTGTTATTCCTATTAAAACAAATTACTTTATTTTTTCTTCTAATACATCGAACCTAATTTTTCTTCAGCGATGATGATCTTGGTTTGCTTTTCGATCTGTTCCCGGGATTCAACGGGGATGCCGCTGTCGGTGATCAAAAAGTCGATATTCGACCAGCTGGTGTACTGCAGCATGCCCGACTCGGAGAATTTGCTGCTGTCGCACACTACCACAGCAATATTGCTGTTCAACACAATTTCATTTTTGGCTTCAATATCGTAAAAGTTCTTGCTGGTAGGTCCATCATGGAAAAGCACACCGTTGGTGCCCATAAAAGAGACCACGGGTTTGAACTGTTTGATGCTTTCGAAGAGGAAGGGTCCATGAATGATCATGGAAGGACCTTCCACAAAGCCGCTGGCAATATAAACGGTGTTGTTTTGTTTGGCAATATAATTGGCTGCACTGAGCGAAGTGGTGATCACCACCAGCCCTTCTTTTTGGTTGAGCAGTTTCGCGATCTCGAGTGCGGTGCTGCCACCATCAATATAGATAGTCGAATTATTTTCTATCATGGCAAGCGCTTGTTTCGCGATGAGGGTCTTTTCATTGCGCATCTGAAAAGTGCGCAAGTCGAGCGGCGTATCACTGCCTTTGGTTGAAAGGCGTACCCTGCCGTGCAACTTCTTGACCGCTCCGGTATTCTGTAAATAAAGGAGATCTTTACGGATCGTTTCAGTGGTCACATCAAAATAATCTGACAGGCTGGAGGTCTTCAATTCTTCATTTTCCGCCAGCATCTTGAGGATCTGGTTCCTGCGCGTCACTGTGCTTTTTTCCATTTTTTTTCGCCCTCAGCTAGACTTTTTCTACCTGTTCATGTTTACAAGGTCAATTCACAATTTGCACGTAGTGTAATGTTCGATATTGCATTTTATTTGCTTATTATACCAATAATTTTTTATGTTTTCGCAATATTCCAACTGTATTGACTTTATTTTACTTGCGTTATATTATCCTTTTACAACTTCGCAATATTGGAATTCGACAAATGATGAATTCAAGAGAACGAGTACTCAAAACCATCAATCATCAAGATGCAGACCGCCCTCCCATGGACCTAGGGGGAGCAGCCAGCAGTTTGAACGATGTAGCCTATTTCAATCTCAAGAAGTATCTGAAGATCAGCGGAGATATCGAACCATTTCGGCAAGGGACAACATCAAATTATTATGATGAAAGGATATTGGACAGATTGAACATCGATCTGCGCCGCATCATCGCAAAAAGAAGCAGTCGCTATCCGGTATTCCATGAAGACGGATCCTTTACGAATGAATGGGGGATCAAATATATAAAGCAAGGTGAATATTATGAAACTCGTGAAAGCCCGCTGGCGGATGCGGATGAATCTCAAATAAAGAATTATGCCTGGCCAAAAGCAGCTGATATTTTCGACACGAACGACCTATATAAAGAAGCCAAACGGATGTATTCACAGACCGAATATGCACTGGTAGCCAGAATGCCCTGCTGGGGACTGGTGGACATGGCTTTCCAATTGCGGGGGATGGAAAGGTTCATGCTGGATATGATCACCAATCCTTCCCTGGCGCGCTGTTTGATCGAAAATATCCTGGAGGTTGAGATCGATATCTATTCCCTCATCCTGGAGCAGATCGGGGAATTCGTCCATATCGTTGAAACATGTGATGATCTGGGCAGCCAGAAGAACCTTCTTTTTTCCGAACGATGTTTCCGGGAGATCGTGAAACCCGGCAGAACCGCTCTCAACACAGAAATAAAAAAGAAAGCGCCCCAAGCCAAAATCTTCATGCACAGCTGCGGAGCGATCACAAGGATCATCCCCGATCTCATCGAAACGGGTATCGATATCCTCAACCCCATCCAACCCAACGCTGCGGGTATGGATCCTGAGGTGCTCAAAAAGAACTTTGGAGACCAACTTTGTTTCCATGGCTGCATCGATACACAGATCGCATTCCGTGGATCAGTGACAGACACAGAAGATGAAGTGAAGAAAAAAATCAACATCCTCTACAAAGAGGGCGGTTACATCGTTGCACCGGCGAACCATATCATGTCTGATGTTCCGGTAGAGAACATCGTAGCCTTATATCAAACCGTTGAAAACTACAACATTCGGAGAAAAAAATGATCATTTTTACCCGAATCGATGATCGAGTGATCCATGGGCAAACCCTGGTTTGCTGGCTTTCAGATTATCCCTGCGAAGGGATCCTCATCATCGATGACGATCTGGCAAAAGATGCCGTCATGGCAGAGATCTATAAAGGCGCAGTGCCCTCCAACATACGAGTTTATGTTTTTGATGTAGCCACAGCCCAAATAAAACTCTCAGAAGCTCACGCTTCAGCCAAACGGTATTTTGTCATTTTCAAGTCCGTGCTGACTTGCTTGAAAGTACTGGATGTGATCGTACCGCTGATCAAAGTTGTCAATGTAGGCCCGGCAAGCAAACGCCCCGATACCAAAGAGATCGTTCCTACCATTGCTTTAGACAAACAGGAAATCGAGGCATATCGAGAAATCCACCAAACAGGCATCAAGATATTTTTCCAGATCATTCCCACTCAAAAGAAAGTTTTTTGGAATGAAATAGATAAATCGATCACTGGTTGAAAGGAAAAGGAGGTGCCATAGACAATTACCCGGAAATTTTCTTTACATTTGAAAAATAAATAAAGGAGGAAAAATGTTAGCTTTACAAGCAGCACTCGTAGGTTTATTCTGCTGGCTGGGATCAGTTTGTACACCATTCATGGGTTTCACACTGGGATGGTATGTTCTTTCTCGACCACTGGTCGGTGGATTGATCTGCGGGATAATCTTCGGTGATATTCCCCAAGGGATCTTACTGGGTGCGGTGGTACAAACCGCATACCTGGCAGTTGTCACACCCGGTGGTGCATTCCCAGCAGAGTTGGGATTCATCGCATACCCAGCAATGGGTCTGGCTTTGGCAGCCAATATGGATACGGGGATGGCAATCGCACTGGCTGCCTCAATCGGTGTTCTGGGAACTTTCATTTTGAATTTCACACTTGCCATCAACTCGGTTTTCAACGGCATGGGTGACCGGGCACTTGAAAGAGGTGATGAAGCCGGATTCAAGCGAGCTCATATACTCTACCCACAGCTCCTTCAATTGATCGTCAGGGGTATTCCCTCTTTTCTGGCTGTGTATTTCGGTGCACAGTACATCGAGGGAATCATTGCATCCTTCCCCGATTTCGTTATCACAGGATTGCTGGCTTTGGGTGGATTACTACCCGCAGTCGGTATTGCCACCTTGTTGTTCCAAAGCGTGAAGGAAAGATACTTTATTCTGTTCTTCTTGTTTGGGTTCGTGGCAATCGTTGCTCTGAAATTAAGCATCATCCAACTCACCATCGTTGCGCTGGTTCTGGCATTCTTATTCTACCGGTCAACTGCAAATGGGATCAAAGAAAAAGAAGAGGTGCTCTAATGGCTGCAAAAAACGAGAGATTAACGAAACCCGAGTTAACCAAACTCTGGTGGCGGTACATGTGGTGGTACAACAGCTCAGCCAGTTTTGAGCGCTTTCATGCCATGGGCATTGTGTATTCGCTGATCCCATTGTGGGATAAATATTATGACAAGGCGAAGAAATTTGCCGCAATGAAACGCCACACACATTTCTACAATACCGAAATGCAGGTTGGTGCCCTGATCCAGGGCATCACAGTCGGATTGGAAGAACAGAAAGCTCTTGGAAAAGATGTGAGTGATGATGTGATCCGTGCCAATAAGGTTGGTTTGATGGGCCCCATCGCAGGAATTGGAGATTCCATTCTGGTCGGAGTGATCATTCCCATCCTGCTTTCCATCGCCATCTCGTTATCATCCGGCGGCAGTGTGGTCGGTCCACTCTTCTATATCGCCACTTTCGTAGCTTTGATCGTACTGGGTTCAAAATTCCTGTTCGATCGCGGCTATACGCTGGGTGTCGATGCGGTGAAAACCCTTATTGGCGATAAGGCAAAAAAGGTTGTCGACGCGATCATTTTACTGGGCGTGACGATCATGGGCGGTATGGCAGCCAGCTACGTTGGGTTCACAACCAAGATCAGCTTCGGCAGTGGAGAAGAAATCAGATTGCTACAGGATACTCTGGATGGGATCTTCCCAAAATTGCTGCCACTGCTGCTCGTGCTGGGCATCTGGGCGTTGATGGCAAAGAAGAAAGTGTCTCCTTTAATAATGACGATCATTCTGGCAGTATTCGCATTCGTAGCTGCTTTCTTCAAAATCATCTAAGCATTTTATGACTATGACAAGGCATTTGGCAATCAAATGCCTTGTCAAAACAACACAAAGAGAAATTTATGGCACACATACTCGTTCTATCACACGGAACATTTGCGGCAGGACTGATCAACGCAGTCGAGATAATCACCGGTACAGATGAAAACCTGGACGGTTGTTCACTTGATCCTGAAAAAGGAGTGGTTGATTTCAAACGATCGTTCCTTGAGATCATCGAAAGACTCGACATTGCAGAAATCAAACTACTGATCTTGTGTGACCTGTACTGCGGATGCCCATTCAACACAGCAGTAGAGATAGCAAATTCCATGCTCCCTGCAGATAAGTTCAAGATCGTTTCAGGGGTAAACCTGCCCATGATGCTGGAAACCTGCCTCGTAAACAAGCAGCATCCCGACGATCTGGAACTCTTATACAAGACTGCGTTATCTGCCGGTCATTATGGTATTCACGAACCCGCCGCAGAAGTCCATCCCTGCGATGCGGATGAAGTTCTTTGAAATGGTAACCAACCTGAAAGATGAATGAGTTTATAAGAATGAAACTGCAGCTCTCACTTGATTTTGGGCGATTGGATGATGCGATCAGCATACTTACTGATACCCATCCGTATGTTGACATCATCGAACTGGGCACACCATTGCTATTCCGAGAAGGATTGAGCGCATTAACGACCATAAAAGAACGCTACCCTGAAATCGATGTACTGGCAGACCTGAAGATCATCGATGGTGGTTGCTATGAATCCGGTCTCGCCTTTGAAGCAGGTGCGGATTTCGTCACCGTGCTTGGCGCAGCCAGCGATAGGACGATCGAGGCAGCCATAGAAACAGCAGAGAAATTCAAAAAGAAGATCGTGGTCGATCTCATTGGGGTAAAGCAGACCAAACAAAGGATCCAACAGATCGATCACACCAATGCTGATTATGTCTGCCTCCATACCGCAATGGATGACAGCAAAGATAAGAGCATCCCGGTCGATGATCTGGCAGTTGCAAAAACTGCTGCGACGCATATTGGTATTGCGATTGCCGGAGGGATCAATATTCATAACATCCTCAAGATATTACCCCACCACCCTGACATCATCGTAGTAGGGTCCGGGATAACACAACAACCTGATAAAACTTTGGCTGCGATGGAAATCAGGAAGGTGATGAATGGACAACAGTAATTCGTCCTTCATCCATAAAGCGATCCTGGAAGAAATCGCAGGCACGCTGGAAAGATGCAGCGCAAGCGAGATCGAAAGCTTATGTCAAAGTATTCTCAAAGCAAAGCGTTTGTTCGTTGGCGGTGCAGGACGCAGCGGTTTGATCATGAAATGTTTTGCCATGCGCTTGATGCAACTGGGATTAAAGGTATTTGTGGTTGGAGAAACCATCACGCCATCCCTCAATAATAAAGACATGCTCATTATCGGTTCAGGATCCGGCGAAACCAACAGCATGGTATGCATTACTGAGAAAGCGAAGAGGATCGGAGCAAAAATCGCTCTGGTCACAATCTTCCCTTATTCTTCTTTAGGCAAGCTCGCCGATATCAATATCCAGATCTCTGCTTCCTCGATCAAATCAAGTGAAGTATCTCCGGTCGTTTCCATACAACCGCTGGGAAATCTTTTCGAAACAAGTCTTTTGATCTTATCGGATGGGGTCGTCATGAGATTAATAGAAATACTACAGATCGACCAAAGCATGATGTTCACGAGGCATGCAAATTTAGAATAAAACAGGAACTCGAATGAAAAATAATCCTTCAAACCAATCCATCCAGCTTTCAGCTTCGCTGATCTGTATGGATGCATGCGACTTGAAAACCGGTATCCATATCCTAGAAGAAATCAAAGTTGATTACCTGCATGTTGATCTGATCGACGGATATTTCAGCCCGAGTATGCCGGTGGGTTTGCACACGATCCGATGCCTGCGAAAGATCACCAGACTCCCCTTTGATGCCCATGTAATGGCAAGAGAAAATGATTTTTTCGTTGAGTCTTTGCTTGATATTGGTGTGCAAAGATTATGCTTTCAATATGAAACAGAAGCGCATGTGGATCACATGCTGAGAAAAATAAAAGATGCCGGCACAAAAGCAGGCATCGCCCTCAAACCCGCCACACCAATTTCCGTGCTCGAGTATGTTTTGCCGGAATGCGATTTTATCATGCTCATGTTGATCAACCCTGGCTATGCCGGTAACACTGAAGAAAACCAGGTTCCCTACGCCCTGGAAAAAGTCAGGGATGCGCATGAATATATCCAGCGAAAAGGATGTATGACGCAGATCGAGGTGGATGGTCGTGTTTCCATTTCTTCCATTCCCAAGCTTATCAAGGTGGGAGCCAATACCCTGGTGCTCGGATCCACAAGTCTCTTTTGCAAGAACAATACCATCGAAGAAAATCTCTATCAAATCCATGATGTGATCGAACAGGCAGAGGGGATCGAATGATGGAACTGCAATCCATTGAAAGGGTTTTGCTGGCAATATCCCATCAGCAGCCAGATCGGGTTCCTATCGATCTGCGCTTCTCAACCGAACTGCAAAACAATCTATTAAAAGAATTGGGGATGGAAGAGAAGGAGTTCTGGGAGTGGGCCGGGCAGGATGTGGTCACCGTCAGACCAAAATTCAAACACCCTTTTTCCCCGATCAAATATGCCGACCCAACGATCGAGATCGACCCGCAAGGTTCTTATCTTGACATCTACCGCGTCCCGTTCCGGAAAATCTCCAATCCGTTTCAGGATTATCTCGAACCTGAAATTAGTCGCGCCCCTTTGTCAGATATGAACAGCATTCAGGAGTTGGAAAAATTTCCCTGGCCGGCGGTGAATGATTGGGACTATTCTAGTATCCTGGCGGAGATCACTTCCAGGCAGTATATGGCAACCTGGTGCCGAAGCCGGGGATGTTTTCAAACCGCCCAATTGATGCGGGGCACAGAAAGGTTCTTGATCGATCTCAGTCTGAATCCAGACTATGCCTGCTTCTTGATGGATAGGATCATGGACTTCGTGGCGGAAGACGCCAAGCAATCGATCCTGGCATCGCAAGGGAAATATACTTTCGTCGAATATAACGATGATATTGCCACACAACGGGGACTGCTCATTTCTCCAGGCATGTGGAGAAAATTCATCAAACCGCGCATGAAAGCTTTTTGTGAGATGGTCCATGGATTCGGTATAAAAGTGAAATATCATTCCTGCGGTTCGATCTATTCGGTCATCCCCGATCTGATCGAAATTGGTGTGGATATCCTCAACCCCATCCAGGTACTTGCAGCCAATATGGACCCATTCAAGCTGAAAGCTGAATTTGGAAAAGAGCTATGCCTGCATGGCGGAGTGGATATCCAACATTTACTGCCCAACGGTTCCAAACAGGAAGTATGTGATTATGTTCAACGTTTGATCGAAATCGTGGGAAAAGGCGGCGGTTATATCCTTGCCGGAACCCATACCATTCAAAATGATGCAAAAATCGAAAACATCATTGCCATGATAGAACTTGCAAAGGGTAAAAAGGCGTGAAAATGGAAGCAATTCATTCTTATTCAGAAAAGGCATCATTGATCATCAAGGAATGTGAGCTTGTTTTGAAATCGATCGATCCGCAATCTGTTGAGCAGCTACTGGATGAAATTGAAAAGGCTGACAAGGTGTTTGTGGTAGGTGTTGGCAGAGTTCTTTTATCGCTCCAGGCGATCGCGAAAAGGCTGAATCATCTCGACATCAAAGCATACTGTGTAGGACAGATCGATGAACCGCCAATAAGTGAAAAAGACCTGCTTCTTGTTGGTTCCAGCAGCGGCGAAACAATCATCCCTGTTTCAATCGCCAGAAAAGCTCATGAACTCTGTGCCAGAATCGGATACATGGGTGCGAGCCCTGACAGCACCGTAAGAAAGATAGCAGATTTCTATGTTCAGATCCCAACCCGTGGATCAAATGACTCCAGTGCCGTTATTATCTCTCAGCAACCGATGACCACTCTGTTTGAACAGGTACTGTTATTGTTCGGCGATGCAATAACCTTAATGCTCATGGAAAGAAAAGGTTTGAAAGAGAAAGATGTTCTTCTTAAGCATGCCAATCTGGAATAAACTGCCTGACCGCTTTAATTCCGAAATTAATTTCCGTCGATGTAAGACATCGATCGTGACCAATTCAATTCTGTTGAAAATATAAAAGAAATCAATCAATTTGCCCAACAAGGAGCATCGAATGGATGAAATTATCAAGGGAATCTACACGGGGGTGCTAGAAGGCGACCACGATCTGGTGGTTGAGAACGTGCAACAGGCTATCGATTCGCACGTCAATACTGAAATGATCTTAAAAGAAGGCATGATGTCTGCGATGGCAGAGGTAGGGCGATTATTTGAAGAGAGTGAATATTTCGTGCCTGAGTTGCTGGTTGCCGCGCGTGCCATGCAGGGTGGGATGGAACTGCTCAAACCGCTGCTGGTGGCTGAAGATGTGGAACCGATCGGTAAGGTGGTGTTGGGTACCGTGAAAGGCGATCTGCACGATATTGGCAAAAACCTGGTCGGGATCATGCTGGAGGGCGCTGGCTTTGAGGTCATCGATCTGGGTACAGACGTCGATGCAGAGAAATTTGTTGAAGCGGTGAAAAACAGCAAGCCTCAAATTCTTGGAATGTCCGCACTGCTGACAACCACCATGGCAAATATGCCCTTTGTTATCGAAGCATTAAAAAATGCCGGGCTACGCGACAGCGTCAAGATCATGGTAGGTGGAGCACCCATCACTCAAACTTTTGCGCAGCAGATTGGGGCAGATGGATACGCGCCGGATGCAAATCAGGCTGCAAAATTGTCAATCAGCTTGATCAAAAAGTAACTGCTTATATTCAAGGGTGGGTTGGGAATCCACCCACAAACTTATTCTTCGTCATTCATTTTCAACGGAACAACCTGTTCGTGACATTCTTCATGACTGCGATCCACCACCCAGGAGTAGATCTCACCTAGAGAAGGAAAATCAGCGTGCAACGCATCGAAATAAGAAAGCAGCAAGCGGGCAGAACGAACGATGATGCAACCGCAAATGGTGGGAGCTTCAGGACCGGGCTCCCCCCTGCGCAGCAAGGTGCAATTGGAAGTTCCGAATTCCTGCAGGAAAAGGCTCCAGTATTTTCGGGCAATGGAAGGAGCCAGTTTGTAATCGCCGTCCGCTTCCAACCTGCCGTACAACGCGCCGGAAAGAGCGATGCCCATGGTCAGCCCGCCGCAGTGACTGCCGGTAGTGGCTGCCATGCCGCCGCGGAAAGGCATGGTAATTCGCAGAACATCATCAGATATCTCTCTATCTGGAATCACATATGGCCAGACAGCCCGGATGATGCTTTCGGAACAATGAAAGCCCGAATCCTTGAAAGCCAGGGCTTGCTTGCCTACTTCTTCGATACGAGATGGGTCCAACAATTCGTGTCTAATTCTCCACATTTTTCACCTTAACTTTAATTGAATTTTGAAATGCCCGGTTTAACTAAAAACCATTAAATTTACACCGTTCAATTTTATTCTAAGAACAAAAAGCAGGTGTTCAGAATCCAGTTTGTCGATGGATACTTATCTAAAATAAAACCAACTTTCCTACTCAATGCCCAAGCAGGATAAGAATACATGAGGTAACAAGTTGGTACAATAGCATGTTAATGATGGGGTTGAAATCTATCCTCCCGATTTACATTTTTCCCCCATTACAATGCAGGAGAAGAAAGGGAGCATGCATAGATTGATATTAATCCCGCTTTCTCAGCCGTCCTTCTTTAGCCTGTTTTGGAGTTCTTCAGACTACAAGCGGGATTCCTCGCTTCGGGATGACAGGAAAGCTTATACGGTGGATTGGGAACCCACCATACTCTTATCAATTACTTCATACTCGCAATCGCCGTTTCCAGCGCCAGCAGCATCATGTCGCCAAAGGCATTCTGGCGCGCTTGCGCTGATAATTCCTCTCCCTTATGGAAACTGCTGTCCGAAACCGTCAGCAGGCAGGCGGCTTCTTTCCTGACTGCCCGCGCATTGGCAAACAGCGCGAAAGATTCCATTTCCGAAGCGATAACCTTATTTTCCGCATAGGGCGCAGACCAATCGGTATCCGCTGTGGTGTAGAAAACATTGTCCGACACCACATTTCCTTCATGCAGACTGATCCCTTTTTCAGCGGCAACCTGCCTGACGATCTCCGAGATCCTTGGACTGCCCTGGATGAGGGTATCGGCAATACCGTGTGCATCTCTGGCAAAGGTTTCGGTGGAAAAAGAACCATCCACCAGGACGATATCCATGATGTCAAGCTCCGGGTGCAAGGCACCGCAAGAGCCGATGCGGATGATGGTAGCGACATCATAGAATCGATACAGTTCATAAGAATAGATGCCGATGCTGCCGAAACCCATGCCGGAGCCCATCACACTGACGCGCTTTCCTTTATAAGTGCCCGTAAAACCGAGCATGCCGCGCACGTGGTTGAACTGCTTGACATCTTCCAGGTACCCTTCTGCGATCTTCTTCGCCCGCAGAGGGTCGCCGGGCATCAGCACCACGCTGGCGATCTCATCTTTTGAACTTGCTTCGATATGAGGGGTGGGGATATTGGGCATGGGGCATCCTTTTCTTGTGGGAATGTTTTATCGCGCTTTTATGCTGTAAGCATATCCTATCACAATTCATTCGCTTTTGAAAACTGACGGCATGGAAAGAATTGGAAAAAGACAGATCGGATCAGAACGGTCTCATTTGACAATACACGCATAACGTGTGTAGTATTCATATGATCAAGTCGTTTAAAGATAAAGCGGCTGAAGAACAATATACAATGAATTTTCCAAAAAGCTTCTACAAACAATATTGCAAAGAGCTTTTCGAAAACTTGAAATCCTGGACAGCGCCACTTCAGAGCAAGAGTTAAGAGTCATTTCAGGAAATCACTATGAAAAATTATCTGGTGATAGAAGTGGACAGTCGAGTATTAAAATCAATGACCAATATCGGGTTTGTTTTATTTGGAAAGACGGTAACACATACGAGGTAAAAATCACGGGCTATCACTAAGTTTTAGATTATCAATGAAAAATGGGCATAATAAAAATCAACCAACCATCCTGTTGATTTTGTGAACCAATATCATCAAAAAAAACACCAACCTGAAGATTCATCATTGCACGGATTGTGGTGGAATAACCATGACCTTATCAACCCGCCGACCATCCATATCCATCACTTCAAAGCGATAGCCATTCCAATCAAAATAGTCACCTGCAAGAGGAATGCGGTTGAGCATAGTCATCATCAATCCACTCAGTGTTTCGTATTTTTGGTCTTCTTCTTCAGGCAAACGCTCAAAACCAAGATATTCTTTCAATTCATCGATCTGAAGCATACCATCAAAAAGCCATGATCCATCATCCCGCAAAACAACATCCTCTTGGGTGATATCGGGTTCTTTGACGTTGCCGATGATTGCTCTAACTATATCGTTCATTCCAGCCATTCCCAGAACACCACCATATTCATCTATCACCACCGCTACCTTGATACCTGAACTTCTGAGATACTCAAGTGCATCCAAAGCAGATGTTGTTTCAGGTAAAAAGGACGGCTTTTGCATCACCGATGGCAGATCAAAATCATTGGCAGTTATTTTCTGCAAAAGTAAATCGCGGGAATCTACTATGCCGATCAAATCATCATAAGATTCTTTGAACACCGGAAAACGTGAAAAGGGATACTGTATGATTTTTTCAAGTATTTCATCTTTATTCTCGTCGATTGAAAGAAAAACCAACTCTGTTCTGGGAGTCATCACAGCACTGATATCGCGGTCGCTTAATCGGAAGATGCGCTCAACCATATTCTGTTCTGATTCTTCGATCACACCGGTTTCTCTTCCTTGAAAGAGCATACTTTTCAGGTCTTCTTCTGTTATTGTGGGTTCAGAAGATTGACGAATACCCAGCATCCGGATGACCAAATCAGTGGATTTGCTCAGGATGGTTACAAATGGGCTAGAGATCTTCGAGACAACGTGCATTAAAGGTGCAACACCAATTGCCACTTTTTCAGAATTGTCAAGCGCGATCCGTTTTGGAACCAATTCGCCAATCACGAGAGAGAGGTAGGTAATGATCAAGACAACGATACCAACTCCCAATATATCACTATAAGGATCTAGCCAGGGGATCTCTGAAAATATTTCGCTCAACTGTTTGGCTATAGTTGCACCACCAAATGCTCCACTTAGGGTGCCGATCAAAGTAATGCCAATTTGAATAGTGGAAAGAAATCGGTTAGGATGTTCAGATAGATCGAGTGCCACTACGGCTTTTTTGGATCCTTTATTTGCCTTTGCCTGCAATCTATTTTTTTTGGCAGAAATCAACGCTATTTCCGACATGGAAAATAAACCATTCATCAAGATAAAAAAAGAAAGGATCAGTATTTCAAAAAACATTACCGATCCTCCATATTGCTTTGTAATGTGCTATTAGGGTTATTCCTTCTTTACACGAACTGGGAGGCTCCGGTTCTTCGTTGCCTGTTATCTCTTCACGATGCTTTTGAAAATTAATGCTCACTTATATTTTTTTTCCTTAACCAATTAGAAGTACCGAATTATATCACTTTTGAACAATTGCGACACAAACTTTTTAAGAGACACGATGGGCATTTTTTATACCACATATGCACCTATACCACATATGCACCTGTGTGTGGACGTTGTATATTGACATCAACATAGTAGTCAAACTGAAGATATGCCAATTTAGTGATATGAAAATAGTTTAATCCCCCGCAAAATTCGAGATGGCACTCTCGCCTCCGTGAGAAATAGGAAGATTTGGAGGGCGCGGTCGCTTTTTCGATCCCATCCACGTTGAAATCGATTTCCCAGGGATGATAAATGATCAGGAAAACATTTTCCTGGAGGTCAACGAAGAAAATCGTAGGAAGGCATTCATATTGAATGCTATTCTAATATCTGTCAGGCAAGAGGTCTGACGGTATAAGTCAATAGCTCTGCATGCTCATTAGAATATGTGAACTCCTGTACATCCACACCCTTTCTTTTTCGCATATAATTTACAGTCATGAATCCAATTATTGTTAAACGTAAAAGAATCCTCATCCTTCTGATTGTTATCCTCATCATCGGATTCACCACCACCAGCGTATTGAGCTATCTGGTATCCCGCAATTATGTAAAGAACAGCGCCATCACCCAAACGCTGCCATTGATCAGCGATAATATCTACTCAACCATTGAAGCGGATTTCATGGATCCCATCAATGTCTCATCCCTGATGGCAAATGACACCTTTCTCATCAACTGGATCACAGCGGGAGAAAAGAATATCGATGACATCACCGATTATCTGCGGCGTATCAAAGAAAAATATGGCTATGACAGCGCCTTCTATGTGTCAGATATGACCGGAAATTATTACACTGCCGACGGCATATTGAAAACCATATCGCTACAGGATAGCCATGACATATGGTATTTTCGCTTCAAGGGCCTGAATAAAAGTTATGATCTCGATCTGGATACTGACGAAGCATCCAACGGCATGATGACGGTCTTTATAAATCACCGGCTTGAAACCTCCAGTGGGGAATTTCTGGGGGTAACCGGCGTGGGATTGCAGGTAGCCAATATTGGAGACAGGTTACGCAACTATCAAAAACGCTTCGAGCATATGATCTATCTCATCAATTCAGAAGGGGTCATCCAAATACATCCCAACGAAGATTTGATCGAAAATGCCTCCATTACGAATATGGATGGGATCAGGTCCATCAGCAATGAAATCCTCGCCACAAAAAATGAAGTGGGTATCTTTGAATACACCGATTCCCAAGGCATCAAAGATATTTCGGTGCGCTATATTCCTGAATTCGACTGGTTCCTGATCGTGGAAAAGGATGAGGGCGGCTCGCTGGCAACTGCTAGAAACGCACTGTTCCGAAACATCATCATCGGTCTGGTGATCACAGGCATCACTTCAATGTTAGTGGTCATCATCATCCGGAATTACAACCAACAGCTGGAACAGCTTGCCACGCATGACCAGTTGACCGGTTTATTAAACAGAAGAACTTTCAATATTCTGTTAAAACAAAGCCTCGCTTCAGCCAAACGCTATCGCACTCCACTAAGTCTTCTTTTCATCGATGTGGATGATTTCAAATCCATCAACGACCAATACGGACATAGCGTTGGTGATGAAGTCTTACAAAAAATGGCAACTGCCATGGCTTTTGAAATGCGACAGGATGATGCGATCGCCAGATGGGGCGGCGAAGAGTTCATTGTCATGTTCCCCAACACTAATCATGATCAGGCGAAGGTAGCTGCCAAAAGGATCAAAGCTGCAGCAGAATCGATCAAAGTCGAGGGAATAAGAAGACAGGTTGTTTGTACGGTAAGCATTGGACTCACCGCGTATGACGGATCATCTGAAACCATCCCTGATCTGCTCAAACAAGCAGATGAAGCATTATACGAAGCCAAAGTGAACGGTAAAGATAAGATCACTTCATTTTATGAAATAAAGAAGTGATTTCCCCGACAATGGAAAAGGGAGGTGAGGCACCTCCCTTCTTCTATTGCAGGACATTGGCTCTAGTGAGAGCCGGTTTTCTGTCCATAACTGGTTTTATACCAGTTCTTGTGTTCAAGAATATCCTCATCCGATAGGATCTCCGGATCTCCAACCTGCAATGCCAGCAGATAGGTTTTTGCCACCCCTTCAGCCAACACTGCTGCTTTCAAAGCACTTTCGGGAGAGGAACCAATGGTAAAAACCCCATGGTTCTTCAAGATGATGGCTGAACAATCCCCAATGGAACGCACCACCTCGGCACCAATGGCTTCTCCTCCGATCGGAGCGTAAGCCCCAATAGGGATCTCCTTGCCAAAGTTTTCGGCAACAGCCGTCAGGCATGCAGGAATAGGTTTTCCCACCGCCGCAAAAGCGGTGGCATAATAGGAATGGGTGTGTACAACGCCATTCACATCCTGGCGATGGCGATAAATATAAAGATGCGAGGCGGTATCTGATGAGGGTTCCAGATCACCCTCGATCACCTTCCCATCCAGATTCACCACGACCATATCTTCCGGCTCTAATTCCTCATACTTGATCCCACTGGGTTTGATCACGATCAGGTTGCTTTCGACATCGCGCCCGCTCACATTGCCGCTGGTCCAATACACCAGCCCGTTGCGCGGTAATTCCATATTCATCTTATAAACTTCGTTCTTCAATACCTCTAACATGTTTAACTACCTTTCTTATCGTAAGGGTGAAATTGCTTTCATCCCTTGCATCACTAATGGCCAAATCGTCGCCCAATCACTGTTCCCCATCCATCCCCCCACCAGTCCAGAATTCTTGGCTGCCCAAAGATTTCCAAAAATATGGATCAGCCCCACACCAAATGAGATCACCACCAATGCCCGCCACCCACCAAAGGTATCAGCAAAAACAGCCGTAATGGCAGCATCAAAAAATACGGGTATAAATGAAGGAATGATCAGCACCGGAGAATTCATCAGAACCAACATAAGCACTCCACCGAATTGACCCAAGGCACAGCAAATAAAGCCCGCCATGACAGCATTAGGAGCATACGGAGCCAGTGCCATGCCATCCACCCCGATCAGAGCATCTGGTAACAATTTCTGGGAAATACCCTTGAAAGCAGTGCTCAATTCCCCCACGAACATGGTGATGCCCTGGTTCATGATGAGCACATAGGCTCCAAAGCTGATAGCAACGATGGGAACATATAAATAACCCGGCATTCCTGATAATTCCCTCAGCTCGGAAGAGCCAAGCAAAAGAAGCAATGGAGTGAAGATGATAAACATCACCAGCGGAACGCTGACCTCGACTTTTCTGAATTCATCCAACCAGGCGGGAAATTTGATCTTCTCAATGGATTGCTTCGGATCACCGATCTTGGGAGCAACTTTCCAAGCAACCCAGTTCATGAGGTGTTGCTGATGAGCTACGGTGAAGCCTGCCCCCTTATTGATGATCTGAGCCGGTTTGGCATTCATCTGCGCACCGACGCTCCAATACAGACCGATCAGGCTACCTGCCAGGAGAACGGTACCTCCCAGATCATAGCCAAAGTAATAGTAGACGATCCAGGTGATCAACGCTGACTGCAGGAACATGACATGTCCCGTTAGAAACAGAGAATGGAGATGAGTATATTTACGGAATGCAACCAGTAATAAGTTGATGCCAAACCCGATCAACATGGTAAAACCGACCCACCCCAATTTTTCTCCCAGCGCATCCGTCACTGCCGACAGGGTCACATAGGGGTCGATGATGACTCCTTCGATCTGAAAGCGTTCTGTGAAACTGAAAATGATCGGTCGGAACATGGCTACCATCAACCCGGAACCATTTTGTAAAAGCAATACTCCGATGATGGTCTTTACGGTTCCCTGCAGTAATTCGACAAACGGTTTACGCAGTGCAGCCAATCCGGCAAATGTAACAGTTCCCAATATAAAAGATGGTTGGGCAAAGATTGGGTTGATGATCTCATTGAAGAGTGTTGAAAAGATTTCCATCAGGTTGTCTAATCCAATAAACCACCCAGTCGCATTTTTTCTCGTACAAAGCGCAGGCTTTCTTTTAGGATGGTCTCCGCTTGCGGGGAATCGTCATTCCACATCTCGATCAGAATGGGTCCACCAAAATTTTTACTTTTTAATTTTTGAAAAGCTGCCATAAAATCCACAATACCATCACCAAACTTGATACGGCGCACCTGCCCTTTGATCACATCCTTCACATGGACGGCAACGATATGTCCCCAGCCGATCTCCAATTCGGAATCGACATCCAGACCCTGTTCGGTGAGATTTCCAATATCCGGGTAGATCTGGAACCAGGGTGAGTCGAATTCATCCACCAGCGTCTTGGCGCGGGTAATCGAATTGATATGCAACCCATCCACATTCTCCAACGCCAGCATCACCCCGGTTTTCTCCGCATGGCTTAAACCCTCTTCTAATCCTTGCTTATAACGGTCAATAGTTTGAGAGTCTTCCGGTTCGTAATACACATAGTAGCCGGCAAGTTGAATGATACGGATGCCGGTTTCTTCCGCAAAATTGATGGCTTTATGAAAGATATCCATTGCTCTTGCGCGCGTGGCTGGATCAGCACTACCCAGGGCATACTTGCGGTGAGCACTCAAACACATATCCAAAATAGGGACACGGGTTGAAATAGTTGCTTCGCGCAGGTCGCGTTTTTGAGCAGTATCCCACTCCAATCGGGATAAGCGTTCATCGCTTTCATCAATGGATATCTCGACAAAATCAAAACCCAGTGTGGCCGCCAATTCCAAGCGCTGTTTCCAGCCAAGTTTTGAAGGGAGAGCTTTCTCATAAATGCCAATTGGAATGCTGCTCATAATTAACCCTAATTCCAGTTTTCCCGGATAGATGCCATAAAATGCTGTGCTGCCGCGTGAGGATCTTGCGCCTCTCGAATTGCACGACCGGCTACAAACGCGAAGACCGGAATGCCTTTGAACAGGGGAATATCTGTAGTTGAGAGTTTCCCAGTTACTGAGACTTTGAACCCTTGATCAGCGAGATCGCGGATCTGCTGGATGCTTTTCTCATCCCAGTTGGGGTGAGAAACTTCGGCATCGCGGCTGCGGTGAATGGTGACCTGTTTGATACCCAAAGCAAGCCATTCTTTCGCTTTCTGCATGGACCAATCATCTTGTAACTCTACCTGAACATCCCCTCCGCGCGAAAATGCCTCTTTTGCCACAGCTTCCATAGTACTCAAAGACGCTGAACTAAGCATAGAGACCCAATTCGCCTGTGCATCAAATACCATTTTTGCAATGATGGCACCCGCTTCAGCGATACGCACATCTGCCAGGATCAATTTATTCGGGTAAAGCGTGCGGATTGAGGTGATTGCTCCCAACCCTTCTGCCAGACATAATATCGTGCCAACTTCAATTACATCCACCACGTCGGAAACAAGACGGGTCGTCTTTAATGCCGTATTGAGATCCTTTGTATCAAGTGCCACCTGGAGCAGTGGGCGTGGTAAAGCCATAAAAATCCTCCTTTGCTATTTAGGGCAGTAATTAATGAACGTTATTTAAGATCGCCTGCCTTCTTTAAAAGTGCTTGAATGTCTTCAAGCGTTTGTGCAGTTTTTATCTTTTCAAAATAAAACTCATCACCACATAGATTGGCAATCTGGCGCAGCGCTTCGATATGTTCATCCTTATCGCGAGCTGCCATGCAAAAAACGACGTAAACCGGGTCGTTATATTCATTTCCAAACTCAATGGGTTCTGAAAGCGTCAGCAGACTGAAACAGGTTTCGAGCACTCCTTCTTCGGGTCGAGCGTGAGGTAACGCCAGCCCTTTTCCGATGACAATATATGGACCCAACTCTTCCGCGAAACGCACCATGGCATCCACATATTCGGGTTTACAGGCTTTCACATCCACCAGCATGCTTCCACCAACACGCACGGCTTCTTTCCAGTCAGATACGGTGGTATTCAATTTGACCGTATTTTCAGTGAGCATATCTCTTAGATCGCGCATATCTTCTCCGAAAGTTATCTTTCTACCTTTAAATTTTGATGAGTGAATAGATTTCTTCTTCTCCGAAGAACTCAAGATCCTTATTAAATTTTTAAGAATGACTTATTCCCTAATGGTTATTTCTTAAGAAGATTGGGGTAATACTTCTCAAGCGCCGCAACCACTTTTTCTTTCACTTCTTTTTTATCGATTAGATTATTCACAATGACAACTGGCTTATCTTTCGGTGGTTCGATCATATCTGCCAGGTGAGTTGCGACCACAATGAGATCTACAAAATTCATCATGCCCTGCGCCTGCCCCAGGGCTGTGCACTCTACTGAAGCATCACCGAGACCCAGTTCAGCCAGAACCGGTTCCAATCCCAACCGCAATACCACACTCGAACCCTGCCCATTGCCACAAACTGCCAAAATTTTAAGCATCCGTTTTTTAACCTCTTTTTTCGATATTTTTGCTCCTGGACCGGGCAATCATGATCCAGGAGCATTTGCCTTTAAGATTCTCTTTTTACCAATAAGATACTTATAACTCTTCTCTTAAAAACAATCGAAGAGTTTATCGGATTGGTGAAATTGCTTTCATGACTGTCATCAAAGCCGGCCAGATAGTTGCAAAATCCGAGTTACCCTGCCATCCACCAACCAGACCAGACATGCCGGCTGCCCAGGCACTACCAAATACCTGGATGAGACCAACTGCGATCGAAATGACCATGACCGCTTTCCAACCACCAAATTTGTTGGCGAATACAGCCGTAATGGCTGCATCAAAGAAGACCGGTACGAAACCCGGAATGATGAGAATGGGGCTCTTGGTCGCGATCAGGGTAGCAATACCAATTGCCTCGCCCAGAGCGCAGAAAACGAAACCGGCGATAACAGCATTGGGGGAATAAGGGGCAATTGCCATACCATCCACACCAACCACCGCACCGGGCAGCAGTTTCTCAGAGATGCCATTGAAAGATACTGCCAGCTCTGCCACAAACATGCGCACACCAGTCAAGATGATGGTGACATACACACCGAACTGCAGATCAAGCAACAAGGCATTGATAAACCATTTGAAAGTATACGATTCAAATCCAAGTGCTTTTGGTCCAAGCCAAATCAGAATAGGTGTGAAGAATAAAACCATGATGATCGGGACAGATACGACGTTGTCAGAGAACATATTCAACCAACCGGGGAGTTTGAGATGATCGATGTTTTCTTTTTCCGGATCACCAAACAAATGCGCGATCTTCCACGCCACCCAGTTCATGAAATGCTGCTGATGACCAACAGTAAAGCCAGCGCCACCGGTGATGATATCGGTCGGTTTGATGAGGATAGATGCGCCGATCGTCCAGTAAAGGCTGACCAGAACGGCTGAAATAATAACCGTAGGCCATTGAGGAAGCTGGAAGAAGTACCAGACCAACCAGGTCATCAAAGCTGCCTGCAGGAACATGACATGCCCGGTCAAGAAAAGGGCACGTAGTTTTGTGATCTTGCGTAAAGCAACCAGCAAGATATTGATCAAGAACGCCAGCACCATCACATAGCCAATCCATGAGAGCAACTCGGGGATCTGTTCGGTGGCCGCCGCTTGAACTGCAGGATAGGTCGTGTAGGGATCAATAATGACACCTTCAATTCCCAATACGTCCTTCATGCCGACAATGATCGGGCGGAAGGTTGCTGTGATCTGTCCTGAACCAGTGGTCAGGATCAAAACGCCAACTGCCGTTTTCACAAAACCGGACAATACACGAGTGAAAGGTCGTTTGAGTGCAATCAGCCCAATGGCTGCCACCAAACCGAGCAACAAAGCAGGTTGTGCCATGAATGCGCTAAAACCATCAAAAAACTTAGTAAAAGCCTCCATTAAATCTCTCCTTTTCTATAATAAATCGATTAAGAAATCTTACAATCTAACAATAATCAAACGCACCTATCTATTTTCACCTCCTCGATCCTATTTTTTGAACGTAAATAATCGTGCTGGATTATTTACCAAAATGTCTTCAATGGCACTTTCAGATACACCTTCTTCGCGCAGCCGCGGCACAAATTCCACCAGATCGTAATCCACACCGGTTCCGGCTCCATAAGCCTTTTGATATGATTTTTTCCCTGAATCAGTAGAAAGAGTGACGTGTTTTTGATAACCAGCTTTGATCATTTCCTGGATCAGTTCAACACGGAAGCGGTCTGGCCAGTATTTTACGCGATAACCACCATCGTAGCTGAAACTGGCACCCAGTGCTGCAATCTTTTTGTGATACCAGGCATCCGGAATGCGCTGTACATGACCGATCAAAATCTGTTCTGGCTTGACTCCCAATTTGAGGAACCACTGCACCTGTTCTAATGCCATGGTGCCATGCGAGGTATGGGTATTGATTACTGCACCGGTTTCTTTGGCAGCAATGGCAGCCGCTTTTATCTCTTTTTCCTCAAAGGGCGTGATCATGCCATAGGATGTGCCAACCTTAATACAACCTGCCTTGGCTTTACTGCGTTTCACAATTGGTCCCATGTAATCATGTTCGTCAATACCTTCTTCAATCTCGGCGATGATCAGATCTGCGATTTCTTCCACCGAATAACGCACCACCCAATGCACAACTTTGTCGTACACATGGCTGGCATGAAATCCGGTGGTGACGATCAGATTCAAATCGGGGAGCTGTTCATTCACTTCGAGCAACTTTACGATATCGCGACCCACTCCGATCGGATTGCAATCCACAATGGTCTTACCGCCTGCTGCCAAAAAGCGTCTGGCTTCTTCAACTGCTTTATCAACGAAGGGTAGACGCATATCTTCACCGTGCAGTGCAACCTCTGCCCCACCAGTTCGAATCAAATGCTCATGGGTATTGGTCACCCCCATTTCTTTTGCATCGATATCACCATGAATAGTACGTATAAAAGCCATTTGAATTTTCCTTCTTATCTTATTTTGTTAATAGAAATCTAATCATTACTATTCTATTTTCTTCGCTTGCTTAATTCAACATAATTTCATATAATTGAACATATGTGCATGAGCAAGCGAGACTTATAGGTACCACTGATATCCTTGAATAAAATGGTTACAGGAGAACGACCTACTTCTAAATGCTGGATACAACGGGAAAGAATGATTAAATGACAAATTCATTGAATGCTTATGGAATCATTTGGGATATGGATGGTGTGCTGATCGATACTGCTGATGCCCACTTTCACGCCTGGCAACAAGCGCTTTTCCCTTATCAGGTAGATTTCACCAGGCAATATTTCGACGATACATTCGGAATCAACAACGATTCTTTGCTTGCTGACATCTTTGGAGAAAAACTCGACCGGGTCACACTGGAAGTGATCTCCAGGCAAAAAGAAGAACTCTATCGCGATGCCATTAAAAAAGAATTCAAGATATATGCAGGAGTAATCAATCTTTTGAGAGATTGCCAAGCAGCTGGATTCAAACAAGCCATTGCATCGTCAGCTCCTATGGAAAACATCGCAGCAGTCATGCAATTAAGTACTCTACGTCCTTATTTCGACCAGATCATTTCCAGCGCGCAAATGGCGAGCAAACGAAATCCGGAAGCCTATTTAGCAGCAACGACAGCGTTGAAGCTACAACCTGCCAACTGCCTGGTGATAGAAGACAGTCTTCTGGGCATCGAAGGAGCCAAAAAAGCCGGAACAAAGTGCATCGCCATCGCCAGCACCCACCCAGTAAAAAAACTTACCAAGGCAGATGTTGTCGTAAAGGCTGTTGCAGATCTAACCCTTGCAACCATTTTAACAACCTTGAATATTAAACGAAAGCAGGATGAATAATGTCAAAAGAATACAACGATTTACTATTTCAGGTAGCCAGACTCTATTATGAACAGGGCAAGACCCAAGCGGAGATTGGTCTGATCATCCATTCTTCACGTCCAACTGTTTCACGATTATTAAAAGAAGCGCGTGAATGCGGTATCGTTGATATCAAATTAAATTATCCCTTTGAACGTGATTACACCCTAGAAGAAGAATTCCAAAAGAATTTTGATCTTAAAGAAGTGCGTGTCCTAAAATCGTACAACCAGAAAATCGAAGAGGTATTGAAAGGATTGGGGTTCTTTGCCGCTGAATATCTAGATTCCCTGATTGTGGATGGAGACATCATATCCTGTTCGTATGGGAGAACGGTTGCCAGTACTATTCAAGCGCTACATCCCGAACGAAAATTGAACATTATGGTAGTACAGATGATTGGGGCATTGGGGGTGGAAAATCCCTTCATCGATGGACCTGATCTGGTTCGTTTGTTGAGTGACAAATATGGGGGAAGATATCGTTATCTACTGGCTCCACTAGTGGTGAGCGATAAGATCGCCAAAGAATCACTGGTCAACCAGATCCGTTTTCAAGAGACCATCAAATTATCTCAGTCTGCTCGCATCGGATTGTGCGGGATCGGCGGGATGAACGAAGACACTCCCAGCCCGATCTGGACCAATTACATCTCAATTCACGAATGGGCTGACCTGCGCAGGCAAGGTGCCATCGGTCACATGGGTGCATATTTCTTTGGTGAGGATGGGGAAATCATCGACTCAGAGATGAATGAACGGGTGATCGGATTGGGGTTGCATCTACAACGCGAGATACCGTATATGATCGCTGTGGCTGGTGGAGAAAACAAAGCCAGTTCCATCCGCGCTGCGCTCAAGGGACGTTATATGAATGTGTTGGTCACCGATGATTCGGCTGCCAGCAAAATATTAGAGCTTTCGAACCAATAGCCAGTTTTTCTTTTTTAGTCAGTGATCTCAAATTCCAGTACACCAACAGTAATATTTTCATTGGTTATTTGGGCTTCAAGTTTATACTTGCCGGGTTGGGGAACCCAATCTCCAAATTGACCACAAGAAACGGGGGATCCTGTAGGGTCGGTTTGGAACGTTGGTCCAAACTGCACCTGACTCTGATCCGGCATGGTCAATAAGATCGTAAAATCCATGGCAATCCCCTCCGGAGCACGCACCCAAAACCAGATTTGCTTGTAATCATCAGATTGGAATGACTCGACATGTTCGCTATCAGGATTATTCTCCTGTGTTAGGAACACCTCAAAAATAGGCAGGTTTTCCATATCGACAGGAGAGTTTGAATCTCCAGCATTTGGAAGAAAAGTTCCTTGTCCAAATATTCCTGAAAGTGATTGACCGAAAGATGATATACCATTCAAGATACTGGGTCCTAAAATAAACGTAATGATCAGTATTAATAACAATATGAATGATAAGGCGCCAAAACAACCTATACAGCCCCCAAAGTAAGCCTTTATTCCAAACTTAAAAGCATTCTTCATTGCCACACCTCCGCTAATCATTATCAGCAATCAATTGCTTTTTATCAGTAGTATAGATGGAAATTTATGAATATCAACCATGGAAGATAAGGAAAGGAATCTCCGGCAAAATTTGAGTACTCACGCAACACATCTATGATTAGATCAGCTGTTTCCTTTCCATGTATAATGTTGGTGAAGATGGGAGAAGATTGGATGGGAAACACATTCCATAGTTATCATTTTGATCTAAAAAAGGATCGTTTTTTATTGTGGATTTTTCTCTTACCTATCGGTTTGATCAGCTGGGTATTACCATTTGTTTTATTTTGGGGGTTGATGGATACGGGGCTTGAGCAAGACACGTCTATTGTAATCGCATTTCTTTTTTTGGGTTTACCAGCCTATTTGATCGGATGGATCTTTGTGTACTCAGTCATGGAGGGGCTTATTACCCGAGTTTCTTTCTCTGACAGTAAGATTTTTCATCGGACCCCTTCTTTAATTTTTCCGTTGCTCTGGAAGACGAAGATAATCAGTATTAGTGATATCGAAAATATCAATTTTCAAACCCCCTACGGATCGCGTACTGCAATTCTTCTTCTCGCTCACCGAGGAAACAGAATTAAAAAATATTTTCTTCCCCGTTTCAAGAATCAGCCTGAATACTTGCAGGAATTTCAGGCTTTTAGCAAAGAGAGAAATGTTCTTATCAAGAACACTCAAACTCAAGAAAAATTAAGTTTGGAAACCGTAACAAAAGAGGAAATGCTAGCAACCGTAAACACTGACCAACTCAACTTACGTGGATGGGATCGATTTCTTAAGCTGATCGGTGGGATATTGATCTGTGCTTTAATACTGGGCAGTGGTTTTTATTGCTTGCAGCTTCCTTTTTCAGTGTTTGAATCATTCAGCACGGGTGCTTCCGTTGGAATGATATTGGTATTGATCTGTCTGGTTCTCTCGTTCCCTATTATTGGTCAAGTATTGATCTGGTTTTACGCTAAAAAAGCAATCTTCTTTATTTTTTCTTTCTTCAACATTAACTCAGATTCTCTCTTCATGCCCTCTACCGTTCAAGATATCCTACGGGAGTGGACAAAGTGGGATACTGCCAAACTATCATTGACCGATTTCACTTTTTGGTGTGTTTTCCTGTTATCCATCTTATATTCCGTAGATCGTATCATCCGGCGTTCCAATAGAAGAAAGAAATCAAGAGAATGATATCTCGGATAATCACTTCTTCTTTCCGAAGAATACTTTTTACTATGCATTGTTTTTCGATGTAGAATGAATACATTATTCGAATCATAATTAGAAATGCTTAAACCACACAAACTACAGCCCGATGATAAAGTTGCCACAGTTTCCCTTTCGTGGGGTGGCGCGAGCACCTTCCCTGACCGTTACGTGGCAGGCAAACGACAGTTAGAAGAAGAATTTTCAGTTCATGTGGTGGAAATGCCCCACACGCTCACCGATGTGGAATGGCTTTATCACCATCCCCAAGCCCGAGCAGATGACCTGATGCAGGCATTCAGTGATCCCTCCATCAAAGCAATCTTTTCAACTATCGGAGGAGATGACTCCATCCGTATCCTACCTTACCTGGATCTGAAAATCATCCGTAATCATCCCAAGATATTCATGGGATATTCAGATACAACCATTACCCATCTAGCTTGCTTCAAAGCAGGATTATGCTCATTCTACGGACCCTCCATCATGGCAGGTTTTGCAGAGAATGGCGGGCTGTTCCCTTATATGATCGAATCTGTCAGAAAGACTCTCTTTTCCTGCAATCCAATCGGGGAGATTCAACCTAACAGGGACGGTTGGACAAATGAACATTTGGAATGGGGAGTGCCAGAAAACCAGCAGCGCAGGAGAACACTGCAACCAAGTGGGAGTTGGAGATTCCTGCAAGGAGAAGGAGTTCACCGTGGACATCTGCTGGGTGGCTGTTTTGAAGTGCTGGATTGGCTGCGTGGGACGGATTTTTTCCCGAGTCTGGAGCAATGGCAAGGCGCCATTCTCTTTCTGGAGACATCGGAAGAAGCCCCTTCTCCCCTGGCTGTAAAAAGGGGATTGCGCTCATTGGCAGCCATGGGCATTCTATCCGTCCTAACTGGAATTATTGTGGGGCGCCCTGGAGGAAATGTACCCATTGCTGATTTTGAACAATACGATGAAGCCTTTTTGGAAGTGATACGAGATGAGCAGGGGTTGGATGAACTCCCCATCATTACGCATGTGGATTTTGGTCACAGCGATCCCATGTTCATATTGCCTTATGGTGCGATCGCAGAAATAGACTGCACCCATAAAGCATTTTCAATCCTTGAAAGCGGTGTCATCAATTAGACCCTCACTTAAATCAAGTGGAATGTACTCTAACAATTGAGAGCTTTAGTTCAGACTGTGCTGCAGGGCATGCCCTGCAAGGAACTGAATCAATTCTTCATAATCCAAACCATAAATTTCTTCTGCCGCTTGCGGCAGAAAACTATGCGGACCCAAGCCTGGCATGGTATTGATCTCGAGCACGAAATAACCAGTCTTGTTCATGCGAATATCGACCCGGCTGTAATCGCGGGCGCCGACTGCGTCAAATGCTCCCTGTGCCAATTGATTGACCATTTTCTTGACCTCCGGATCTGTTATTGGTTTGATCTCCTCCAGGTCATTTTGTGCCATCTCGTAGCTTAGAATTTCCGTGTCTGTATCCATGGCAGCATAATCAATTTCAATCGGGGTAAACATATTTGTCTTACCTTCAATAATGCCCACGCTGAATTCGCGCATGTCACTCGGAACAATATAATCCTCTACCAAGGCGGGTTGCCCATACTCATGCAATACACGATTAACCGCTCCTTCCAATTCAGTTCCATTATCAACGATCGAACTTTCGTCAATACCGATGTGCCCGCCTTCATGCAGCGGTTTTACGATCAGGGGATATCCAATTTTTTGGGCAGTTTTTTCGACATGCTGTGCATCATCTTTCACCACAAAAAATGGCGGGGTGGGGACATCATTTTCTAAAAATAGTTCTTTTGCCACGGCTTTATCCAACCCGGCTCGGCTGGCTTGCAGATCAGAACCAAGGTGAGGCAATTCCATTTCATCCAATATCCGGGGGATAAACCCAACTTTGTTGTCTTCATCCACATATTCTGCAATATTGAAAATGAATAAGTCTTTATCCTTTTCTTTGAGTTTTCGAAGTTTCTTTATCAATATGGCTGTATTACGCGGATGAATGACCTTCACCTGCCATTTTTTTCGCAAGCTGGATTCGATCAACGCATACGTCTGCGGGCTACGCCAGGCTTTATCAGTGAATGATTTTATTAAAACAATTTCCATTTTTCTTTCCTAACAATCATTATTCCCTTGCTGAAAATATTTTTTCAGGCAAGTTCGGGAAGTATGAATTTTATTTCGAAAGCAGTACTTTCAGGGGTATCGGGGGAATAGAGTTCATTTTCAAATATTCATCCCCACAAGGCAAATAAAGATCTTTACAACTCCCTATTACAAGAACCAAAAAACACTGCCTAATGCATTACCACTTGATTGTAACATAATGACCGATAGGGAGAATAAAATAGAAGCAGAAAACCTTTTTAGAAATTCTGCTTCCATTCAAATCAAAATATACAGCAGTAGTGGTCAATAAAGAATCCTCAAAGTTTTTATACCCGAATTTTCCGGGACTTGAATTATGGTTCCCTGCCCGCGGGAGAATAATTTCCACAACGGATCAGATCGAGCATCACGACATCTTTCATTCAGGTCCAATTCTTCCTGACCAAGCATCACATGTTCAGCCGAGAGCCCGATCAACTCGATCTGCAAGTGATCGTCAAATTCTGGTATCTGGAGAATATATTCCTCTGTAAGATTCGAATGAGCACAAGAGATATGGGTTACCACCCCTTTCTTGGGAGAATAGAATATCTCTTGCAGATCTCCATCAGGGAATATGCGCATGACCAAATTTTGGTAATGCAGGGTGTCATTACCGACATGACTTCCCAGTTCTTGATCTTTCCCAAGATTCAAAGCAAGCACACTATTTTGACGTTGGAAAACAGCAATTCGATCGCGCGGTATAACCATCTGTAATGTTGACGGACCTTGATAAATGATTCGGCTCCAAATATCCTGCCATTTTCCTCGCGGTAAATAAACGGTTATTGCGTTCACCCCCTCTTCGACAACAGGCGCCACCAGCAGTCCATCCCCGAACAAATATTCATACGGATACTGCCGGCAAACCGGATCATCGGGATATTCCAATGCCAGAGTCCGCATCAACGGGATGCCATTCTGGCTGGATTGCCATGCCTGGGACAGAATATAAGGTAGCAGATTCATGCGTAAATTGGTGAAGGTTCGAAAAATAGGGACAACCTCTTTATCACCGGTGCGCTCCTGGATATTCCAGGGAGTTCTATCACGACTGGGTTTTCGTCTTGCATTACCATCAGAATGGAATTGCATAATGGGGCAGAATGTAGAGAAGGCAGTTGCGCGCAAATATAATTCGCTGGCGGGTATTTCCCCAGCGAATCCAGCAATATCCCAGCCAATGAAGGATACCCCGCTCAATCCCACGTTCAACATGGCGCGGATGGTGGCACGGAATGCATCCCAGGTAGATACTTCATCCCCTGCCCAATGGCAACTATATTGCTGGATGCCTGTATAGCCAGCCCGGCTGAACAGCACTCTATCATCACCTTTTCCCTCAGGTTTTCTTTTACATCTTTCAAGCAGATGATGATAGGCTCTTTCATACCACAAGGGGTAGCAGTTTATGCCATGTCGTCCCGTGACTCCATTAGAAAAGACAGCGTTCACATCCCAAACATGCTCACCCCCATCTGTCTTGAAGCCATCCACATCCATTTCCTGTAAAAGATAGGCATGTTTATCCATCCACCAATCTTCTGCCTGTGGATTGGAAAAATCGATCAATTTTCCTCCAGGAAACCAGGGCATATGAGGTTCAATTAAATGAGGACTTCTATCTGCCCTTTTTACTACAAAGTCATTAGCTACCGCATAGGATTCATCTTGAAGTTTTTGGGCAACATCGAGAGCTTCCTGTGGACCAGCAAGTTTTAGAACCGGTATTTGCCACAATACCAATTTGACACCTGCCTTATGAAGCTCTTCTACCATGGCTTTAGGATCATTCCAATGTCCATCGGAGGAAAATTTAAAATCGTGGTATTCATAACACTGGTCAGATGGTTTGATAGTGTATTTTGCATCATTCCAGATATAGAAAGTGATCTCATCGCTCCAAGCTTCAATCACCAATACCGTAGGTAGAATTTGGTGTTCTCTACACAAAGCAAGCTGCCGCAAGACTTCGCTCTGGTTATTCCAATCATTGCTGCTCGCCCACAATCCAAACACCCAGGCGGGCGGAAGACATGGTTTTCCGGTTTCATCCGTGAAGGAGCGAACTATTTCCATAGGTGATGCATGGTAAAAAAGCATATAATGAATACTTCGGTCCGAGGATTCAGCCATTCCTGTTACCGTCCACTGATCTTTTTTCCGAAAAGCCAAATCGAATTCCGCCCACTGGTCCGTAGCCAACCAAAAGCCGTAGCCCCGTGATGAGATAAAGAAAGGTACAGGGATGTAGGATTTATCACCCTGGTGCGTGTATTGTGCAAAAACACGGTTGATCTGGCAGCAGCCGCGTTGATCAAGCGCATTGAATCTTTCTCCCAATCCATAAAACGCTTCATCTTCTGGGCTGACGAATTCAAGCTTGTATTTAATAATTTTCTTTTTCTTATTAAGAAGTAAATTGATCCCATTACATTTCAGCAAAACGTGCCCATCTCCACGAGTAATTTCCATTGTAAAAGGATCGGATGCAAAACGGATGTCTAATCCGTTCATAATTTCAGTCTGTTCCGTGAAAGTTCTTACTACCTTTTTATGAACTTTTCCGGGTTTCAAATCGAGAGTCACTTTTCTATCACCTGTGTATTTTATTTCCATGGTGACTGGCATTTCCCTATCACCGGCAATCATTTCAATTTGCAAGGTATCAGGGATATTCTCGATACTTTCAACCGAAGTAATAGAAATCCATGTTAAAACATCAAATTCAAATTCCTCACTCTGTATTCTCCGCTCACCACTGCGAACATCAAAAAAATAATGAACAGTCTGCCCACCGCAAAAAGGTGGCAGATTGACTGACCAATAATCATATGCTTCATCACTATTGTTTTTAACCGCCCGCGTTATATTAAGATCAGAATCATTTTCCTGCCACCAGACACAAGCCAGGGTATCTACCCAGACCTCTTTTTCCGTGCGTACTCCCAGACGGATGACCTCACCTGCAGCCGGGTCGCGCGGCTGCCGTTCCCAGGGCAGAGATTCGTAAGGATGCTGCTCACCATAAGGCTCATGTAAAATGCGCTGTTTGGGTAATGGAGATGTTCTATTCATTTTGTTTCGCTTTTTTGATCTCATTTACCAAGATCACATACATGGCATGTGACCATAACAGTGGGGAGGCAATCGGCCCCCATTTATTCAACCATGCCTCATAATGATCAGGAGCTAATAAATGCTCGCTGACCTGTTCAGGTAAATAACCTTCAGAAGTCATCTGCCGTTCGATCCAATTTTGCAGAACTTGCGCTTCTCTGATCCTACCCATTCTGGCGTAATGCCAACCCAACCAGGCTGTTAACAAGATCCATTCTCCTCCCCCGTAATAAACATCAGCACGGTATCTATATACTCCTCCACCCGGTCGTAACAAATCCCGTTCGATTTTGGCTATGGTCATTTGCATAACAAGGTCATCCGGTGAAAAAACCTGGTAAGGGACAACCAATCCGATCATACTGGAATCGACCCCACTCTGGATAACAGGGGCAGACACTTTTATTTGCTGAGATGGTTTAATGTGTTTACACATATATCCATCTGATACTGCATGAGTAAGAATAAATTCCCTGACTTCCATTGCACGTTTGCGCAGCGGAATCTCATTACTGGGAATCAATAGCTGATCCATCAAAGAGTTCATCGAATTGAAAGCAGCAAAAACCGTTGCAAGAGAATAGGCATGAATATATTCCGGATGTTCTTCCCAGCAGTCATAATTCGGCAGCCTCCATACCAAGTCAAGATAGCGCAACGTAGTATGGATGGGTTCAACCAGTTCAAGTAATAATACATTGTCACCACTCAACCGCACATGCTCCGCTAATGCCCAAAGCCAGGTACCATATCCATCGATCTGGAAATTCCCCCAAGCATCATCTTCGGTTACCTCTTTTCCATCCAGGGTGAAACGGGTATGTAAAACATCGTCCTTTCCAATTGGAATACCGTTGTCAAGACGGTGTTCGATCTCATCGATTTTTTTTGAGTATTTTTGAATCGTACTGCCCACCCAGCGAAAAAACACTCGAGCACTATCAAACTCGCTTGCCTGATCCATGGCATGTGCAATAAAACTGCCATCCCGCAACCAACAATACGAATACGTTGGGAAATTAGGAGAAGCGATATATGCTCCTGTGCTAGATTGACCTTCCTTGATGATCTGGATGCTTCTCTCGTATAGGGGAGACATACATATTTATCCTTTCAATCCTGATAATTTGAAACTTTGAATGAAATTCTTTTGTGCTACAAAAAACAGAATAATTATAGGCAGTAAGGTTAATACTGATGCAGCCATCAACAAAGCCCAATCTGTATAATACTCACTCATTAAATAGGACAATCCCAGCTGGAGAGTCCGTTTAGACTCGGAATTAAGCACAATCAAAGGCCATTGGAAATCGTTCCAGATGAACTGGAATGTCATCAGTCCTTGAGTAGTTAAAATTGGTTTTGCATTAGGAAGCAGAATATGCCAGTAGAACATAAATGGATTACAACCATCCAGTTTTGCAGCGTCTTCCAACTCAGACGGAAAGGAGAGAAAGAACTGGCGCATTAAAAATGTTCCGTAAACACTGCCTAATGCAGATAAGATCAACGCCCAGTGGGTATCAATTGCACCAATAATCCGCATTACAACGAAATTAGGGATTAATAATACGACGCCTGGCACCATCATGGTTGCAAGATAAATAATGAATAATTTATCTCTACCCGGGAATTTCATCTTTGCGAAAGCAAAGCCAGCCAATGAAGAAGTAAATAGCTGACCGAGTGTGACGATGATGGCTATTTTCAAGGTATTGGCAGCATATTTCAAAAGTGGTATTCTGTTCCAGATTTCCACATATGCTGAAAAATCAGGGGGAAACTGAATCCAAAATGCAGAATGAGTAAAAATATTCCCTTCGCTTTTAAGAGAGGTGACTACACTCCAAGCAAAGGGTATTAGCATGAGAATAGAACTGGTGATTAGAATTGTATAAATAATTACCTTATTTATTCTTCTCAAAACAGAATCAGATCCATAAAACCGATTTATTGAAGGCATCAATTATTCCTCACTGTAAACCCAACGTTTTCGTAAAATCCATTGAATGAGTGTAAGAATCAAAATCGCCAGGAACACAATATTTGCCAATGCCGCACCATAGCCCATATGAAGATAATCAAAAGCCTGCTTCCAAATATAATAGCCGATCAGCGTAGTTGAATGTCCTGGTCCTCCTTTGGTCATGTTATATACTAGGTCAAAACTTTGTACTGAATTAATAATGCCTGTAATTGTGACAAAAAAGATAACCGGGCTAAGCAAAGGTAAAGTTATCTTAATAAATTGCTGTACACGATTTGCACCATCAATAGAAGCTGCTTCTACCAATTCTGAAGGAATATCTTGCAAACCAGCTAAAAAAATCACAATATTCATACCCAACCCTTTCCATATTGTTACTGCAATCACCGAGTTTAGCGCCATCTTTGGATCTGTCAGCCATTTTACAGGCTCTACTCCAAAACTGCTGAGCATTTGATTTATCAATCCATTATTTGCCAGTAACCACATGAACATAAGACTGACTGCGACAGAAGCAGATATACAGGGAATGTAAAAAGCAGTACGGAAAAAAGCGATTCCTTTGATCTTTTGATTGAGAAAAACCGCAATAAGCAAAGTTAAAACTAGATTAATAGGAACATTAATAATGGAAAAATAAAGCGTATTAAAAAAAGTCTTTTGTGCAACCGTGTCTTGAAATATATGCTGATAATTTTCCATTCCGACAAAACTTGGCTGGCTTAGAATATTCCAATCTGTTAAACTCATGTAGGTTGAAAAGAACACAGGAATAATAGTAAAAACAAGAACAATCAAGAGGTTGGGGGAAATGAAAACGTATCCCCACAGCGTCTCTTTAATTCGAACCTTTGAAAATGATGATTTCTTTTGATTTTGTTTTCTTTTCATCCTGCACCTATTAAACAGGGATGAGATTTACTCCCATCCCTGTTTTTGATTGATCCTTACTGGCTTAGAACTTCATTAATATTTTGACATGCAGCATTAAGACCATCTTCAACGCTTAATTCATTTATCAGAATAAGGTCCAATTGCTGCTGGACTGCATCACTGATCTCTGACCAATGTTCATTCAAAGGTTGCGGTACAGCGTAATCTAACACTTCCATAAAGACGATGGCGTGTTCCGGATCATCGCCTGACAATGCTTCCACATAAAATTCTTCTGCAATTGCCTTCACGGGAGAAATTTCATATTTGCCATCCTGGCGGATCTTGGTACCCTCAGGACCAGTTGCGAATTCAATAAATTTCCAGGCGGCTTCCTTGTGTTCAGAAGTGGCTGACATCCCATAGGAATTTGCATATACCTGTGTAGCCTGTTTATCACCGGCTGGCATGTGGGCAATATCATAGGTGAAATTGGCTGCATCATTGAATGGTTGCACTGCCCATGGCCCAGATGGGAACATGGCTAATCTTCCAGCGATGAACATATCCCAATCGCCCTGCTCCGCCAGTTGGTCAGCAGTTGGGGCAAATTGATCAACATAGCGAGCATCCACCATGGTCTGAATTGCTTTGATTCCTTCTGTAGAATTCAGAGTGCAAGATGTACCATCTTCACTCCAGATCGAAGCATTATACAATTCAAGCATGATAGGCCACCAGGGTAAACTATAACCCCATTGGTCAATTTTGCCATCGCCATCAGTATCATTGGTAAGGGCAACTGCGGCTGTTGTGAGGTCATCCCAGGTCCAATCACGTGCAGGATAATCCAAGCCGGCTGCGTCAAAGAGATCTTTATTATAATAAAGCACGACATCAGAGAAGGTGGCTGGCATATAATACTGCACATCATCATATTTCCACATATTCAATGTTGCCGGGTAATAGATATCGGTATCTAAACCACTGCTTTCGATCCATTGATCCAATGGTTCTATGGCGCCCAAAGAAGCAAAAGTATAAGAATTTTCCAGATTCATTGCCATGACATCCGGTGCTTCATTACCAGCGATAAGGGTTTTATATTTCAAGATAATATCCGATAGAGGTACTGATTCAAGTTCGACACTGATATCTGGATATTTTTCTTCAAATGCAGCCACAACTGCCTGTTCCACTTCCGGATTGTCATATGCAAAATAAGACATGACCTTGATGGTCACGGGCTCACTTGAGGTCACTTCTGCAGAGGTTTCTGCAACATCGGCGCTTTCTTTCACTGTTGCACATGCTGAAAAGAGCACGCTTAAAACAAGCACACAAGACGATATAATATAAAAAGATTTGTTTTTCATCTTCCACTCCTTTTTTCATATTTCTTAAAAACTTTATACAGTGAATAAATTAACTCCACGCAAAAAAATCTATTCCTATCTGCGCTCCTCCTTCTGAATTGGGGAATTAAACAATTCGCCTATAACGAGGCTGGCAGCACCACGTGCCCAGACATCGTCACCCCATGTATTAATACGGATCTCCGTATCAGAATAAAGTTCCGGTACAGCATTTTCTTCTATGGCTTTCCGCATGGCAGAAAAGAAAGGTTCACCCATGCGAACTCCCTCCCCACTCACGATGATCAATTTGGGATCAAACAAATTAACCAGATTGGCAACTTCTCTTCCCAACAGGCTACCAGCCGAGTTAAATACTTTCAGAGCAGCTTCGTTTCCATTTACTGCAAACTGAATAAGTTCATCCATATCATTCAAACCAGGATGCACTTCCATTCTGGCACGCTCTAAAAGCGCCTGGTCACCCAGATAACTTTCCAGACAGCCATGCTTTCCACAATTGCAGAGCGGTCCTTGCGGGTCGATGACCAGGTGCCCAAATTCCCCGGCACCACCGCCTTTACCACGATAGATCTGCCCATTGATCACGATTCCCATACCAATACCCCGCCCGATCGTGATCACCACATAATTATCATCATGCACTCCATTATCGAGCCATTTCTCTCCCAATGTTAAGGTATTGACATCATTATCGAGGAAAACAGGTACCTTTAAACGGGTAGATAAACGATCAGCTAATGGAATATTTTTCCATCCAAAGAATGGGCTTTTTCTCAATACACCATTCACTGAATCAATGACACCCGCTAATCCGACGCCTACCCCAAACAAACGTTGTTTGGGAATTTTGTTATTACTGATCAATTTCTTTACCAACTGCACAATTTCGTCAATGACTGAATCCACTGCATTACTTGGCATTTTAATAGTAACTTTTTCAATCACTGTGGCATTGAGGTCGGTGAGTGCTGCCACAGCATACAATTCCATCAACTTTATTCCAATGACAAATCCACCCTGTGGATTCAATGCCAGCAAGATGGGGGGGCGTCCTCCACTGGAATCACCAGTAGCTTTTTCAAAAATCAGATCCTCTGCGATCAATAATCCGGTAATGGATGTGACCGAGGCCGGACTCAATCCAGTCAAATGTGCAATATCAGCCCTGGAGATAGGTTCATGGTTTTTTATAATATTCAAAATCAGGGAGCGATTCATCCCTCGCATAAGATCGCGGTTTGCACGTTTGACTGAATTCATGATAAAATTGAATAGTTAGTTTATTTAGTGAATTAAGTAATATTATATATTCAAATATAAAAAAGTCAAGCACTCATATATTGATTTCCGGATATCAACATGAACAAGCACTTTGGCGCTCAAGTTTACAATCAGGCAATCGCAGATTCCCACTCCATTTTCACCTTCCCTAATGTTCGCTTTGCCATCCTGACAGAAGGAATGCTGCGTATTGAATATCACCCAGATGGAAAATTCGATGATCGCCCCAGCCAGGTATTCTGGTATCGCTATCAACCCGTTCCGTTGATGCAGGTAAAAAATGGCTCCGATCATCTCTCTTTGGATACCGCATGTCTACATCTTGAATATCACTATTCACCGAAGGGTTTAGATAGAGAAAACTTACAAATTCTGATCAAGGGGAATAATGTTGATTACCATTATGGCGATCCAAACTATGGGTTACTCCCGGGAACTATCCGTACTTTGGATGAAACAAGTGGACCCATCCGTTTACAACACGGGATCCTTTCACGGTGCGGTTGGACACTGTTGGATGACAGTAACAGTCTTGTTTTTAACAGCAACGGATGGATCGCACCCCGGAACATGGGAAATGCCTACCGCGATAGTTATTTCTTAGCTTATGGTACCAATTATAAACATGCGTTAAGCAATTATCTTCGGATCGCAGGCAATGTGCCTATGATCCCACGTTATATGCTGGGCAATTGGTGGTCCCGTTTTTGGAAATACTCTCAAAAAGACCTTCGGGCTCTCGTCGATAAATTTCGTGCCTTACAAATACCTCTATCGGTACTCGTGTTAGATATGGACTGGCACATCACCAAAACCGGTAATGATTGCAGCGGATGGACGGGCTTTAGCTGGAACCACGAGCTTTTTCCCGACCCGCCATCTATGCTGCGCTGGCTACATGAACAGGAATTGGCAATTACCCTAAATCTTCATCCGGCATCAGGAATTTATCCGCATGAAGAACGGTATCACGCCATGGTTGAAAGGTTAGGAGTCGATCGTCTACAAGACGCAGCTATTCCATTTGATGCAGTTGATCCCGATTTCATGTCAGCCTACTTCGATCTTTTACTCCATCCACTGGAAGATCAAGGCGTTGATTTTTGGTGGCTAGATTGGCAGCAAGGGGAAACCAGCCGCATTCCCCATCTGGATCCATTATGGTGGCTGAATCATCTTCATTTTTTTGATCTGGGAAGTAGAAATAAAAAACGCCCCATCATTTTTTCGCGCTGGGGCGGTTATGGAAATCACCGTTATCCGATCGGTTTTTCCGGTGATACCATCATCAGTTGGGAATCCCTGGCATTTCAACCTTATTTCACAGCCACTTCCGCTAACTCAGCTTATGGATGGTGGAGCCACGATATCGGCGGGCATATGCGTGGTATAGAGGATCCCGAACTATACATGCGCTGGCTGCAATTTGGGCTGTTGAGTCCCATTTTACGCATCCACAGTGGCAAAGATATTTTCACCGATCACCAACCCTGGGCTTTCGATGCGGAGACCCTGCGTTTAGCAACCGAAGTGCTGCAATTGCGGCACGCTTTCATCCCTTATCTTTACAGCATGGCTAGACGCAACAACAAACAAGCACTGCCCATTTGCACACCACTGTATTACGACCATCCACAACAAGAAGCAGCATACATAACAGGGAACCAATACATGTTCGGCAGTGAACTGATGGCAGCTCCCATCACTGCTCCCGCCGATACGCAGGTCGGTATGAGCAGGAGCACGGTGTGGTTCCCTCCTGGTGAATGGTTCAATTTCTGGGATGGAACACGAATCTGCGGTCCACAATGGCAGATCCATTACACTGCGCTGGAGGATATTCCCTTGTATGCTAAAGCAGGTGCCATCATTCCTCTCCAAACACGATGCGGCTGGGGAGGGATAGCGAATCCGCATGAAATAGAACTCATGGTTTTTCCAGGGACAGACAGTTCTTTTGAATTATTTGAGGATGATGGAGTATCCACTGATTATCAAAATGGAAAATACGCCCTCACCAGGATGCACTCGCACTACACCAATCACCATCTAGCCATAATCATCGACCCAGTTTCGGGAGATAGCAGCTTTATTCCTGAAAAGAGATCTTACCGTATCCTGGTGCGCGGAATAGCCGCCCCCACCGATCATAAAACACTTATTGATCAGAAAGACATCGTGGTAAAGGGAACATATAATACAGAAAATTTCACCTTTTCACTCGATGTCATTCCTTTATCCAGCAGTCAGCAGCTTAAAGTTTCGATTTTTCACTCAGAATCCCTGATCCCGAAAGAATCATCAGCCGAACAGCGTTTATTTAAGCTTCTCAAAGCCTCACGAATGGAAACGATGACAAAGTCAAAAATCTATACGGCTTTTCCTGAATTGTCACAAGATATCAAGAATCTGGAAAAGATGAAGCCATCTATTTCCGAAGACCAGTTCATTGCTCTTATAGAAACAATCAGCGGTGCGGGATATTCTTGCCTTATTGATCCACAGAAACAATGCTACCTAATTTTAGCAAATCCAAAAGATCATTCTGGTTTTCGATACCAGCTTTCCTCCTCTTCTATTCCCAAAAAAGTTTCAAGTGAAGGCATTATTTTGCCAATTTCATCTGACAAAGCAACAAAGCCGAATATAGATCTTTTTGGCTTGATCACCAAAAAGATTAAATGAGCACCACACTACAAAAATTCACCGAAATCTTACCAGGCATCAGACAGAGGATTTCCACGCTGGCTGATCTTTTTATCCTTCACCTGCCATACTTCTTGCGCGAAGCGTTCAATGAAATAACGGTCATGCACCACCATCAAGATAGTGCCCTTAAAAGTTTGCAGTGCCTGTTCGAATTGTGTACGGCTTAAAATATCCAGATGGTTGAGTGGTTCATCCAGCAACAGCACGTTACAGCCCCCTATCACCAGCAATGCCAATTGCAGCCGCGCACGCTGCCCCAGGCTTAACTGACCCACCGGTTTCAACACCTCATCGCCACTCAAAAGGGAATATCCCAGAAATCGACGTGCTTCGGTCTGGTTGGGGAAAAACTCACCAACATGATCCAGGGCACTTTGCGCTTCCTGCAGTGAGCGCACATCTTGCGACATCAATCCTAATTTGACACTGCTACCCAATTGGATCCTACCTGCCAATGGAGGGAGCTGCCCAGCCAGCGTACGCAGCAGGGTGGTCTTTCCACTGCCATTTGGACCGATAAAAGCGATGCGCTGGGATGCCCGCACTTGTAGATTTACCTCTTCGATCAAAGCAGGATAACCGGCGAATCCCACACTAAGTCGTTCCATCTGGATGACCAAACGTCCCAGGTGCGATACCTGGTCGAATTCGATATGGATCATGCGCTGTGCATGTGGTTTTTCCACCCTTTCATTTGAATCTTTATAGCGTTCAAGACGTTTTTCACGCGCCTTGGCTTTTTTTGCCACTTTCTTGGCGATCCCTTGTTGGTAAGATTTGAATCCCTTGAGTTTCATATCTGGTCCACCGATACGGATGGAACTAGCCTGGCGCTCGGTGTAGGCTGCCTGAGCTTTTGCCCGTGCGATATCCGCTTTCATGCGGTGTACCTCTGCCTTCTGATCGTTATAGGCAATCCACTGGGCTTCGATCTCGCTGCGACGCTGCTCAAGATAGGCAGTGTAATTTCCAGCATAGGAGCGCATCTGGTATGTAAGCGGATCAATTTCCAGGATGCGTGTTACAGTTCGATCGAGGAACATACGATCATGAGAAACGATCAATGCACCACATGCTGAATTTTTCAACCATTCCTCCAGCCATTCCAGCATAGCGATATCCAGATGGTTGGTAGGCTCATCCAGCAATAAGATTTGTGGTTCTGCCAGCAACACTAACAGCAAAGATAAGCGAGTTTGCTGACCACCGCTCAACTTTCCTACCTGCAGATCATGTGGTATCTCGCCCAGTCCCAGGCCGACCGCCATACTCTCTACTCGCTGTGGTTCAGCTGCTTCTATGCGCCGCAAAATTTCATCATATTGCGTCTGTAAATTATGATCAGCAGGTTGATCTGCCAAAGCCCGGGTGATCTTCATTAAATCTGCTGCCAGCGCATCCATATCTCCTGCTGCTTCTTTCAAAATATCTCCCAGTGTGAATGCGGCAGGTAAGGAAAACTGCTGCGGTAAATAACCGATGCGCAATGTCGAAGGGCGAGCAACCTGTCCCTCATCAGGTTGTTCCTGTCCGACCAGAATGCGCAGCAGGGTGGTCTTTCCGCACCCGTTGGGACCAATCAATCCCACGCGTTCATCGGGATTGATGGAAAAAGTGATGTCTTCAAAAAGGGTGTTTAAATTAAAAGTCTTGGTTAAATGAGAAACGGCAAGCATAGCTGTCTCCTGTTTTGGTTGTGAAATGCCCCGTCACCCGATCCTTGATCGGGTGCCACCCTGCCCTTTCGGGGATAGGCGGAAAATCCAGGATGTTACTTGCCGATATACATTTTCGATTATTTCCTATTTTCTTTTCGTAATCATAAATACAAGTGGGAATGTTGTCAAGATCACCTCTAAAATTTGTTAGCAGAACTTTAAAAGTGAACCACTAATATCACCCAAAAATCGAGAAAAATAAACAATCATATTGTAAGGAAGCGTACCGAACTTACTTTAGTTCACTTTGTTCATTTGGAACCGAAAAAGACTCTTAATCGTATTAATAATTAAAGTAGATTTAGCCAGGAGTAGACATGACCGAAGAATTTCGTGTAAATGGGGATGAGATCCTTACCAAGATCAAGGAGTTGGTAAAAGAAGGTAATATCCGGCGGGTGATCCTCAAGAATGAGGAAGGTAAGACCCTGGTCGATATTCCGCTTACCGTTGGTGTTGTTGGAACCATCATCGCACCGCAACTAGCCGCTGTTGGCGCCATTGCCTCGCTACTAACACGAGGAACGATCGTGATTGAAAAAGAGGAAGTGAATTAACTCAGTATCAATTTGATAGATCATTCATCCAGAATTCGTAACGGAATGGATATAACAACTGTAGGAGTGTTTGTCACATCGCCTATCATTCAGCGATAAGAATGATCTTACGTTTAAACAAACACTCCATGGTTCTCCGCATCAGTAATTACCGCACAGATTGTGAAATTCTTACTCCAAGTTTGCACAGCACCGATCGCAGACATCATACCTTTTGGATCTCCGTGACATAAGTCTCTGATAATAATATTCTCAGTTCAGATGGCGCTATCGTTAATAGCGCTTTCCTTTAATCCGCAACCACGAAAGAGATCCCAACCAACCCTGCCCCGGTGTGGATGGAAAGCCCTGGATTTAGAGAAACCAACGGCATCTCATCGGGGCAATCGATGGATTTGCGCAGCATCTCTTCAAATTCAAGCGCTTCTTCGTCAGCAGTAACATGCAGAATACACATTTTTTCGATTTTCTTATCTCCCACATCCTGCTGTGCCAGTTCAATGACCCGTAACCATGATTTTTTGCGTGTACGGATCTTCTCTAACAGGTCCAATTTTCCATTCTGAACCGATAGGATGGGCTTGATATTCAACATACCCGCCATGCCGGCTGCCAGGTGGCTTACCCGCCCACTCATGGAAAGGTATTTCAGGGTATTCAGAGCGCCATAAACATGGGCACGTTTTCCGGTCGCGGTTGCCGCTGCCAGGATCTGCTCGATACTTTTGCCGCGCTTGGCAGCTTCGGCAGCCGCCAGCGCCATATAACCCTGTGCCATGGTCAAACTGCGTGTATCGATCACCTCGATTTGTACTTTAGATGAAAATTCTTCAGCAGCTAATTTTGCCGCACTGTAAGTGGCACTTACCTCGCCGCTCACACAGAAACACACAATGGCATCCGCTTTATCCTTTTCAACTGCATCCTGATATGCCTCACTGAATTTCCCCGGAGATGGGGCAGCAGTAGTGGGAAGCCGCTCCTCCTTATCGATGCGTGCGAAGACCTGTTTGTCATCAATTTCAGTACAGGCATCATATACATCTTCGCCAAATTGAATGGAGATCGGTACCAATCTGACACCATATTTCTTTGCCATCTCAACTGGAATGCTTGAATCCGAATCTGTAATAATAGAAATCATTGCGGGATACTCCCTTTTTAATAAAGATAAACAGAAAAATACTCGATTAGTTATGCTAGCATATTTAGCCAGGATAAACAACCATTCAATGATGGAAGTAATGTTTTAATATAACTCAGGAAATAATTTTCTGCTATCGTTTTAAAAACATATCGAATTAAAATAAAAGTACTCCGGTCAGGAATACTTTTATTTCAGTTTTGGAGCATTGGTCAATTTTCCAAATAATTGTTGAAAAAATCGACCGTGCGTTGGATGAAAAGCGCATCGCTTGAACCCAATCTGTAGAAGGTATGCGGCTGTCCTTGATAGAAATAGCACTCATGCTCTTTCCCCAGTTCTGCAAGAATATTGCAGAGGGTTTCGGACCATGCCGGTGAAACCGTTTCGTCATCCGACCCGTGATGAACGCTGAAGGGAGCAGTGATATCACGCAAGTCATAGACCGGTAAACCGAGAGGATCATTATTGTAACGCTGGCTGACAGCACCATACAGCACAATAGCCTTGATGCGATTTTCCAGTGTTGCCACCCGCAAGGCGATACCACCCCCAAGGCTATGCCCCCAAATGCCCAACTGTTGCATATCGGCATTCTTGAATATACCTTCCTGCCCTGCCATCTTGTCGACCAAGGCGATCAGGTTCATCACATCGATGGTATAACCAGCCAGCGAGTCTCGTACTCGACCGGGACTGTCGGAAGGAGGAAAATTGCGCATGTTCGGATGTAAAACAATATATCCTTTTCGAGCAATGGAATCAGCATAACGCGTCGAATAATCAAGTGTTTCATACTCACTGGCAGGAATATAACCATGCAATGCAATTACCACCGGGAATGGACCATCCCCATCGGGCACATTTACAAAACCATGAATGGTCAAGCCATCGCTGGTATAAGTGATATAGTAGCGCGAGAATTCTTCTTTCCGCTCCCACATATATTCAACCGTCAATTCCCCATCACCATAATTGCGTTCCTGAAGGGCAGCAATAGAATATGATACGGTCAGCGGAGTAGGGGTAGGATTAGCCTGAGAACCCACTGCTGTCGAAACAGTTTCGGGGTCAGCGAGCATGGCTACCGAAGAATAAGCGGGGGAGCAACTCACCAATCCAATTACGAAAATCATCGTCAAGTATAAATATTTTTTCATTGTAGATCCATTTAATTCTAATTTTCGATCGATTTTATTTTTTATCAATAGAAATTCTACGAGGTTGTCAAAGTCATTTCTATTAACAATCCATTAATTGATTTGTTTTCTATACAAGATGCAAATGAAAAGGCAGTGATAATAATAGAAATTTGCCCTTTAAGGTACGCGTGTTTCGCCCATCGGCAAAATAGATAAATAAACTCCATAGTAGGGAATAATGCACCACAAGCAGGAAGTGAGAAAAACACTCGATACATTGAAAATATCTACTTTGAACGAGACCTGAAGCAGCTTGATCCAATTATGACTTTATTCGATCAGAATGATCAAATCAAAATGATCGGAATTGGTGCTTATGAACGCAGCGGGTTAGATCGGTTCGCCGGACCACAGCGCACCCGTGAGATGGTTGCCGGCGACTGGGAATACTAAAGGATAGAAAGATCCATAACAGTTGGCTATTATCCATGTTCTTGAGTGAATTGCCTGGGTGTCGATGAATGCCATACTTTTGAAGAGTGAGTATTCGAAAAAGCCATGTCGTAATATCTTGCCCAGATGGAAATCATATTGAAAGTGACCAATGGAAGGCTGTTTAAACGATGATGAATGGTACTTTCTACAGGTTGGGCAATTTACACAACCGCATGAAAAAGATTGGTGATGGTTGAGCAATGGTCATCACCGTTGTGTCAGTCAATCGTGACACGGGTTGGAAATTCGCTGCCCTTCACTGGTCTATGCCTGCGGCATAAGTCATTCGTACCGACCAATTCACTTACTTAATCCAACATACTCTGCATCGAAGCAACATATTTCGAATATTTGTCAAACCGGAATGGGAAATCCGCCATTAATGTGGCAAGAGCCGTGGAACTTTCTACGCTGCTCTTCAATTCCACTATTACTTCATCAAGCAACGGAACGCAGAAACGAAAATTAGGTGAATTAGAATAGCGCTGGTCGAAACTTTTTAATTCATAATCCAGTGTTAAACGGGTTTCTCCATCAGCCGTCACATAATATTCCCGGTAGAAACGGCTTATCAGAACCGGTCGCACCGAAATCAATAATGGGAGGAAAAAATCATTGGCTGAAGACCTGAGATATTGCATAATCTCCACCCAGGAAGTTCGCTCCAGCTTCAAAGTATGGTTCAATTCCTGAACCTGTTTGATGCCTAGGCGATTGTTACGATGTTTTAACTCCAGATAAGCTCGGTGGAATTCCCGAAGGGAAGGTCCATACCAACGCAATCGAAGTTTTTGGTGAACATCGATCCCTTCCAGATGATCATTCAGGCTATCAAATTCCCAAGTATCGAAATAGATGTTATTAATCCAACGTGGAGGATAAGCACGTCGAAAAGCACGCGGATGGGCGATAATCCAGGCATGCAGGCGTGGAAGCTGCAAGCCTGACAATGGCGCTTTAATCTCATAACGCAATTCTTCCGTTTGCGAATCGCGTTCGACTGGTTTTAATGGTTTCACTCACCCACCCAGTAAGTTATCCTGTTCGATTATGCTAACTGAAAGTTTGGGATATTTGATACGCAGGGTATCCATCAACTGCGCCAGTATCTCACCATTTTCTAGGTGAACATAATAAGTAACCTGGATATGGTCTTCCGCGCTATCAAGGCGCCGCAGATCGGCATTCTTGGTTATCCCTAGAATGGTTTGGTTGATCTCGGTAAATTCTTTTCCACCATTCTGTTTAAAACTGCCTTCCAGATTCAAGAAAAGATTACTGCTGCCATTGGCTTTATCTTTGACGATCAGATAGCGAACCAGCAAAAATACCATGATCGTTCCAAAGGCTACCAGCGTGGCAATACGCTGATCTGCTCCAAAACCTAACCCGATCCCAATGGCGAAGAAAAGAAAGATCAATTCTTCAGGGTCCTTGATGGCAGTTCGAAAACGCACAATAGAAAGTGCGCCGACCAAGCCCAATGAAAGCGCCAAAGATGATTTCACGATCGAGATCACTAACAAAGTGATCAAGGAAAGCAAGGGTAAGATAGGAGAGAATTTCGCCCGATTCGAGAGAGATGAACCAAATTTTCGATAGTAAACAGCCAACAAAGAAGAAAGCACAATACATAACCCGAGATTGAGTAGCAGGGTCTCCAGTGATAAGGGTGCAACTGTTGTAGTATCCATATGAAAATCTCCTTGAGTTTGATGAAATCTAATTTCCCAATATACCCTGTTCGTACAGGTTATCGATGTCAAGATCAACGGTCGGCATTTCCACGCCATCTATCGTCACCATACTACCGGATTGAACCAAAGTAGTATATTCCGCTTCCAGGATAGACACATTGGAAGCAATGATCTGTGCCGGGCCGAAGACCGCTTTTTTAATATAGGCAGATAACCCAGCCACCCGCACCAAACTGATCTGAGAATCGGTGATAGTCACATTGGAAAGATCTTTTGAAGCCACTCCAATTCCAACCGATTTGATCACCGTGTTTGAAACATCCACATCACTATCTTCTCCGGCAGACACCGCCTTATCAGCGATATTTAAAAATGTAGAGTTTTTAACCGTCACAGTAGAACCACTCACATCCACCCCATCTCCTTGAATATCGTGGAAACTGCATTGCGCTATCGTTCCCTCTGTAAAATCACCGTCGAAGGCATCGGAAATTGTATTGGAGAACACGCTCTGGATGAATTGGAAATCGCTTTGAATGACATTAATAGCATCTTCAGAATAGGTATGGCGAATTTGCACATTCTGCAAGGTAATCGGGCTTTCAAAAAAAGTGATCCCGCCGGTCAATACCCAGCCATCCCGTTCGATGCCGGTCAGATTCTCGACAAGCGCGTAACGCCAGAGTGAACGTTCTTGAGCAGATAGAACGATGATCCCCCCCCAGGTTGTCGTCTTTGATGTCAATAGAACAGGATGATCTTCGCTACCATAAATAGAAATTGGCTCGGTTGTGAACAGGATCGCTTGTTCTTCAAATTTGAGTGTGGTTCCTTCGGGAATGACCAAACGGACATTCTGAGGAATGATCAAGTCACCTTCCACATCCCATTCACCCGGTTGCGTGACAACCGTATTCTCATCGATCCTGGAGATATAGGGATGGTCGGCAAGGAAATCTTGTAATGTTGGTTGCACAGGGCGTGGATTCTCTTCCACACCTTGTGGAATGATTTTCTCCACCAATTGTACCAACGCAGTTTGAGAGCCCCCCAGTAAATTCACCTCAATCTGAATAGTGGATTCTTCTACCTGGTTTTGCCATTCATAGGGAACCAGAAAACGATAGGGTTCATAGATCACTTCATGCCCCGGACGCAAGGTTGGCAGGTCATAACCGGCTTCCAGGTACACCCAACTGTTAATTTGCTCAAACCAATCATTCGAGAAGGGAATCACATTCCCATCCACGATCAGATTACGCGCCTGCACCGGCAGGATCATCTGATTGATCAGATCTACCTGTAAATACTTTTTTCCATCCACCCATACTTTTTGAAATCCACCCCTTAACGCGTTTTCTGGGATTAAATTGATTTCAAGCATGGTGCGGCGGGTTTCCAACCGTTCCCAGGGTGCATCCAATCCAGAATCGTATTCCTTAGAGAGTGCATTTTGGAAAACCAGAAATTGAGGTTCCAGATCTTCTTTTAGATCTGCCAAATATTGGGGGTTGGTAAGCAACTCTACCTCGCGCAAGTATGCTTCCTGCACCTCGGCATCTTCAAACATGGAAGGAATAGAATAAGGGAAAGTCGCCACATCCACTTTGAAATAGGTAAGAGGATTCGCATCATAAGCGATCGGTTCCAGTAAGGTAGTTACCGGATTGTAATAAAAACGGATATTATGCCAAGCCGTTCCATGCTCTGCCGCCCACAGGTCAGTGATAGCGAAGAATTTCCCTAATTTTTTGACATCAAATACTTCGGATGCTTTCAATTCACCTTTTTGGAATGCACGCAGTCTGCTGACTGCTGTTTCGGCCTCTGCTTTCAGCACCTCATTAGCTTCCACCCGGCTGTTGCGAAAAATCGTGATCTCGGCACTGTCATCATCCATTACCAGGAAAAAACCAGCATCCTGGGCATTCAGCATCAGCGACTCGCCACCCACGCTGCGAAAGGAAGCCCAGTTATCCCACATGGTATCTTCATCGAATTTCAAGATGATCCCTTCGCGACGACCCTGTGATTCAAGCAAATGCTCGGTGAAACTTTCTTCAACCGCATAGATACCTTTGTATTCACCGTTGATGATGATATTGACAAAATTATATCGAGTAGTGAGGATACCTTCTTGCAGTAGATTCTGGTGGTATCCCCATTCGTTCAGGAATTCTCGGGTTTCAGGAGCCTGAATAGAAAAACGCTGCATACCCATAAAAGCTTGATCGTCGTTCTCCAACTCGATACGCAGAGACCATTTATCGCCTGCATAATGATCACTCCAATCCCCCTTGAGGCGCACTTCCACGTCCATTTTATCCCCATCTTCCAACTGGATCGTCGCCGGGACAAAATCTTCATCGTCTACATTCAATATGCCGATCTGTAACGCTTCTTCACGCTTTGCTCGTAGTGTTTCCTGGCTGTCAAAAGGAAGGTCAATATACACATTTTGCAATCCATTATCGGTATAAAGCGCTACATCATTTTCAATCACATCCGAGATCGTTGATACGCTTTTTTCCGCGATACCCAAGAAGGTCCGTAATTTAGCCGTATAACCTCGTTTGTGGGCATAAGCACCTGCCAGGAAACTCAACCCGAGGATAAGGAAGATGACCAATACAATAATCCAGGGATGTTGAAAGAATTTTCGCCAGTGGGTTTTCAGAGCATATTTCTCTTGTTTTTTCTGTTCAAAACGCATAAAACCACCAAACTCTTAATATTTGTATTTTAAAACGCATTCTAGTGTAAACACAACGCCACCAAACCTTAATGGGGTTGAAGGATCCAATATGCGGGCGTATAGGTCGAAAGATCATTGAATTGCCCGCCTGCCAACGGAAGTAATGAGAAATTCACATCACTTCCATCAACCGTGATCTTCAAAAGAGCATCCGCTGCGCTATCTCCTTCCCCTACCGCAATCGTATATAGATTGGAATTGGGATATTGATAATAATAAGGTGATAGGTTACCTCCGAAAGCACCCACATCTCCGGCAATGATGTAGATGGGTTTCTCAAACGAGGATGGTATCAGGATATCGTCACGCAGGTAAGAGAAATTCGAACCGTAATCACAAAAGCCATTAGCCCTACCCATCAAATCATCGTCTTCCAAAAAGATCAGTTTATGAGTGAAAATGAAAATATTCTTGATGGCATCATTATGCAGGGCGTTTTCGAGTACAACATCGAGCATGTCGAGCTGGTGTCCCTCGATATAACAGTGAGAAATGATCGTATCCAGAACAATGATCTGCAGAGCACCATATTCAAATGAATAGTAAGTTTGCCCAAAATTTTCCTGATAGAACGTGCGCCCATTTTTCAGGTCATGATTTCCAACTGCATTAAAGATCGGTATGGTGATTTTATCGAGAAAAGTGCTGCGCAATCCCCTGATACTTTCCGATGAGGGCAAGTAGGTCATATCTCCCAACGAAAAGAATAGATTAGCCTGAGATGAATTGATCTCATCAATATTATTTTGAACGGTGTTGGAAATTAACGGGTTACCTTCGTTGTAGGGACTGCCATATAAGTGCCCTCCTGCCAGGATCGTGATGGGTGAATCCATGTCAATCGTTGTTATCGCAGCCGAATTTAATCGAACGATTGAAGGATCAACTACAAAGGCATAATCGCCGGTCATCCGATCGGTTACAAAAGAACCCTGAGAAATAAGTTCATCTTCCAGCGTGGCAATATCATTCCGCATATCTTCATAGACCTGCTGGTATTCCGTACGGGTTCGCAGCAGTTCATGGCGCAGACGATAGACATAAATAAAACCACTGGTCAGGATAACCAGTAGGAGCGCGATGACTGATATTTTGAAGAAGGTTTTATGACCAGAATAAAATGACCTCATAAAATTACTCACAGGGAATGTAAATACTATATCATGAACATGATATCATACCAGCTTTATTGCGATATTGTAATAATTAAAAAACTTGTCTTGCGAGGACAAGTTTTTTGGTTCACTGATTTCTAAAAGAAAAATTATCCTTCCAATTCCTTCAATTCAGCAGCAGAGAGAAATTTAAAAAGTTTGCTCCCTGTCTCCGGGTCCACTGCTTCAGCAGCTTTACGCCCATTTTTCAGTGTTACGATCTGTACCTTGCTACTGTCAATCATCACATGCTTTTTTGCCTTTAAGGAATAAAATTTTACAGTTGCCATATCATCCTCCTGGATTATTTTATGCGCTCATGCGGATTGGGTTTTGCAGAAGCGATGAATCCCCACATATTGTTCTAACTGTTTCCATTATACCTACTTTTTTACCTTTTTAACGTCCAGCTGATTATGTCTTGACAGATACTATACCGAATGGTATAGTATCTGTCATTATGGAAAACCAAGAAAAATTACTGCAAGTCGGATTGCAATTCTTCTCCGAGCGAGGATATGACGCAGTTGGGATCCAGGAGATCGTGGATGCAGCGGAGATCACCAAACCAACCCTGTATCACTATTTCGGAAGTAAAGAAGGACTGCTGGAGAGCATCTTATCCAGCAATTTTTCAACGCTCTTCGAAAGATTAGATCAAGTCGCACATTACAATGGCGATGTAAAGACCTCACTTGAAAATGTAACCCGTTGGTATTTTGATTTTGCCAGGCAGCATGCTATTTTCTACCGTTTTCAATTAGCCTGTTGGTTTGCCCCACCCGAAAGTGCCGCTTTCCGCTTGATCAAACCCTATGGACAACGGCAGCAAACTATTTTCGAAAGCTTGTTTCTGGATGCAGCAGAAGATCACGGGAATATGCGTGGAAGACACCAGCGTTACGCTGCTTCCTTTCTGGGTTTGATCAATACCTACATCGGACTTTCATTCAGTGACTTCCTCGAGCTGGATGAAACCGTGCTAGGCAACACCGTTCATCAATTCATGCATGGCATCTTTTCTTGATATTTTTTTCCGGAGAATATACCTACCAGTATGTATATAAGGAGCGATAACACAATGGCACATTGGAGCGAAACATCAATTTTCTATCACATTTACCCGTTGGGCTGTTTAGGAGCACCCAAACAAAATGATTTCACTGCCAAACCAGTTGCACGCCTGGCAGAGATCGAACAATGGATTCCCCACTTCAAACAACTGCATATCAACGCATTGTATCTGGGTCCTGTTTTTGAATCCACTGCCCATGGATATGACACCGCTGATTATTATCAAGTTGACCGCCGTTTAGGAGATAACGCCACTCTCATAAAATTGGTCGATGTGCTTCATCAAAATGGGATGCGCGTTGTACTGGATGGTGTTTTCAACCATACCGGTCGGAACTTCTCTGCTTTTAAAGATATCCAACAAAATGGCATACAATCCCGTTATGTCGATTGGTTTGTCGATATCAACTTCCAGCAAAAAAGCCCATTCGGAGACACATTTTCATATGCAGGTTGGAATGGAAATTTTGACCTGATCAAGTTAAACCTGCAAAATCCCGAAGTGAGTAACTACTTGCTGGGGGCAGTGGATTTTTGGATGCGCGAATTTAAAATCGATGGGGTGCGCCTGGATGCCGCTGATTGTGTGGGGATACCCTTTCTACAAAAATTATATGCACATGTCAAACAAGTCCAGCCGGAATTTTGGTTGATGGGAGAGATCATTCACGGAAACTATGCGCAATACGTGGATGCAGGGGCATTGGATTCGGTTACCAATTATGAATGTTACAAAGGGTTATATTCCAGTCATGTTGATCGCAATTACTTTGAGATCGCCTATTCGCTGAACAGGCAGTTTGGCGAGAACGGAATTTATCGTCACTTTTTACCTTATTCCTTTGTGGACAATCACGATGTGAATCGCCTCACCAGTAATCTAAACAACGCTAAACATGTGTACCCGGTGTACTGCCTGCTGTTTAGTATGCCCGGTATTCCATCGATCTATTACGGCAGTGAATGGGGTATTCAGGGTCAGAGGAGTTCCTCAGATGATAGCCCGTTACGCCCACAAATCACTTTGGAACATCTGCACAAACATGTCAAAGATACAGATCTCGCAAATTATATTGCACAGCTCAGCCAGATACGCTTGGATTCCCCCGCTCTACAGCTTGGTGATTACCACCACATCTTAGTAAAACATGAACAGTTTGCATTCATGAGAGCATATCAAACAGAGCAGATCGTGACCGTAGTGAACGCCAGCCAGACATCACAAGCCATGCAGATTCCTTTCTATGGGAATACCGCAAACAGAGGAATCGATCTGATCTCAGGAACAACCCTGGAGATCAGGAAGAATGCTCTCCTCATTCCTGATCTAAAATCCAATGCAGGGATGATCATTAAACTCGTGCCTTGATCATAACGACCTCAATCGATATCGCGCTAAAAGATTCGGAAATGACCTGGAAATCCTTTTCGATTACGATCTTTGCTCGCCAATTTCATTATCTTATGGTTCATGATCCGCTTTGAAATGCTTGGTATATACTTAGGTATTAAAGTATCAGCACTGCCATCCAAATCATACTTTATTTCTTGTGGTGATTTTTTTTAAAATACGGTCACAGGAAAACCAATAATCAATGCTACCCAAACAAGATGAAGCAATACATAAGTACGATCCCCATCGCTACCGCTTCCGCTATCCCTAATGGAGACTAGTTGCGATATTAAGAGATAGATTGCCCCACCCAGAAAGATCAAAAGTTCAATACAGGAGAGCGTCTGTCTTACTTCTTTTCAATCTATACACTCTGCTACGTCACAGACCCACCAGCAAATCTTCTTTCTTGTATTATGCAATTAAACTTTTACATTCCGGGGCTCTTTTCACGTGGAGTATGCTTTTGTAAGATAAATACAAACATAAAACCCAAAATAGTTGGAACAATAAAAGATAAGAAACGAAAAGCTATAACAACCACTACAGCGACATGCGTAACTATGCCTAATTGTTCATACAAGGCAATCATGGTCGATTCCACTACTCCAATCCCTCCGGGAAGGATAAAGGTAGCTTTTCCCAATAATTGGGGTAATCCATATCCAATCAGTAAGACCTGTGGGGAAATAGTCTGTCCTGCCGCCATAAACAGGAAAAACAAAGCGAGTACGTCGAAGAAATAGGTCAGGGTAGTTCCTAAAACTGGCTTGATCCAACCCTTATTGAAAAACTTATCACGCATCATGAAGAACGCATCTACTTGATGTACAATCTTGCTTTCTTCATAATCCTTTTTGGTCAATGATGATATCTTCTCCATAAATCCAATGGAAAATCTCTTGGATTTTTGCCTGTCACGCAGGAACAAATTAAACAGAAATAATGCACTGACCAATAGGATGAAAATTATGATGAATGCTTTTAATTGCGTGGGAGTCAGAGCATTCAACCCGAATAGATAGATCACACCCATCAGGGAAATGATCAACACCGCAATGTTATTAAAAATGATCGGCAGAAAACCTGTCATGCTGGCAGCCTGAGTCTTGACGTTCCTCATCCGCAACCACTGCAAACTGGCAGCGGCAGATCCGACCATCCCCCCAGCCACCATACCGAAACTGGCAGAGCCCAGCACGATCATCACCGCCTGCCCAAGTGAGATACGTTCTCCAAACAACCCCAGGATTGTATTCAAAAAATACCCGCTAAACACAAATCGGAGAACTTCAAAGAGGATTGCACAAAAAAGCATCTGGTAATCAAGACTTTTGATAGCCTTGATCGACTCGGGAATCGCTTTAATATGCGGATTTAGAATTTTGATCCCAATGAGGAGAAATATGATAAGCCCTGCGATGCGAAAAATTTGCCGTGTTCTTTGATCCATAGATAAGCAATATAACCCCTTTTCTATTTCCTACCATCAATCGCTATTTATAGCAATCCCGACGAAAAGCAAAACCCTGGAGATATACGCTAACTTTCTGGCAAGTTATATTGGTCTTGCCCTTCGCGAGTATTTTCCCATGGATATATCTCTGAACCTTTGGCAGCTTCGCGAACAATCGGGTCAGGGGAATAGATACCTGCTTTTTCAGGAGGGATCAAATCAGCAATATGATGCATGATCTCGTGCCCAAAAGCATCAATCTGCTCTCTGCTTTGATACCCTTTTCCTTTGATCTTAAGGGGACCGAATGGTTTTCCAACCCGTATTCTCACTTTTGCTTTCTGTAACTTGCGCAGTGAAGGGAAAACCTCGGGCATTCCATCAATCCCGATCGGGAGCAGGGGGGCGCCGGTTTTTGCTGACAGATATGCAGCTCCTGGGCGCGCCGGACGCAAAATCTGCGCCCAAGAACCCGCTTCAGGAAAGATTCCAACAATCCCACCCTTGTTCAGGATCTTTTCCGCTTCATTCAAAGCATAAGTGGATCCGGTTCCTCGATAGACCGGCAAGTATCCCCACAGCTTTGGGAGGAAATGCACGATCCCGGGTGCGTGAGGAAATTGTGCTCCACCAATAAAATCCATCGGCCAGGGTGCCACTCGCACAAAGATAGCAGGGTCGATAAAACTGAAATGGTTTCCCACCACCAATAAAGGACCATGTTTGGGAAAATTACCTTCGCCCTCGATGTTCAACTCGGTTAAAAGCCCAAAAGCAATCTTGGAAAGCCATTGCATAAAACGACGTAAAGGACGTCGTTGGGCATAAACGGGAGATTCAACGGTCATGGTCATTGATCACTTCCTATGACATTTCAACATCACCATTTTGTGCTGCGATTCGTCCTTTTTTCTCATCCACGAACAACAAGAGCATCAAACCGACCAACAAGAAAAGCAAAATTGTCACTAAAGCAAAACGATGACCGATCTGTTCGGTTACAGTGACAGCCAGATCATCTCCTGCCATCACCAGACCAGCCGCAACCAGAGTGTTCATTACCCAATTTGAAATACCAGTAGCGGAAAAGCCCATGATCCCGGGGCCAATAACGGACGAAGAACGCCCTGCCAGCGCAAAGAAACCATAAAATTCGGTGCTTTTCTTTTTAGGAGCAAAAATACTGACCATCGTGCGACTGAGAGATTGCACGCCAGCGATCGCAAAACCTGCCAGACCGCCAACGATGAAAAATGCCGCTTTGGAATTAATAAGGATCATGCCACTCACCGCAATGATCATCAAGATCAGAGATTGCACAAGACTGTTCTTGAAACCGATTTTTTCACCGATCAGACCATAAACATATGCGCCTGCCACATTAGTGACCTGCACAATGATGACGAAGATGATCAGATCTGTACCTGAAACCCCAAATAACACTGCCCCAATAATCGCTGCAAAATCGAGAGCCGCAATTACACCATCATTGTAGATCAACAAAGCCACCATGTATTTCAAAAATTCTTTGTAGTTGCTGACCGATTTGATCGTTTTGCTCAACCGATCCCAAGCAATTTTAAAATAATTTTTATGGATCTTCTGTTCGGTAGATGGTTTCTCTTTGATGAGGAAGAAAGTTGGGAGAGCAAACAGTGCATAATAAACTGCCGTGATCACCAGCGAAAAACGTACAATCGTTGTATCACCGGGGTTCAATTGGATCAGCACCAGAACGATCAGCAGGCAAATAATGCCACCAAACGAGCCAATCGCCCAACCGTTGCCGGATACTTTACCAAATTCATCCTCATCCGCGATATCAATTAGCAATGCATTATAAAAAACCTGCCCACCACGATAACCGATCTCAGCAATAATGAAAAATACCATGCCTAACAAGATATCGCCCTGTTTTACCAGAAATAACAATCCAGTAAAAATCACCGATAACGTCGTCATAAAGAACAGAAATTGTTTCTTCTTGCTTGAATAATCTGCCAAGGTTCCTAAAAAGGGAGAGATAATTGCAACAACCAGAGTGGCGATCATCAACGCCAACCCCCATAAGGCAGAACCCTCCGGACCACCCACTACCACATTTTTAAAATAAGTTGCATACACAGCCAAAAGCACTACAGCTGCATATGCAGAATTCCCGAAGTCATACAAATACCAAGCCCACTGCATCCTGTGTTTTTTGCGTGTTTCCATTTTCTCAGCCATGCTATTGTCTCCTCATCGAATAATGATAATGAAGCTTAACGTGCTTAACACCAAAATTCTCTACTGAGTACATCTTGATCGTACAAGGATAACACAGGTTAAATAAAACAGAATAATTGCTCTATTTTGGGAAAACGTCCCATTTCTGCAGATATTATGCGTCAAATCTCGGGCTATTGAGGAATCAAACGATAGATCCTATCATCCCCACTGTTCAATGTTCCCCGTCCATCTCGATTACTGGTCGTAAAATAGATATAACCATCCGGACCTTCTACTACTTCTCTTACTCTACCCACAGAATCGACGATTTTCTCAACCCCAACAATCTCTTGTGGGTCTTCAGCTGATATGCGCACCCGCACTAATCCCTCACCACGTAAAACACCGAAGAAAAAATCACCTGTATATTGTGGAAATACACTGTCACTATAGAACATTGCGGCTGCCGGTGCTTCAGCAGGAGTAAATGTGATAAGAGGAGAGATGGTTCCTTCCATCGTTTCCTCATGCGAGATCAGAGGCCACCCATAGTTACCGCCTGCCTGGATCAAATTGATCTCATCGCCACCTGGTGCTCCATCAAATCCAGAGGGACCATGCTCAGTAGCATACAATGATCCGGAATCAGGATCCCAATCCAACCCCTGGGGATTACGATGTCCCAGGCTATAAACCGGAGAATTAGGAAAAGGATTATTCGCCGGAATACTGCCATCCGAATTGACACGCAATATCTTGCCTGCCAGAGATGAAACATCCTGGGCGCTTTGCGGCTGCAGTGCATCCCCGGCAGTTATAAAGAGGGTGCCATCCGGCGCAAACGCCAATCGGCAACCCGCATGATTACTGGCAGAGGGGATCTTTTCAATAACTGTTCCATCCAGGTTTATTTGGTCTACTTCGTCCTGCAACCGTACAACTCGATTGAAAAGAGCACCATCCTGTTGATAGGTATAACAAACATATAGGAATTTGTTATCTGTATAAGCCGGATCGATAGCCATGCCCATCAGTCCAGCCTCATCTCGCGCCACCACATCATCAAATTGATACACTGGATCTGATCGAAGGTCACCATTCACAATCTCACGGATCGTTCCACTGCGTTCCGTGACCAATATGTGTTCCGAACTGGTAAAAATCAAACTCCAGGGGATATTTAGATTTTCTGCCACCACCTCTATTTTCCAGCTTACAGGTGAATCAGTTGCTGAAGTGGTAACGATGGTTGGAACTGCAGTTCCAACCGGAATATTTGTATCTTGGGGGGCTAAAGTGGTCATTACCGACGGAGTCAGTATGGAACTTTGGCAGGCAGAAACGGACAAAACGAATATCCCAATGACTAGCAATAGGCAGTTTTTTTTCATGAATCCAGTATAACAAGCTTGCCGAGCAAGAAGCGAAACACAAGCGATTTATATAAGTCTCTAATATTAAATGGAAAGTTCCGGGAGGCACTTAATGAGTGTCTCGGAAATAGGTGATTCCGCTTCTCCCATCTGCAAAATACAGCATGCCGGTTTATGGAGCTTGGTTGCCACGGCATATACTCCTGCACACGCACGGTCGATCGCAGCAATGTTGGCAGTTTTGAATCTTTGTATCTGCTGATCATAATCAGCCTGGAGAGGGATCGCTTCGGGAATATGGTATGGGTCAATGTCGACCGTTGCCGTGATGCCGACATGAAAACCGATGGCATGCTGTTTGAAAGTTTTTCGCACAGCGTTGATCAATTCAATGTTGGCAACAGCAGGGATGAGCATAGGCAGATATTCCTGTGAAGTTCCATCCTCCTTGGCAGCAGCTTTCACGATCAGGATATCGTTCTCTTTTAATTTGGAATGCAAGGGTTTGCCACTGCCGAGATAGATGAAATTCTTTATACCAACAATGGAGAGTTCTTCCATTCCAATAGCAATGGGAGGAGTGCCAATTCCGGTAGAAATCACCAAAAAGTTCTTCGATTGCAAGCGAACCATGATACTTAGATATTCGCGGTGATCTGCCATGATCTGGTAATCTTTAAAATATGTGGCAATCTGACGTACTTGCGCGGGAGTTTCAACCATAATGGCATTCGCACAACCCGAACCCTTCCGCAATCCGATATGATATTGTTCCTTTTCTAATACCGAATTTTTCCACCAGCTCACAAGACTACGATAGGTCAAATTGAATGAATGCAGCCTATAAACAAAATTTGAAAACGGATTAATCTTTGCCATAGGTACTACTTTTCACTTTCTTTGTCCAGAATGATCAGATTTCGCAATGCCTGTGCACAGACCTCAGAAATTCTCTGCAGGTTGTGCGGTGTACTGCCTCCCAGCATCATTATTCCACCTGCCCGCACCTGGCGCACTGAACTGATGACAAAAAGCGCAGATGCTTCCATTTCGCTGCAGAGCATACCCGAGCGTCGAAAAGCAGCCTGCTTTACCAATAAACTATGTGTGCCAATCATCCCACGTGGATCATGTTCACCATAAAACGCATCCTTGGATTGGGAAATACCGACCTCATAACCATAATTCAGTTGAGCAGCCGCATCCATCAAAGCAGTGGTCACATCTACATCTGCCACAGCCGGAAAAGAAAGGGTTTGATAACGCTGAGAGGTTTTCTCGTCGCGCGCCGCCCCCCAGGTAATGATCAGATCATCCAGCTCAGTTTTACGTTGCAGCACCCCAGAAGTACCCACCCTGATGAAGGTATGGGCGCCAAGTCGGATCAACTCTTCCAATGTAGTTGCCATAGCCGGGCAGCCCATGCCGGTAGAAACAACAGAAACCATTTCATCTTCCAATTTGCCTGTAAAAGTCACATGTGTCCATTTACGTGATATTTCACAAGCATCATCGAAAAAAGTGGCCAGCAATGGCACGCGCGCGGGATCACCGGGCAGAAGAATATATTTTCCGATCTGGTTTGCGCAAATATCAAGAATAGGTGAATAGGAAGGTTTTTTCTGTGGCATGATGGCATAACCCGTAAATCAAGAATAGAACACCATTATATATTGAAAGCACAGCATATCCAAAATCAATAGAGAAATCCTCCGAATCTTTCCCGTTATAATAAACACACTATAAAGGTGAAGATTTGAGCAAACAAAAGTCCAATTTCCTTCCTTGTACATTATCGATGATCATCATTATTGTTTATGTCTTATTGGCAATGCACTATGTACCGATCATTGAACCGGTGATGGATGAAGGCACTTACCTATTAAAAGGAAAATGGTATTGGGAAAATATCTATCAACCCTTCCAGGAAAAAGGGCCGCTGACCAACAAACCACCCCTATCATTTTATTCGCTGGGTATATCACAGATCCTTTTTTCCCCGGGTTTGGAATCAGGGCGTTACTTTGCAGTCTTTCTGGGAGCAATACTACTGATCGGGCAGTGGTTAACGGTCAAACGTCTAGCAGGAACCTGGTGGGCGGCGGCATCCATTGCTCTATATACCATCTCCCCTGCCTGGATCATTTATTACTCACGTGCCATGACCCAGGTGGTCACATCTCTTCTGATCGCATGGAGCCTCTATTTTGTTTTAGGAGAAGATAGAAAACAGAGCCAACTCATCATAGGTGCTATTCTAGCAGCCATGGTCGTGATGGTCAGGCAGAACCTGCTACCTTTGTTCATGTTTACATTGCTGTACATTCTATGGGAAAATGGATTAAAGAAGAGCATAGTTCCGATTTTTTCCGGATTGATTGTCTTCATTGGTTTCAATGCGATCTACTGGCCGGAAATTTATCTGCACATCTGGCAACCATTCCTTCCAAATTTTTTCAATGAAATCGTGATCGATATTTTTAGGCTAGATTCCCTAACCGGAAATCTGGGTACAGCAAATTTAATCAAGAAATACGACCTGATCTACGAATTACAGGTTCTGTTTGACGGTGTCAGGTATTTTTTCATTCCAATCATGGCATCAATAATCGTATTTATCATATTACCGATAAAAAACTTGCTTACCATAAGGAGATATCGAAAAGTTCTATATTTGGCATTCAATTTCGTATTTCTCTCGATCATCCATTACTTTTTTGCAATGTATGAAAACAATGTATTATATAGTTTCCCTGCCTATTTCGCATTTTATCTGCCTCTTGGCACGATCTTACTCCCTCTATTAAGCAAAGATATTATCGAATTCAATAATAAAAAGAAGGAAACAGTTTTAATCTTAACCGTTATCTTGACATGTACTGGAATCGGCTTGAGCCTTTACAGGGAAATCGCACCGTACTTCATGAATATCCATCTACCCAGTTTTCGCCAACGTACTCTTTTCCATGGTCCATATATGCTGTGGGATGTTCTCCTTAATCGGTACAACATCTCAATTCGATTGCAAGAATTCATCATTCCAACTTGTGTGGGATTAATTGCCGGAGTCATGATCATTTTTTGGGGAAAAGTGATCCAAAGGATCATAACTCATGCAAAAGGGAAATCACTCCCCTACGGTAGAATCCTGATCATTTTCATTTTTTTCTTAAGTATCCTTATCACTCCAACATTCATCCTGGCTGGACATAATTCGATCGAAACCTGCCCCAATTCAAATATTCCGAAAATTTACGAAAAAGCAGCAGAGGACTTGCGTTCAGTTATTCCATCAAATTCTCTTGTATATCTTGAGGGGCCAACACCTGTTTTATTCATGTATCTCCCTGATATAAAAATATTTCCGGCACAACTAAACATGCAATTCAATTTCAGGGATGGTGGGGATCTTGCCACCATTGAAAATATGAGTTATTGGAACGATGAATTAGCCCAAAGGTGGATTGAGGAATCCGACTTCCTATTTCTGGATCAGGCAACGTACGAAAGCAGATTCTTGAATTTATCGTCGGAATTACAGAATGACTTCCTAAAAATACCCAACCATCTCACGCTTGATCCCTGCAATACTCAATATACCATTGTGATCCTTAAAAGAACCACTTAAAAAGATGCTGCTTAGAAAGTAAATTCGTCCTATTATTTTATCAAGAGCAGATTCCCCTCTACTTTCCGCTGATCATTTCATAGATTCTGGATCAAGTATTGCTGGATGAGATGGAAATCCTTGGGAATACTGTACAGGAATTGTTGCAACAGAAATAAGCCAGCCAGCAAAATTGCCAAACCCATAATAATTCTCTGTACTTTATCATTTTTCATAGAACGAATCAGAGCCGGTACATCAAAGACAGTTAAATAGAGCGGAATTAACGCTGGCATGATGTAGTGATCCGGTTTGGGTGCTACAAAATACAACGCATATAGAAGAAAAGGCAATGACCAGGCTGCTAAATAAATATTCTCATTAAATCTTTTCTTTATAAAAAACCCTGCGCACAAGGACAGGATCAGGAATGCGATAAACGCAGTGGATCCGAACCAGGTATGGATTGTCCAAGCCCAAAATTGAGGAGCTTTTTGATAAAAATAGGGGTCATCGTGCGTATAACCCTGGCGCAATTCGCCGGCTTTGAACTGTTGAATAGCCAACATTTCATTGCGAGGTATTTCGTACCACAAGAAGGGATTGACCAGCACGATCACAACTGCCATGACAAGGACAAAAATCAAGGCGTTTACCAACACCTCATACCAGAGTCTTTTATATTTAGCAACAGCAATAATCAAATATACAGGAATAGCAAGGAAAAAGAAAAATCCCAATAATTTGGTTGCGGCTGCCAATCCGCACATTGCAGCAGCCCAATAGAAATTCTTTCCAAGTTTGTAGTCATCCAATTGTATGAATAAGAATGTCAATGCAATAAATAGAAGAGTTAACGAATCGGGGTGCCACCACCAGATATTACTACGTACCACACTAGGAACTGAGAGAAATAACAAAAATAGAATAACGGACTCGATGATCTTTTTAAAACGGGTCTTGTAATAAACCATGATCCCGGCAGCTAAAATGATGGGGATCACATTAATGCACATTCTTAATATGAAAATATTAGTGGCACGTTGCGCAAAGAATGCCTCTCCCAGGATGATACGACGCGGCAACAATACCAACATGGAAAGAAAATAGAACGGATATCCATAATGATAATCCCCATAGATAATCAGGTTCCCCCAGGTTTCGTGAATATCCTTTCCGGGAGTCAACATCTTTTCTACGTATGGATAGGTAATATATTCATCATCCGAAAATATAGAAAAAACGCTTCCACTATCACTGCTGGATGAATTAGGTGAAATAAATAACAAAAAATAAACCAATCCAATAACAATCAAGATAAATAGCGTTATTTGCGGTTGTGAAGCATTCTTCTTTTTATTCAAAGTGGTATTCTCTTTATGAGGCAGGCAAGGCTTTTGAGTTAGATTAAACAGTGATTACTATACAGCGCCATTTTTTACCAATTGTGCAAATCTTTCGAAAGATCGGTCAAACGTCTTCTCAACCTCATCCGGAAAACAACAAGCTGGAAGTTCACGCATGTTCAGGTGATATTGGAGGCATTCACAGCAAATGCCTTTCCGCGAACAAGGAGCATAGCTACAATTACATCTGATTAAATTTTTGTCTTTTCTACAATCCATAAAATTATTTCAACTCCACAGGGAATCCAGCCGAATTATAAACCATTCATAATCAGTATGACAATCATCCACTAAAGCGAGAAAACTGCATCTTCTCGAATAGCTGGATATTATCAATTGCAATACCGGTCTGCGTTGCCAGAGACTGGAGAAAATTAAGCCATTCTGCATTTGGATGAAAGGGTTGCTGCATATATATTTCAATAACACCTTTAGGTTCACCTTTGGCAATTAACGGAAAACCAAAATAAGCTTTGAATCCCTGACGTTCCAGATGCTTCATTATAAAAGGCAATTCCACTGTTGATATATCGGGAATAATACAAGGTTCCCGGGTAAGCAGAATGTGCCCTGCCATACTGCGGCTAATATGCACTCTTTTCTCTTCTGTATCGAAATATTTAAGACCATAATTAGCAGAATATTCCATAACGTTAGTAGCCATATTCAAGATCAAAATATCTCCGGCATCCGCAGAAAGTTGCTGTTTAGCCTGGTCAAGAATGATACGGTTGGTTAACTCGAGGTTGAACAACCCACTGATAGCCTGGTCGATAACATGCAAGGATTCCAACCTCTTTAAGCGCAGCTCCGTTTGTTGAAATAACAGCACCTGATTAAGAGCACTGGCGACAATATTGGAAACTGCTCCCATTAGGCGATATTCATAGTTGGAAAATTGGTCGTTATGCATAATAAAGATGATCCCAATCTTATTGCTTCCAAACATAATTGGTACACTTATACGCGTTTGGGGTAGATCGTCAGAATCAACACCACTAAATAATTGTTTGGCACATCTTTCACAGATCTGATAAACACTTTCCTGATATAACGGTCCCTGATTGACACAATTGCTCCAAGACACTACTTTCCCTATTCGGTCTACCGGTAATCCTCTCACTTCCACAATCTTGCCGAATTCATTATTATCATGAAAGATTGCCAGTGCGATAGATTGTGCCCCTAATAAATTCATTAGAATATCAAGCACCGAACTCTGTATGGTTGTGACATTATTAGACGAACTGCGAATCGCTGCAGCCAGTTCTACCAAAAATTGTAATTCTTTCTCATGCTTTTTCCGATCATCGATATCTCTGGCGATCACAACCAATCTATTCCCCTGCGGGGTGTTGATGGTAAAGATCTCAATCTGGCAATAGGAATATTCTCTTTTAGAAGAAAGTACCTCACCTTCCCATTCACGATGGAAATTACCAATGAAATTTTTCCCATAAATATCGTTAAAAAAACGCCTTCCGTGTTCTTCATCAACCAAAATGATCTTTTCATTAATGATCCGTTCAAGTAAGTTAAATATTGATTTTCCAATTACTTCGCTGCCATGCAATGCTACTAGCGAATCCATCTTTTCATTCCAGTTGATCACAATCCCATTTTCATCGGTCAGCATGACACCTTCATGCATATGTTGGATGATATTTTTGCTTCTTTCTTCACTTTCTTGCAGTAAATTTTTTAATTCTACTTCTTTGGTTATATCAGTGATAAAACCTTCCAAGAACCTCTCTGACCCTGCAACGGATTGATAGGAATTCCCCATCTCCCAAACCCATTTCTTCTTTCCCCAGGCATCTACAATACGATAAATAATTTTATAATGTTCTTTTCTATCAATAGCCTCCTGGATGGAATTTCGCACCATTTCACGATCTTCAGGCAGTATCAGATCGTTATAGGACACAATATGATTTTCAACCAGATCCATTTCATCATACCCAGTCAGTTCCTTACAGCCCGAGCCGACATACTTCATAGTCCATTGTTCATCGTCTACACATTGAAATACCATACCCGGCAAATTTTGCAGAAGTGAATCTTTCGCCCTGAGCTGCTCATCAATCTCATGCTTCATACGCGTATTATTAAAGATGCGACGAATATAAGATTCCAGCAATTCGCTTTCCAACCACTCTGAGGGTATTAGATAAACAAAATCCCTGTTCTCTAGTAGTCGCCTGATATGAGTGTTTTCTTCTTCTGAAAATATAATGAGACTTGGTATATCATTTCCGATACCATCCAGAAGCAACAAGATATGCTCTAATTCATTGGTTAATAAGGGTAGGTCAAGAATTAGCAACCCCAGGCTCTCACTTTCAAGGTCAGGCAATCTTGATATATCTTGCTTGAGGTGGATTATTCTGTTTTCTAAATGATCGGGGATGGTATTTTTAAGGGATTGAAGTATTCGATCGTAATTATTTTCATCTGTTGTTACTATTAAAATTTTTGAAGATGATCGAGCCATAATTGTGTACCTGCATTGCCATTGTAGATATGAAATGTATTACCTTGTTTTTTGGCTCGATATAAGCCAATATCCGCGAATCGCATTAGCTCTTCTTGTTCATTGCTATCAATTGGAAAAATACTAATACCTATACTAGGATAAATTTGAACACTTATATTATCACATACAATTTGCTCCTTGAATGCATGCAGGATCTTTTCTCCCACAAATTTCACATCGTCCAGGGCACCAATCTCTTCTCCAATGACCACGAATTCATCTCCTCCTATTCTGGCAACTGTATCACTGGCACGTATTGAATTTTTAAGTCTTTTCGCCACCTCAATCAATACTTTATCTCCATGCGGATGACCATAGGTATCATTCACTTTTTTAAAATGGTCAAGGTCAACAACAAACAAGCCAACCCATTTTTTCGAACGCTGTGAACGAATCATGGCTCCCCGCAGGTGATCTTCGAATAAAAGACGATTGGGTAAATTTGTCAGATAATCATGGGTAGCAAGATATTTTAAATGTGCATCCGACTTTTGACGAGAAATCGCCGCGGAAAAGATACTAGCAGCAGTTTGGAGAGCTTCTATCTCAAGATCCTTCCATACACGCTCCTTTTCACATTGGTCGAAACGCAATAATCCCCACCAATCCCCATTGGCAATGATAGGGATGATCAGAACAGATCGAACATCCTTCAAATGGAATTGAGCTCGAATCTTTTGGGAAAGATCACGTGTATGTAGCTGAACAAAACGTTTTGTCATCAAGTTTTCAAAGTTTTGAGCAATTGTCATCTCATTTATAATGGTTTCTTTTCCATCTTCCATGCAATACTGTTCAGCACTCTTCAGGCGAACCCAGCTACCCAATAGTTTTATTGCAGTAATCGTATTATTATCAGATCTTACATTTTTAATGAAATAAACTCTATCGGTGCAACTGGCTTCTGATATCTTCTGCAAGACATCTTTGACATGAGTATGCCAATCAGGATGGTTTAGAAAGTTCTCTGCTGCAAAGTTTACTGACTGTAAGATCGCATCTCGAATTTGAATTTCATGAGAAACCCTGACTCTTTCGATCGAATAAAAGATACGTTTGAGCAACGAACATTCATCAAGCTCATGTAGCGATATGGGTGCCATTAAATTGTTTTCTTGAATAATGCTATCTAGCGCAGGGATAGGATCTTGGGTAATAATCAAAATGGGCAAAGTGATATTTTCTGTATCCAGGTACGTTATTAATTTCTGAACGAATGAGACGGTGGATACACACGCAATAATTACTGATATTCCATTCCTTTTTGTCAAATTTTCGATATTATGGTAAGAACTCAACTTAATGACTTTAAAATCACGACAAACTCCATCTCTGAAAATCTGATAGACTCTATCCGCGATGCTTTCGTCCTCATGGAGAACTAAAATTACCTGATTTGTGCCCTCCACAAATCCTCTCTGTTTTTATAAATTTATTCCTTTATAGGTCAAAATATTCCCCGAGGTTTTCTCCCGCCAAAGAAATCTCTGCGATCCGCGTTATTCCATTATACAGATTTTTAAAAAAATTCCATGCGCACACCATGGTTTTTCTCTTATAATGATGAGAGTGATTCGAAGGAGGGTATTTACTGGTCATATTTTAATTAGATTGGTTGAAGAAGAATTGACTCTACATTTTATAAGGAAAAAACCGTGATTACAAAAGAGTTCAAATCTTGTTTCGCTATTTTTAACTTGCTTGGTAAGATATTATTTCCAAGCGATGACCTGGCTGGTAATAAATCTCATTTTTCTAAAAAAAACACTACTCAATTCTTAGAAAAACCATTTCTTTTGATTACAATAGACTGTATATTTTTCCGATACGAGCAGAAATCGGTAAATATTATTGTTGATTAACACATCACTGTAATCAGGTAAAAACCAGACCACACAATTATACTTAATCGTATTGGAGAAGACATATCCGAATGAATAACGAAATTTCATTGAAACGCCAGGTCGCTGAATTAGAAATTCTTCACGGTATTACATTATCAGCAACCACAGCCCATAGTGTTGACCAATTGATTTCAGAAGCAACATCCCTTCTCACCAGTGTATTTCCTTTGAATAATTATGGAATTTATTTAGCAGATGAAGAACAAGAACATTTGATCATGCATGAATCCTATCAGGGATTAGCTACCAAAGAGAAACATGATAAGGTCATCAGTTCATCTGATGGAATTCTGGGGCATGTTTTCCAGAGTGGAAAACTATACAACTGCAAAGATGTTTCGCAAGACGATCACTATATCTGCTTTGATTTGAATACAAGATCCGAACTGGCAGTGCCTATCCACTTGCACGAAAAAATCATTGGCGTCATCAATGCCGAAAGTGGAAAAAAGAATTTCTTTTCAAGTGATGATGAAAAATTGATCACTTCTTTTGCCAATACCCTTTCCACCGCCATTGAAAAAATTCAGCTTTTCGAATCCACCCAACATCAGGCTCAAGAGATCAGCTTGCTTTATGATATCGCCCTGGCTACTTCCAGCATACTCGACTCTGAAAAGTTGATCGCAACTGTTTACGAGAAAATTAAAAAAATACTGCCCCTTGATACATTCGTCATTGTCAAAAATATCAAACAGAATGACGAGTATGTTGTTGTTTCTGCTATCGAGCACGATCAAAAATTGCCGGATTGGGAAGGAGCACATTTCCCTTTTAATAAGGGTGGTTTGATTGGGTGGGTCATTAAAAACCAAAAACCCCTGCTCATACGAGATCTTGTGAAAGAAACTCCTCCCTGTGCACCTATCCATGGAGATAACCCGGCACGTTCATGGTTAGGAGTTCCGTTGTTTATCCATGAAAGGATTATTGGAGCTATTTCTGTACAATCTTTTAAACCAGATATTTTCGACGAAAATCATCTGCATTTAATCGAATCACTTGGATCTCAGATTGCCATCTCAATGGAAAATGCAAGACTACTTGAACAAACTCAACGCCAGTTGGAGCGGCTATCAGCGTTACATGATATTGATCTGGTGATCAACTCCAGTCTTGACCTGCGGGTAACCTTGAACATTTTGCTTGACCAAGTTGTAGAGAAGTTGAATGTCGATGCAGCTGCTGTCCTCCTCTTGAATCAGCAAACTCAATTATTGAACTATGCTGCCGGACGGGGTTTCAGAACTAGAATGATCGAATCATATCGTTTACGTCTTGGGGAAGGTATTTCCGGGCAAGCAACGATGGAAAGACATCTGGTGCAGGCGCTCAACCTCTTCGAGGCGGATGAAAATATGGCTTATTTGCCACTACTGCAAGAAGAGGGGTTTTTAAGTTTTTATAGCGTACCGCTGATCGCCAAAGGTCAAGTCAAAGGAGTGCTGGATATCTTCAACCGTTCACTGCTCACCCCTGACCAGGAATGGATCTATTTTCTAGAAACATTAGCTGGGCAAGCTGCTATCGCCATTGACAACACTACCTTACTGGAAAACTTGCAACGATCAAACATCGAATTAACTCTAGCGTACGATACCACTCTGGAAGGCTGGACCCGTGCACTCGACTTACGGGATCAAGAAACCGAAGGACATACTCAGCGGGTAGTCGAAATGACTGTCAGAATGGCACAATTGTTTGGAATACCGGACAAGGATCTGATCCACATCCGGCGCGGTGCTTTATTACACGACATCGGTAAGATGGGCATTCCCGATTCTATACTTTTGAAACCCGGTCCTCTCACCACTGATGAATGGGTGATCATGCGGAAGCACCCTGTTTTTGCTTACAATTTACTCAGCCCGATCGCCCATTTGAAAGCATCCCTTGATATTCCATATTGCCATCACGAATGGTGGGACGGAAGCGGTTACCCAAGGCAGCTAAAGGGGGAGGAAATCCCTTTATCTGCCCGCATTTTCACAGTGGTAGACGTGTGGGATGCGCTGACCTCCGATCGACCTTACCGAAAAGCCTGGAATGCCAAGAAAGCACTGGATTACATTGAGAATCAGAAAGGAAAACAATTCGACCCACAGATTGTGGATCTTTTTATGAAGCTCATTAAGAATGAACTCTTTAAAAAACTATGAGAATTGATCCCCCAGAAACAAACGGATTTCTTTGGTATTGCCACTCTGATAAAGATTCAAGAGTTGTGTTGATAATTTAGAATTACCATAATTTTTAAGATCTTCTAAAAAGCTCAATCCGCGGTTGATCTGTTCTTTATCATCCGAAAGCAATCTGCGCACATTTTCCTTGAAAAAAACCTGATGTTCAAGAATAACTTGAGCTGCTTCACTGGCATAATGATCTTCACTTTTTAGGATCGCAAGCAATTCGAACTCGCCAATCTCACCCATCTTTCCAAGCGCTCGGACAGCATTGCTGCGTACGGTCCAATCTCGATCACCTGCCAGTATTTTGAGATAAGGGATGGCTTGCGCATATCGCAAGAAGCTACAGGTGCGACAAAATTCCCCCCGAATTTGCCAATTTGGATCATTATAATGTCTAACCAAGTATGGAAATAGAATCGATCCGGTAGAACGATCGATTTTTTGAATAGCCGATACTTTTTCTTTCAATGAACCATGCTGCATGGTCTCATTGAATTCCCGGACGATGACATCTTCATCCATCGCATTTTGCGGCATTCTCGAAGCCAATATTTGTGAAAATCCGACATCCGTCTTCCGTTCCTCCTCGATAACTTCTGAAGGGAATTCATGGTCCGTTTTATCCCACTGCATACGTTGCTTTCTAAGGCGACTAGTCGTGAATTGCCATAGGGCTCTTACAATGGCAAAGAAATTGACCACATTTCCCCAAATAGCACGCGGGATCGAGGTTATTGCCGGAAAGATGCCATAAATAAGTGCAACCGCATAAGCACGGTTGAGTGAGCGCCAAACCATGAAGAAAGTGGAAATAACAGTAAGATACCAGAGCAAAGTACCTTTGACAATCAATGGAGGCATATATTGTGCAAAATAAACCTTCAGGATCTGGTAACAAACAAAATAGGCAAACACAAAATATCCTAAAAAATTAGCAGGGGTAGTAAAGAGAGCTTTGCGATCCTGGAAAAGATTCCATTTGATCATCGGGCTTCCGGCCCAACCAATATTCTGCCAGCTTTGTAGGATGATGCCGATATTCCAGCGTGTTTTTTGGCGAACTGCGCGTCGAAACTCCAGCGGAAAAACTGCTCTGGTTGCCACCCAATCGGATGCCCGTCGTTTTCTTTTCCCCTCGTCGGTTTCAGGAGGAAGATGGATCAATACAAATGAAGCCTTATATCCGCGCAGGTTCAGGCGCAACCCCAACTCATAATCCTCTGTCAGTGAGCCGGGGGTAAAAATGCGCTTCTCGTTTTCTAATGCAAAAAGTTCAAAGGCTCTTTTGGTAAATGCAGTGCCTACACCTGCAGAGGGCACAAAGCCGCCAGTAAATTCACGCACCAGTAAGAGCTTGGTATGGTTTTCAGCAAATTCATCCGCATAAGTCCAATGGGTAACATGCTTCAACGGCAACGCCATTGGAAAAACCGGAATCTGAACCACATCCATGCGCGGAATCAAATAATTGTCTACCAGAAACTCATAGGGGTGTATTACATCTTCTGAATCATGCATAATGATGATCTCATATTGCAAACCGGTTTTCTTCTCATAATCTTCAATAGCCTCAAAAACCTGGTTGAGATTAGCCGCTTTGTTGGTCGGTCCATCATCTGCAGTTACCACTTTATGCACCTGGGGATATTGTTTGCTTACTTTATCGACTTCACGTTGGGTATCAGGATCATTCGGATACGTTCCCACGAAAATGTCATAGTTGCGATAATGAATCGATTCACAGGCATTGGTCAGGGTTTTGGCAATCACAGCTTCTTCATGCCAACATGCAATAATCAAGGCAATTTTCTGCTGCTCACGTGCCTCAAGGCGTTCAAGAGTCAATTTTGGCCATTTCTTCGAAAGGAAAAACCGCCGGACAGAACGATATATGTAATAAATATCAAAAATGATATCCGTAAAACCACTAATAGCAAAAATAGATCCTACAACGATCGCCAGAACATAGAGGATGGGATAAATGGATATTGCAAATCGAGCGAGTGTGTAAACTGTATCATTCATATTATCTATTTATAAAATAATGTATCAATATTATAGAGTAATGCTTTCATTTATTTTAAAAAATAAAGGGAATCGTTGTTCCTCCGATCGTAACGACCAAAGGAGACGACACATTCTATCATTATAATAAAAGAATGGAAAAACTTATTGTTACCCAAATTCTGGGAGTGTTAGGAGATAAAAATGAAGAAAATAGTGGCTATAGTTTTGATAGCTCCAACCTTGGTAGGGGCTTGTTCATCCACAATCAGTACAAATAAGGGGATAACGCCAACATCAACTCCCTTTCCAAATGAAACCCCTACTCAAACTTTAGTTCTTCTACCACTTCTTACAGAAGACCCTGAATTGATTGCATATAACTTTCAAGAACATGTCTGTGATGCCACCTGGAGCAACAATGGGGAAACTCTGCCCTGCCCGGGAAATGCGGGGGATATCAGCAGTGGAGCAATTTTCCAACAAGAGGAGGTGATCATAAGTGGTAACATCCTTGTCCAAAATCCAGCATTGGTAACCATACCGGCTCAAAATGATTCTCGATTCTTTGCGATCTTTGGGAAATATCCTGCTTTCACCGTACAGCAAGGAGATGTTTTTAAAGCTACACTGGCTTGCCTGAACGAAAAGGAAAAATGCGATGTACAGTTTGCATTGGAGTATATCGATGAAGCTGGGAATTATGGAACCCTCACACAGGCAATATGGAACGAAACATATGACAGTGCAGGGCATTACACTTATGCGCAAGTTGACCTTTCCTTCCTAGCTGGAAAGACAGTTCAATTCGTTCTCGCCCTGAGAGATAACAATGATTCGAGCGATGATTGGGCAGTATGGATACAACCGATTATCTGGCGTGATCCAGATTTCTCATCTTCGCTACTAACACCCTATGCACAGGAGCATCTTTCTATAATCGACGAGGCAGAGAATATTCCAGGGGTCATCAGCGGAAAAGTGGATATGAGCGATGCTCCACCTTATCTGGCTGAAAGTGGTTTGCCAGTAGCAGTGGTCATGTTCAATAATACCGATCTAACCTACTGGTGGGTGCACACTAACACATCTGACCAAAGTTTTCAAATGACCGTAACCCCTGGGGAATATCAGATCATCGCATACGGGATCGGTGTAGGAGATGAGACTTATGTCAGTGCTGCCTACACCGGTCAGGTGCCCTCATGTGGTAATGAACCGGCAAATATCAGTATAAGATCCAACCAACATGTAGATGGCATCATCATCAACGACTGGAACTGGTTGTGTGGGAGAAACGCAAAGCATCCTGGCATCCCAGCCAATGTGCCCATACCGGAGTGAACACTATGAAACAGATCAAATCACCTGCTTTGTTCATTATGGCAATTTCATTGTGTGTTGCATGCCAAAAAACAGATGAACAACCTCTTATTTCACGGCTGGAGGTGGTAACCGCAAAAGACCATTCTGATCAGACCATCGAAGACAGCTTTCCCCCGATCTTGCATGTGGAGGGTTGGCAAGAGCCTGTTCCTCTGGCTGGTCCGATCAACACCAGTGGAGGAGAAGATAGCCCATTCTTTGATGCAGCCACTAATACCATGTATTTTTTCTTCACGCCCAATACTCAATTACCCGCCGAGCAGCAGCTTGGGGACGGACTGACCGGGATATATAGCTCAATATTAATGGATGAGGGATGGAGTGAACCACAGCGTGTTTGGCTTAATCCCCAGGGAGGGTATGCGTTGGATGGTTGCCCGACTATGTCTGGAAACACACTATGGTTCTGTTCAATCCGAGAAGGAAATTATCGTAGTATTGATTTTTGGAAAGTTACACTGATCGACGGCACCTGGCAAAATATACACAACGCCGGAGAAAGGTTGAATCTGCAGGTCGGGGTCGGAGAACTGGATATCAACAAATCTCAGACTGAGATCATTTTTCACGCCAATCTACCCGGTGGTAAAGGGGAAAATGACTTATGGGCAACCGATCTGAAAGATGGGAAGTGGAGTGAACCCTACAACCTCACCACCATCAATTCGGAAGCGGATGATTCAAGACCATTTCTTTCCATGGATGGGCAGGAATTGTGGTTCACAAGAACTTACCAGGGTTCACCTGCTATTTACCGTTCTCAGTGGGATGGTGAACAATGGGGATCGCCAGAATTGGTCATTTCGCAGCTAGCCGGAGAGCCTACCCTTGATCCTGAAGGGAATATCTATTTTGTCCATCATTTCGTCCGAGATGGTAGCATCGTCGATGCCGATATATATATTGCAATAAAAAAGTGAGGAAGAATATGGTCAAAGAATTTAAAGAGTTCATTCAACGAGGAAATGTGATCGACTTGGCTGTGGGTGTGATCATGGGGAGTGCTTTTGGAAAGATCGTAAGTTCGCTGGTAACTGACATCATGATGCCTCCCATCGGATTGCTGCTGGGCAAGGTGGATTTCAGCAATCTCTTCATTACACTCAGCGGAGATAAATTCAAGACACTGCAAGATGCCCAAGCGGCCGGTGTGGTGACCATCAACTATGGCATCTTTCTGAACACCTTGATCGAATTTATCATCATTGCATTCGCACTGTTTTTGATCATCCGTCAAATCAATAAATTAAACAAATCCAAAGATATTCCCGCACCAGCCACCACCAAAGACTGCCCATTTTGTGATACGCAAATCCCTATAAAGGCAATTCGCTGCCCACACTGTACTTCAAAACTGGATTAAAAAAAGTCACTATCGATTATTATTAATATTTTTCATAAATATCAATACAATCTAAACCATTATCATAGAAGAGGATTCCTTCAACGAAAAAGAGATCCTCTTTTATGTCACTGGAATCCGAAAGGAGCTTATTAACATGGCAAAGGGAGAATATCTTGACCTTTATAAACAAATGGTTCTTATCCGCAATCTGGAAGAAAAAGCTGCAGAACTTTATCAAGCCGGTAAGATAGGTGGATTCTTACATCTTTATATTGGGCAAGAAGCCGTCAGCACCGGAGTTTTTGCAGCCCGTGAAGCACATGACCATGTCATTACTGCCTATCGGGATCACGGCGTGGCGGTAAATTCTGGCATTCCGGTCAAGAATATCGTAGCAGAATTGATGGGAAAAGCCACCGGAATTTCGAAAGGTCGAGGTGGTTCCATGCATATGGCGGATGTCAATCGCAATTATTGGGGCGGTCATGCCATTGTAGGTGCACACATTCCCATCGCCTCTGGTTTGGCGCTGGCTGACAATATGGAAGAAAACCAATCAGTCACCATCTGTATGTTCGGAGAAGGCGCTACCAATATCGGTTTCTTCCACGAAGGGGTGAATCTGGCGATGGTGTGGAAACTACCTGTTCTGTGGATATGTGAAAACAATCAATATGGCATGGGCACTTCTCCGGAACGCGCATCTGCTGTCTCGAAAATCATCCAGAAAGCATGCGGTTATGGCATGCCTGCTTATGATGTAGACGGAATGGACGTACTGGCGGTGCGTGATATGGTAGCCGAACGGTTAAAAGAGATCCGCGCAGGCAGCGGTCCACAATTCATCGAGATTAACACCTATCGTTTTAAAGGACATTCCATGGGTGATCCCGAACGTTACCGCAGTAAGGATGAAGTGGAAAAATATGTAAGAAATGGACCTATCGACCGCTTTAGGAAATTTTTAATAGAAAAGAATTCCATAGCAGAAAAGACCCTGGACGAAATCGATGAAATAGCAGAAAAAGAAATCCAGGAAGCAGTGGAATTTGCTGAGAACAGCCCCGAACCTGCCGATGAAGATCTTTTCAAGAATATTTACATGGAGGAATAATTATGGCTGTCATTACAATGCGTGAAGCAATTTCACAAGCAATTTGGGAGGAAATGGAACGGGATGAGAAAGTATTTATCATGGGTGAGGAAGTGGGGGTATGGGGAGGCACCTATGCTGTCACCAAAGGATTCTTGGATCATTTCGGACAAAAACGTGTACGTGATACACCCATTGCCGAGACAGCCATCGTCGGTGCAGCCATCGGGGCTGCCTTGAACGGCATGCGACCCATTGCAGAATTGATGACCATGAACTTTGCTTTTGTAGCAATGGATCATATCGTCAACGAAGCCGCCAAACTGCATTATATGTTCGGCGGGCAAATGGTGCTGCCATTGGTCATCCGCGCTCCAGGCGGAGGCGGCAGACAACTGGCCGCCACTCACTCACAGACACCAGATGTGATCTTTGCTCATTTTCCAGGGCTCAAGGTAATTGCTCCCGGCACACCGGCAGATGCAAAAGGACTGTTGAAATCAGCCATCCGCAGTAACGATCCGATCCTGTTCATTGAAAATGCCACGATTTACCAGATGAAGGGGGAAGTACCTGATGGAGATTACACCATCCCGATCGGTCAATCCAAGATACAGCGCGAAGGTAAAGATGTAACCATCGTCACGTACTCCAAGATGGTGAAATACAGCCTGGATGCAGCTGAGCAGCTTACCAAACAGGGCATCGAAGCAGAGGTAGTGGATCTGCGTTCGCTGCGCCCGCTGGATATGGGACCGGTAATCGAATCTTTCAAAAAGACCAACCGGGCTGTTATCGTAGAAGAAGGCTGGCGTTCTTTTGGCATCGGGGCAGAAATATCCGCCCGCATCTACGAGGAGGCATTCGACTATATCGATGCTCCTATCCGGCGCGTAGCGCAAAAAGAAGTGCCTCTACCTTATAACAGCCATCTGGAGCAACTGGCGTTGCCCCAGGTTGAAGATATCATTCAAGCCGCCAAGGAGGTGATGAGCTAATGGCAAATATCATTGAAATGCCCAAACTCGGATTTGACATGGCGGAAGGTACGCTTGCCAGCTGGGTTAAAAAAGAAGGTGAGCACATCGAGAAAGGCGATGTGCTGGCTGAAATCGAAACTGATAAGGCTACCATCCAGGTGGAATCTCCCTTCAGTGGAATCATCCTGAAAGAACTGCTGGAAGCCAATACCACCGTTCCGGTTGGAACCCCAATCGCCATCATTGGCAAAGCTGGTGAAGAAGTTGATCTTGAGAGCTCGATGACCAGCGGGAAAAATGAAGAACAAGCCAAGCTAACAGGTGAAATTAACCAAGAAGAAACAGTTCCGGAGGTGCCCATAAAAGAAAGTGATGGGTCTACAGCATTCGTCAAAGCATCACCGCTCGCTAAAGCCATGGCAAGGGATAACAAACTCGATCTCACACAAGTTATTGGCAGTGGACCAGCGGGACGGATTGTAAAGCGAGATGTGGAGCAGTTCATCGCATCTCATCAGACTGCTGGACAACAGGCTGTCACACCCGTTGCCGCCATCCAGCCCGGAGAGGATAATCTACAACCGTTCAGCAAGCTGCGCAAAGCCATTGGCAACCGCATGCAGAGATCCAAACAGAACATCCCGCATTTTTATGTAACCTACAATTACAACGTTGAGTTCCTGCTGAAAATGCGTGACCAAATCAATAAAGAGCGCTTAAAAGAAGGGCGAATTTCTGTCAATGATTTCATCGTAAAAGCTACTGCGCTGGCATTGAGGAAATTCCCAAAATTGAATGCCTCGATCGAAGGGGATGCCCTAATCCTGCATGGAAATATCAACATCGGCAATGCTGTGGCAGTCGAAGAAGGATTATTAACTGTGGTCTGCCGTAATGCCGACCAAAAATCTCTGCTACAGATATCGGAAGAATTACGTGAAATGGTGAACCGCGTGCGGGATGGCAAGGTGGCACCTGAGGATATCGAGGGCTCTACTTTCACCATCAGCAATCTGGGGATGTACGGTGTGGAAGATTTCAGCGCCATCATCAATCCTCCCGAAAGCGCCATCCTGGCGGTATCCAGCGCCATGCAGGTGCCAGTAGTGGAAGATGGTATCGTAAAGGCAGGTATGCGCATGAAGGCTACCATCTCGGCTGATCACCGTGCCAGTGATGGAGCTGAAGCCGCCCTATTTATGCGGGAATTGGCTTCTTATATAGAACAACCCTGGCTGTTATGGTAAAAAAAAGCCCCGATGAATTCGGGGCTTTTGGGTCAAACTAATCTCTTTTCAATGATACAAAGTAAACCAACAACACCAGCGCTGCGGCGATAAAAGAACCATAAGCCACCAGCGGATTGGCAAGGAATCTAACGCCGATACCAATGAACGCCCACACCACAACCAGGTCATATGCAATATCATGGAATCTTCTGCTCATTAACCAGGCAAGTACAACCGCCACCAGCAAGATGATCATAAGCCAGATCTCCGGTGCAAGACCAAATCCAGACCAACCGATGTAATCCAACAACTGGGTCATATTGGCGATAGTAGCCACACTCACCCAGCCCAAATAGATGCTGAAAGGCAAGCCCATAAAGTAATACGCTGTACCCTTCAGCGGTTCGGTATGCAGTTTCAGGTAGATCACGGTCAGACAGCCCAGCAGAACCAACATGGGTAGGATGGTGAAATAATGCTGCTGGTAGTGGAACAACACCAGCCACAATCCATTTGCCAGGTTCGATAGCACAAAAAATGGAGCGATAGTAGCAAATTTGGGATCTTTTTTTTGCGCCGGGGTAAATTGGTAAATAAGAAAAGCGATCAAGAATAGATAGATCACGCCCCAGATACTGAAGACATAACCTGCCGGTACAAAGAGTGCATTGAACATATCCGAGACTTCCGCCGTGGTAACCCCGTTCAATTTGGCAGTATTTGCGTATCCATTTACTGCAACCGTAAGTAAAAATGAGAGCACACTCAGCCAACGCCATAAAGAGTTCTTTGCCTTCATCACGCACCTCCTTGATCAGTTATAGGATAGTTTTTTCCGAGCCAGAACTTTCTCCAATTTTCATCACTGTGGAATAAGGCAAGCAATACATAAATACTGGTGACAAAATTGCCCAGCACCATAAATGAAATCACCCACAATAATGCAATGAGAATGCTCTTTTCACGATAGATCACCCAACCCGAGAACAAGAAAAAACCCACATACACATCTACCAACGAAACCACACCCCAGGGTATGCTGCCGATCAAAGAACCTTCTGCGCGCAGGTCGCCTTTGGTGAAACCGTGAAACAGCGCCAATCCCATGGCAAGTGCTCCAAGGAAAGTTAGGATTTTTACCAATTTCATAATTTCACTCCTTTGATTATCTCTTATTACACAAATACATAACGGAAGCAGAATCAACGAAATTACCTTGAATTCGGGTTATTTAATAAATCTAATGAATGCTATCTGGTTGCAATGGCAGAAAAACCAAACGCACCCGGACCAATATGGGCACCGATGACCGGTGTAACTTCTCCTGTTAATATCTCTTTATTGGGCGGGATCAAGTCAGCTACTATGGTTTTGAATTGATCGATTTTTTCAATCGCGTGCGTATGAACGAATGCAAACTCTTCCAGTGGCTGGATGCTTTCCAGAATCTCGACCAACCGATGCAGTGCGCCTTTGCGGGTTCGAATCCGTTCCAAATCAATTTTGCTGTTTTGCATGCGAATAATAGGTTTGATAAATAGCAGACTGCCCAGTCCAAACTGTATGGTGGTTAGTCGTCCGCTGCGGCGTAAGAATTCCAGTGTATCCAACACAGCCACGGTATAAGTCCTTTTGATGGCATCCGCCACCGCTTTCAGAATTTCTTCGACCTTTTCACCGGACTCTGCCATATGATAGGCTAATTGCGCCAGCAATCCTGTTCCCATAGAAAGATTGCCAGTGTCGATGACATGCACCGGGACTTTTTGAATACGCTCAGCAGCGACCCGGGCGACATCAACCGTATTGCTCAATTCTTTGGATATATGAAACGACAAAATTGTTGTTGCGCCTTTATCGATCAGTTTTTGATAGACTTTCACAAAAGAATCGATCCCTGGGGTAGCTGTGGTGGGATGAGATGGAAAGTCAGGTAAATTTTCATAGAAATTTGCACGAGTCATCTCCACTTTATCTAGAAAACTTTGATCTCCTATATTGATATAGAGTGGAACAGTTTCAATCTTCTCTTGTTTGAGAATCACCTCTGGTAAATCAATGGTGCTATCCGCAACAATATTTATTCCCATAGGTCATACCTTTTTATTTTCCCTTCTTTAACTATATAGTAATTTTCCAATATAAGTCAACAACCATTACCTGTGGCACAAGGTACCATGCCCCCGGTAATAAAATAATCACAGAAATCATTCAGAACATCATTTCTTTAATTAACACATAAAAATGATAAAAATTTCCCTCTTGGCAATCCTCTAATGAAATTCTTATTTCAAGGGAAACAAATGACATCGAAGGACCAAACTGAATAAATCAATTATGAGTCGAGCAACGCCGCCAGACGTTGAATACCCTGATGAATATCTTGTTCATCCAATGCACAGAAGGGCAACCGGATAAAACTCTCTCCACCTCTTTCAAAGAAACCTCTGCCATCTGTCAGACGGATCCCGGCTGCTTCAGATCGTTCCCAAACTTCAGCCAGTGTGTGCCCATTTCCCAACCATAACCCTACGAAAAATCCCCCTTCAGGTTTGGTCCAGGTGCATATGCGATCAAGATGCGACTGCAGCGCATTCAACATCATTTGCAACCGATGCGAATATAAATCTTTTAAAAATGTTATGTGCCCTTCAAACCAACCTTTTTGAATAAAACGTAGAACAATAGCCTGGTTGAGATAGCTGGGATTGATATAGGTATCTTCCGCATATTTTGATAGGATACTGTGTAGATTTTCTGGTAATACTGCATACCCAACCCGCAGCCCTGGACTGATCAATTTGCTGAATGAAGATAACTGAATGACCGTCGCGGGGGATAGATCAAAAATTGACGGGAGGTCCTCCCCGTTGTAACGCAAAGTGCGGTAAGGGGCATCTTCTACAATCTGAAAACGATATTGCTGTGACAAGCTTACCAGCCGCTGACGCTGGTTTAATGGCATAAGAGCACCGCTGGGGTTCTGGAAGTCAGCTATGACATACATCAAGCGCAGTTTTAAACCACCCACCAGTGCAGTTTCCAACTGATCTAGGTCCAAACCATCCGGACGAAGATCAATGGGAAAAATACATAAATCCGCCCTGCGCATCAATGTAAGAACACGATCATAAGTGGGTTGCTCTACCGCCACCACATCACCTGGTTGCAGCAGACAATGAATGAGCATATCCAGGATCTGCAGAGAACCTTGCCCCAACAGCACCCGCTCGGCTGTAAGTTCTTTTCTTTCAGACAGATATTCGCGCAAGGGCAGGTAACCAGGAGATGGCGCATATTGTAATACATCCACACCGTAATCGGAGATAACCTCTCGAGCACAGATCGATAACTTTTCAATAGGGATACTTTCTTGAGGAGGAACACCACGAGTGAATAAAATTGGATTCATAGTTAATCTTTTAGTGCAAGGTTGTTGATGATTTTAAACCACTACCCGTCAATGATGCAACTATCGTTTGTTCCTTTTCAACCTTATCAAATATCTGTGAAAGTGCAGCGATCACTACCGCACTGGTCGGTTCAACATAAAAACCCAGTTTGGCAAGCTGCCATTGAGCAGGCAAGATCTGTTCTTCCGGCACCTGCACGCAGAATCCATGGCTTTGAGTCAGCGCATCCATAATATGCCTCCAGCGCACTGGTTTGGTGATCGCCAATCCCTCTGCCACACTCCCAATCTGTGGTGCAGATACCGGCATCCATTCCTTCCAGCCTTGCTCATATGCATCGCAAATTGGAGCCAAGCGTTGTGGTTGCACAGCAATAATACCCGGAAGCCTCTCTATCAATCCGTTTTGCAACAAAGCACGAAAACCCTCATAATAACCCAGTAAATTTCCGCCCTGTCCCACTGGCAGCACCACCCAATCAGGAATATGAAAAGCCAGTTGTTCCCAAATCTCCCAAGCAACCGTTTGCTGGCCCAGTAAATAGATGGGATTATACGCATGTGAAGCATATACCGTACCGTTTTGGACTGCATCCATGACTGCCTGGCTAGCATTTTGGCGCGCACCGGGAATCTGATGTACCTGGGCGCCATATTGCTCGATCTGGGCAAGTTTGGTGGATGAGGTAAGCGCCGGTGTAAAAATAGAGGCTTGCATGCCGAAACGAGCGGCATAAGCTGCCACTGATGCACCTGCATTTCCGGAGGAGTCTTCTGCTATTTGATGAACTCCTGCCAAAGCCAGAGCATTCATCATCAACTCCATTCCGCGGTCTTTGAAAGAACCGGTCGGCATCAAGTAATCCAACTTGAGGAGAACATTACGATCAAAAATGGAACAAGGCAGCAGTGGGGTAAAACCCGCCCCTAACGAATTCTGACGCTGCTGAAGTTCAACAGGAAAAAATTCTCGATAACGCCAAATAGAATTTTCATCTGTCTCGATGGAAGTTGTAGAAATATGCAGAGCAGATTGAAGCAGCCAGGCACCACCACATTCGCATTGCCAGTTAGAAAACATGAAATTTTCACTTTTGCCACAGCGCTCGCAAACTACCTGCATCATCACCTACCGAGCTGATTATACCTATTTATCCAAGCAGTTCCTAAAATGGATCAAAGGTAAGAATCAGAGCGAAGCCCGGAAATATTCCAGCTGTCATGCAAGCGATCCTGTACCATTTGCAAGGTAATGGATTGGGGACGCTCTAGTGGCAACGAAAGGGCACGATTCCAAACCAAATTAACCGTGATGCCCAATATGCGACCCACGCCAAACAAGACAGTGTAAAAATCGAATTCTTTCACCCCACAGTGATACTGCAAAGTACCGCTGATGGCATCCACGTTTGGCCAGACACCCTTTGCTTTACCCTGCTTTTTAAGGATATCGGGTACCACTTGGTAGACCATCTCCACCAAATTGAAGAGCAGATCATCAGCCATATATTGTTTACCAAACTCAAACTGAGCAGCAAAACGGGGGTCGGTGCAACGCAAGACGGCATGCCCGTAACCAGGAATGACCTTGCCACGTTCCAATGTATCCCATACATACTGCTCCAGTTGGCGTGGGGATGGCAGACAACCACCAAAATTTTGCATGATGCCCAGCAGCCACTGCAAGCAATCTTGATTTGCACGCCCATGTAGGGGACCAGCCAACCCGTCCATGGCAGCCGAGCAAGAGTAATAAACATCCGAAAGCGCCGAGTTCACCAGGCAGGCGGTATGGGCTGATACGTTCCCGGTGCCCTGGTCAGCATGCAACACAAAGAACAAGCGACACAGATCCTGATAATGCCGATCCCAATCCTTATAGATCAGATGCGCAAAGTTAGCACTCCAATCCAGAGTTGGATCGATCTCCCGAAGAATACCATCCCCATATTTAATATTGTAGATGGCAGCTGCCAGACCAGGAGCCTTGGCAGTCAGATCGAGGCTATCTTCCAGAGTGATTTTCCAATAATCCGCTTTACTCAATCCATTAGAATAGGTACGCGTGAATTGGCTTTGCGTCTGCAAAGCCAGAATCGCCTGGGAAAACATGGTCATAGGATGTGTCTCAGACGGCATGGCTTTTAACACATTGATGACATATGGCGGAATGGCAGCACGCGCTTTCCAGAGATCTTCCACCTCCAGCGCCTGTTCCTCCCCTGGCATTTCCCCGGTCAACAGCAAGGAATACAATCCACCTGCATATGGAAAAGCAGTGCCCTGCGGTTTGGGAAGTTGTTGTAATACCTGTTCCAATGAAAGTCCGCGATAATGCAAACCATAGAATGGGTCAACATAGGAAACATCGCTCAGCAATAGATCGACATCTCGATTGCCATTGAAAAATTGGCGTAGTGATACCTCACTGATGACGGTTTCTCCAGAAGTCGCCAGCATATAACGTATCTTCTCGTACACCTCCCTGATCTTCCCTTCTAAATTCTCTGCAAGCTTCATTGCTTTCGGACTCCAGTTATAATCAACGAGGTGTATATCCCAACTTCATTGAAATTTCTTTGGCTTTATCTTTTACTACATTCTTGTATTCATCAATCTTCTCGAGAGTAAAGCGCTGGCCTGGACCCGAAATGGTCAGGGCAGCAATCAAAGCTCCAAATTCGTTATAAATGGGAGCAGCCACACCGGATGCTTCCAAAATCCACTCCCCTAAGCTGACCGCACAGCCTTCCTTACGGATACTCTCCAAGTCTTTCCGTAGTGTATCTTTATCACGAATGGTAGCAGAAGTTAGTGGGGTCATCACGATTTGTTTGATGATCTCCTCGCTCTTTGCTTCAGACATGAAAGCCAACATACACTTGCCAGCCGATCCGGCGTAAAGAGGGATCCTGCGTCCCACGCGGGCAGTGATGCGCACCGGTTCAGGGCTCTCAAGACGCTCGATGCAAACCCTTTCCTTGCCCTCCAACACGTACAGACTGATGGTTTCCCTGGTTCTTTCGAGCAAACTGACCATCACCGGCAGTGCAGCTGCCCGCAGGTCAGAAGTGGCAGTATAAATACCAGACCAGGTGAGCACGCGCGAACCGATGGAATAGGTCTTGTTCACAGGATCCTGACTTAAAATGCGCAGGTCGCGCATTGCGGTCATCAACCTTCCAGTAGTGCTGCTGGAAAGCTCAACCATGCGTGCTACTTCCCTGACACCCAAGTCAGGTCGTTCAAGTGTGAAACAATCCAAAATGTCGATCACTCGTTGTAAGATCTGCACTTTTTCTGTGGTCATGGCTCCTCTATTGTTCCATTTTATGGGACGGCGTCCCATTTCTTATGGTATATTTTACATGGCAATGCTTTTTTTTACAAGAGGTTTTTGAAATGTTTGTGAAATGTTAGAATTGGCAGAACGTATTCGGAAAGGGAATCAAGACATGCAGAACAAGATCGAAAAAATCATAATCCCTTTTATCATTGGTGATGGCATCGGAAATGATATATGGAAAGCAACCAAACCAATATTAGATCAGGCAATGCAAACCGCCTACGATGGTCAACGAGCGATCGAGTGGAAAGAAGTCCTGGCAGGGCAAAAAGCCTATCGCAAGACCGGTAATTACCTGCCCCAAGAGAGTATTGACACTTTGAAACAATACAAGGTTGCTATCAAGGGACCGCTGACCACCCCGGTAGGAGGAGGGTATACCTCCCTCAATGTGGCATTGCGTAAAGAGCTGGATCTGTATAGTTGCATTCGCCCGGTGCAGTGGTTCCCCGGCTTGCCATCGCCATTGAAAAATCCGGCAGATGTGAATGTGGTAGTCTTTCGCGAAAACACTGAAGACTTGTATGCCGGGATCGAATTTCCCAGCGATAGCGAAGGAAATCAACAACTTCTCGATTTTCTGAAGAAGAGACATCCTGAAGAATACGCCCGGCTGCGTTATACCGAACAAGTGGGGCTGGATATCAAGCCCATTTCAAGAAATGCCACGCAGCGCATCATGAAGGCAGCTTTGCAGTGGACCATCGCACACCAACTGCATAAGGTCACCATTGTGCACAAAGGGAATATCATGAAATACACCGAAGGCGCCTTCAGAAACTGGGCATATGACGTCGCCGAACAAAAATTTGGGAAATTATGTTTTTCAAAACGCACCTGGCAAACCCTGATGAAAGAACAGGGAAAAGGAAAAGCGAATGAAATGAAGGAACAAGCGCTGGCAGGTGGTTCAATCTATGTGGATGATCTTATCGCGGATAACGCCTTTGCCAAAGCCATTGCCAATCCGGCGGATTTCGAGGTGATCGTCACTGCCAATCTCAACGGTGATTATCTTTCTGATGCCTTTGCTGCCCTGGTCGGTGGAATAGGTATCTCGGCAGGTGCGAACATCAATCAGGAAAAGGGATGGGGGCTATTCGAAGCCAACCACGGTTCGGCGGACGATATTGCCAATCAGGATATAGCCAATCCCAGTTCACTGATCCTATCCGCTGCCATGATGTTCGATTTCATGGGTTGGGAGAAAGCCGCGCGATTGATCCGGCATGCCCTGGAGCAGACCATCCAAGCGGGGTTCATGACCGCCGACCTGCACGCGCAATCCACCGGCAGTAACCTGGTCAGTACATCTGATTTCAGTAAAAAGATCATTGAATTCATTCAATAGAAAGCAAAGTATGATGGATCCCCTATTCAACGCGATCAAAGATACATTGGTACAACATGATCATTCCTATTTCTATTACAGCCTGCCACACTTACAGAAAAAGGAGTGGGGAAAGATCGATAGATTGCCATATTGTTTGCGTATATTACTGGAAGGTTTACTGCGCAATAACGGCAAAAAAGGATTCACCACCCAATATATCCTTGATCTGCTGGAAGGTGACCGCTCAAAACCCCATAATATCCTGTTCCTGCCCGGAAGAGTTTTGCTGCAAGATTTTACCGGAATTCCGGTTTTGAATGATCTGGCAGCCCTGCGTGCAGCTATGACCCGGCGCGGTTTGGACGCTAGCCACATCAATCCTGTCATCCGCACTGACCTGGTAGTGGATCATTCCCTACAAGTAGATTATGCAGGCTGTGCACTGGCTAAAGAGCTAAATGAAAAAGCAGAATTCCAGCGCAACCAGGAACGCTATCAATTCCTGCGCTGGAGCGAGCAGGCATTTCAAAATCTGCGCATCATCCCACCCGGCAACGGTATTGTGCACCAGCTCAATCTGGAAGTCCTGGCAGATGTAATCTCCACCGTTAATATAAATGGCGAAATCACACTGATCCCGGATAGTGTTTTGGGCACCGATTCACATACCCCCATGGTAAATGGCATGGGAGTGGTGGGCTGGGGGGTGGGCGGCATCGAGGCCCTGGCGGCTATGGTGGGTTACCCGATCGAATTCAATACCCCACAGGTTGTTGGGCTACAGCTATCAGGAAACCTGCCCGAAAATGTCACCGCCACCGACCTGACCCTCACCATCACCAACCGCCTGCGCAGCCACGGCGTGGTGGGAAAATTTGTGGAAGTTTTCGGAAACGGGGTCAGTTCACTGCGGCTGGAAGATCGCGCCATGATATCCAACATGACCCCCGAAAGCGGTGCCACCATCACTTATTTTCCGGTGGACGAACAAACCCTGGATTACCTGCGTTTAACCGGAAGAGACAACGCACACATTGAACTGGTGGAAGCGTATTTCAAAGCACAACAACTTTTCCGCACAGATGATGCGCCGCAACCGGATTACGATGAGATATTGGAGCTTGACCTCAACACCGTTCAGCCGGTGGTCGCTGGACCCAAACGCCCCTTTGATCTAATAACGGTGCAGGAAATGGCACAGGAATTCCCAGCATCCCTGAGTGCTCCCAGCGGGCACCATGGCTTTGGATTGACCAAAGAGGCTACAACCAAAGAATATACAGTGGAAATTGAGGGGCACCAATTCGATTTGAAGCATGGTGCAGTGATCATGGCAGCCATCACCTCCTGCACCAATACCTCCAATCCGGCAGTTCTCATGGGAGCAGGATTATTGGCAAAGAAAGCTGTAGAAAAAGGACTGCACGTGCAACCCTTTGTAAAAACCAGCCTGACACCCGGCTCGCTGGTGGTGGATATGTACCTGATCAACAGCGGATTGATGTCTTATCTCGCCGAACTTGGATTCCAGGTAGCCGGTCACGGCTGTGCTACCTGTATCGGCAATTCCGGGCCCCTACCCGAGCCGATCAACCAGGCGGTGAACAAAGGCTTGGTGGGAACCGCCGTTATTTCTGGTAATCGCAATTTCGAGGGGCGCATTCACAAAAGCGTCAAAGCCTGTTATCTCGCCTCTCCATTGCTGGTAATGGCTTATGCCCTGGCAGGCACGGTCAACATTGATCTTACGACCACACCGCTTGGCAGCGATCAAGACGGAACACCCGTTTTTCTGGCTGATATCTGGCCAAACAAGATGGAGCTCGATGAATATTTGCGGCAGGTGGATAGCAGCCTGTTTACCAACATCTACGCACATGGTTTGATGGGAAATCAATTCTGGCAAAAAACAGATGAACCGCATGGCACGGTCTACGACTGGAATCCGCATTCAAGTTATTTACGCGAGCCTCCTTTCATCCTTGAGCATTTTGATACCCGCAAAAATATCTCGAAAGCCCGCGTACTGGCAAAGTTGGGAGATTCCATCACCACCGACCACATCTCCCCTGCAGGTAAGATCCAGGCAGACAGCGACTGCGGCAGGTATCTGGAAGCGTTGGGATGTGATCCAAGCGACTTGAACACCTATGGTGCCAGGCGGGGAAACCATGAAGCCATGTTACGTGGCACCTTCAGTAACCCACGCTTGAAAAACGAACTGGTAAATGGAAAGAGCGGTGATTTCACACGCTACTTACCAGAGAATAAAGAAATGAGTATTTTCGAAGCATCCCGGCTTTATCAAAAAAAGCATATCCCGCTCATCATCCTGGCTGGCAAACAATACGGCACAGGTTCCAGTCGCGATTGGGCTGCTAAGGGACCATTCTTACTGGGTGTACGGGCTGTGCTAGCGGAGAGCTATGAGCGCATCCACCGCTCCAATTTAATAATGATGGGTATTCTCCCTTTGCAATTCCTAGAGGGAGAGAATGCCGTCACATTCGGGTTGGATGGAAAAGAGAAATATTCCATCAGTGATTTGGCAACCCTGGATCAACCCGGGCAGATGGTAGACATCCAGATCGAAAATGAAAACGGGAAAATCATTAATATCCAAGCCAGAGCAAGACTGGATACGCCGGTGGAGGTACAGTACTTCCGGAATGGCGGTATCCTCCCCACGATCTTCAATGATCTTTCAGTAAAGCTTGGGGCGACAAACAACTAGGAATTCTGTGCAAATAATTGCGAGAGTTCATTCAGCAAATCCAATACAGCAGAAGTCAGCCGAAAATTCATCATCACTACCGTATTTCGACATGCCTGTCGAGCAGAAGCAGTGCCTGGAATGGCAACCACCGCATCACCATAGAATTGAACCACCCAGCGCAGCGCAACCTGGGCAGGGTGTCTTCTACGATCTCCCGCAGGGATTGGATGAAAAGGGTTGATTTCTTTAAAGAAGACTTTCGAAAAGCCGGCATATATTTCCGGAAACCAGGGCGTTTTTTGATCAATCTCAGTTGCTCATGATAGTATCCATTCAGGAGCCCCCGGGATAATGGAGAATAGGCAATGATGGTAATGGCATGATCTTCTTTTCCCGGTTTTCTATATCAACCTTCCCATTGTCAGAACAATTTCTTAGGAGGTCGGCTCAACCGTCTTTGATTTACCACCTGCAATTGCGGCAAATAAGACGCTCACAAAATATAAAGCAATCAGGGGCACCATCAACAACCCCATACTCACCGGATCTACGGTGGGTGTGATAACTGCTGATAGAGCAGCAATGATAATTATTGCATAGCGCCATTGTTTCAACAATTGTTGAGCGGACACTATACGAATCTTTGCCAGAACGAATACGATCAAAGGCATTTCGAACGCAATTCCCATCCAAAAAATCAGACTCGTGATGAACTTGAGATAGCTGGAAAAACGCGGGATAGTTTGCACTCCCATGAAGGTCAACAAGAAATCCAGCGTGCGGGGGAGCATGACATAAAATGCAAATGCCACACCGATCAAGAAAAAGATGCTTCCGAAAATGAGACCTGAAATTACCCAGCGACGTTCAGATGGTTTTAAACCCGGCATGATAAATGCCAGTAATTCATAAAAGATCACAGGAAGAGCAATGATCAACCCGCACATCAGAGCTACCCTGGTAAAAACCCCGATATTTTCTGTCACTTCAATGGATTGCAGAGTTTCAATTCCACCTACCGGGTTGGTAAGAAAATTCACCACGTTTTCAGCAAAGAAAAAACTCGCCACCGTAGCCATGACTAGCGCGATCAATGCCAGCAACAAGCGTTTGCGCAGTTCTTCAAAATGCTCCCAAAACGGCATGTTGGACCTGTCATCATTCATGATAAAACCCTCTCCTATTGTGCTTTTTTGTCTTTATCATCTTTTTTTTCAGCAGCAAGAGACGGGGATGATTCAACATGAGGCACATGACTACGATCGAGAATGGTCTGATCAAAACTTCCATCCAGAACATTCTTAATTTCCTTCACATCATCCTCAATATCCGCTTCTTCCATGATCTTTTTGGGGAGATCACGAATCTCACGGGAAGTCTGTTTGACTTCCTTCCAGAACTGAGAATGGGTTATCGTTCGAATCGTTCTCCCCAGATCTTTAGCCCCCTGGATCATCTTTTGCGGACCGAGAAGAATGACCATTAGGATTAAAAGAAACAGTATCTCGGAAGTGCCTATACTACCAAAGACATTCATGGAATATCAATCGCTTTATTTATCTTCTTTTTTTTCAGCGCTTTCTGTTTGATCTTCCACTTCTTCTTTAGAATTCGACTTTGAACCAGAAAGCCCATCTTTGAATTCTTTGATTCCGCGTCCCAACTCGTTTGCAACTTTAGCAATACGACCGGGTCCGAAAAGAAGCAGGATCAATACCAAAAGAGCCAATATCTCTAAATAACCAGTACCACGAAGCATTTTCTACTCCTACATCTCACACTTTAACCGGAATTATAACAGCCTCATCTAAAAATACTACTTGAATGTCTCATACAGTATTAGAGATGCATAAGTACCCGCAAGCCGGTTACAACGCCTAAGGGTGAATGATAATAAATATTTGCTTTATCTTGATGCGATCTGATGGGTTATATCAACACTTTGATGTTGAAGGACAGATTCGATCAAGCTGCTTGTCAAGATAAGGAACGCAGAATATAGAAATATCATTGTCTTCATATCAAACACACTGGAAGAATATTTTAGATTCTATGCCCATGCAAATACAGGAAGCAATACAAGTACATTCGCCGGGCAGGGTCTCACCAATCCTTATAAGCAAACCGCAACCGGTAATGCCATCAATTGCACTGATAAACCTCTTAGCATTCGTGAAAAAGCCACCGCTGATTCCAATTTTCATGGCTCTCTGCCCAACAACAGCCCAATCATGATCAAAAAAGCCTGTCGAAAATAACTGTGTATTGCTTACAACGATAGCTCAAATTGGATCTGTGCTAAATATACACAACTCAATATACCCATGATTCCATTCATACTCAATCAAATCATTGACCAAGATATAAATTACAACAAAGGTTCTGGAAATTCCATTGAAATAACGTGAATTCATTTATTTTCGAGATTCCAATATAAGCCAGCCGTCTATTGTCATTATTAGAATTATTGTTCTATAATAGAGGTATGGACCTATGGAATAAATTGGATTTGCTCGCCGGTTATAACCGGCTTGAGATGCAAGAAGATAGAGTTGACACGATGCAATCCAAGCACAGTATGGAAAACATCTATCTCTCGTATGCCACCCTGCCGAATGGAAAAAAGATGCGCCTTTTCAAATCATTGATCAGTTCGCGCTGCAAGAATAATTGTTATTACTGCCCCATGCGCAAAGACAGCAATTGCCAGCGCGCAAAATTCGAAGCAGAAGAGTACGCCAGATTGATCGTCAATTTATATCGAGCCGGCATTATCGATGGTGCTTTCATCAGCTCTGCAATCGAAGACGATCCCGTTCGGACTCAGGATATATTGATCAAAACACTTGAGATCTTGCGCTTTAAAATGGATTTCAGAGGTTACCTGCACATGAAGTTCATGCCGGGATTGGAACTCGATCAGGTTCATCACATCATGTTTCTGGCAGACCGGGTTTCACTGAATCTGGAAGCACCCAATGCAGATCGCATTCCATACCTCTCCCCTGATAAAAGCGCATTTCATCAACTTCTGGATCCGTTACGATGGACTGCCCAGATCCGCCAACAGCCTACCACAACAAAAAATTGGAAGGAGCGTTGGCCATCGGTATGCACTCAATTTGTGGTCGGCGGGTCGGAAGAATCTGACATGGAATTGCTGCAAACCACTGCCTATCTATATCGCGATCTGCATTTACAACGGGCTTATTATTCCCCTCTACAACCCTACCTAGGCACTCCCATGCAAGATCACCCTGCCATCCCACTAAAGAGGAAAGTGCGTCTTTATCAGGCATCTTTTCTCCTGCGCGATTATGGGTACACCCTGGAAGATTTCCAATTTGATCAAAGTGCCAAACTCCCACTCGATAAAGATCCGAAAGTATGGTGGGCAGAGAACCATTTTACAGATACCCCACTGGAAGTCAACCGTGCCGACGTTTCCCAATTGATACGCATCCCGGGAATAGGTGAAAAGAGCGCACGAAAAATCGTGCAATTACGCAAGATCCATCCATTTCGCACCGAGAGTGATTTCATCCAGGCAGGCATCCGCATCCAACATGCATTACCCTTCATCACCATGGATGGGCACAAAGCATGCACACAACCGAAACTCCCTACATTCTGATAATATGCATCTCTCCGGTATAATCAAACCATAAACAGCAATCACTCCTCTTACAAGTTCCCTACAAAGGATGACCTATGAAAACATACAAAATAGGCTTGATCGGGTTCGGTTTCATTGGGAAGGTACACGCAAAATGCTACAGCAGTCTTCCTTATTGTTACAGCGAACCCGTTGCCAATGCGCAAGTTGTGGCCGTTTTACGCTCACATGCCGACCAGGATCAAGATCTGTTGACTTCTCTAAATATCCCGTTTTGCACCAGCGCTGAGCAAGATTTCTGGCAACAGGATTTCGATATTGTGGATATTTGCTCCCCCAATGCCAGCCATTTCAGCTATGCATTAAAAGCCATAGAAAAAGGCACCCCGATCTATTGCGAAAAACCCATCACGCACAATATCGAAGATGCCCGTGAACTGGCAAACCTGGTCGAACAGCAACATATTCCCACCCACACTGCTTTCACAGTCCGGTATGCCCCGGTTGCCCATTTAGCTAAAGAAATCGTAGCTGCCGGCATGCTGGGAGAGATCAACCATTTCAGGGCACAATTATTTCACAGCAGCTACCTCAATCCAAACCGCCCAATATCATGGAGGCTACAAAGTGCCACTGCCGGTGGTGGTGCACTTACCGACCTAGGAATTCACTATCTCGACCTCATTCGCTACCTGATGGGTGAAGTAGACTGGATCCAATGCCAGACTCGCACAATGGTCAAAAATCGCCCGAACGGGAAAGGATCAACCAATCTGCAGGAAGTAGATGTGGACGATTGGGCTTTATGCACCATGGAGATGAAAGATGGTGGCATCGGCTCACTGGAAGTAAGCCGGGTCTCGGGTGGTGCAGGGGATGTATCATCCCTGGAGATATACGGCAAGTATGGATCAATTAAACTCGACTTATCCAAACGCCATCAGATCGAATTTTTCAATACGCCAAAAAATAAGTGGGAAAGTGGCAGTGTGCTCCCAGAAAATTACAGTAAACAGTATTACGACCCAGCATTATGGCCAGCCAGCCAGCAATCGTTGGGTCCATTTATGGATGCACACTGTGCCGCCATTCTGGATTTTCTGACCCATCTTGAAAATCGACAGCCTTCCCAGGTTGATTTCAAAACTGCATTAAAAGCGCAGGAATTGCTGCATGCAGCCTATCAATCGGCAGCCCAACAGGGTGAGAAAGTGCATCCACATGAATGATCGCGTGATTCCTGATGAACCCATGCATATTGCCATACTGGGCTGCGGGGGGATCGCCCAAAAAGCTTATTTCCCATCGTTAACCTCTTGGGAAAACATTCATATCGATTGCTTGTACAGCCACACGATCAAGCATGCACAAAGCGCAGCCAGGCGCTGGCAAATCAAGCATCATACCAACGACCTGAAAGACATCTTAGGAAGCAATATAAAAGCTGCTTTTGTTCTGACCAATAAAGAATCCCATTTCGAAATAATTAAAGACCTTCTAGTAAATGGGATTGATGTTTACAGCGAAAAACCATTGGTGGTAAACAGTGCGCAAGCTCTTGCACTGGCACAACTTGCAGAACACCATCAACGCATTTTGATGGTCGGTTTCAACCGGCGTTATGCTCTACTGTACCAAAAAGCGCGGGAACTGATGGGGCAGGAAAAGATACAACTTGCCATCATCCAAAAACACCGCCCCTCACCCCATTACACCTCATTGCACGACGCTTTATTGGAAGATAGCATTCACCAGATCGACCTGATGCGTTTCTACTGCGGGGAGGTAAAGGTCATACATACTGATGTAGAATACAAGCATGGTTTTCTACATAGTGCCATGTGTACTGCGGTGCTACCCTCCGGTGGCTTGGCACAACTGATCACCTCACACATGGCTGGTGCATGGCAAGAAAGTGTAACCCTGTACGGCAATAATCTGTCCATCCATGTCAATGCTTTCCGTGATATGAAAATATACTATCAGGATCATGAGGAATTGTATGGAGCGGATAGACCAGGAAACTGGATACCAGATCTGACAGAACGCGGTTTCAGTGGAGAGATCAAGCGTTTTTTTCAGTGTGTTGAAAAGCGAGAAACGCCCGAAAGCAATGCTGATGAGGCTGCCAAAACACAATTATTGTTGGAAGATATTCTTACGAAAACACAGAACGTGTAGCTATCCTGCTAGGTAATCTAGTAAAGCATGGTGTGAAGGGAAGATCGCATCCGCATTATCACGCATTCTACTTGTGATGGGGCTGAGATTTTGTATTGCAAAAACATGCATACCGGCTGCTTTGGCAGCCAGCACTCCATTTTCCGAATCTTCCAAAACCAGACAGGCTTCAGGTTTGGTTCGTAATAACTGTGCTGCCCGCAAGAAAACATCAGGAGCTGGTTTGGGATTCTTGATCTCATCTCCCCCCAGCACCACTGTAAAGAGATCTGCAATCCCCGCTTTTTCCATACGGAACAAGACCTCTTCCCGGTAAGTGGAGCTGGCTACCGCCATTTTTATGTGGTGGTGTTTGAAGTAAGCCTGGATGTCCAGTGCACCATCCACCAAGGGCAATCCGTTCTTTTGAATGAATTCTCTAAAATAAAGCTGTACTTTCTGGTAAATATTTTCAAAAGGATAAGCAGGTCCGAATCTTCCCATTTGTATATGCTTGATATCCGCCAACGTACGACCAAGGCAAAGAAAAAAATCTTCATCCTTGAAATCGAACCCATATTCTCCGGCAGCCCTCCCCCACAGTTTGACCAACACGGTTTCAGAATCTACCAGAATACCATCAAAATCAAAAATGCAGGCTTTTATATTCATATCCATAAGGTAACGAACCCCGTTTCTCGAAGGCTAAAAAGATCAATGCATTATACTAAATAAAAAATTTGATCCCAAAAAACAAATTAGCCAAAATCAATTTGACATTTATATGGTTTTGTAGATAATAGTCATACGAAGTGGGAAATCATCAATTTTCAAGGTTCCTCTACCTGCTTTTCAATCCAGTTATAAGAGAACACCATATTTGGAGTAATTCATGCCCAATTTGGAAATCATCGTTGATACTGTAGAAGACGCGATTGCTGCAGAAAAAGGCGGGGCAAACCAGGTCGTAGTCGTTTCGCATTATCCTAGCACCGGCATTACTCCTTCTCATGGGTTGGTAGCAAGAATACGGGATAAGATCAAGATTCCCATGACCATCTTGATCCGACCCAATACCCGCAGCAGCATACCCACTGAAGAGGATATAGAAACCTCATTAATTGATATTGAAATATCCAAATCACTCGGTGTAAATGATTTCCTGCTTGGATTCATTGACCAATTCAACAACCCTCACACAAAAGCTATTCGGACAATTAGAGATCATTTCAATGGTATCCGTATTCACAGTAATACCGCCTGGGAAGGATCGAATAATTTGAGCGAAACCATAGATAATTTGATCAAGGCAGGATACCGTTCAGTGCGCATGGGAGGTAGAAATACATCCAATCTTGGGTTCCATACCGACGCCAGCCGGGTTGTCGTCAAGATCGGCAAGATAAAAGACCATATTCAAGGAAGGATCATGCTTTTCTTAACAGGGGGGATCACAGCTACCAATCTCCCATATTTAATGATGCAAACCCATGTCTATAACATCCAGGTCGGCAGAGGTGTACGTACTCCTAATAACTCCTTCAGCCCAGTAGATAGCAATAAAGTTTCTCAAATCAACCACGTCTTAAATACCCTTTACGAAGAAATCGAGAGATCAAATTCTGACTTAAATCAATAAACTCCCTGAAAAATATTACCTTGGTACTTTCTTACCTGAATCTTACAAAACTATGTTAAATTTAAGGCAATATGTCGTTTCAAGATCTAATTAACGGAGAGATTGGGGTTAACCTCGCCAAAGGGTTAGCCAAAATATTACCCGAAAAATTGGGCTTCAGCCTGGCTGATTCGATCGCAGATATGATCGCCAAACGTCGTACATCTTCCATGGTACGGTGTATCAGGGCAAATCAATGGATCGTCAGTGAAAAGACCCTCACCAAAGATGAACTGGGTCAGCGTGTGTTTGAAGTATTTGACCACACTGCATATTGTTTATTTGACCTGTACCACAATATCGATGAACCACAGACCCTGCTCCGTAAGATCAAGTTCAGCCCCAAATTAGAGAAAATCCTTGATGAGCGGGAAAAATGCGGAGAGGGAACCATATACGTTACCCCTCATCTCAGCAATTTTGATCTGGCAGGACGCGCCATTACCTACAGCGGACACCATATCTTGGTACTTTCTTATCCCAATCCCAACAAAGGCTACCAACTACAGAACAAACTGCGAAAAGAATATGATATTGAGATCATGCCCATGTCCGTTGAATCTCTGCGCCTTGGCAAACAGCGGTTGCAAGAAGGCAAAGCGATCATCACCGGATTGGATCGCCCTCTGGATGAGACCAAATATCATCCCAAGTTCTTCGGGTATCCCTCCAATGTTCCCGTCACTTATATTAAGCTAGCGCAACAAACCAAAGTGCCAGTTGTGGTAGTGGCATGCATGGGTAACCAGAATGGTTCTTACACTGCTGATGCATCAGACCTGATCTACATGGATAATTACCATGATCCCATCCAAGATATGGAACGAAATGCCGAAAAAGTGTTAAAACAAGCAGAAGTTTTTATTCGAGATCATCCCAATCAATGGTCAATGTTCTACCCTGTTTGGCCCTGGGCACTGAACGAGATGCCTGAATAATTGTCTCTATCGAAAGGAATTACGTATGGACACACAAAAAACAGAGAAGGATATTTCCGAACATGAGCGCATCAATGATATTTTGTTAGGTCCACTCGAACGACCGGCGATCGCCTGGCTGGTCGAACATATGCCCGCCTGGGTGACCTCGGACCACCTTACTTTTTTAGGATTAGCTGCCGCTCCGGTCATCGGGATAAGCTACTGGGCAACAAACTACAATGAGGGCTTTTTATGGTTGGCAAGTTTTGGTTTTTTTCTGAATTGGTTTGGGGATAGTCTGGATGGAAACCTGGCTCGCTATCGTAAAACAGAAAGACCGAAGTATGGTTATTATATCGACCACATCGTCGATACCATCAGTGAGATCATCATCTTTTTAGGGCTGGGGTTATCAAAATATGTAAATTTTGATCTGGCCATGTTGGGGTTGATCGGATATCTGTGCATGACCATTCAGGTCTATATCACCACCAATGTGCGTGGTGTTTTCAAGATCTCTTATGGCAAACTGGGACCGACCGAAATCCGCGCCATTGCGATCATTGCCAACACCTTCATTTTCTTTGTTGGCAATCCCATTATATCCCTACCCTTTGGAGAGATCGGGCTTTATAACATCATCGTAGGTCTGGTGGTCATTCTGCTGTACACCATCTTTGTGATCACCGTTTTCCAGGAAGCCCGTACGCTTGATAGAGAAGATCGCAAGAACTGGAAAAAATAACTGTAACCCTGCTTTTAATAGAGTGTTAACTTGACGATCATTTCACAAAGTTGAATTCGCGTTATAATAGACTGGTTTGAATGAAATCACTAATATAACAGGGAGTTCATGATGATTGTTACTACAAAAAAATTATTTGAAGCAGCCTACGGTAATTATGCGATTGGCGCTTACAACATCAACAACCTTGAGCAGACCATGGGATTATTTGAAGGGAATTTGATGAGCAAAGCCCCCTTCATCATCCAGATCAGTCGAGGAGCAAGAGATTACGCCAATAAATTAATGCTGCAAGCTTTGATCAATGCAGCCAATGAAGTTTTTCCTGAAGCAATTTTTGCTGTTCATCTCGATCATGGGGATGAGCAAACTTGTTATGACTGCATCGAGAGCGGTTTCTACAGCTCGGTAATGATCGATGCCAGCCACGAGTCTTTTGAAAAGAACATTGAGATCACCAAAAGAGTAGTCGATGCAGCTCACGCCAAAGGTCTGGTTGTGGAAGCAGAGCTCGGGCAATTAGGTGGGGTTGAGGAGCATATTAAGGTTAGCGAAAGTGAAGCGCGCTTGACCAATCCGGATCAAGCAAAAGAATTTGTTGACCGCACTGGTTGTGACTCGCTGGCAGTTGCTATTGGCACTAGCCACGGTGCTTTTAAATTCTCCGGAAGTCAGTCACTGCATTTTGATGTTCTATCGCAGATTCAGAAAAATCTGCCGGGGTTCCCGCTGGTCATGCACGGCAGCAGTTCTGTTCCACAAGAAGAAGTAGAACGCATCAATAAAGCAGGTGGTAAGTTGCAGGGAGCCAAAGGTGTAGATGCCGATCAATTCAAACAGGCTGCCAAACTAGGTGTGACTAAGATCAACATTGATACGGATGGGCGCCTGGTATGGACGCGCGTGCATCGCGAATATTTCATAGAGCATCCCGAAGGATTCGATCTACGCAAACCCGGCAAGATATTCATAGATGAGTATGCTAAGTTCATCGCAGCCAAGAACGAAAAATTAGGGAGCGCCGGACAACTCGAGGCTGTTAGCAAAATGGTGAGCTGAACGACGTATCCAAAGATAAAAGATATATAAAATAAACAAGAAAGGGACGCTACTTCCGAAAATTACACACAGCGTCCTTTTTTCAATGATAGAATCTTTAAAAGAGAGGTTATTAAGTTGGATTCAATGGTAAATAAAAACTATTTGATTGATATGGATGGCGTGCTGGTTCAGGGCAAGAAGATGATACCCGGCGCTGATAAGTTCATCGAAAGATTGCGGGAGAGTAAATGCAAATTCTTGATCCTCACCAACAACAGCATCTATACCCCGATAGATCTGGCACATAAATTACAAACTTCTGGTATTGAGGTCACTCAGGATGAGATCTATACCTCAGCCATGGCAACCGCCAATTTTATGAAAACACAGAAAGCAGGAGGAAATGCTTTTGTGATCGGGGAAAGCGGGCTGAATCTTGCTATCCACGAAGCTGGCTTTATCTTGACTCCCGAAAAAGCCGATTTCGTGGTACTGGGAGAGACATTTGACTATAACTTCCGCCAGGTGACCAAAGCCATGCGCTTGATCATGGAGGGAGCGCACTTTCTAGCCACCAATCCTGATCCTTCCGGACCCAGTGATGAGGGTTTGGTACCCGCTTGCGGAGCAATGGCGTCGTTGATCGAAAAAGCCAGCGGGAAAAGTCCCTTCTATTGTGGTAAACCCAACCCTTTCATGATGCGTTCCGCATTAAACCATCTGGGAGTTCACTCTGAAGACACCGTGATGATCGGCGATCGCATGGATACGGATGTGATCGCCGGATTACAAAGTGGCATGGAGACAATTCTGGTGCTGACTGGTGTAACCAGCCTTAAAGACATCGAAGAATTCCCCTATCGTCCACACCGTATCGTCAATTCTGTAAAGGAAATTGCCGTAAATAAATAACGCATCAAAACACCCAACGTGGACAAAATACCTTTTTCCATTGAATTTCAACCCATCGGAATCCGTCTGGTGTGCAGCGAACCGCTTACCTTGCTGGATGCAGCCAGGCAAGCAGGTATCCAATTGCAAAGTACCTGTGGTGGAAAGGGCACCTGCGGAAGATGCGCGCTCATCATCTTGGAGGGCGATGGTGGTCCGGTAACCCGTAATGAAGAAATCTTTCGGAAAGGTGGGATATTAAAACCGGATGAACGGCTGGCCTGTGAAACCATCGTCCAATCAGACACCAAAGTTTTCATCCCCTCCTCTTCGTTCGAGAAAGCACAGATCTTGCAAACTGAGGGGAACCTCAAGCAAATCGTCATCAATTCTCCCATTCATATAGAAACGCTGCATCTCAAGCAGCCTGACCTTGCCCATCCGCTTTCCGACCATCACAATATCATCGAAACGCATTCTCAACTCAATTTCGAGAACGATGATAGCGCGTTGCGGGTGCTGAGAAGTGCAGCTACGATCATCCGCACAGGAAATTGGGAAGCATTTGCAGTTTGTAATCACGATTACATCACCCATATCGTGAAAGAACGACCAAAACTAAAGTTAGGCGCCGCAGTGGATATTGGCTCGACCAAGATCGCTTGCTACCTGCTAGATCTCACCAATGGAAACACGCTGACGGTGAAAGGTGTGCCCAATCCTCAGATCGCATATGGTGAGGATATTATGGCACGGCTTGGTTTCGCTATGCAGAGTGACTCTTCACAAAAACACCTGCATGACCTTACCATGGATGCGATCAACCAAGCCATTAATACACTTTGCCATGAGTTAGGCATCGCCAGTGAGACGATCATGGATTTTTGCTTGGTGGGGAACACTGCCATGCACCACTTCTTGCTTGATTTGCCATCACGATCACTGGCAACCTCTCCGTTTACACCGGTCATCGACCAGGAATTATATGTATCAACCACCGAAATCGGGATAGAAGGAATGCCGGGCAGCAAAGCTTTTATCCCTGGTCCAATCGCCGGATTTGTGGGGTCTGATCACCTGGCATTCTTGTTATCAGAGGAATTTGGGAAAACCGGTGCAGTAAAGCTTGGCATTGATATTGGCACCAACACGGAGATCGCTTTACAAAAAGGTAAAAGGATCGTGAGTTGTTCTACTGCATCCGGACCGGCATTTGAAGGAGCCCATATTCGTTTTGGGATGCGCGCCGCCCCCGGCGCAATCGAACACGTCCATATCACTCGAGATGGAACGGTGAAGTGTGATGTGATCGGCGAAACACAGGCGAGCGGCATTTGTGGTTCGGGAATTTTGGATGCCATTTCCGAGATGAAGCAAAGCGGTATTTTGAACACACGTGGAAGATTAGATTTGAACCATCCCAGGGTGTGCTTTGGAGAGTATAATGTGCGCTATTTTCCGCTCATTGCAGCAGACAAAGACCAACGAGAAATCAGTATTTCTCAAAAAGATATCGACCAAATCCTATTGGCAAAGGGAGCGATACGTAGCGGTATTTCCATCTTGATGGATCATCTTCAAGTCAAACCCGAAGATATCGAGGAAATCATCATCGCCGGGGCATTTGGGTCTTATCTCAACCCTTACCACGCTATTCAGATCGGCATGCTACCAGAGGTTGACCTGAGCCGTATAAGAGCCGTTGGAAACGCAGCCGGGGCTGGCGCGAAAATGATGTTGGTTTCGGAAACCGCCCGCTCCGAGGCAAGCGAACTGGCGCATAGGATCGAGCACCTGGAATTGAATACCTATCCTGATTTTGATATGTTCTTTGTAGACGGCATCCGTTTTCATGGTTAGTTGCACTGGAACCACTATCCATTAGTCATTTGGCTCTCCCAAGATCAGACTACCCGTAGTACAAGAAAGCATTGATTGCCAGCGACAATGGCTTTTGCATGTCATTTGTTTTTTCATTTGCCATCAATAATAAATGTTAATTATGTAATAAATGGTTGGAGCATGAACATGACCGTTGTTGCACTAATTAAAGCAATCAATCCGTATAAAAAATAATTTTGCCATTTTTTATTTACATAATTTGACATTATGTTTTTATCATTGACCAATTTCAATAATAAGATTAATAGTACAGGCAGCAAAATCGCATTCACAGATTGTGAAATCCACATTAACCTGAATAATGGCAATCCGGGGATCAATACAACGATCGCACTGATTAAGATCACGGTGATAAACAAACCGTAAAAAATCGGGGCTTCTTTTCGACTGTGGTTAAGCCCTCTCTCCCATCCAAAGGCTTCTGTGATAGGATAGACAGTTGATAAAGGCAAAACCAATGCAGCCAGGATTGATGCTCCTATTAATCCGGTCGTGAATAAGAGTTTTGCCCAATTACCAGCAAGGGGGGCAAGTGCCATCGCAGCTTGTTCTGCTTCCTCCACAAAAATGCCCTGTTTAAACAAGGTTGCCCCAGTTGTAATGATTATGAATGCTGAGATAACATTTCCCCAGACAGCGCCAAAAATGACATCCATCCTTGTAAGATCATATTTGTCAATACTGACTCCCTTATCCACCACAGAGGCTTGCATATAAAATATTCCCCATGGCGTAATGGTCGTCCCAATGGTAGCCAAGACAGCTAATATATAATCGCTGTTCATCTCAAAAACAGGAACAACCGCCGATTTTGCAATCGCAATCCAATCGGGTTTCAGGACAACTGCGGAGATAACATAACTCAATGCTGAAAGGCAAAGAATTAACAGCACAGTCTCGACACGTTTATATGAACCTCTCAGAACCAGCGCTGCAATGACCACTGCAGTAATTGGGACAATGATATAGCGGCTAACTCCAAGTAATTCTGCTCCTGCTGCGATTCCTGCGAATTGCGCAAACGTGGTCCCGAGATTTGCAATTAACAATCCAACCATTGCAAAAAAAGTAGTCTTCACTCCAAATTTTTCACGGATCAGATCAGCAGTCCCCTTTCCGGTAACAGCACCCAGACGTGCAGCCATCTCTTGAACAATAACTTCCCCAAACGTCACTACCACTAACAGCCACAAAAACTTATAACCATAACGAGACCCTGCCATGGAATAAGTTGCAATGCCTGGAGCATCATTATCAGCCGACGCAGTAATTAAACCCGGACCCAGAACTGTGATTAATAACCAAAAACGATAAAAAAATGTTGTTTTTTTCCCTGGTGTTTTCATTGGATCACCTTAGAAAAAACGAGGCAACCGTTTTTTATAGGCTGTTGGCAATACTGCATCAAGTGCATCATCCAAAGTTACGATCCCCAGCATTGCCTTGGATTCAAGATCTACCACCGGGATTGACAATAAATTATACTTGGCAGCTAGATATGCCGTTTCCTGTTGCGTTGTAAAAGGATTCACATAGATTGGAGAAGCATCCATCAACTCATCTATTTCTTGATCTGGATCTGCCATAACCAGATCACGCAGATAAATAACTCCTTCGAGGGTCTTTTCTACATCTAATATATAGATATAGTACATATCTTCCACTTCTTGCGCCTCTGTAGAAGATCGAAGAAAAGCAATCGCCTCGTCCACATGCAATCCCTTCGGGATCCACGCATACTCAGTGGTCATTATTCCCCCCGCTGAATCGGGAGGGAAATCTAATAAAACCCGCAGATCATCAGCATCATCTTTTTCCATCAGATTAAGTAATTCTGTAGTAGTTTCGACCGGTAAACTGGCTAAAAGATCGGCTGCTTCATCCGGTTCCATTTCCTCAAGAATATCAGCTGCCCGTTCCGAATCCATGGTTGAGAGAACCTCAATTTGCGTCCTGGCAGGGCTCTCTTCCAACGTATCGGCAAGCGTTTCGTCGTCCATTTTTTCCAGCAGACTCTGTCCAGTCATTCGATCTAGATCGTTCAAGATGCTGGCAATGTCAGCAGGTGGCAGTCGACTTATTTTTTCCTGCGTGGTTTTTAACATGAGTGGATCTTTCTCTTCAACATAGAGAATATCCTTCCAGGGAATTATTCCTGTGGAATCGCTTTTTTTTAATATTTTTTGGAAGAAGGTATGGACACTTTCCAATCCAAGACGACGCAGTAATCCCAAATTACCGGTATCAACCCCAGTTATAACGTAGCCATCTTGGATATACGCTACTTGAATATCATTAACACGAACCACGCGCCGTCCTTCAATATCAACGATCTGATGATCTAACACTTGGTATCGCAGATACAATTCATTTCCCTTTGGTGAAAAAGGGGTCAAGTCTGCAGCATGTGTTTTCAAAACAATACTTGGATAAAGACTGCTAACAGAGCCGGCAGGAATTAATGAAATATCTCCATTTTTATCTTTTATGGATATCGCGATGATCTTAGGAAAATCTTGTTCATCTGAACATATTAAAATATCCTTACATCTGCCAATTTCTTTGCCCCAGCGATCCCATATATTTTTTTCAAGGATTTCACTTATATAAAACATGATTTCTCCTTTCCATTGAAATTCCATGGAATACAATCCCTCCATAGTGACCTTCATTTAGCAAATCTTGGAGGCTAGTGTTCCTGCCCTTCATTATTACAACCAATTTATTTTCTTGAAGAAAATCACCACTGCCAGCATAATAGTGACGGAAATGCCAGCCAAAATAGAAAAGGCACTGACATGGCTCTCAAACGGCAATCTTACATTCATACCAAAAAAACCAGAAACAATTGAAGGAAGGCTTAAAATGATCGTCCAAGCGGTCATGATCTTGAAGATGATGTTCTGATTGTTCTGGATTATTGAAGCATATGCATCCATCATCTGACTAAGCAAATTGCCAGCAATTCCGGTCATTTCGATCGCCTGCTGGTTTTCAATGATCACATCATCTAAAAGATCAGAATCGTCGGGAAAGATGGTAAAGAATTTATTGCGCTGCAATCGTTCGAACATGATCTCATTGGAACGCAAGGCAGTTGAAAAATATTCCAGACACTTCTGATATTTCAGAAGTTCCAATACCTCTTTGTTGCGGATAGAGCGCTGAAGTTCATCTTCAATACGGTCGATCAATTTCTGAATACTACGCAGGTAGGACAGAAAATAATTCGCATTCGCCAGCATAATCTGTAGAATAAAACGGTTGCGTTTAACTGTAGAAAAATACTTGCCATTCTTGCTCAAGATGTTATTGATCAAGTCATTTTCATAACGACAGATTGTCACAATGACCTGGTCTGTGAAAATGATGCCCAATGGAATTGTAATATAGGGGATATCTTCATCCCAGCTCTGGTAGAAAGGAATACGCAGTAATATCAAGGTATACCCATCATCTTTTTCTGTGCGGGATCTTTCATCCAGATCCAATGGATAGGTGATAAAGTCTTTGGGAATACCCCACGCGAGCAGCCTTTCAATTTCAGTTTCGCTGGGGTTTACAACATTGATCCAAGCCCCATCAGAAATCTCTTCGATAGGGACGAGTTTTTCACTTCTTGTCTGTAGGATCTTGATCATGGGTCACCTCCAATAACCATTATGCCTGCCCGAAAACAAAAGCTCCCAACAAATCCAGGTGAATTATGCTGAGAGCTCGTACTGCAGAATACAGACAAAAGCAGTTAGAAGAGGTTGCCTATGGCAAAGCACCTCCAAGCCAGCGTAATTCGCATGGAAACCTTGTTAAGCTACGTCTAGGGTCAGGATCTAAATCGTAAGATTTTTCTTCTTGCATTTTTCCTTTACTCGCTTTTTAAGTAACTACATCAATTAGTTTACACCCTGCCAAACCCACCGTCAAGAAAGTCGAGAAATTTGAATGGGCAAAATCCAAAGAGAATTTTCATGAGAATTTTCTTCTCTTTATTAATCGATTATTTCTTACCTAGACTTCGGATGGTACCCATCATAGCCACACTTTGTTTCACTTCAGGTTCACCATAGTATTCAATAGTACCCACACCCGTGATGGCTGCATCCAACTCCCCCTTTACCCACAAACGAGCACTGCCCACACCAGTCAGACTGATACGCGTTTTTTCACTTTCCAGATCATCCGCCATGTAACTGCCGGCACCGGTCAAATTGACATATTGCTCTTTGCACTTACCAGAAACCGCCAGCTTACCAGCTCCAGGAAGATCAGACTTCAGAACATCAAAGTTTATTTCTTTGAATTCCACGCTGGATGCACCGCTCAAATCCAGATGCAATTCCTTCCCTTTAAATCCTTCTGCATCGATCTTGCAACCACCCGTCACCTCTAGGGCATCCAATTGTTTAGTGGTGATATGAAACACAATTCCGCGCGTTGAAAGATAATCCAACCCGGCAGTCAATTTTTCCAACCAGTCACGACCGATATCTATGATCAGACAGCCATCGATCACATCCGTTTTAATGCGGCTCAAAACGTAGTCTTCGGCTTCAACGGTGACTTCCTGCTTCGAGCTCTGTTTGAGTTCGATCTTGCCAATTCCTTTTACCTGGATACGGTGAAATTCGCCCAATTCTCTGGTTTCCATTTTTATCTCAGACATTTTCTCTCCTGTTCACTGTGCATATATATTCAATATACGGAATTTTGAGATCCGGGTTGTGAACAACCAGCGCGGGTTCCTGCGCTGGTTATAATAGTACATTCTTTCTAGCGGATTAAACGCAATACTGAGGTTCCCACACCCAACCCTAAAGCGGCAAGAATGAGCCCGGAAAGCCACAATAATATACCCTGACCTACTGCAGCAATCACGATAGTGAGAATTGTTTCACCCCATTCGAGATCCAACGCTTCTCTGGCTGCAAAAACCCAGGCTACAAGTCCTGCAATAACACCAGCGAAAGTAAAGATGCCAGTGACACAACTGAGTGCGGGTGAAATGGCTGAGATGATACTCAAAAAGCTTACTCCGTTCCACACATAAGCCAGCCCCAGAGTGCGTACTAACTCATTGAAATTTGTGTCCGCATTAAATAATTTATTGCTCACCCAATTGATAATGAAACAACCGAGAGCAAAACCAGCAATCATAAACACGGCTCTAAAGATAGAACCGATGAACCAAGAGCCGAAACTGCTTCGTAATGCCACAGCATTACTGCCGAAACTGCTCAATAATGCAACTACTGAAACAATGATCCATGCTGAGTTTGTGAAAGATTGATCTTCCTCTACCTCTTTATAAATTCCTTTTCGAAATGAAAATGCTGCAATGATTCTTTCTACCATCATGTCCGCACCTCCTTCATAACATTTATTTCTCTTTATGATGGAAAGAGATATGAATACTATACCTGGTTTTCATGTATTTTCTTTAAATATTTATTAATATCCTCCCCCATAATTCTTCCAGTTGGAACCCTAATCAGAAACGTCCTGGGTTAAACGCAGTATTTCTCTAGCCGTTCCGTCATCTATAACAAGAACATTGAACTGGTGATCTTTCACTGCCGCCAGGAACACCTGCGCTTTGAGTGGATTGGAGCCAATACCAATAGACCATTTCGCATTCCTGATTACATCAATAGGAGCGCCAATGATGCGTCGATTGAAAAAATTCTCAATGGGATGCCCATTTTCATCAATCATACGAGATAAGGAGTGCCCAATCGCGCCTTCTGCTTGAAACTTGGCACGGTCTTCTTTACGAATATATCCAGAACGTTCCAGACTGGATAAGTTATCCATCAATGATCCAACACTAGAAATGGTAATCTCTGAATTGTGTGCTTTTTGAATGGTTTCCCGAATATTCTTTTCATTCATCAGGTGTTTGGCAATTTCAGGTGATTCGACCACTGCTGGGGCTTGAATATAGCGGTAAGTACCACCCAGGCAGCGCGCCATTTTTTGTGCCAATTCCGGTCCGTCAATAGCGGGATCACCAAATCCCAGTCCCCCCATCAACTGAATGACTTCAATTCCTTCATAATCAAAGTTATATTCTGATAGTTCCTGCACCAGATAAGAAAGAGTCACCCCAAAACTGATGCCAATCGTCACGTTATCATGCAAAATTTGAGATAAGAATTCAGCAGCTGAGAATCCTACATTATAAAACGCTTGTTCGTTGCTGATACCTCCTGAAACTACAATAACTTCTTTCAATCCAAAATAATGCTTTACTCTTTCGGCCAGAGAAGGAAATTTTTCCACCGGTCGTTTGATATAGATCCGGACAATTCCTGATTCTATCGCTTCCGCCAGCAAGCGGGAAACAGTTGAACGAGAACAATCGAGAGCTTTGGCAATCTCAGATTGACCCAGTCGTTGTTCATAATACAATTCGGCTGCGCGAATCATGTTCGTCTCTTTGGAATTCAACCTCAAAATTTCCTCCTCCTTCTCATTATTTTTGATTCGAGTATTCTATTTTAATTGAAGAATTTAATCAATAAATCACGCACCTGTTTTTTATCGGTCGCCGCACGAATAGCGGAAAGATTCTT
>Ga0209270_1000158_pt1 | contig 173463 bp, 139 predicted proteins | sample MTBAKSrepl1MetaG_FD_187456 | JGI IMG/M metagenome (GOLD analysis project Ga0209270, IMG submission 187456) | Enrichment culture microbial communities from Arthur Kill intertidal strait, New Jersey, USA, that are MTBE-degrading - MTBE-AKS1... | ecosystem: Environmental > Aquatic > Marine >... | reverse complement strand
TTCAACCAATCGATAAACCTGCGTTTATCATGGTCGTTCAATTTTGTTGCTTTTTCAAGTAAATCTGGTAGCATAGCGCAATTTTTTCTTAAAGATAATAAAAATTACAATACAATAGAACAGAGCCTCCATGGTCCATCATCCATGGTCCATCATCCATGGTCCATCGTCCATGGTCCATCGTCCATGGTCCATCTCATCTCTTCGCCAAAACCTCCTTTTCATATTTCTGTATCTCTGCAATATAGGCCTGTCCTACTGGTACATTCATTTTCAGGCAATAGTAATCCCATACTGCACCGAACGGCATGGATTTGGCTTCTTCGAGCAAGGCAAGGCGTTCAAAGTACTGTCTGTTTTCCTCGTATTCCCTTAGTTTTTCAGTGGGATTGAGCAAAGCGAGAAGAATAGCTTTTTGTGCAGCCCTGACACCGGTAACATAAGCTCCGATACGGTTGATACTGGCATCAAAAAAGTCAAGTCCAATATTTACTTTATCCAGCTTATCTGACCATACTATTTCTTCGAACAAAGCCCTGATCTCATCTGAAAGTGTTACTACATGGTCGCTGTCCCAACGGATAGGACGTGTGACATGGAACAGCAATTCAGGTAAAAACTGGAATACGGCAGAAACTTTATCAGAAACCTGTTCTGTGGGATGAAAGTGCCCGATATCCAGGCAGAGCATCATATTGTTTCTCACTGCATATCCAAGGTAAAATTCATGGGAACCCACTGTATAGGCTTCCACACCTATCCCGAATAATTTAGCTTCAATAGCATCAGCCATATATTTGGGATTTTGTTTATCCGCCAGAATTTTGTCGAGAGAATCCTTCAGGTAGGCTCTGTGCTTAAATCTGCTGACAGTCAAATCTTTTGATCCGTCCGGGATCCAGATGTTATGAACACATCGTTTTCCAAGTTCCTTTCCCATATAGGCAGATATCTCCCTGCATCTTTTAACATGTTCTATCCAGAAATTCCTGATTGCAGGGTCATTGTCAGCCAATGTAAATCCTGAATCAGTTTTGGCATGGGAGAATAATGTACAATTAAAATCCAGTCCTATGTCTAAATCTTTTGCCCAGTCAACCCAGGTCTTAAAATGCTTTGGTTCAATCTTGTCCCTGTCAACCTTGCCTGTGCTGAAATCACCATATATTGCATGCAGGCTGAGGCGTTGTTTTCCGGGAAGAAGTGACATGGCTTTTTCATAATCCTGTTTAGCCTGTTTAATAGTCCGTGCTTTTCCCGGGTAATTCCCGGTAGCTTGAATACCCCCGGACAGGCCTGCATCAGGATTCTCGAATCCTGCTACATCATCTGCCTGCCAGCAATGCATACTGATTGCCGTTTTGTTAAGCTTATCCAATACAAGGTTTGTATCAATGCCCATTTCCGCATATTGTTCTTTTGCGATCTCGTAAGCTTTCTGAATGTTTGCTGTTTTTGTCATTGTTTGTTTGGTTATTGGGTTATTTGGTTATTGGGTTATTGGGTTATTGGGTTATTGGGTTATTGGGCTGTGGAATCATACTTTTATCTGAGATTGTTAATACAGGCCATTATAATTTCTAAACATAAGATTTAATGCATATTCTAAAAACTTTCCAACTTACTATAATTACTTATTATCCTATTAACTAAATAACTTATTAACCCAATAACCCAATAACTTATTAACCCAATAACCCAATAACTTATTAACCCAATAACCTATTAACCTATCCCCCCTACTTCAAATAAAACACTTCCTCCAATGGAATCGTAACCGGTGAATTATCCGGATTTGTTTCTGTGATATCTGCCATATATTTCCACCATCTTTTAACAACAGGATTATCACCAAGGTCCTGGGATGATTTTGTGTCGCTCTGTTTTTGCACCCCAAAGAGAATATTTGTCTCTTCATCAAGGTAGATATAGTAATCTGACACGCCTGTTGAATGGATCAGTTCCACAAGTTCCGGCCAGATTTCATCATGTCTTCTTTTATATTCATCCTTACATCCCGGTTTAAGTTTCATTTTAAATGCAAAACGTTTCATTATAAATTTTTATTTAATAAATTCAATTAAGAAATTTCTATTTTCCCAATCTCATATTCTATGGTCCATGGTCATTGATCCATGGTCCATACTTACCCCAGATTCACCACAAACGTCGAAAGTATAAGAACAATAATTCCAACGATCAGTATAAGTATAGTTTTTTTGCCCACTCCTTTCCATTCCTTTAAAATTATACCCCAGATATTGCTGAAAGCTATATTTAAAGCCATTAAAATACTCCATCCGAATGCTGACATGGTAATAGGTAACTGGCTTTTCCCCATTCCGTAGAAGTGGAACTGGAGGAACCAAAGTATTCCTGCAAGGAAAGTATAAAATACGTTATTAAGGAGTACTGACCTTGATCCGGTAATATAGTCGGAATAGGTTTTGTTTTTAATATTTAAGTAGATACAATAAATAAAATTTGTTGTAAATCCTCCGATAAGGATAAAAACCAGGGTAATGTTACTTTGGAAAAGAGGATTAACTCCATTTTTTAATGCTATCTGGTCTATGGGTTTACCAGCTTCATATCCGTAACTCATTGCCGCACTCATTATACCTGCGAGGACTGCTATCAGCAAGCCTTTCTTCAGGGCAAATTCTTTAATTGCAGCTTTCCTTTCTTCTTCCGACATTTGCTTGTTCTTTAAGGAACCTGCATAGCCAATTACTGCTATTCCTGCAATACATATTGCAACTCCTGCAATCATAAGGATGCCTGCCCTGGAGCTGAGAAGGTTCTGACCTGCAAAAATTGGTGGTATAAGAGTTCCGAATGCAGCACAAAATCCCAGAGCTATACTTTGTCCCATAGCAACACCCAGGTACCTGATGCTCAAGCCGAAAGTCAAACCTCCCACACCCCATAAAGCACCGAAGAATATAGTCAGCCATTTTGCTGATGACGGTGCTTCGCCGATAATTTTAAACAGGGCAGATGTATCAGGTACTGTTAACAGTGCAAATATCCAGGGCGCCAGTATCCATGCTGCCAGGCCCTGTGAAATCCAGTATGATTCCCATGCCCAGGATTTAACTTTCTTAAAGGGCACATAAAAACTGGCAGCACCAAGACTGCCAAGAGCTATCAGTAATATTCCTAACATAGTTATTAAATTAGTTATTATGAATATAACAGTTCGTTAAATTTAAAAAGAACGCAAAGACGCAGAGGCGCAAATTGAATAAAGACTGTTATTCAAAAGTATTTAAAGTGTTGAAGTTTGTCAATACCTGATTTGAGCATTTAAATGCACAATTTGGGACTGGAGAGATTCTTTAGTTATGAAATAGGTTGAATTTACTACGGAAAGTCCTATCCCCCTACCTGTCTGCCGACTGGCAGGAATCCCCCAAGGGCTAATCTTTATACATAAGTCTGTTCAGAACAGAACAAATAATGACAGCGTGCTTTGTACCGTATTCTTTAAAAAAGTATCATTCTTCCTTTTTAACTAATCCGTAATGTCAATGATTTGAAAATAATAAAGCTCTCACTTAAAGACAGGGAGACCCCTCACTGACGTTCGGGGTGACAATTTGCATAAGGCGCTGGGGTTGGGAGCCAGGGGTGGGCTTCGCCTGCCCCCTGGCTCCCAACCCCCTAAATAAGAGGCGGACGCTGTCATCCCGAACGCCAGTGAGGGATCTCCTCTCTAATAGCAGCAAGGTTATCATTTGTAGCATTTACAAGACAATTTAATCAATTGTTTAAATTTATGTATAAAGAGTAGAAGGGGGGGAGGGGGACCCCATTTTAATTAGTAGTTTGCAACCTGACAAGGTCGGAAGACCATCCTGTGTAAAAACTTCGGTTGGTAAAACCTGTCAGCGTTAAATCAATCTTATCTTTCCCATACAAACCGGTAATTGAACCTTCTGTTGGGAGCTGTGTCTCCACTGGTGCATAGTGAGATGGGATCAATAATGTCAGCAGGATTATCAGACCATTTAAAGTCAAAACTGAAAGCATTCGATGTTAACCCTGTCAGTTTCCTGGGAACAGCCAGTTCCAACTCGTTGGCAGCATAATTCTGCCTGATTCGTGAGATTTCAATCCACGGAGATCCGGGTATTGTACTGTCATATTTCATTAGCACTGTGTTTTCCCGGTCGATGATATTCCTGTTAATTAAAAAATCATATCCGAACCATCCTGTTTCCGGATCACTGTCTGCATCGATCAGCAGAAGCATCCAGTTATCCTGTGAATGGGGAGTTAATTCATTTACAGTCCGGGCATAGAAATGGATACAATGTCTGTCCACTGCAACCTTTCCCGTAATAATATCATTCCGGCCTGAAGTGTCAGTATAGTTTATCCCGGTATAACCGGTTTCATCACGATGAAAGGTGTCTCCACGCGTGTCCCGGAATTCATTTTTCACTTTTTCCCAGTCAGAAAATTTACTGTCAATTTTAATTTTCACATACCCTTTATTTACCGGTACAGGTCGTACTCCTTTATATCGCCTGATATTCTGTGCCATCTGCATATAATAGTTATCGGTATACCCTCCTTTCATGGGTTGGACGCAACGATTAAATTCAGCATTGTATTGGTCAACGAAGAAGAAATTACTGTTTCTTCCCAGGAATGGATAGGATTTTTGTCCCTCAGGCGGAGGATACTTTCCGGCTATCCATTCATTCCAGTCGTTGATATAAATGAATTCCGGGTTTGCGGATATAGCGTCGTCCCATCTTTCCTGGAAATAGATACCATAACCTTCGGGATGTTCAACAGTGTTTCCCAGCCAGGGAACATAGGCTGATACAGGCATGTCATATACATTAAGATCCGGCTCTCCGTTTTTTCGTGACCAGGATTTCCCCACGCCCATATTTTCACTGGTCATTGTAACAGGATGTTGTGCAGGAGTAACGGCAGCCTGTTCACGTTTTCCCTGGTGGGTGGATACAAGTTCTTCAGGTTTCATTGCTTTTATCATTGAATCAGCCATACTGTATCCAAAACTCCAGTTATCTTCAGTTCCTATAAAACGTTTTCCTCCCCATTCATAATATCCCCACCACATGGTACGGAGAGTGAAGAAATTTTTCACATCCTTTGTATAATCCCTGTAGAATTCTTCCGAATATTCCGGATCCTGGTAGTGAGGGTGGGTGTGATCGGTTTTCGAGGCTGGATCATAGTTCGGATTGGGGTGTTCAATCCCTGAACGGTTGGCATCAAAGTCAGGCTTGCTGTTATAAAGAAGTAAAGGTTTCCCGTCCCAGTAAAACCATAAATCCTTATACTTATTCACTTTGTATATCTTTTCGTAGAGTTCCTGCACTACGGTAATTACCGGGCCGTTAAATGCCCAGAAGCAGAACCTGGGGACTTTATTGCCTTCTGCCCTCATATCCAGCATGGTGTTAAAAATAACATCCCACTCATCCCAGTAATGGACTGCATTGGTTACATCCATTACGAGGACATCCACCCCTGCATCGCTTAACATGGACATATCCTTGCGGATCACATATTTGTCCTGGCTGAGGAAATAACCCATTTCCGGCTCTCCCCAGTGATATGTATGAGTGTACCATAGTTTATGGTTCCCATCCAGCCTGGCATCGGGATCCATGGATAATATCCTTGTCACATCCGCATTATAAGGTTGGGGCAGTTTAGCGGCGGCCTGCGAATGCCAGGTAATGTAGAATATGCCAACCACCCGGTGCTGGTCATTTTTAACAGGGCCAACTTCTTCATAGGAAGGCATTTTTCTGTCCAGGGCATCATTGGCTACCCAGGTATCGGGGAATAGATCGCGATAATAGCTTTCAGTCGCTAAAGAATCGGAAGACTGGCTGTTATCTGAAATTTCTTTCAGATTTTCCGGGAATGGCTCTTTTTTACCCTTGCAAGAGATGATGGTAATGAAAAAAGCAATGAGAATAAGGATAAAAAGTGGAGATAAAAGACTTTTTTGCATGGTATATTGAATTGATTTTTACGGTGGATAAATGTAAAACATTTACTGTCCACTGACAAATATCGGGAGTTATGGGAGTAATTCAGGTGGTAATTTTAAAAGTTTACTGAGGATATTCATTTTAATGTTAGAGAGATATAAAGATATATAGCGTATATAAACGAGTTGGCAACAATATTGCAAAAATTTGCAAATGATTCACATTTGATGTAAATTTGCATCAAAATATCAATAATATGACAAGGCAAAGTATATCGTTTACAAAACCAAATGATGAGTGGTTAAAAGCACAGTTGGAAAACCAGGAATATTCAAGCAAAAGTGAACTCATCAATGATTTGATCAGACAAGCCAGAAAACAGCAAATTCAAATTGATTGGATCAGAGCGAAATTGGATACATCTGAAAGAAGTGGCTTTACGGACAATACGAAAGAACAAATTCTGAAACAATCAAAGTCTTTACTTAATGGCTAAATATAGATTAAGTAATGAAGCTAAAGAAGACTTGATTCGAATTCATCATTACGGAGTTGAAAAGTTCGGAATTTCACAAGCCGACAGATACTTTGATACATTTTTTGAATATTTTGATATTATTGCCCAAAGACCATTTTCATTTGAATCTGTGGATCATATTAAAAAAGGATATAGACGTTGTGTTTGCGGGTCTGATAGTATTTTTTACAGCTTAAATAATGATGTAATTGAAATAATGGCAATTATCGGAAGACAAGATGTTAATAATATCCTTTGATTTTCTGAGTAAAATACTGTTGCCAACAATTAAGTATTCGGGCAATGCGAAGCACAAAGCCTGAATTCGGTGTTGACGAACTTAGCGAAGCGATTTCATGACTGAAAGGAATCCACCGGGCAATGATCTATGGGTAATGATTGGTTTTTAGTAAGGATTTTTCGGGAGTTGGGGGAATAATTCAGGTGGTAATTAAAAATATTATGAAGGATATACATATTGATTTTAGAGATATATAAAGATATATAGCGTATATATGCGAGTTGCCTGCAATAGCGGGAGAGACTTAATACGCAAAAAAACCTGATTAAATATTTGAAGAAGTAAACCAATTAGTTAACTTTGCATGATGATTAGAAGAATAATAGCATACAATGATTACTTTGTGAAGTTTTATTAAAATCAAGATTCAAAGGTTCAGGAAAAAATTGAATATGTTCTTGATTTAGTCAGGTTTGAGAGACAGGTACCAATGAAGTTTTTCAAGTTACTTGAAAACACTGACGGGATTTGGGAAATTAGGGTAATTACGACATTTAAGAGTATCCGGTTACTATGTTTCCAGGATAAGGGTAACCTTGTGGTTTTGACAAATTGTTTTATAAAAAAGACACAGAAAACCCCTTCAAGGGAAATAAAAATGGCCGAGAAATTAAAAAAAGATTATTTGAATGAAAAATATGGAGGACGATAAGATGAAAAATTTGATTGATTTTGAAGACTTGTTAAAAGAAAAGTATGGAGAAAAAGGTACTCCATCAAGGAATAAGTTTGATGCTGATTCTTTAGCATTCAGATTGGGGGTAATGCTAAAAGAAGCGAGAAAAGAAGCAAACGTGACCCAGGAAGAACTTGCTGAAAAAACCGGTACAAAAAAGAGTTATATTTCCAGGATTGAACGAGGACAAAGTGACATCCAGATATCAACGTATTATAAATTAATTGAGATTGGCTTAGGAAGGCAATTAAATATTTCGATTGGATAAAGAAGCTACTGCAGGTAACAGCACCTAAACACAGTGCTTGCAATTTGCTGAATATGAAGCTAATTTTTATAAATTAGACAATAGATTAGGAATAAAATCAATCTTCGAAATTGGTGAACTATTATATCAAATCTTTTACTATTCTTCTACTATTAACAATAAGTGGATTTACCGATAAAACTTCAGTTAAAAGAATTCTGGTAAAGGAATTTCCTGTAAATAACCATTTAACTATTGTTCAAGAAAGCAAAGATGAAATATTTAATCATGCCTATGTTGATTTAAAAGTAATTAATGATTACATTGTAGTAATTGACAGGAAATCGGAAGAAATCTTGCATTTTCTGGATAAGAAAAGTTTAAACTATTTATTTTCTAAAGTATCAAACGGAAAAGGGCTTAATGAAATTTCACTGCCTGGGCCTATGCAATTAGTGGGGGAAAAATTATTTCTTCTCGATGTAGGTAAAAAACAATTTTTCCAATATGACATAAAAACGTTTAATAATCAGTCCCCTTTAATTCCAGAACGAATATATAATATACCGATAACAAATGTAATTGATACTAAACTAATAGAGCCAAATAGCATAATTGTTAGTGGGTGGATTGATGATGGTCTATTATGGGTATACGATTCATTAGGTACGAAAAAAGAAGTTATAGGTGAATTCCCTGAAGGATGTCCAGATGAATTTGACAATAAAGGTTACTATAACATTGTGAATCATTTTAGAATTGATGTCTTCCCTGATAATAAAAAATATATAATAAGTTCTATATTTTCGGATAAACTTCAAGTGTTTAATCACCATGGCGTGGAGATTATAAATATTATTGGACCTGACAATATTAAACCGGAATTTATTTTTCAAAAGAGATCATGTATGATGGTTGAAAATAATAACCTATGCTACATTGATCTTGTGGTAAAGGAAAAATATATTTATGGATTGTATTACGGATATTCTCAAATGACGATGGATATTCCATGTAGTATTCTGGTTTTTAATCATGGAGGGAAACCATTAGCTCGCTTTTACCTGGATAAAAATATAAAAGCATTCGATGTTGACGAAGAGAAAGGTATTTTCTATACTTTGCAATTAAGTCCAAATAAAGTATATAAATACGAGTATGAATTTTAGCACTAATTGTTTATGCTTCAAAAAGAATGACTTACACCACCTTACAATTTAGTATTCGGGCAAAGCGAAGCAATAAGTCTGAATGCAGTGTTGACGAACTTAGCGAAGCGATGTCATGACTGAAAGGAATAAACCAGGTAATGATCTATGGGTAATGATTGGTTTTTAGTGAGGATTTTTCGGGAGTTATGGGAGTAATTCAGGTGGTAATTTTAAAAGTTTACTGAGGATATTCGTTTTAATGTTAGAGAGATATAAAGATATATAGCGTATATAAACGAGTTATGCCGCATGCTGACAGACATGGGATGAATCTACTTTATAGTGATTAATAAAATTTGTATTTTTGTTAAAAATCATTGATAACATGGAAACGATCAGAATTGAAATTATAAACCCTAAGGCAAAAAGTCTGATTAAAAGTTTAGCTGATATGGATTTAATAAGGATTAGAAAGGGAAAAATCAAGTCAGAATTTATCGACTTGTTAGAAAGGTTGAGGGCAAAATCTGACAATCCTCCTTCTTTAGAGGAAATAACAAAAGAAGTTGAGGCTGTTAGAGAATCAAGATATGAAAAGTAGAGGTGTAATTTTTGACACAAATCTCTGGATAAGTTTCTTGATAAGAAAAGAATTAATATCCATTGACAGCTTCATAGAAAAAGGAAAGATTCACTTTATTTTTTCCCGGGAATTAATACAAGAGTTTGTTACTGTATCTCAAAGACCGAAATTCTGAAATTATTTTTCTCCCAGTGATATTGAAGACCTTCTCAGTATATTTGATATGTATGGAAAGCTTATAAAAGTTAATACGAGCATTAATAAGTGCCGGGACATTAAAGACAATTTTCTTCTTAATTTAGCAATTGATAGTAAGGCTGATTATCTTGTGACAGGTGATATTGACTCGTTAGCATTAAAAAAATAGGAATTACGGAAATAATCACTATCAAGGATTTCATAAAAAGACTTAAATAACGCACAGCAGCATCACATACGATAGCCTTAATTACCTGGTTTCCTGTAGTATTAAAGGTTTGGTTCGTTTAATCGGGGTAGGTTAATGAGTGACTGATAGCATCTCCGAACTCCGGCAACTAAGGCAACCGCCAATCGTTTGTGCGCTATGTTAAAAAAAGAACACTTAGTAAAAATGAATGATTTGGTGAAAGATAAATATGACCAACTTTATAGATCAATTGGATTTGAACGTTCAGGACTTTTCGGGTTGATTAAAATGGAATTCAACCCAAAGACAGTGATATACCCAGGTTGTTCAATCCATGTAACACCTTCATTTTATTTTAACCATGTTGTTTACATTGACAAGAGTCAACTGGCGATAGATTTTTTTACAGATGTTAATATAGTGACAGATTTGATTAATAAAAACAAAACTTATAAGGAATCATCATATTGGAAATTTGTACCAGGAGATTTTCAAATTGATTCAGGCTTAAGGTACTCTTCATTTGATTTATTGTTGTCTTTGTTTAGTGGCAAACTGATAGATTATTGTGAGAGATACATAAAATCAGGCGGATTGATTTTGACAAATAGTTTGTTCTCTGATAACGATTCGATTAAAGATAGAAATGATTTCAAATTACTTGGACTGATTAAATGTAATAACCAAAAATATAGCATTGATTACAACGATTATATGCCGAAACTCAGCAAATCAAAACTCAGATCAAAAAATAACGGATTTGAGTATATTGACAATGAAAGCTACTATCTATATCGAAAGATGAATAAACACTGCGGCATAAAAACAGACCTGCTGTATAATGTTGACTAATAAATAATTAATTATAAGGAAAGAGCAATGAAAAATAATTTGATAATTCTGATTTTAATCCTGATTGGATGCACATCCCCAAAAGATGATTTGAAAATTACATATTTGGCTAATTGTGGATTTCTATACGAGAACCAATCATCAAAAATAATAATAGATCCTTTTGGTAATGAATTTGGAAACTTTTTCTTCCTTCCATCACATGAAACAAAGACTAATTTAGAGGAGGGCAATGAACCATTTGACAATATTGATTTAGTCCTGATCACTCATATTCATGGAGATCATTTCAATCCTTTTTTAGCTGAGAATTTTCTACTGAATAATAAGAATACAAAAATGATTTGTCCACCACAAGTATTCAAACAGATAAAAGATTCTTGTGTCAATTTGAAACAAATAGAATCACAAATTATAAGTCCTGAGATTTCTATGAATAATATGAAAAAGATGATTATCAATGATATCTCAGTTATAGCCGTAAGAATGCAGCATGGGACAGGTAGAAGCTTACAAGGATTAAAATACGAGGAATATACAGATTATGAAAAAACAGAGAATTTTGGTTTTTTGCTGGATTTTAAGAAGAAGGTTATTTTTCATCAAGGTGATGCTTGTCAGAAAATTAATGAATTAGCAATAAATAAAATCAATAGAAAAGTTGACATTGCATATCTTGGTTTTTTTGACTATGATTCAATAACATATAGTCTTCTAAAAGAAAAACTTCATGCTAAAAATATTATTTTTATGCATGGAACAAAACCAGGCAATGAATTAGAAACTAAAGAATTTAAATCAATTGAACCTAAACTTATCTTTTTCAAACAAGAATTAGAAAGTAGATTATTTGAATAAAAAGGTATGGAATTACGACCGCACTATGCCTGCCACCAAACCTTTATCTGCAAGCACTACGAACCACCGTGCTACAAATAAACTGACTATTTGACGCAATAAATGCAACGATAAATTTTAAAATGCAGCGATTAGAGACATTAACGACTTGATAAATAAAAATATATTGCAAAAAGAAGCAGCAGGAGGAAGAAGTACATATTATGAATTAAAGAAATGAAAAATACCAGAAAAGTTTACTGAAGATATACATCTTGATGTTAGGGAGATATAAAGATATATAGTGTATATAAACACGTTAGGGCACATATTGAACCGAAAATAGTAGTATGCAAACATTAAATAAATTAAGAATGAAATATTTATTATACATTTTAGTTGCATTAACTTTTTTTGGGTGTAAAACACAAACTCTGATAGTTTCAATCAAAAGTGTATATTCAGGTGAAGCTTACTTGTATAATACAGAGACACAAAAAACAGATACAATTGAATCATCAGGAAAAAGATTTGTTTTTAATCATAGAGATATTAAAAAACCTACGTTATATTATTTAATGTTTAAAGAAATTAATGATTTAAATCGACCAATTTATATCATACTTTCAAATCAAGAGACACATATTAAATTCAATAAATTAATAGCAGTTGATGAGAATTCCCGGAATATTGAAGATGTATATCCTAATAGACCTTTGTTTCTGTCAGACCCTAACAAGAATGAAGAATTTTATCAATTTCAGGATTTATGGATTAAATTCTATAATAATATAACTAAAACTGAATTAGATATTGAGGAAAGAAAAGGACTGTATGATAATTTTATTAGTAATTCAGAAAGAATAATCAAAGTGAATAATAATAAACTTGTATCTGCTTTTATTATTGATTATCTAATGAATAATAATCTAATTCAACCCGATAGAATTAAATTATTCTATTCATATTTAAATAATAATATTCAAGAAACAATAATAGGACAAAAAATTAGATATGAGGTTGGGTTTGAAACTCACACCTTGGCTCCTGATTTTTCTTTTAGTGATTATCATGGAAAAACATACAGTCTTGATAGTTTTAAAGGAAAGAAAGTTTTATTACACTTTTGGTCTTCCACCTGCGCACCTTGTATAAAAGAAATCCCTGTCCTTAAACAATTAGCAGTAGAAAAAAATGATTTAGTAATTATCAATATTTCTCTTGATACAGATAAAACCAGATGGATTTCCGGGATGGAAAAACTGGAAATAATTGGTATGATCAATTTTTGCGATTTTAAAGGTACAAATGGAAAGATTCCCTTAGATTATCATATTAAATCTATACCAGCAAATTATTTATTGGATGAAAAAGGAATTATTTTAATAAAGAAGCAAAATTTACAAGGAATTATTGATAATTTATAAAATACGTGCCCTAACACACATTTATAAAACATGCTGGTTTCAGTGAGTATTGAAGCGTTTCGTCTCGCAGTAAAGTATATCCCGATTGATAGGAAAACGCTTCGAATACCGGTACGTTTCATGCCGTGGGAACGTTATGGCCATTTTGACAGAATGCGCACCAGATATAAAAACATAATTATACTATGAAAAGAAATTTAATACTACTTATGGTTTTGTTGATGACTTTAAATTGTAAACAACCATCTGAATATCAAAATGATATTCAAGCTTTTTTTGATAACCTGGTAAGTTTTAATTACGTTGATAGTTTACAGATTAAATTCAACATGAATGTCAAATATTTGACTCTAAATCAAGAAAAGATGTGTTTTCAAAGTAATGTTCCTGACAGTATAATTTTTGCCGGGTTTTATAATGCTTACTCTAAAAGAATAATAGACGCATTTTATGAAAGGATTAATTCAGATACAACTATTACATATGAAAGCCTGTTTAAAGCAAATTCATGTGATGCAGAACTAGTAAAAGAAAAGGTTGTAAGTTATTGTATTTCAGATAGCGTTTTTTCAGGAGTTTTTAATGAAGCTTTATCTGCCTTTAATAACTCGGAAAATACAGAAAAGAAGCCAGTTCTGATAAGTATTGACAGTTTAATTAATATTTCAATGTCTTATTTTGGTATCGCAGGTTATTTTGAAGAGAGAGGAATTGGTTTTCATTTTGGATGTGGAAATGCTCCATATAAATCAGGTTATGAAAACAGATTTGGTATTTTGATTTCAGGATTCTGTAAGGAAGCAATTACAAATTATGAAATGTCACAAGCATATTCTGAAATAGTCGGGAAGCTACAAGCAAGGATAAAGAGTGAAGTTCAGGACTTATCAGATTTTCCTCAAATAAAAATAGTCTATGAACCAATTCTTTATGAAATGATAAAAGAAGAAGGCACACTGAAAAAATCACTTTTAGATTATTATGAGTTAAGAAAGGAAATAGAGTCTTTTGAATTAACAAATTAAAGTATTGGTTATAGGATTTTGTGTAGTTACAGTTTTCATTTCATTTTCATGCTTCTGTTTTTTGCATACATTCTTTTTCTTTCTGATATTGCTGAGATTGATTCTGACTTTCGGTATTCTGATAATGAACTGAAATGAAAATTAATAAATGGAGTATTTGGCGAGCTAGCCTTGATCCAATAGTTGGTTCTGAGGTTTGCGTAGGTCAGATTTTTTACGTCCTCTTGAAATAACTGCTTATAGACTGTCAAAAGATACTGAGATACCACAAACACGCATTTCACAGATAATAAAAGGCAAACGGAGGATTACTGCTGACACTGCACTGAGATTTTCATCCTATTTTGGTACGACAGCAAAATTCTGGCTTGGACTCCAGGTTGATTATGATATTGAAGAAGAGAGAAGAGACAAGCTGGAAATACTGATTAAAATAAAGACTAACGCACCACAACATGCGGTAAGCCCAATGCGGGACTGATGGGTGTCGGGGTGTTATGTTTTACCTATTCTGAACTATATTCATTCTGAAATGAAATATCCTGAAGCCCGCACTGTGCCTACCACCAAGCGCTAAAACCTTGGCAACAATATTATAAAAATTTGCATATGATTCACATTTGATGTAAATTTGCATCAAAATATCAATAATATGACAAGGCAAAGTATATCGTTTACAAAACCAAATGATGAGTGGTTAAAAGCACAGTTGGAAAACCAGGAATATTCAAGCAAAAGTGAACTCATCAATGATTTGATCAGACAAGCCAGAAAACAGCAAATTCAAATTGATTGGATCAGAGCGAAATTGGATAAATCTGAAAGAAGTGGCTTTACGGACAATACGAAAGAACAAATTCTGAAACAATCAAAGTCTTTACTTAATGGCTAAATATAGATTAAGTAATGAAGCTAAAGAAGATTTGATTCGAATTCATCATTACGGAGTTGAAAAGTTCGGAATTTCACAAGCCGACAGATACTTTGATACATTTTTTGAATACTTTGATATTATTGCCCAAAGACCATTTTCATTTGAATCTGTGGATCATATTAAAAAAGGATATAAACGTTGTGTTTGCGGGTCTGATAGTATTTTTTACAGCTTAAATAATGATGTAGTTGAAATAATGGCAATTATCGGAAGACAAGATGTTAATAATATCCTTTGATTTTCTGAGTAAAATACTGTTGCCAACAATTAAGTATTCCGGCAATGTGAAGCACAAAACCTGAATCCGGTATTGATGAACTTAGCGAAGCAATTTCATGACCGCAAGGAATAAACCGGGCAATAATCAGCAATTCAACCTAATAAAATTGAAATGGGAAAAAGTAAACTCTTAACAGCCTTAAAAAGATTTTTATTTGGATTAATAATTATCTTTTCTTTTCAATTGCACGCAATAGAAAATGTTCAAGATTCTATAAAGACTTTTAATAGAGAAGCCGACTGGGTTCCAACTTCTTCTCTTTATATTGAGTTGGGTGGGAAATTCATTCCTACTTTAAATATAGATTTCAGAAAGAGAGAAAATTTTGTTATATGTATTGGTACTGGATTTTGGAAAGATAACGAAGAGCATGAACAATTAATTTTCACACCATCTGTCAATGCCTATTATATATTCGGAAAAAAGAAAAGAATTGAGTTGGGTGGAGGTACAGGGCCATTTCTTAGCACATATGAAGGTTTTGCAAGTCTTATGGTATATGGGAATATTGGATACAGGTACCAAAAAAAGAAGGGGTTGCTTTTCCGTGCGGGTTTTACACCTTTTGTAGGAATACCTGTTAACGACAAATCAAGGTTTCTGGCTACACCATGGGCGGGGATAAGTTTAGGATATAGTTTTTAATTTTTATCAAATATCTGAAATCCATAACGTTTCTTTCAGGCCTTAGATTTACTTTCTTAAACATTATCTTTAATGTCGACAAATAAAAATGCTGAAATCAGGAAAGATAAAAAGAAATACCAATAGAAATTAGTGTATAAAAGGTAAAAAATACAAATCTAAAAAATGAAAAAATATTTAATTCCCATATTAGTAATCCTGTTATTTATCATGACTGGTAATTTTTGCAGGAAGTACAACTCCAGGGATGATATAACAATTGCAGCCTATTACTTTCCTAATTATCATCCTGATAAAAGGAATGAAAAAATTCATTACAAGGGATGGACAGAGTGGGAATTAGTAAAAAGCGCGAGGCCTCGTTTCGATGGGCATCATCAGCCCAATGTCCCATTGTGGGGGTATACAGATGAATCAGATCCTTTAAAGATGGCACAAAAAATTGATGCCGCATCATCACACGGAATTGATGTTTTCATTTTCGATTGGTACTATTATAACGATGGATTATTCTTACAAGAAGGTTTGGAAAGCGGTTTTATGAAAGCTCCGAACAAAGAAAAGATGAGATTCTCACTTATGTGGGCAAACCACGACTGGTTAAATATTCACCCTGCTAAGTTAAATGAAAAAGGGAAAATCTGTTCTCCATTACTATATCCGGGAAAGCTAAGCTTAGAAGCCTGGAATAAAATGACCGACTACGTCATAGATAAATATTTTAAAAACGAATCTTATTGGCTGATTGATGGTTGTCCATATTTTTCTGTTTACGATATTACTCGTTTTATTGACATCTTTGGTTCAGTAGAGGCTACTATTTATGAAATTGAAAAATTCAGGAACAAGGTTATTGCAGCTGGATTTAAAGGATTGCATCTTAATGCTATCGTGTGGGGCAAAACAATATTGCCTTCGGAAGAGAAAATAACCGATGTTGAAGATTTATGTGCAAAAATGGGATTTTCATCTACTTCATCTTATGTTTGGATACACCATGTGCATTTAAAGCAATTCCCTGAAACACCATATAAATATGTAGAGAATGAATACTTTAAATATGCTGAAAATGTAATTAAAAAGACAAGCATTCCATATTATCCAAATGTAACAATGGGATGGGATTCATCACCACGTTGTGCACAGAATACTGAATTTAAAAATTATGGATACCCATGTATGGCCAGAATATCTGAAAATACTCCGGAAGCTTTTAAAGAAGCATTATTGAGAATGAAGGAATTTCTTGAAAAGAATCCAAAAACGGACAGAATATTTAATATAAATTGTTGGAATGAGTGGACAGAAGGCAGTTATCTCGAACCTGACACGATTAATGGTTTTAAATACCTGGAAGCGATAAAAGATGTTTTCAACCTGTAGCTAAAACACCTAAGCAGCATTGTACTTTTAATCAAACCAGAAAAATGAAATTACTCTTTATATCATTGATAGTTCTATGTTCAAGTGTATATTCTTTTTCCCAGAATAAAAGTAAAAATTGTGATTTATTTCAACGGACAATAAAATTATACAATGAAAATGCCATCTGGCCTATCGATCCTGATATCTTTGATATTACAAAGTTTCAGGATGATTTTCTATTATCAATTGACCCTAATTCAATCATCCTTACAGCTGATGATCTGAAATTATTTGATTTAATTCAGCAATCGATAAAAAATGATTACCATTCTTCCTATTGCGCAATTGAAAATGACCTCATTAATATCTGTAAGAAAAATATTGAAAGTACGATTAAAACTTTCGAAAAACTTAAAATGGTAAATTTTGATTTCAACGAACCGGATTCAATTTACATTGGTTCCGGATCTGTTCAACAAATCTATGATCTTGATAAAGAAATAAGATGTAAGAAATATGTAAAATCAATAATCATCCGGAATATACTTGAATCTACTCCTAAATTTGAGTCTCTCGCCAGGAACAGAACAGAGTTGATTTCCTGCATTGATTCCATTAAAATAAAAAAGATAGAAAAGGAAATTGAAAATTTGAAAGATATATTGGATCCTCCGAATGAGTTTCCAAAGGTCTTATTCAATTCGTATTTTAACAGTTTTATTAATCAATATGATCCTTACTCTTATTTATTTTCTAATGACATATATAATAACTTTAAAGAACAATTATCATCTTATTCGGGTTATTTCGGATTTCAGTTAGAAACTAACAAACAAGGAGAGATTATTATTGCTTCAGTTATTCCGGGCAGCACTGCCTGGAAAATCGGGATGATAAATCCAGGTGATAAGGTTTTAAAACTGGAAATAGAAAACAAAGCTTCAATAAATGCAGAACAATCTCAGTTAACTGAGATAATAGACTTTATATCAGGCATCTCGACAGAAAAACTTATAATCACGTTATTAAAAGCTGATAATAATATAAAAATAATCAGCCTGTATAGGGAAAAATTAGAGAATATTGAGAATTCTGTTCAATCATTTATTCTTCAAGGTGAAAATAAGGTTGGTTATATAATTTTGCCTGCATTTTATACTTCATGGGAGGGTCAAAATAAATTCGGATGTGCACAAGATGTTGGAAGGGCTATATATTTTCTTATGAAAGAAAATATTGAATCTTTAATTATTGATTTAAGAAATAATACCGGTGGCTCAATGTTTGAAGCCATTGATCTGGCAGGAATTTTTGTTGATTATGGAACACTTTCTGTTGCAATGGATAAAAATAATGAGTTTACTTCAATTAAAGATTTCAACAGAGGCACCCTGTACTCCGGTCCATTGGCTTTACTTGTAAATTCGAATAGCGCATCTGCTTCTGAAATGGTTGCTGCTGTTTTGCAGGATTATAATCGGGCAATTATTATAGGGGATACAACATTTGGAAAATCTACAGGGCAAATATTACTCCCTGTTGACAAGGAAAATAATAACATATTGAAAATAACTACAAATAAATATTATAGGGTTACAGGCGAAACATATAACAGTAAAGGTGTAATTCCCGATATACCTCTACCTTATTATAATAAAAACACTTCCGATAAAAAGATAAACCAATTTTCAAATTCAACAGATACTATTAATAAGAAAACATTTTATAAACCTTTAACAGTAATACCAGGAGAAAAATTAACTGAAAATTCTCTGTCAAGGATTATTGGTAATACGAAATTCCAAAGACTGCACACAATCGACAGCATTTATTCCAATTTGGCAATTCAAAATAATTATCTTCCTTTAAATTTTGATAATTATTATAAATTAATAGAGCAAAAAGAGATGATAGATATCCAAATTGATTATTTAATGAACTTAAGATCAGATTTTTTCACCATTGAATTATTACCAAAAGACAAGGAGATGATAAAAATTAATAAATATTATTCCGATGTATATGATCAAAGTATGAAAACTATTTTAACAGATCCATATATTGAAGAAACACTTAAAATATTAACAGATTATATCAACCTCAAAAAGAATTGAAATGTTTAAAAAAGTATCATTTTGTTTAAGTTTTAGCTTTGTCTTTTTGTTTATAATTCCTGTTTATCCGCAATCTTCAGATGAAGCAGCTTCATATCTTAACTTAATCAGTGAACAATATAAGGAAATCCATAATGAAATGTGGGATTATATCAGTACTATGACACATAGCCGAAGTGCCAGAAAAGTTGAAAATAAAAGGATTGACTTGTTAAAAACAATCGGAAAATCAGTAAAATATGTGAACGAAATGAATGCTTTCAACAACGATTATAGCTTAAGGGATTCTGTCGTTGCTTTTTTAACTTTAAACTTTAATGTGCTGAATAATGATTTTGCGAAAATAATTAATATGGAAGAAGTTGCAGAACAATCATACGATTTAATGGAAGCTTATTTATTAGCACGGGAAAAAGCTAATGAGAAACTGGAATTAGCATCTGAAAAAATAGATACTCAATACCAGGCATTTGCTAATAAATATGGTGTAACACTAGTGGAAAATAAAGATGCGGTAAGTATTAAATTAAAGCGTTCTTCAGAAGCATTAAAATATTACAATAAGGTCTATTTAGTTTTCTTCAAATCCTTTAAACAAGAGATGTATCTGATGGATGCATTACAAAGGATGGACATAAATGCAATTGAACAGAACCGAAGTGCCCTGAAAAGTATTTCCGAGGAAGGACTGGATAAGTTAATGAAAATAAAATATTATAATGGAGATAATTCAATAAATTCAGCATGTAAAAGAATGTTAGCTTTTTATATAGATGAATCTGAAAACAAAATTCCAATAATTGCTGATTTTCTTTTAGTTACAGAAGAGTATAATAAAATGGTTTCAATCTTTGAATCCAAGGATAGAATGCTGTTAACAAACGAAGAAGTAAAAAAGTATAATGATGCGGTAAACGCTTATAAGAAAGGAGTATACAAATTTAATTCAACTAATAATACCTTAAATAATACAAGAAACAACAATATTAATATGTGGAACAATACAGTAGGATCTTTTATGTTGAGACATATACCTGAAAAATAATACATAGCCAACATACAGGAGTAAAACCATTGATAATCGTAAATTCGACTCTTCGGAGTAGACTCAAAATTTAACCATTACTTTATGTATGTCAATTATAAAAGTGTGTAGTAACAAATATTCCCCATTAATGAAAACATGAAATTAATTTAACACTTAACATTATGAAAAACCTATTCCTTACCATTTCCCTTATCTTTCTGTCACTCGGATTATCCGGGCAAATTTCAAATGATCCTGTCTTTTTAACGTCTGAAATAATCCTGAAGACTCCAACAGGTGATATTTCCGGGACTCTGACTATTCCTTCTGAATTAAAAGTGTCCCCACTGGTTCTTATTATTGCCGGTTCAGGTCCGACCGACAGGGATTGTAATTCACCCTTAGGCGTCCAGACCAATGCTTACAAAATGCTGGCAGAAAGCCTTGCTGAAAATGGCATTTCAACATTGAGATTTGACAAAAGGGGAATAGGGAAAAGTCAGGCGGCAATGACAAAGGAGAGTGATTTGAGATTTGAAACATATATAAATGATGTTGTTTCATGGATATCAAAGTTAAAAGCAGACAACAGATTTTCGGAAATTATTCTGCTGGGTCATAGTGAGGGTTCATTAATAGGAATTGTTGCTGCTGAACAGGCTGATATTGCTGCATTTATTTCTATTGCAGGTATTGGGAGATCAGCTGATAAGGTCCTGCAGGACCAGCTAAAGAATCAGTTACCTTCACAATTGTATGACGAATCAAATAATATACTTGACAGCCTTAAAGCAGGCAAGACAGTTTCAAATGTAAATCCAAATTTGGTCGCTTTATATCGTCCCAGTGTTCAACCTTACATGATTTCATGGATTAAATATGATCCTGCGAAAGAATTAAGCAAATTAACAATTCCCGTCTTACTGATTCAAGGTACAACCGACTTACAGGTTACAGTTGAGGATGCGAAAATGCTTTCAGCTTCAAAACCGGATGCAAAACTGGTTATCATAGAGAATATGAATCACGTATTAAAAGAATCTGACAGTAATATTCAAAATAATATGGCAACATACACAAAAGCTGATCTGCCTTTAAAGACGGGTTTGGTTGAAGAGATAGTTAATTTTATAATGATTCAGAAATAAAAACCCCATAATTTTATGATACTGTATTAGTAATAAAAAATATGTTCTGAAATTTGACACTATTTATACAAGCTAAAGATTAGCCACCAGCCACCAGATTGCTCCATCCTATTAAGTAATAACTAATTTTACATTAAAAAATGCATGTTTTTATAGTCTATACTCATCCGGCTGAAGATTCCTTTACCCGCCATCTGCGGGATGCCTTTATTAAAGGGTTACTTGACGGCAATCATACTTACGAGATCTCTGACTTGTATAAAATGAATTTTCAGTCTGATATCACTGAACAGGAATATTTAAGAGAATCAAATTACATGGAGGATGTTCCATTGCCAGATGATGTTATTACAGAACAAGAAAAAATTAACAGGTGCGATATAATTGTTTTCATTTACCCGGTATTCTGGACTGAAGCTCCTTCAAAACTGGTTGGATGGTTCGACAGGGTATGGACTTATGGATTCGCTTATGGAAACCGGACAATGAAAAAGCTGAAAAAGGCACTGGTGCTTTGCGTGGCAGGACATACACTGGAAAATCTTGTCGAATACGGACATATCAAGGCTATGAAAACTGTGATGATAAAAGATCGGGTTTTTGACAGGGCAGAATCTTCTGAAATGTATGTCTTTGATGGGATGGCAAAAAATAATATGGAACTGAGATCGCAGAAATGGGATGGACATTTAAAAGTGGCTTTTAATTTTGGGAAAGGATTATAATTACAACTCTATCCACTATTGCATTATAAGGTATTTCGGGTTTAATACGCGGTGGATAGAACGCTGGTTATGAAATATTCTTCACAATTTATTATAATTTCTTTTCCGCAAGCGAATTGAATATTATTCACTACCAAGAAATAATACCAATCTTAAAAACTCTTTTTATTGTTAATAAATAGTTAAAAAAATTTTTTCCAGAACAATTTCTTTTTAAACTCGTTTTTTTATATAGAACATTTTAATAATGCTAAGAAAAATAACACATATTGTTTTGGCACTGTTCCTGTTGGTTTCTACCACCGGGATAACCCTTTCTTTGCATTATTGTGGGGGAGAATTGGTGTCAACATCCATTAACAAAGAAGCAAAAACTTGTTGTGATGGTACTGGTGGATGTTGTGAAAATAAAACACTCCATTTTGAAGTTGAAGATAATTGCGTAAGTCCTGTTCAGACTAATAATGTCACCCCCCTTGAACTTAATATTTTATTTCCATTTCTTTTTATTTTTAATGTTGAATTATCAGTTAAAGATGATAAAGCATTTTATGCTTTTCATGATGCTTCACCACCACCGATAATTCAAACCCGTCTTGCTTTATTGCAATCATATCTTTGTTAGACTTCTTGATTATTAATGATTTATGGATTCAATTCAAAGTTGAATTGAAGTGTCATATCAATGATTTGCCGTAACTTTTATTAAATAGCATGTTTATCAAATTTAAAAAGATATGTTAAACAAAATCATAAAGTTCTTTTTAGAGAACAAGTTGGTGACTTTCCTGCTACTTGTCATATTCATTGCATGGGGTATTATTTCGTCACCATTCAATTGGGAAACAGGTTTTTTCCCAACTAACCCGGTTCCTGTAGATGCCATTCCAGATATTGGTGAAAACCAACAAATCGTTTATACGGAATGGGCAGGACAATCGCCACAAGATATTGAAGACCAGATTTCCTATCCATTAACAACTGCATTATTAGGAATACCGGGTGTTCAAACTATTCGTAGCAACTCGATATTTGGACTTTCAAGTATCTACATCATTTTCGATGAAGATGTTGAGTTCTATTGGAGCAGGACACGAATATTAGAAAAACTCAATTCCCTGCCAAGTGGTACATTACCTGAAGGTGTTACGCCTTCATTGGGGCCGGATGCTACCGCCCTTGGTCAGATTTATTGGTACACACTCGAAGGACGTGATAAGAAAGGCAATCCCAATGGAGGATGGGATCCCCATGAGCTAAGAACCATTCAGGATTTCTACGTAAAGTATGGTTTAACTTCTGTCAAAGGGGTATCGGAAGTTGCTTCAATAGGTGGTTTCGTTAAGGAATACCAGGTAGATATTGACCCTAATGCAATGAAAGCCCATGGGGTCACTGTCACTCAAATAATGAACGCTGTTAAAAAGAGCAATCTTGATATTGGAGCAAGAACAATTGAGTTTAACCGTGTTGAGTATCTAATCAGAGCTTTAGGGTACATAAAAAGCCTTGAAGATATTGAAATGAGCGTTGTGAGTGTTAAGAACAACATCCCAATCCGTATCAAGGACGTAGCTAACATAAGTTTTGGGCCGGCCACCCGTAGAGGAGGACTGGACAAAGGAGGTGCAGAAGCTGTTGGAGGTGTTGTGGTTGCCCGTTATGGAGCAAATCCTTTAGAGGTCATCAATAATGTTAAAACTAAAATTGCAGAAATTTCTAAGGGTTTACCCTCAAAAATTCTCAATGATGGTACAGTCTCAAAGGTTACAATCATACCTTTCTACGACCGGACAGGTCTTATCAAAGAAACCCTTGGAACACTTGAAGAAGCTCTTTCACTCGAGGTGTTAATAAGTATAATAGTAATCATTATCCTTGTTTTAAACCTGCGAGGTTCATTCCTTATCTCAAGCTTGTTGCCTATCGGTGTTCTTATGACTTTCATTGCCATGCGAAGGTTTGGTGTTGATGCCAACATCGTTGCTCTTTCAGGTATTGCAATTGCCATCGGTGTAATGGTTGATGTAGGGGTGGTATTTACAGAGAATATTATTAGGCACATTGAAATGCTGGAAAACAAGGGTAAAAAACTTCTAAACATCATCTATGAATCTACTACAGAGGTTGCTCCTGCTGTAATTACAGCATTGACAACAACTATCGTAAGTTTCCTGCCTGTGTTTGCAATGCAGGCTGCCGAAGGAAAACTTTTCAAACCATTGGCATTTACAAAAACATTTGCCATGATTTCAGTTTTAATTATCGGCTTAACCATTGTCCCGGCATTGGCACATATTATATTCTCAATCAAAGTTGACAGAAAAAAAACTAAGAAAATACTGAATATTATTCTCGTACTTTTAGGTATCAGCTTTGTATTCTTTGGGAAAGTCTTTATAGCCATTGCTATTGTAGGAATTAGTGTTAACAATCTACTTGATTTTAAATGGAGTGCAGCTCGTAAGGAATTTCCAAACTACATTAACATAGGCATTGTAGTATTAATAGTTATTTGGTTACTTACAAAAAAATGGTTGCCATTGGGCGCGCAAAACAGCGATGTATCAAACTTGTTATTTTCAGGTTTATTAATTGGTTTAATTCTTGGCGGTATCCTTCTGGTAATACGTGTTTACCCAAGAATTCTGAAATGGGCAATGGCCAATAAATGGCAGTTTTTAAGTATACCACTTTTCGTAATTCTTTTTGGGATTTTGAGCTGGTTGGGTGCAAACAAGACATTCTTTCTCCTGCCAGACGGCATTAAAAACAGTGATTACTGGCAATCATTCAGTGAAACATTTCCTGGGATAGGAAGAGAGTTTATGCCTGCCCTTGAAGAAGGTTCGTACCTCTTAATGCCCACAACAATGCCTCATTCCGGTATAGAAGAAAACCTTGACGTTATTCGGATGTTAGATAAAAAGGTAAACGCCATTCCGGAAGTCGAAAACGTGATAGGTAAATGGGGACGTGTAAATTCAGCACTTGACCCTGCTCCAACTTCAATGTTTGAAAATTTAATTAATTACAAATCGGAATACATGCTGGATGAAGATGGTCGCCGGCTACGTTTTAAAACTGACAAAAACGGCGCATTTACCCTCTCCGATGGTTCAACTTATAATCCGGAGAAGGATGAGTTTATGGTAATTGAACGTAAACAGTTAATTGAAGATAACTCAGGAGAATATTTCAGGCAATGGAGAAAGCACATTACTTCTCCAGCGGATATTTGGGATGAGATAGTTAAAAAAGCCAATATTCCGGGATTGACTTCTGCTCCAAAGCTTCAACCTATTCAAACAAGGCTGGTTATGCTTCAAACTGGTATGCGTGCGCCAATGGGCATTAAAGTTTTTGGGCCAGACCTGGAAACTATCGCGAAAGTGGGATATGAACTGGAAAATCACCTGAAAAATGTAGAAGGAGTTGAACCTATGTCAGTTTTTGCTGACCGTGTGGTGGGAAAACCTTATTTGGAAGTGGATATAGACAGAAATGCGATTTCCCGATATGGATTGACCATCGCTGATTTGCAGATGACCCTGAGTAGTGCCATTGGCGGAATGAAACTTACATCAACAGTTGAAGGCAGGGAACGTTTTCCTGTCAGGGTGCGATATGCCCGTGAATACCGGGATAATCCGGAAGATTTAAAAAAGATTTTAGTTTCAACTCCAACAGATGTCCTGGTACCTTTGGGTGAACTGGCAGAAATAACTTACACCCGTGGTGCGCAATTAATAAAAAGTGAAAACACCTTCCTGGTTGGGTACGTAATTTTTGATAAGAAAGAAGGTTTTGCGGAAGTAGATGTGGTTGAAAATGCCCGGGATTATCTTAATGAAAAAACAAGGCAAGGTGTGTTTACAATTCCTGCCGGAGTTAATTATAAGTATACAGGAAACTACGAGAATCAGATTAGGGCAACCAAACGTTTAATGATTGTTATCCCGATATCACTTATCGTAATATTCCTGATACTTTATTTTCAATTTCGTTCAGTAACCGCAGCCAGTCTGATTTTTACAGGAATTTTTGTTGCTTTTTCGGGAGGATTTATTATGCTGTGGCTGTACGGTCAGCCCTGGTTTATGAATTTTTCTATCGGTGGTATTCATTTACAAGACATGTTTCAGATACATACCATTAACATGAGTGTGGCAGTTTGGGTAGGTTTCATTGCCCTGTTTGGTATTGCAACTGATGACGGTGTGCTTATCAGCACTTATCTTAAACAACTCTTCGACAAAAAATCACCTGGATCAATTGAAGAAGTACGGGCAACTGTATTAGAAGCAGGATTAAAAAGAGTGAGACCAGCTATGATGACAACAGCTACAACAATTATTGCTTTGCTTCCTGTATTGACCTCAACAGGTAAGGGTTCTGATATTATGGTTCCGATGGCTATCCCTTCAGTTGGAGGTATGTTGATTGCAATCCTGACCATTTTTATTGTTCCTGTTCTATATAGCATGTGGCAAGAGAGAAAAGTGAAAAAATTGTCTGACTCATTAAAACAGTAAGGTTATGAAAAGAATAATAATTATACTGACCATTGTACTTGTTACATTATCCGGAAAGCTTTCTGCACAGGAAGTTATAAACCTATACCTGCAAACTGCTGCAGAGAATAATCCGGCTTTAAAAGCTCAGTTTCATGAATACATGGCAGCATTGGAAAGAATTCCGCAGGTTAAAGTTTTACCCGATCCAATGGTGGCTTTCGGTTATTTTATTCAGCCAGTTGAAACACGGCTTGGTCCACAGCAAGCTAAAATATCAGCTTCTCAAATGTTCCCATGGTTTGGGACTTTATCGGCTCGTGAAAACACTTTGGAATCATTGGCAAAGGCAAAATTTGAATCTTTTAAAGAAGCAAAATCCAAGTTGTTCTATGATGTGAAGGCTACTTACTATAACCTGTTTTTTACAGAAAAAGCCATTGAAATCACTTTAAATAATATTGAGATTTTATCTTCTTTCAGAAGTTTGGCTGTTGTAAAAGTTGAATCCAGCTCTGCATCAGCTATTGATGCTTATCGGGTGGAAATGGAAATAAACGACCTTGAAAATCAGTTGGCTTTGTTGCGTGATAATTCAACTATGTTAACGGTAAAGTTCAAAAAGTTGCTGAATTTAGATGAATCTTCGGGTATTCAAATAAGCGATGAACTTTCTGACGAAAGTCTTCTTTCAAAACAAGCTGAATTAGAAAACGTTATGGTTAATAACAATATTTTAACCTCTTTCAATTATCAGTTAGAAGGTTTAGAGTATAGTAAAAAGTCTGCTTCAAAAGAAGGCTTACCTCAATTTTCAATTGGCCTGGAATACGCTTTTATTGGTGAAGGTAATTCTACCGCAGGTAATGCAGGGCAAGATGCTTTCATATTTCCTGCAATTGGAATTACAATACCATTGTACCGCTCTAAATACAAAGCTAAAGTGCAGGAAGTAGTTTATTTACAAGAAGCAAAGAGCTTTGAAAAAACGGATAAGGAAAATACACTTACAGTAATGTTTGAAAGTGCTTGGAAAGACTATCTGGATGCTGGTAGAAGGCTCACATTGTATCAAACACAAACAGATTTAGCTCAAAAATCACTTTCAATTCTTGAATCGAAATATGCTACAGGTAATATGGATTTTGAGGAGATTTTAAGGATGGAACGTAAACTTTTAAAGTATACTTTGGAGCTTCATAAAGCAACTGCTGATAAAGGATCTGCCGTTGCATTCATTCATTATCTACAAGGAAAATAATTAAAAAAAAATTCAATGAAAACAAAAATTAATAAACGAGATATAAAACTGATAGGCATCACACTGATTGCCGGTTTAATTTTAGGTTGGTTGTTCTTTCATTCGTCAGGTAATGAAGCAACGCATAACCATGAGGAACATACCGAGGCAGAAGAAACAATCTGGACTTGTTCGATGCATCCACAAATAAAGCAAAACAAACCTGGATTATGTCCCATCTGTGCTATGGACTTAGTGCCTGTAGAAACAGGCTCAAACGAGGGAGAGCATGTTGATCCCAATGAAATTGAAATTACTGAATCAGCTTTGGCTTTGGCTTCGGTTCAAACCACAATTGTTAAAAGGGGTGTACCGGAAAAGAATGTCCAACTACTTGGCAAAGTAAAGGCTGATGAACGTAAAATTGCTGAATTGACGGCACGTTTTGGAGGTCGTATCGAGAATTTGTTCATAAACTATACAGGTCAGCAAGTTCGTAAGGGTGAAAAGCTCGGGACAATCTATTCTCCGGAATTAATAACTGCCCAGAAAGAGTTACTGGAGGCAGTAAAATACAAAAACTCAAATCCATCGTTTTATATGGCAGTCCGTACCAAATTAAGGCTTTGGGATCTAACTGAACTGCAGATTGATGCTATTGAAATTAATGGTGAACCAAAAACCTATTTTGAGATTCTTTCTTCAATCACAGGTACCGTAACAAAAAGGCATGTAGCAATTGGCGATTATGTGAAAGCAGGTTCTGTCTTGTTTGAGGTAGTTGATTTATCAAAAGTTTGGGTAATGTTTGATGCTTATGAAAGTGATTTGCCCTGGATAAAAAAGGGCGATAATATCCACTTTACCATTCAAGCAGTTCCGGGTGAAACTTTTACAGGTAAAGTTACCTATATTGACCCGTTTATAGATGCTCAAACAAGGGTGGCACAAGTAAGGGTTGAGCTTAACAATCCAAAACAGCAGTTAAAACCTGAGATGTTTGCTAATGGAGTTTTGAAATCAAACATTGCAGAAAACTCCAACGAATTACTGATACCAAAATCTTCAATTCTTTGGACAGGTAAACGAGCTGTTGTTTATGTGAAAGTGCCGGGACGTGAGACAACATCATTCATTTATCGTGAAATTACTTTAGGTGCTGTAGCAGGAAACTTTTATGTTGTGGCAGATGGATTATCGGAAGGAGAAGAAATAGCAACCAACGGAGTATTTAAAATTGATGCGGCAGCTCAATTAGCAGGAAAATCAAGTATGATGAATCCCGAAAAGGATATAGCAACTACTGTCTATAATCATGATGAAATGGCTAAGATAGATGGAACCGGATCAACCTATGTTAAATCTTTGAAGGACAGCCATGCCGGACATGATATTTCACAGGCCAGCCTGAAACAGGAAATGTTTAAAGTTTTGGGTAATTGTAATATGTGTGAAGAAACCATTGAAACAGCAGTAAAAGCACTTGACGGGGTTAATGAGGCTGATTGGAATCAGGAAACGAAAATAATACATATTTCCTTTAATTCAGATAAGATTAAACTTGCAGATATACATAAAGCGATAGCCAAACTAGGCTATGATACTGAACTGGAGAAGGCAGATGATGAAGTTTATAATAACTTACCTGAATGCTGCCAATATACAAGAGAATAATTTTTAATAAACAATTAAATTATAGAGAAATGAAAACAAAAGCGATTTATTTAACAATGTTTGTTGCTCTTTTGAGCATGACAACTGTATTTGGACAATCAAAAACTGAAAAGTTCAAAGTCTACGGAAATTGCGGTATGTGCGAAAGCCGTATCGAAAAAGCTGCAAAATCAGTGGATGGGGTTACCACTGCCGATTGGAACAAAGAAACTAAAATGATAGAAGTTTCATTTGATTCATTAAAAACTGATATCCATAAAGTTCACATGGCAATTACAAAGGTTGGTCATGATACTGGCATGCACAAAGCCAAAGATGAAACTTATAACTCATTACCAGGATGCTGCAAATATGAGAGAGCTGCTATTAAGAAAAAAGATTATATTCAATAACTGAGAATAAAGGCAGCACACAACTAAACGCACAGGATTATTTTATTCTCCGTCTCTTTGTTGATAATTATTTATACAGACTCCGTGATATTCAGGCTATCCAAAATATCATATATGGACAGTCATGAAATTATGGGCAAGACCGACATCTTTGACCATAACATATACCTTATTCTATCTTACTTATATTTAAAAATAAGAACACCAGATATTAAAATATTCACTAATTAAATAAAAATATTCAAAATAAGATCAGTATAATAATTTTATTTTATATCTTTACATAAAATTAGCGATAAATAGATGGCACTTTTACTATATTCTGTAGACCAGATATTAGAACGTCTTCGATTTGAAAACCCATGGTGGGTTAGCGGACAAGTTGAAGAATACTATGCCTCAATGCAGAGAAGACTGTATTTCAATATGTTTATGCCATTAATTCTTGAAACAGAAGTACGTAGAGCTGTCGTTTTAATGGGACCAAGAAGGGTGGGGAAAACTGTAATGATTTATCATACTGTTCAAGGTCTGCTTAACAATGATATTGACCCGCTGAAAATTGCATATATATCTGTTGAGACTCCCATTTATAACAATATCAGCCTTGAACAATTGTTTGGGTATTGTCGTAAAGCAACTAAACAGGAGAATCCAAAGGGATGGTTTATATTTTTTGATGAGATACAGTATTTAAAGGATTGGGAAGTTCATTTAAAGTCTCTTGTGGACAGTTATCCTTTCACTCGTTTTGTGGTTTCTGGTTCAGCCGCTGCCGCTCTTAGATTAAAGAGTAATGAAAGCGGTGCTGGCAGGTTTACTGATTTTATGCTGCCGCCACTTACCTTTAATGAGTTCCTGCATCTGAAAAAACTTAACCGGTTAATTACTGAAAGCAGTATTGATTGGCAGGGAAGTTTGACAAAGTTTTACAGCACTAACAATATTACAGAACTTAATAAACATTTTCTTGACTATATTAACTTTGGAGGATACCCGGAAGTGATATTTTCAGAAAAAATTCAGAGCAATCCCGGAAGGTATATCAGAAGTGATATTATTGATAAAGTATTACTCAGAGATTTACCAAGCCTCTATGGTATTCGTGATGTTCAGGAATTAAATTCATTATTCACATCGATTGCATATAATAGTGCCGGCGAGGTAAGCCTCGATGAACTAAGTCAAAATTCGGGAGTTCAAAAAAATACAATTAAACGTTATCTCGAATATCTGGAGGCAGCCTTTTTAATAAAAGTCGTTCATAAAATATCTAACAAACCCAAGAAGTTTCAAAGGGCAACACAATTTAAAATCTACCTGACAAATCCATCGTTACGAAGTGCTCTTTTTGCTCCTATTCAAATTACTGATCCATTTATGGGTAATATTGTAGAAACGGCTGTATATGCTCAATGGTTACACAGAGAGTGGTTTACTCCTTATTATGCCAGGTGGCAAAAAGGAGAAGTAGATATGGTTAAATTAAATGAAAAGGATTTTACCCCTCAATGGGCTGTTGAAATAAAATGGACTAATCATTTCTTTGAAAAGCCCGGAGATTTAAAATCCCTGATCCGGTTTTTAAAGGATAATGAATTGAAAACTGCATTGATCACTACTATAGATAAAGAGGGCACAAAAGATCTGGAAGAATTGAAGTTATCCTATGTTCCTGCTGCGGTTTATGCGTACACGGTTGGTATAAATACGATAATTCAAAAGCAGAAACGAAATTCATAATTTACTTCAATATTTCATTAAAATTCCCAATACAAACACATTATATCATATAAGCGGTTGATTAAAATATCAATTCCTTTGATATCTTTGTTTATGTCTTTTTTTCATTATCGTTTATTTATTTTATTACCAGCTTTATTATGAAACACAAAACATTAAATTCCAGACAATTAATACCGATCTTTCTTTTTCTGAACATCGCCATCATCTCTTTCCGTTGCTCCACAAAGGAAGGCTTATCACCTGAAGAATTTTCACAAATACAGCAAAATTTTATTACCCCTAACAATACAAATACAGTCTGGTGTTATTATTACTGGATTAATGATGATATTTCCAAAGATGGAGTGACGAAGGATCTTGAAGCCATGAAAAAATTTGGAATAGGAGCGGTGCTGACAGGTAATATTAATCCTGCCTTTAAAGACGGACGCGTGCCTCTTTTCAGTGATGAATGGTGGGATATTACAGTACATCTCGTCAATGAGGGTAAACGCTTAGGTATAGATATTGGATTTTTTAATTGTCCCGGCTGGAGCCAGAGCGGGGGACCATGGGTGAGCTATGACAAAGCCATGCGTCACCTGGTGTACTCCGAAACAAATGTCGAAGGTCCGAAGAAAATAAGGAAAGTGCTGGATCGCCCTGCAAATGAATTCCAGGACACTTACGTTCTTGCCTTCAATACAATTGAAGCCGAAAAGATGAAACCGGATAATTCCAATACAAGAGTTTCTTCCATACCTGCTGTGAAAAATTGTAGAAAATGGTTCGATGGCAATCTGTCTTCCTCAGCTCTTTTTGAGATCTCAGATACAGCTAAATACACAATAAATATAACCACTGAAAAAGATATCCATACCCGCAGTCTGATTTTATACCCGGCTGAACCCGAATTTAAATGTAATGTTGAATTACGGGCCAAAACTGATAGCGGATATGTCACCTTAAATGCATTTCTTTTTGATCGCAGTAATACCAAAGTAATTGTAGGACCTGTAACACATGGTCCCGTTGCAATTTCTGTTCCGGTAACCGAAGCTTCTGAATTCCAACTGATTATTTCCAACCTCAGAAGTAATGAAAAGGAAGCAGGTTTCTCTGAAATTATTCTTACTGAAGCACAGATACTTGAAAGATATATCGAAAAAACACTAGGAAAAATGCATCCGACACCATTGCCTTTATTTGATACATATATGTGGGAACCTCAGAATGATCCGGATAAAGAAAGACTGATCATTAAGGATGTGGTGAATCTTAGTGTTAATATGGACAAGGATGGAATGCTTACCTGGGATGCGCCTGAAGGTAACTGGACAATTCTGAGGATGGGGATGACTCCTACAGGAACCAAAAATTCTCCGGCTGCACCACAGGGTACTGGCTATGAAATAGACAAGGCAAATGCTGAACTGGCTCGCTTTCATTTTGAAAACTATATGCTTGAGATCATCAAAAGAGTTCCAAAAGAGAACCTTCCTGCATTGAAATATGTGATTGCCGACAGCTATGAAATGGGTTCACAGAACTGGACAGATAATTTCACAAACAGGTTTAAAGATAAATATGGATATTGTCCGGTTAAATATCTTCCTGTTTTCTCCGGCAGAATTGTGGGTAACGTGAATGAATCGGAGAGATTCCTATGGGATCTGAGAAGGGCAGTGGCTGATGATGTTGCTTATGAATATGTGGGTGGTTTACGTATGGTATGTAATGAACACAATTTGAAACTATGGCTGGAAAATTATGGTCATTGGGGTTTCCCTTCTGAGTTTCTTATGTATGGAGGTCAGTCTGATATGGTGGGAGGAGAATACTGGAACGAGGGTGACCTGGGAAATTATGAATGCAAATCAGCTTCATCCGCTGCACATATTTATGGAAAACCCCTGGTTACTGCTGAATCCTTCACTTCAGCTCATCAGTCCTTTAAAAGGCATCCTGCACTTCTGAAAAAACGTGGAGACTGGAGTATGACAGAAGGGATAAACCACTTCTCATTGCATTTATATATACAACAACCCGATGATGAGAGAATACCAGGTATCAACGCATGGTTTGGAACCGAATTTAACCGTCATAATACATGGTTTGACCAGGGAAAAGCATGGGTGGAGTACCTCCGCAGGTGCCAGCATTTATTACAACAGGGTAAATATGTGGCTGATGTTTGCTATTTCATAGGTGAAGATGCACCGAAAATGACAGGTATATGTAAGCCGGAACTGCCAGACGGATATTCATATGACTACATAAACGCAGAAGTTATCCTGAACCGTCTTTCAGTGAAAGATGGACGCCTGATGTTACCTGACGGGATGAATTATGGCCTGCTGGTACTTCCTCAAATTAATACAATGAGGCCTGAGGTTCTTTTAAAAATAGAAGAACTGGTGAAACAGGGGGCAATAGTGCTTGGCCCCCGTCCCGATCGTTCACCCAGCCTGCAAAATTACCCTTACTGCGATGAAGAAGTAAAAAAGATCGCTTCCCGTTTATGGATGGATGATTATCAGGATGGGAAGCTCATACATCGTTATGGAAAAGGTAGCCTGCTGGATGGTTTGGATATCGGTGAGGCCATGGATATTGCGGGAATATCAAAAGATGTGGAAATGGATCCCGATGTCCCTATTCTATGGACACATCGCTCCCTTCCCGGAATGGAAATATATTTTATGACAAACCAGGGGAATACAGAAGTACATATACAACCTTCATTTCGTGTAACCGGACTGAAACCCCAGCTTTGGGATGCCATTACAGGTGAGATCCGACAGCTGAATGAATTTAGTATTAAGGACAAAAGAGTTATTCTTCCTCTTGATTTTAAACCTTTGCAAAGCTGGTTCATTATCTTTACAAACCGCGTGAATGATGAAACAGATGAAGGATACCATGAAAATTTCCCGGAACCGGATACGATTCTTTCACTTAATGATGTATGGAGTGTTGATTTTGAAAATAAAGATATAGGACCATCTGAGCCTTTAGTATTAGCTGCTTTGACAGATTGGGTAAATTCTGACAATGAGAGGATAAGATATTATTCAGGAAAAGCAGTTTACAGAACTATCTTTACAATGGATAAACTTCCGGAAAAAGGGAAGTGCTATATTAACCTTGGTAATGTTGGAGTAATGGCCAGGGTGGAACTCAACGGCAAATCACTAGGCACAACATGGATCGCACCATTCAGGGTAGCAACAGGGGACAACCTGAAAGAAGGACAGAATATCCTGGAAGTTGAAGTAGTGAATACATGGAGAAACCAATTGATCAAAGATGCAGGTCTGCCACAGGATAAGAAATATACATGGACAATTGAGTCTGACGCCAAACCGGGTGAAGATCTGCAATCATCGGGCTTAACAGGTTCCGTTATCATTGAATGGATAAAGAAATAATTATTTTTTTTGTTAGAATAGTAATTAATTAAATTTGAATCTATTCTGAAAAGTCATTTCCCCCTAATCCCCCAAGGGGGACTTTTGCAAGATGTTGATTTATAGGATATTCCCCCTGTCTGCCGACAGGCAGGCTTTAGGGGGTTAGGGGGTTAAACCAGTGAAAAACTGAAATCAAGCCTTTTCAGAGCATACTCACATTTTAAACTATATAAAAATCACTATTATGAATAAAGCGTTAAATGCATTAATTAAAGAATTCATACATGAAGGTATTACGCTCGGTAATCCGGTAAAAGCAGGTAAAAATAAATTCTGGGAAGCACTTGCTGCTGCAGGGACAGAGATATGGCTCGACACCGGCGATATGGAAGAAGCTTCTGCACTCTGGTGCGATGAAATGACCGCACTGACCACAAATAATACTTTACTCAACAAAGAAATACAAAAAGGGATTTATGACGATCTGATTGTTGAAGCAAACCGCATCCTTAAAGGACTGGATATCAAGGAACGGATCATAGAAATTGCATTTATTCTCAATGCAAGGCATGGACTGAGGCTGGTGGAAAAATTCGGGGGAAAAGTAAGCGTGGAACTTCACACTGATATGGCTAATGACATAGATAAGTCGGTTATGTATGCAGAAAGGTTTTATGAAATTTGTCCATCTGATTTTATTATAAAGATCCCTTTAACTCCTTCGGGATACATTGCCACCCGGAAGATAAGGGAAAAGAATATCCCTGTGAATTTTACGCTCAATTTCAGCGCCCGTCAGAACCTGATTGCAGCTGTGTTTTCAAAACCTTCCTATGTGAATGTTTTCCTGGGAAGACAAAATGCTTTTGTGGAAAATAACAGGCTGGGCGACGGGAAAATGGTAGGGGAGAAGTCCACACTTGCCAGCCAGCGTGTGGTAAGTGAATTCTCAAAAGATAATCCTGAACCTGTAAAACAGATTGCTGCCAGTATAAGGGATGCATCACAGGTGAATAGTCTTGCAGGAGTAGATGTATTCACTATTCCTACAGGAGTTGCCAGGGCAGCAGTTACACAACTTAAACCTCCTTTCAGAAATAACAGGGATATGGAATATGATATTCGTTTGTATGACAACTTTGATATAAAAAAAATTAATATTGATAAGCTCTGGAATTATAACGTATCAGAGCATAACTTTGCTTACAGCCTTGATTGCAACCCTCCAGGGAGTGCTGAAGAATTTATTACACGTGCGCATGATGCCGGACTGGCAGATCTCTTTCCTGTTTTTTCGGAAGCAGAGAAAGAACAGATTGTAAAAGATGGTAAAATACCTGTGTATAAAAACTGGGAGAAAAGACTGGCTGAAGGATCCGTATCTGTTGATGCCTTGTTGAATGCAGCCGGACTGGCAAGCTTTACTGAGGACCAAAAAGCACTGGATAACAGGATCAGGAGCCTTATTCACTAAGATATATTGAAATGAAATTCTATATTATTTAAATGAAAAAAAGGATATTTATACAACTGTTTTTTTTCTTCACATCTTTTTTGTTGGTTTTTCATCCATGTAAGACATTATCTGTGACCATAATACTTACAAGTGATCAGCAATTAAGCGAGCTGTTGGACCCCGATAATAAAATTGACCTGTCAACCGGGCATAAAAAACAAATGGCGAGTCTTCGTGAGATATGCGAATCAGCCTCCAAACGAGGAGATACCATACTGACAATCGCTTTTGATGAATTTTTCAGACAATACAGGGAACATGCGGGCACCGAGCGACTGCTTACTCCCGACATGGACGAATATATTGAAAAGATAAAGGTTATCGGGGATTTTGCATCTCAATATGCAATGGGTATAGGACTGAGTCTCAACAGTCCGCTGGAACTTGGGCCTGCATATAAAAACAGTACTGGAGAGAGCGGAAGATGGCTCCATTTCAAAGTTGGCTACAAGGATCCCGCAACTGGGAAATTCAATATTTCTATGTGGCAACAGGTGGTTTGGACCAACAATAAAGGCTCATTTACTATCAAATTAAAAGACGTAAAAGCATATGCTTTTCGTGAAAAAACAATTGGAAGAAGTCCTTTCAGAGCAGTATCACCCGTTGATATTATTGAAATTCAGGGTGTGAAGTATGAAGCGCTGGATGATATTCCAGATGACCCTGAAAATAAAATGGCTGAAAATTCCATATTGAAAGAGAAGAAGATTGTAAATTACACGAAACGGAACATCCGGATATACAATGATGGAAATATGCAGCTTAAAGGATATGACCGTGTCCTGGTTATACTCGAATATGAAACTCCGGAAATGGATTATTTCAGTCCAAATGCATTACCATTCCTGAAAAACCTGATGAAAAAATATCACGATCGTGGCGTAAACCTTGTTTCTCTTTATTCTGATGAAATGCATATTCAACAGAACTGGCATTACTTTGGCAACCAGGAAAACGGGCAATTCAGTTTACGATATCTTACTCCTCACTTTTCGGAAGCCTTCAGAAACAGGTTTGGACAGGAGTTGGATGACAAGTACATGTTATATTTTGTATATGGAGCTCCTGTGTATATGCCAATTGCCAGAGCTGTCAGGAATATACAGTATGTTATGGGGCCAGATCCTGAAGATATCCACCGTACGTTTTTACTGCGTGACCGTTATTATAAGATGCTGAATCATGGTGTAACGGATTTATTTATAAATTCAAAAAAATATGCCGAGTCGTTATTTGGTCGTACACTGGAAACTTATGCACATGCATCATGGGCTGAAAGTCCGACTATTGACCTGTGGGATACAGAAAAGCTTCCTGAATATGCATCCAATTATGAGTATACTTCAAATTATGTTTGGGGCAATACTGTTCAGCAGGCTGCGGCTGCATGTTACGATTATTTTAAATGGGGTGAATACCTTGAACCTACAGGGAATGACTTTGCTGAATGTGGTTGGCTCGACAGGAATTATTATGGTGCAGCTATGGCTGCCTCAATAGGTGTTATTAACAAATATCCTTGTGCTTATGCTGCTGCATGGGGTATGCCTTACGAATCAATGATGTGGAGATTGGCTATTAATAATGCATTTGGAGCCGGATCCTTCAATTCCCCTGCACCTGTAAATCATATCATAGGAAATGTCCATCGCGATATTGAAGTATTGATCCTTTATCCCATGAATCTCGTTGCCGTGGAAGAGCGATTTGGGAGCTGGATGACCCAATACGCCTATGCCAATTACCTTACTTCGGAAAAACTTATGGAAATGGGAAGCATCACTGACAATGGTCTCATCAGGGTTGCTGATAAATATTATAATACACTGGTGACTGTATTTGAACCTCTGCCACATGAAGGATTGCTGAAATTTATGAATGAGTTTGCTGAAAAAGGAGGGAATGTTATATGGTGTGGACCGCCACCTTTACTGGATAATAAGGGGGAGAATTGCATGACTGCCTGGAAGGAAATATTTGGAGTAAATTATGTTCACGACCAATATATGGGTGAGATTGCAGCAGGGAAAATTGTAGACTTCACAGGAAGTTTTTCATCAGTACCATCCCAGGCTGTTCTGACTGATTTCCTGGTTGATCGTTTTTACCCGGTACAACCGGGACCTGATGTTGAAATTGTCGCCAAATCTGACAAACTTACACTGGGTACACACATGATAAAGGGAAAAGGCAGTACGTACTTCTTTGGATTCAGACCCAGGGACGACCAGTCACAAAGCCTTGGATATGAAACCAAAACTATGTTCGGGATCCTGAATGCGGCAGGAGCTTATAAAGGAAGTGAGAAATTCCGGGGAATTAATGATAATCCGACATATATTTCACGAAACAGTGAATATTTTGTGACCAGTTTCCCCAATAAGACTACTGTCATAGTGAAACATTACCGCACTCATCCTGAAAACTGGCAGGGAGGATTTTCCAGGAACAGGGAAGATGATTTGAAAGTACTCGCTGGTAATCCTCTGCCTTCTGATACTCTGGTTCTTAAAGATTTCAAAGTAAACGGGCAACTGATTTCCTATGCAGGTAAGTTATTACTTGCTTTCCGTCAGAATGCATCCGGACAGTTAATTGCTTTTAAAGGTCAAAACTGTAAAGAGTTCACTATTAATAACAAAAGCTGTGTCTTTTCTTCCAAACCACTTGAAACTATTGTTTTTTATCCGGAAAATGATGATCTGTTAACCTACACAGTTATAATAAAAGGAGAGGAAAAAGTGAATCTTCCTGTTCCGCTTGATAAACAAAAGAAACTTACTATATATACCGAGGAAAATAAAGAAATACATTATACCCTGAATAAAGGAGGAGTGAGTATTGAGATTGGTCCTGAAATTTCAGGAAAAAAATTACGGTTAATTCAGTTATAATAGCATAATCTGTTAAACAATAAAAAAAATATTAAATTATGACAAAAGTAGGTTTATTTGGAATCGGGCTGGACACTTACTGGGGCCAGTTTGAAGGTTTGCTGGAAAACCTGGAAAGGTACCAGGAACTGATCAGAAACCGTATTGCAGCTTTTGGGGTGGAAGTGGTGGATGCAGGTATGGTGGATAATCCCGTAAAAGCTAAAAAAGCAGGGGAACTTCTAAAAAGCAGTAATGTGGAAATTGTATTTCTCTACGTTTCAACATATGCGCTTTCTTCAACCGTTCTGCCGGTTGCACAGATCGTGAAAACACCGGTTGTGATACTTAACCTTCAGCCTGTCGCACAATTGAATTATGAAAAGTTCAATAAACTGGGTGACAGAGGCAAAATGACAGGAATCTGGCTTGAACATTGCCAGGCATGTTCTGTTCCTGAAATTGCCAGTGTCTTCAATCGCTCAGGTATCCGGTATGATTTTGTAACCGGTTACCTTGACGAAGAAATGGTGTGGAAAAAAATTCAGGCATGGACAGAAGCTGCATATGTTGCCGGAGTGATGAAAGAAAACAGGATGGGAGTGTTGGGTCATTATTATTGCGGAATGCTTGATGTATATACCGATATGACCAAACTTTCGGCATTTTTCGGAACACATATAGAATTACTCGAAATGTGTGAACTAAAAAGATACAGGGATGAAGTGACACAGGAAGAAGTAAACAGTAAACTGCAGGAATTCCAGCGTGAATTCAACGTAGCACCGGAATGCGAAAAAGCCGAACTGGAGAGGGCTGCACGGACATCAATAGCCTTGGATAAACTGGTTACGAATCATAATCTGGATTCAATGGCCTACTATTATGAAGGCCAACCAGGTAATGAATATGAAAATATGGTAACATCAGTTATCGCAGGAAATACACTTTTAACCGGTAAGGGGATTCCTGTTGCCGGGGAGTGTGAAATTAAAAATGCACAGGCTATGAAAATCATGTCTGCATTCGGTGCAGGGGGATCATTTTCGGAATTTTACCTGATGGATTTCAATGATGATGTGGTTTTGCTTGGGCATGATGGCCCAGCCCACTTTGCAATTGCTGAAGGAAAAGTAAAACTCGTGCCATTGCCTGTATACCATGGGAAACCGGGTAAAGGACTTTCAATCCAGATGACTGTAAAGCATGGACCTGTCACACTCTTATCTGTTGTGGAAGGGAAAGATGAAATTTTCCTTCTTACCGCTGAAGGAGAATCAGTTCCCGGACCAGTACTGGAAATAGGAAATACAAATAGCCGCTATCGCTTTTCAATAACTGCCAGGGAATTCATGGAACGCTGGTCAAAACAAGGTCCGGCTCACCACTGTGCTATAGGGACCGGGCATATTGCTGATAAAATTGAGAAACTCGGATTGATAATGGGAATAAACACAATAAAAATATGCTGATATAATAAATCCGGAAAACCTTTCTCTATCTTCACGAAATCAGTTTCAATTCAATTTCGTTTACTATCCTATAGGATCTCATAAGTTATTATCATTCATTTAGTTAGATAAACTTTCCAAAATTATTTTTTGTAAAATAATTATTAATTGTGAATAATTGTTAATTAATAATTTTATTTAGTTAAAAAAAAAATACAAAAAATGAATATTGAATTATAATTATATCTATAATTGCGCTCAAATACTATGTTATAGTTTAATAATGTAAATTATTTAAAATCAGTAAATTAGTATCAATTAAATTATGTTTAAAACAAAAAGAAAAACGTAAATTATCCATGAAATCCGGAAAAGTGAATTTAAATTCCTCACTTTTACATGAGGAAACTGAAACAGAGCCTCCAAGCGGTTACGTTTCAGAAACAAGAATGATAAAACAAAAAACTGTCGCTTTCCCTAAGAAAAACAACACTCCTATCAGCCCTCATTCGTGGGTTTTCATCAATCAACATTTCCCTGCAATAACAGAATCAGACTGGAACGACTGGCAATGGCAGCTTCGGAATAGTTTTACTACTTTTCAACAATTATCCACTTTCCTTAATCTTTCTGAAAACGAGGTAAAACCATCACTCGACGGGCAAAAACTTCCTGTCAGGATCACCCCGTATTATGCCTCTTTGCTTGATCCTGGTAATCCTGAACAAGCGCTCCGTCGCACTATGGTTCCTGTATATGATGAGTTGATTGTTTCTCCCCTTGAAAAAGCTGATCCTCTAAGTGAGGAATCTCATAGTCCTGTGCCTCATATAGTCCATCGTTATCCCGACAGGGTGTTGTTTCTTATCACCGGTTTTTGCGCAGCGTATTGCAGGTATTGCACACGCTCACATATGGTGTCTAAAAAAGATAAATGCCATGCAAACAGGTCTGAATGGGATGTTGCTATTGATTATATCCGTAACCATCCGGAAGTAAGGGATGTACTTCTCTCCGGAGGAGATCCGTTGACTTTACCCGATTACAGGCTTGAATACCTGATCTCCAGCCTCAGGTCTATTCCACATGTTGAAATTATCCGGATTGGCACAAAAGTACCGGTGGTTCTCCCGCAAAGAATTACCAGGAACCTGGTAAATATGCTTAAAAGATACCATCCCCTGTTCATGAGTATTCATTTTACACATCCGGATGAAATAACCCCGGAAGTGGCATATGCCTGCTCACGACTTTCTGATGCAGGTATCCCACTGGGCAGTCAGACAGTCCTGCTTAAAGGGATTAATGATGATGCAGACATATTTAAGAAACTTACCCATTCTTTATTGAAAATAAGGGTAAGACCTTATTACCTGTATCAATGCGATCCGATACCCGGGTCTTCACATTTCAGAACCCCTGTATCAAAGGGACTTGAGATAATAAAAGCTTTACGGGGCTTTACTTCCGGATACGCCATTCCTCATTTTGTAATCGATTCCCCAGGTGGTGGAGGGAAAATCCCCCTCCTTCCAGATTATGTGGTGGAAAAAAATAAGGATGGGTACCTGCTCATTAACTATGAGGGTAAAATGTTTCTTTATCCTGAGAGAGACGCATCTCTTAAGGATGAAAATATTCTGCCGGGTGGAGTGATATTGTAAGGGATTACGGGATCACGTGATCCCGCGATCACGTGATCCCTATGAAAAATTATCCTATAGATTTACAAATACATGTTCCGCATAAGGCACATCTACGACGACACCCGGCCGCTTGATAAATCAGCTATCAGCCAGGTACTTGATATTATACGAAGTCACTTTGCTTCATTAAGTGAGGAGAAAATCAATGATGTCATAGAACAGTTACGGAATCCATTAAAGTATAAATTCCGTACTACACTTTTTGTAGCTGAAAACAAATCAGGTAATGTACTGGGAGTTGCAATTATGATGTATGCCCCGGATCTTAATTTTTGCTATCTCGACTATATTGCCAGTAGAAAAGATATAATTGCCTCAGGCATAGGCGGTTCTTTATATGAACGCGTAAAAGAAGAAGCATCGAATCTGAAGGTTTCAGGATTATTTTTTGAATCCCTTCCCGATGATCCGGACTTATGTAAAAACCCGGCTTTGCTGGAACAAAATAAGGCCAGGCTTAAATTCTATGAACGATACGGAGCTTACCCTTTGATAAATACAAAATATGAAATGCCAGTAAATCCAAAGGATGATTGTCCTCCTTATTTGGTTTGTGATTTTCTGGGAAATCAGTATTCAATTCCAAAAAAGGTTGCCAGGAAAATAATCAAAGCTATATTAAACAGAAAATATCCTGATTATTGTCCTGAAGAATATGTTAAAGCAGTCGTCAATTCAGTTAAAGACGACCCTGTGATATTGCGCAAACCTTTATACATTAAAAAACAGAAAATAAACAAACCTGGTAAATACACCAGGAAAGAAAAAATAATCCTTATCCAAAATGATAATCATTCCATACACCACATCCAGGATAAAGGTTATGTGGAATCTCCTGTAAGAATCAAATCAATTCAGAAAGAACTACTGGGAACCGATATATTTAGAGAAATTCAGCCTTTAAAATTCAGTGAAAAAAATATCTTACAGGTGCATGATCATGGATATATAAGCTATTTCAAACGTGTATGTAATACTCTTCCTCCCGGAAAATCTGTTTATCCATATATTTTTCCAATAAGGAATATTGCACGACCTCCTGAGGACGATACAGTGAGAGCCGGCTATTATTGTATTGACACATTTACCCCGTTGAATAAAAATGCATACCTGGCAGCCAGGATGGCAGTTGATTGTACTTTAACAGGTGCTGAAATGATATTGCAGGGTTACAGTCCGGTATATTCCTTGGTTCGTCCTCCCGGCCATCATGCTGAAAGAAGGGCATTCGGGGGATTTTGTTATTTCAATTCAAATGCTATAGCAGCCAATTACCTCAGCAAGTTTGGGAAAGTGGCTATTCTGGATATAGATTATCATCATGGAAATGGACAGCAGGATATTTTCTACAAACGTAAGGACGTGCTGACAATTTCCATTCATGGTAATCCTTCTTTTGCATATCCTTATTTTTCAGGATTTAAAGAAGAAAAAGGGGAAGAGGAGGGAATTGGTTTTAATGTGAACTACCCATTAAAAGAGCAACTTACAGGGGAAGAATATAGAGAAACTCTTAAAATAGCATTAAAGAGGATTGCCAGATTTAAACCTGAATATCTGATTGTCGCCTTGGGTCTTGATGTTGCCAAAGGTGATCCTACAGGCACATGGAGCCTTTCTGTGAAAGATTTTTATGAAAACGGACGAATGATAGGTTCTCTCCATTTACCAACTCTTGTTGTCCAGGAAGGAGGATATAAAAACCGTATCCTGGGAACAAACGCAAAAAGCTTTTTCACAGGACTTTATTCAACACACTCTAATTAAATTGTATATGATTATTGGTTTATGTTATGATTTAAGGGATGATTACCTTAAAATGGGTTATACTGAAGAGGAAACGGCAGAGTTTGACCGCATCAGTACTGTTGAGGCTATTGAAAAAGAACTGGTAGATATGGGATTTGAAACCCGGAGAATTGGTCATGTGAAATCACTTACTGAGAAACTGGTATCTGGTGAAAGATGGGACATGGTATTTAATATATGTGAAGGTCTGCACGGGTCAGGAAGGGAAGCACAGGTGCCGGCTTTACTTGACGCATACCGTATCCCTTACGTTTTTTCAGGTCCCCTTGTTATGGTTATAACCCTGGATAAGGCACTTGCCAAACTTGTCATCAAGGATGCAGGTATAAATACTCCTCAACATCTGGTGATATATGACCTGAATGATCTGGAAAGAAATCATCTTGATTATCCCCTTTTTGCAAAACCGCTCGCCGAAGGCACCGGGAAAGGAATAACTCCGCAATCTGTAATTAACGGTAAAACACAATTGAAACTTGTATGTAAGGAATTACTGGAAAAATACAAGCAACCGGTTTTGGTGGAAACATTTCTCAGTGGCAGAGAATTTACAGCAGGAATAGTAGGCACAGGAGATGATGCAAAATGTGTAGGTGTAATGGAAATTATCCTGAATCATAAAGCAGAACAACAGGTATATTCATATACAAACAAGGAAGAATGTGAAGAAAGAGTAAAGTACATCTTAGCTCCTGAGGAGGATACCCGGAAATGCGCCCAACTTGCCCTTCAGGTTTGGAAAGCAATAAATGCTGAAGATGGAGGAAGGGTAGATATACGTTATGATGAAAATAATATTCCCCATTTTCTTGAAATAAATCCTCTGGCAGGACTTCATCCTGAACATTCAGATCTTCCTATTCTTGCAAGACTAAATGGCATTGAATATCCTCAATTAATGAAAATGATCATGGAGTCGGCACTTAAAAAACTAAATCACCGGTAAGAATGAAAAAAGCGGTTGTTTTAGTCAATAAGATAACCGGAAATTCAAATCCGGATGAGCAGGATGTGCTGATACAGGCTGATGAAGTGGAGAAAGCACTGTATGCACTTGGATACAAAACGGAACGTGTTTTTGTGGATCTCGATCTTCAGTTTGCCTTCGAATCATTGGAAAAAGCATCTCCCGATCTTGTATTTAACCTTGTGGAAACACTGGGCGGGAAAGCAGAGTTAATTCATCTTATTCCTGCATTGCTGGAAAGTATTCACATTCCTTTTACAGGCTCTGGTTCGTTCCCTATGTATATGACATCTGATAAGATCAGGTCGAAAATTCTTTTTTCCGGTTCAGGAATCCCTTCACCGGCATGGTTTGTATCTTCACCCGATGCAATTCCGGATAAAAACAAGTACTATATTATAAAACCTGTATGGGAGGATGGATCTGTTGGTATTACAGACGAATCAGTAATAAAAGGCGACGATCCTCAGCTTCTGAAAGTCATTTCATCCGGAAAAAACAAATATTTTGCTGAAGAGTACATAAAAGGACGGGAATTTAATATTTCTATGCTCGGAAGCATCAAAGGACCTGTAATTCTTCCTCCGGCGGAAATAAGGTTTATTGATTACCCTTCCAATAAACATCACATCCTGAATTACGCATCAAAATGGGATGAAAATTCGTTTGAATACCATCATTCGGTGAGAAGCTTTGACTTCTCCGGAGAGGACATGAAACTACTTGAAGAGCTTAAAGCAATTGCTTACCTCTGCTGGGGTACATTTGAACTAAGAGGTTATGCCAGGATTGACTTTCGGGTGGACGAAAATAATAAACCATTTGTCCTTGAAGTGAATGCAAATCCCTGTCTTTCCCCTGATGCAGGTTTTATTGCAGCAGCAAACAGAGCAGGATTGAATTATAAAGATGTAGTGGAGAGGATAGTCAGCGATATATAAAATTAAAATTTGAGCATACTCCGAAAAGTCACTTCCCCCTATATCCCCCAAGGGGAACTTTTAGCAAGTTGTTGATTTATAGTCTCCCCCCCTTTAGGGGGATGGGGGGGACAAGTATTAAAAATCATAATTTCGACTTTTTGGAGTGGATTTAAATTTTAATTTTCCCCCTTTGTGTATCTTTGTGAAATCCTTTGTGTTCTTTGTGGTAAAAACAACAAAATAACTCTCATAACCTCAAAATTGCAGAAAGGAAAACTTTTAAATTAAAAATAAATATATGAACTTCAATGATCTGCTTATCCGTACCGAACCTTCTCAATCTGATATTAAATCCGTTGAAACCATTATCTCTTCAACCGGTTTTTTTCGCAGGGATGAATTAGATGTTGCAATGGAACTGGTTAATGAAAGGTTAACCAAAGGATCGGCTTCAGGATACGAATTTCTTTTTGCCGAATATAATAACAAAACCATTGCTTATAGCTGTTACGGCCTCATTCCATGCACTCTGCATAGTTACGACCTTTACTGGATAGCTTCTCACAATGATTTCAGGAATAAGGGTGTTGGCAGTTATATCCTGAAATTAACTGAGGAAAAGATCAGAAAATCAGGCGGACATGCTGTTTATATCGAAACCTCTTCAAAAGATCAATATCTTCCTACAAGATTATTTTATGAAAAAAATAATTATATCCTGAAAGCCCGGCTAGGGGACTTCTATGATACAGGAGATGATAAATGTATTTATGTTAAGATTCTGTAAAATAGCCAGATATTACTCTAATGTAAACATCCTTCTCAATCTTAACATATCCATTAAAGATCATTCCATCAGGTAAATATTATTTGCACATAACCTGATAATTTCTTAATTATGTATTCTGACATTTATAGTAACTCCATCCTGTAGAAAATAAAATTTATGCTTTAAAATAATGTAATGGGAAAGTTATTTTTCAAAAACATAAATCAACAGGAACAATAATGATAAAACATATAATATGAGAACAATACTATTGACCATTTTGGTTTTACAATTGATTATTTTTCCATTATTTTCTCAACAAATTAATGATTCACTTGTATTATTTTCAGAATTAAAATATCATTCGGAATTTGAAAAAAATACATTAGAAAACTTTATTATACATCAAAAAGATACTTTTAATTTTTTCCTGGCTATTGATGAGAATGTGAACTATGAAACAGCCTCAGGTTATAATATTCTATATGAGAAGATATTTACTGAATTAAACCAGAAAAAAATTGAGTCAAAGAAAATAGATAAAAAAATCAGGATAGCCTATACTGCTGTTCACGACAGGTTTCTTAAAAAGTATAACACAAATGAATATTTTCCTGTTATGTTTCAGACAGGATTATATAATTGTGTTTCTGCTTCAATGGTATATGCCCTGGTATTTGATATACTGAAAATTCCATATAAGGTAATGGCTTCCTCTAATCATGTATATCTTATTGCAAATCCCGGTCCGAAATCTATAGTTATTGAAACAACAAATCCCAGCTTTGAAAAGGTTATTTTTACAGGAGAATTTAAACAACAATATGTCAGCTACCTGCGGAACTCAAAACTTATTAGTGTTGACGAATATAAAAATAAATCAGTTGAAGAAATATTTGAAGAGAAATTTAATGAAGTCCATGATGCTTCTCTTTTTAATCTGCCTGGATTTCAATATTATAATAAAGCAATAATGAATGTTCAAAATAATGAGATAGTAAAAGCTTACGAATATGCTCAAAAAGCATATTATTTCTGGCCGGACCAGCAAGTTAAGATATTATTGTACAACACTTTAATTTATTTATTAGAAAAGTGTGATTATAGTAAAGTAACTGATATTGACTATTTAGCGCATTTTTTACGGTTTGATAATATAGATGAAAATATAGCTTCGGGATTATTTAATAGTATCTTATATAAGTACCTCCAGTATACTGATAAAGAAGAGTACTGTAATGAACTTTTTAATAGACTTTCAGCACAAATAACAAATAAACAGGTTCAGGAAGAGTTAAGTTTTAATTATTATTTACAAATGAGTTACAGGTATCAAAATACTGACCAGCTTGAATATTACATAAACAATGCACTGAAAATTAAAGGAAATCATCAGGATGCAAATGAAATGTTGGCCAATCATGTTAACAGGAAATTGAATGCAATATATAATGCTGAAGCCATGCTTGATACAGTAATACAATATCAGGATAGGTATAAACATACAAATATTCAACCTTTATTACATGATTTTGAGATGATTGCTTATTTAAGACTTGCGGAAAATGCGTTTAATAAGAACCAGGTAAAGACAGGAGAGAAATATTTGCAGTTTTTTGAAGATAATTGCAGGTTACCTGTGGATAACCATATTCTGACCAGAACTATTGAGATGACCTATAGGATGATTGCTAATAAATATTTCATAAAAAATAATGTTTCTGCAGGAAATACATATCTTAACCGCGGAAGAAAATTTCTTCCGACTAGTACAATATTAAAATCAAATTTTTTTTAATATTTAAGGCAAGGTTTCCTTTTTGAAAAGAAGATAAAACTTCTACTATTCTTTAATTTTTAAAAGTTATAAAATCATTTAACACTTTTGCAAATTCTATGGCCCTAAGGTATCCAAAGGATTTATGAGGATTATGTTCACCTTTAAACTGATAATTATTTACAACCTGAAAATCTACAGGTTTCACTCCGTAATTATTTTCCGTAAAATCATCTCCAAGCTTAAAATTAAAAGCGATCTTATCGAGTATATCCGAGAAATTAAACCAGTTTTTATATACTCCGGGAGGTGTCACCATATGTGCTTCCCCCTTTGTTCTGCGTTTATACTCACTCGCGATTTTACTTATAATTACTGGTAATCCAAGAGGAGAACCCATGGTGACCAGGCTGTGAATTTTAATATCAGACGCCAGGAAAGTAAGCACATCGTATGCAATAATTGTCCCCATGGAATGACTGATAAGCATAATTTCATCATCCTTATATTTCTTCAGCGTATTTAAAAGCCTTAATAGTATTTTCTCTTTTATCCTGCACTCAGCTGTATTGCCATCCTCACAATCATCTTTATAATATATTTCCAGTTCCCTGAAATATTTACTTACAATAAAATCAGTTATATACGTATAGTTTAATGTTAAATCCTCATTAAGAAAAATCTCGTTTAACTGTTTACCTAAAAAATCAATTATGCTCATTCTTAAGGAATGATCTTCAACATGGAAATTTTGAGGTGCTCTGGTATATTTTTCTTCGATGTAATATGGACTTTCTGTATCCCTGATTTTCGGATCCAGGGGTTTATCATACATCAGGTCAGCCCAATATACCATTTCAAATTTTGGCAGGGATATTTCTTTTCCTATGGATTTAAGTCCTTCTTTCATCGACTTTTTCCACCATTCTTTAAGAATTCTTTTCTCTGGTTTGTTTCCAAGACCATGAATTCCAATTATTATCCTTGACATACCACGAGTGGATTTTTTCATTTATTATTTATAATCTATCCAAACCTTCATTTTACCTGGTTCACGGTTATCCCAGGCAAAATAGGGAATAAAAACAAGGTTCTGTCCTTCTGATGTTGTTCTGATTAAAATCATATCCTGTAATTTCCCTTTTCCTTTATTTATCCTGAATGAATTATATTTGCCGAGAGTGATTTTATCCCAACTTATATTCCTGTTATCTGTTTCTTCCAGGCAATAAACAACAGGCCCGCGTTGAACAGCTCTTTTCCCTGTATTTTCCATTACACGCGGATCAGCGGAAATAAGTTCAACGGGCATGTCAAGGATCAATTCCAGTTTGTCCCCCGTATCCCATTTTCCCGGGATAGAAATATATCCATCTTTAAGAGCTGGATTGTCTATTTTCCTGCCATTAACTTTTACACTGAATTTACTGCACCATCCCGGGATTCTCATTTTGAAAGTAATATTCATTGGAACAGGTGTGTTTACCTCTAATTGAACCTTCCCGTCCCATGGATAGTCGGTCTTTTGAATGAGCTTCAGCGTGTTTTCTTGAAACTGGATGTTAGTTTCATTTCCAATATAAAGATTTACAAATATTTCATCTTCACCGGTCAGATAGATATAGTTTCCAACAGAGGGGATCAGCCTCGACAGATTGCTCGGGCAACATGCAGTGCCAAACCATCGCTGGCGGTGGTGGTAACCGTCAGATTCCAAAGGATTGTCATAGAAAAACAGATTTCCTTCCAGTGAAATGCCTGCCAGTACTCCGTTATAAAGAGACTGCTCAAGCACATCCACGTATTTTGCATTTTTTGTAAGCAGATTCATACGGTGATTCCAGAACACCATTCCAACTGAGGCACAGGTTTCGCAGTATGCGGTCTTATTGGGTAAATAATAATCTTCAGTGAAGCCTTCATTAGTTTTGGAACTGCCAATTCCTCCTGTAATATACATATTTCTGTAAACAACATCCTCCCAGACCCTGTTCAATGCGGCAATATATTCCGGGATATTTTTTTCTGCTGCAACATCAGCTATACCTGTAAAAAGATACATGGCACGCACAGCATGCCCCTTTATATCAGTGATTTGCGAAACCGGAACATCATCCTGGCAATATATTGCCTCCCTGTTTTCTCTTCCCCATATTCTGCTGCCTACTCCATGCCCATGTCCTCGTTCCTCAAGGAGCCAGTGTGCCAGATCAAGATACTTCTTGTCTTTTGTTGAATGGTATAGTTTTACAAGGGCTAACTCAATTTCTTCATGGCCAGGTACCCAATGTCTTTTTCCATGACCAAAATTATCAGACAAATGGTCTGCAAACCTGGTCGCCACATCAAGAAACTTTTTTTTCCCGGTTGCCTGGTAGTAAGCAATTGCTGCCTCAATCATATGACCACCACAATACATCTCGTGCATAGACATATCTGTCCATCTGTTATCAGGAAAATTAAGCAAATAATACGTATTTATATACCCATCTTTTTGCTGGGATGCTGCGATCAGATCAATCCATATGTCCATTAAAGTTTCATACTCCTGATTCGGGGTATTAATAAGGGAATATGCAATTCCCTCCATCGCTTTATATACGTCAGAGTCATCATAATATCTTCCTTCAAATCCTCCTTTTTTTATTCCTGCTGCTTTTTCAAAATTACTGATCCGTGGTGTCGAATCCTGTACCTGTGATATGCATGTCTTCAGGGTAGTATTTGCATGCGCTTCCAGACGTGGTGACCAGAAAGCATCCTTAATAGTAACCTGGTTAAAAGGCACAGGTGTAACGCTATATTGCTGAGCATTAAGTGAATACCTTACTGGTAATAAAATAGAAAAAAGAACCGGGAAAAGAAATTTCACATTCATTTAAAGAATAATTATAATTTATTAAGACATGAAATTATAAAAAATTTATCGTTGAGGAATTTTTAAGTTTAATAATTATCCCTGGATTCTCAATATTTTATTACTTTGATTTCTTAATTATCAAATATTTGGTTTGATGATCAATGAATGCAGAGGGCTTATACATAAAAATTTAAAGTATTTAAGTATACGACGAACAGTTCGTTACATAGCACCTTACAGTACTGTTTGGTATTAAGATCATTTTTTCGTTTTTTTATCTCTTTATTTGGCTAATACTCATTATTATGAACAGATTGGTTCATGTTACTTCTTCAAGTGATATATTTCCACAATACAGGCATACACCTGTGGGTTTACTACTTGAATATCATAACCTTAACAGGGTTTTTGATTCCTACATTGAAGCACAAATATTGATCGGGATGTGTATGGATAACAGGAAACATTTACACATTCCTGAAAATTTTGCTTATATTATTCGTTCCGGGGGAGGTAATTTAAGGTATTCTGAATTTAAGGTATCCTATGCTATTGCAATTGGGAATGTACGGTATATAGCACTAATTGCTCATAATAATTGTGGCATGGTGAATCTGATGTCCCGGAAAAATAAATTTATCAATGGTCTTACAGAAAAAGCAGGTTGGGATAAAGAATGGGCTGAGGAGCATTTTATGCATTTTGCTTCTATGTTTGAAATTGGCAATGAAATTGATTTTGTTTTAAGTGAAGCCAAGCGCTTACGCCTGAGGTATCCTAAAATCACTGTAGTTCCGTTATTTTATCGGGTTGAAGACAATCAGCTTTATCTTCTCAGGGAAGGGGAGGAGGGTTTCATGTAAAAGAAGTACTATTATTTGTCCACATAAGGTTATTCTCAGCCATAGCCAGTATTGAGCGTGTTTTAACGCCATAAGGGCATGCATCCTCACAAAAACCAGGGCATTCCCCGCATACTTCATGAGGTCTTTTCCCGGGAAGACTGGCATAGTATTCCATAGCCTCCCTTTGCCGGCCTTTAACAGAATAGTAGTAATTGTATCGCATAATAAAATTTACCGGCAGACTGTATGGACATGCCCGTTCACATTCATTGCAACCTATACGGCAATGCAGATGCCCGTATGCTTTACTGTAATCCCGGAGTAGGGCATTGTCCTTATTATCAGCATTCAACCCCGACATGGGAAGCATGGCCTCTATTTCATCAATACTCCTGAAAGCCCATAAAACTGTGTGTGCATCATCGTTCTGCAGAACATATTTCATAGCTGCTGTCATCAATTCTTCATCACTCATTTTACCATCAGGATTGAATTTTGCTTTAGCTTCCTCAGCCATTATTTTAAATTTTTCATAGAATATCATGGTGCTCTCAGGCGGTTCTTTACCAGCTTCTCTGTATCGGGAAATGCTGTCGTTTATCATCATGTAAAGCTGTACCGGGTTGGATTTAATGATCTCAGTACCGATATTTTTTTTCCTGCATGCCTTTAAAACTCTTTCCGCTATGTCGGCATTAAAAAAATTATAGGCCAGCTGGATCACATCAAATCTCCCGTCATTAACAGCAGTAAGAAGTATCTTATCCATACTTTCTTCAGGATTTACAAGATGATTGTTACCATGACAGGATACTCCCACTGACCTCACTTTCCCTTCTTTTTTAAGTTCTTTCATTGCAGCATGAAAAGCTTCATCTTTTATTATCCTTGAATTCTCGGCGCTGTGTATCATCATACAATCCACATACCCTGTTTCCAACCTCTCCAGGGCATCATTAGTACGTTTGATGACATCTTCCTTTGATTCAAATTTATCAGGAGTGTATAACTTGGAGTTGATAAATATTTTTGACCTGTCATAATTCTTAATAACTCCTGCAATGAGTCTTTCGTTGTTCCCGTTCCCATATGTTTCCCCGGTGTCAATAATATTAACTCCTGCATCTAATAATGCTTTTAAAACTGTTTCATTATATGGTGTCCCGCTGCCAAAATCAGATACCCTGAAACCTGTTCTTCCAAGTACCCTGTAACGTTTAATCTTTAAATCCTGAAGGGATTTGATATTTTGAGTCTTTATCCCGGGAGACACACTGATCCCTAATAATCCTAAAGTTGAATTTTTAAGAAAATTGCGACGATTGTTGTTTTTTAATGACATAAATAAAGAATATGTTTCCTGTAAAGGTATAAAAACAAAAGGAGGAAAATAAGATGAAATAAACAGAAAATATATTTGATCAATAAAAATTTATCATTATTAACAATACTTCGTTATATTTTTATAACACACTGATAATTAATATTTTAATGATTAATTCCGGTTTTGCGTATGTAATTAATAATCAATAATTTGCGCCTTTGCGCCTCTGCGTTTTATTTTAATTTAACGAACTATTAATTAAAATAATAGAGTTATGTCCCATGTAAAACCTGATCCATTTTGATTATTTTTGTGCCTGTATTTTAACAGACCAACAATGAAATAAATCATGAAGCTTTTATTTAAAATTCTGGAAGAGAAGAAAGTTGTCCTTCCTGCTGAGGTTCATACTCTGCTTTCCACCTGTAAAAAATTTACTGTATATGAAAATACTGAACAGCTGGCAGTTGCATCTGTCAATGGTGATAACAGTACATATGAGGTAAAGTATAACATTCCCGGGAAAGGAGAATATACAGAAGCTGTTATTCACAGGGTTACAAACGGGATTTCAGCGAATTATTCTGAAGCATATATGAGGAGACGTGATCCTGATACTATGATCATAGGGGATGATATGCCCAGTGATAAACCCAGGTTTGCTGATATATATGGTTATAATTTTTCTTTATTAAAAGAAGAAACATTCGGCTGGCTTAAAGAACAGGAATTAGCTGTTTTTTTCTACTTTGCAGGTTCAGGTAATATTGGAGTAGGAGGTATTGCAATCACTCCTGCAAATGCAGGTTTTTTTGCCATGGGTCTTTCGATGCTCCAGAAGATTGTCAGTATTGAAGAACTAAACCAGGATTTTTCTGTCGGATCCGTAATTTATGTTGCCCCCCCGTTTCGACACACCCATTTCAATGGTAAGCAAATAGTGGTACATAACCGGACAGAGACATTACATGAAATATTTTCCTATAATTTATACCCTGGGCCAAGTGCAAAAAAAGGTTTGTATGGGGCATTATTGACAAAAGGGGAAAAAGAGGGATGGATCACTGCACATTGCTCGACAGTTCAGGTGGTAAGTCCGTATGATAATATAACAACCTTTATGCATGAGGGAGCAAGCGGAGGCGGAAAAAGTGAGATGTTGCAGCATATTGTAAGAGAACCTGCGGGACAGGTACTAATCGGAGAAAATACAATAACAGGGGAAAGAAGGTTAATAAACCTGCCGCTTTTCTGCTCTTTTTATCCTGTTACTGATGACATGGCACTGTGTCATCCTTCCTATCAGAGGGATAATGGTAAATTAACTGTGTTTGATGCCGAAAATGCCTGGTTCATTCGTGTTGATGGTATAAACGACTATGGCGATGACCCTTTCCTGGAAAAAATAACTATCAGGCCTAAAAAACCGCTATTATTTCTTAATATTAAAACTAATCCCGACAGTACAGCATTAATATGGGATCACACGGAAGATGAACCTGGAAAGAGGTGTCCTAATCCCAGGGTCATTTTACCCCGCGATATTGTTCCCGGAGTGATCAGTAAACCGGTAACCGTGGATGTCAGAAGTTTTGGTGTGCGCACACCTCCCTGCTCAAAAGAAAAACCAGGCTATGGCATTATAGGGCTGTTTCATATATTGCCACCGGCACTTGCGTGGTTGTGGAGGCTGGTTTCTCCCAGGGGACACGCTAATCCAAGCATTATCGGAGGAGGTTCCATGGAATCAGAAGGAGTGGGTTCATATTGGCCTTTTGTTACCGGTAAAATGGTTACACATGCAAATCTTCTGCTTGAACAAATCATTGAAACACCACGGATGAGATATACTCTTGTACCTAATCAACATATAGGTGTCTGGAAAGTTGGATTCAGACCTCAGCTTCTGATGCGGGAGTATCTTACCAGGAGAGGAAATGCAAAATTAAGACCGGATCAATACCAGGAAGCCCGCTGCCCCTTGCTTGGCTATGAATTAAATTACCTGACTATCGAAGGATCCAAAATACCGTCCAGATTTCTCAAGGTTCACAGGCAAACTGATGTCGGAGAAGAAGGTTATGATGCCGGAGCCAGTTTACTCTATGATTTTTTTAAAAAGGAATTGAAAAACTACCTGACACCTGAATTGTCTTCCATTGGTAAAAAAGTAATTAACGCCTGTTTATCAGAGGCTACAATCGAAGATTATAACTCGATCATTTCCATGAATTACCAGTATTCATTCCTGTCTATTAAAGATTATGAACAGCATAACGGAGATAGTTAACGGATTTGAATTACAATTACTACCTTAGCCATGGAGAATAATATCAAAACAAGAAAGGCCAAACCTGGTGATCTGCACGATGTTTACAGATTCATCTGTGAACTGGAAAATCAGCAGCATGATTTCAATGTTTTCCGGACGATATACATAAGAAATTTAAAAGATCCGTTGTGTTACTATTACCTTGCTTTTATTAAAAAACAGCCTGTTGCTTTTATTAGTTTTCACATACAGCACCTGTTGCATCATTGCGGAAAGGTGGGAGAGATACAGGAATTGTATGTTGATAATAATTTCCGGAATATGGGAATAGGGAAGATACTGGTTAAAGAAATTGACAGGATCTCAAAAATCAATGACTTGAAAAGTATTGAAGTTACCTCAAACCGGAAAAGAATTGACAATATTAAAATATACGAAAAACTGGGATTTGTCTTCACTCATAATAAATTAACTAAAGTAGTGTAGATCATGGCATATTCAATAAATATTTTTAACTTGTGTAAAAATTTTCACTATGTATGCTTGGAAAATCTCCTGATCAAAACCAATTGAATTTGTTTCGGCCTATATTGAAACAAATTATTAATCCAGATCATGAATTGGTTCTCCTTGCCGGAAAATTTCCGTGGGATGAACTGGAAAATGAATTTTCCTCTTTATATGCTGGGACAGGTGCTCCTGCCAAACCTGTTAGATTAATGACAGGATTACTGGTTTTAAAGCAGTTATTTAATTTTAGTGATGAAAGACTTGTTATTGAATGGGTGCAGAATCCCTATTACCAGTATTTTTGCGGTGAAGTGGAATTTAAGTGGAATAAACCTTGTGATTCCAGTGAACTTGCACATTTCAGAAAGCGAATCGGTGAAAAGGGGATGGAAAAAGTAGTACAGGTATGCACCGAACTGCAGGAAAAAACATCCTTGTTAAAAAAAATCTTTTATTGGCTGAATCCCCGCCGAAAGAGTTGATACGGTTTTATGCTAATAGATCAGTTCTTCTATTTCCTTAATATCCCTGTATAAGTGATTATCAGAAAAGGGCATTTCTGAACCATTAATTCCATTACGGATACATTTATGAAAATAGATTGTAACTTCTTTATTATCAAGGCTCTCATGATAGTGAGGAAGATGAAGTCCGGCGCAGAGATCAGGTGAAAGGAAATTATTTTCAATTCCCCAGCCCGTAATTACCATCATTCCTTTTTCAAAAAAATTATTCCCTTCCACATTCACTGCATAAACTCCGTCGGGAGGTATCATTTTAACATTTTCTTCTGGTGTTACCCTGTAAAATAGTAATTCAGAAGGGAGCTTCTGTTCAGTGAGTGGTAGCAATGTGGTTTTTATAATGTAAAAATGATCGAGATAGGCATTTGCTCTCTGGATATTTCCCAGTAACAGGGCCCCGCGGATACGGGTTGAACTTACACTTTCATTATGAATATCCTGTTCCGGGATCTCCTCAACTTCAAAACCGTGTATTTTTCCAAGGTTGTAAAGTGATTCGAAATCTCCTTCTCTCCTGTATCCAAACTGGTGATTGAATCCAATTACCATAACCCTTACATTCAATATTTTCACCAGCACATTTTCAATAAATTCAGTAGAACTGGTCCGTGCAAATTCCTTTGTGAAATTTATGATCATCAGATGGTCAATACCTGTTTTCTCCAGCAACCATATTTTTTCCCTCTGTGTATTGATCATCAGCAGATCTTTTCCTTCTGCATCAGGATACAGTACTCTCCTGGGATGAGGGTAAAACGTGATTACCACGGTCTCTCCGTTAATATCCCGGGCGAGCTTTTTCAGACGGCTTATAATGACTTTGTGCCCGATATGGACACCGTCAAATGAACCAGTAGTAACAACAGGATTTTTTATTCCTTTTAACTCTTCAAGATCGTAATGAATTTTCATATTACCCCGCAACACAAAAAAATAAAGGGCGAAAATATAAAAAAATTTTTGTCAACCATTTTGTTTTTTTACAAAATATGCAACTTTTTCAAGCGAAGTGATCATGTCATATTGTTCAAGGTATATATTTGAAGGAACATTTAACGGGACAGTTGTAAAGTTCAATATACCTTTGAATCCTGATATAATGAGTTTTTCCGAAGTCTCTGCTGCAACGTCGGCAGGAACAGTCAGAATAGCGATGGAGATATTCATTTCCTGTGCAATTTCCCTGACTTTTTGAATGGAGTAACATTTTACACCTGAGATCACCCTGTCAGTTTTATTGGGATCTACATCAAAAGCCGCAACAATATTCAGTTTTGAGCGTTTTCCAATAAAATAATGAGTTATAGCACGTCCAAGGTTACCTATCCCGATAACTGCAACATTCAATGGCTCGTCGGCATCAATGATCTTCCCAATGACCTGGATCAGTTCCTGCATGTCATATCCTTTTCTTTGTATACTGCTATACCCTATAAACATTAAATCTCTTCTGACCTGTACCGCAGTTATATGTTGGATCCTTGCCAGTTCATGGGAAAAAATGTGAGTTTTGCCTTGTGCCAGGCAATTCAGTAATGTTCGCCTGTATTCACTAAGGCGTTCTACAGTTTTTTCAGGGAGCCTCTTCATTGTATAAATTTTAGATGGTGAGATAAATGGTAAATGTACTGCCCTCATCAGGTTTACTCTCAACATGTATCTTCCCGTTGTAAAGTTCTGTAATTTTTCTTACAATGGAAAGTCCAAGTCCGCTCCCTGTAATATGCCTTGTTTTATCATTCCGTATTCTCACAAAAGCATGAAATAACTGGGCTTTTTCTTCTTCTGTAAGGCCTATCCCCGTATCTTTAATAATAATTTTCAGGATCTGGTTATCCCTGGATAGTATAACATCAACTTTACCCCCTTCCTTGTTGTATTTTACAGCATTACTGATAAGATTATTCAAAATTATTTCCAGATCATTCGGATTTATTTCCACGAAAAGATCAGTAGGACAATCAATTTTTATTTCAACATTTTTTTGTATGGCATAAGGTTTTACAGTGCTTACAGATAATTTGGCCAATTCCCGAAGATTGACTTTTATTATCTTATCTTCTTTCTTTTCAAGCCTGATCCGGGTGAAATCCAGCAGATCAAGAACAAGACTTCTCATTCCCCTTACCCTGTCCAGAGCCCGTTCAATCATTTGTTCATAATTTGAAATATCATTCCCTGCCTGTTTATCAAGCATAATTTTAAGGTATCCTTCAATTGCATTAAGTGGAGCTTTTAGTTCGTGGGAAAGAACGGAAAGAAACTGGTATCGTATCTGCTTCCCTTCCTGTTTCATTTTGGAAGTGATCCTTTTAAGGAATAATTGCTTGGTGATATTGTCAATGGATGATTTGAGCTCCTGTGGAGTGAAAGGTTTCGGAATAAAGTCGTATGCACCGTCATCCGTTGCTTTAAGAGCAATTTCAAGTGATGCATATGAAGTGATCATAGCCACCATTATATCGTAATTTTTTATCCGGATATATTCAAGTACTTCCATTCCTTTAATTCCAGGGAGCTTGTTATCCAGCAATACAATATCAGGTAATTCCCGGTCAATAAGATTAATAGCTTCTTCTCCTGTTGCTGCTTCCATGCATTTGAATCCATAATCTTCATCCATAAAAGGATAGCTTACCGTATGCTTTGAAAGAATACGGCTGACACCCATTCTTATTCCGGGTTCATCGTCAACTACCAATACCTTTAATGATTCCATGTTACTGAAGGAGTTTAATTATTTCCATTTTTAACTGTTCGGGACGGATACCCTTTTCAAGATAAATATCCGCTTTTATCCATTTTCTGTCGTTATCAGTGCTAATACCAAAATGCATTCCTGTTTCAGCAGATACTGCGGTTGCAATGATAACCGGAACATCCGGATATTTTTTCTTAATTTTATAACTAAGTACAAATCCGCTGTCTTCACTTTCCATCATCAGGTCAAGAATAGCAAGATCTGGTTTCAGATTCTCAAGAATTATTTCAGCTTCTCTCTGATTTTCAGCAGTGATTACCTCACATCCCCATTGAGTGATCTGGAACTTAAGCTGGAAAAGATAATCAAAGTCATCATCTACTATTAGTATTTTTTTACCTTGAAGATTCATAATTATAAAGTTCTTTGTTTTGGTAATTGCAGGATAAACTCTGTGCCTGTAGGCCCTCGTGAAGGATCTGCATTAGACTGAATATCTATTTTGCCATTATGCATTTTCACAACCCCGTATGCTGTTGCAAGACCCAACCCAGTTCCTTTTCCTATACCTTTTGTTGTAAAAAAAGGTTCGAAGACTTTATGCAGATCAGACTCATTAATGCCGGTGCCGGTATCCTTTATTTTTATAACAATATCTTTAACAGTTTCTTCTGTAGTGACAGTTATTAATCCTCCGCCAGGCATAGCTTCTATACCGTTTTTAATAATGTTGGAAACGACCTGTATCATTTGTTCTTTGTCAACTTCTGCAAAAAGCTCCTTCTTGGTTTTAACCATTTCAATTTTCACATTATCCGGTATTACAATAGAAGCAATACTTATTCTTATCAATTCATTGATATCAGCTTCCCTGCAACTGACCTGGTTCTTTCTTGCGAAATTCAGTAAGCCGCCGACAATTATTTTACATCTTTCAGCCTGTTCCACTATCATTTTCAGATCTTCTTTAACCGGGGATCCTTCTTCCGCTTCATCAAGAAGAAGATTACTGTACATAATCACAACGCCAAGCGGATTGTTTAATTCATGTGCAATTCCCGCAGATAATTGTCCCATGTGCGCCAGCTTTTCTGTTTGTTTCAACGTTTGTTGAATATTATAAAGCTTGGTATTGGAAATAGCCAGTTCTTCAATTGAATTATGCAGTTTGTCAATTGTGTATGGCAGGCACATTTCAATCTCTGCAAGGCCCTTACTTATAGCAATTGCATGGTTTCTGCAGGTATCGTATCCGCATGCTCCGCAATTCAAATGATCTTTTTCACTGAATTTATTCATTGTACTCAGGATCTCCCTGATCTCATTTTCTGAAGGATCGGAGGAGCGCTGATCATTGACCCAGAAAGACTGACTCAGGTCAAGGTTTTTACTTTCTTCCATTGCCTGGATCCATTCAGGGGAATTTTGTAACTCTATTTTTTCCTTTGCATAATCCATGACTCTGGACCTCCGGCTGAACTTTTTCCCGTTCCTTGAAGTCCCTGGTCCCATTATACAACCTTCACAACATAATAACTCAAGATGTTCTGACGATATAGTGCCAAGTTTGAATTCTTTGATAGCTTCCTGGAAATTTTCACGTCCTTCCGCGATAATTACATTGCGTTCCAACTCTTCATCGTCAAGATTAACCGTTTGCAGCAGTCCCCTGCTGATAGGGAAAATTGCTCCTTTCCCTCCTTTAGGAGGATCGAAATCAGATATATCAGTGTTTTCTGTACTTATATTTTTAGCTTTCAGCATTTCACGCAGTTCGGTAAATGTTATTATAGCGTCAACTTCACTGGTTTCAGATTTCTTGGCTATACAAGGACCGATAAATACAATACGGAAATTTTCACCGTACATGTGCCTCAGAAAACGAGTAAGTGCCAGCATGGGAGAAACCACCGGGGCGAGATTCCCGACTATTTCAGGATGATGTTTTTCAATATATGCAACTATAGCCGGGCAGTCTGATGAAATATACCCTCTCACATTTTCTTTCCGGATCAGTTTTCTGTATTCACCAGCGACAAGATCAGCACCGAAAGCTACCTCGAGAACTTTATCAAAACCGAGTGCCCTGATCATACCTACTACCTGGCGATAGTCATCATATTCATCAAATTCAGCAATGAAACTTGGCGCCACAACAGCATAAACAGGAAGGGATCCTTGCAATAAATCAAAGACAGCAGAAGTAGTATTGATATAAGCTTTTGCACCCTGGCTGCAAACACGGGTACAGTTACCGCAGGCAATGCATCTCTCGCTTATTACTTCAGCCTGTCCGTTTATTATCTTTATGGCTTTTACCGGACACTCCCGCACACATGTATAGCAAACCCTGCATTTATCTTTAATTGTGTAAACCAATATGTTGTTTTTATTCATATTCGGTTTATTAGGTGTAATTTCTTGTATAATTTACCGACAGAAGTTCCATACTTCTTTTTCCTCCCGGTTCCTTTAAAAATTCATTATAAACATTGATAATCTCTGGATTTTTATGCGCCACTTTAATGATTTCATTATTATCAGTATCAAACAAAGCTTTTCCCCGGTTTCTTATTTCAATATCACAATATCCGATAGGTTGTCCTCCGCCATTGATACATCCTCCCGGGCATGCCATTATTTCAATGATATGATACTTGTTTTTGTTATTCATAATATTATCCAATAATGGGCGGGATGAGGCCATGCCACTAATTGCAGCAATTTCAATATCCAGATCACCCATTTTAATACTTAACTCTTTCAATCCTTTTACATTCCTGAACCTGGCGAAATTTGAAGGATCCAGTTCCTTTCCTGTAAATTTATAAAAAATAGTTCGGGTAAGTGCTTCCAGCGGCCCTCCGCTTACACCAAAAAGTTTACCTGCACTGCTCAATGCTCTCAATGGTTCATCGGGAGGTTCTGGTTCAAGGTTATGCATATCAATGCCATTTAATTTAATCAGCCGTGCTAATTCTCTCGTAGTGATAACTGTATCAATATCAGAAATGCCCTTACGTGTCATTTCTGCCCGCTGTGCTTCCATTTTTTTGGCAATACAAGGCATAACAGAGACAGAATAAATATTAACCGGGTTATAATTATATTTTTCCGCAATCCAGGTTTTTATAAGTGAAGCAGTAATTTGCTGCGGTGATTTAAAAGCAGTAATATACTGAAAAATTTCCGGAATAAATTGTTCTGCATACCTGATCCATGATGGACAACATCCGGTAATTAAGGGAATTCTTTCTTTCTTTTCCAACCTGTTCAGAAATTCTTCTGCCTGTTCCATTATCAGGAGATCTGCTCCGAATGAAGTTTCAAAGACCTTATTAAAACCAATTTTCCGCAATGCTGCATTGATCAGTCCGTTTATATCTTTCCCGGGTTTGATAGAAAACTCTTCAGCCAGTGACACTGCTGAGGTTTCGGAATATTGAGCAATTAAAATTTTTTCGGGATCGTGCAGGGAATCATCAAGTTCAGCAAAATGAGTTTTTTCTGCAAGAGCTCCGGTAGGACAGTGAATCAGGCATTGACCGCAACTGATACAATTTGAGAAGTTCAGGGGTTTATTCATTGCAGGTGCGATAGTGAGCTTATTTCCCCTGTAAATAAAATCAAGTGTTGATACAGCCTGGATTTCTTCACACACCCTTACGCATCTCCCGCATAAAATACATTTACCCGGGTCCCTGATTATACTCGCACTGGATTTATCAATTTTAAATATGCTTTTTTTCCCTGGTATCCTCCGTTCCCTGATATTTAAATCCTCTGCCATTTTCTGTAATTCGCAATTACCATTACGCTCACAATAAAGACAATCATCAGGATGATTTGATAAAAGTAATTCAACAATAGTTTTTCTCGCTTTCAATACCCTGGGAGAATGTGTTTTAATCTTCATTCCTTCAGTAACATTGAATGAACAGGAAGGGATAAGTGCGTCATTCCCGTCAATTTCCACAACACACATACGGCATGCGCCGGAAGGTGAAAGATCTTTCATGTTGCATAAGGTGGGAACATGAATTCCATTCCGTCTTAATGCTGACAGAATAGTTTCTCCTTTCCGTGCAGGAATATTGCGATTATTAACTTCTATGTTGAACATATGGAGTAAGAATTCAAAAATTAAAATCGATGAACATAAATTTTTACATAATAAACAGTTACATTTTTGAACATACACTGAATAATAATTTCACCCCTAAATCCCCTAAAGGGGACTTTTTACAAATTGCTTATTTTCAGGAACTCCCCCCTGTCTGCCGACAGGCAGGCTATAGGGGGCTGGGGGGGAGAACCATTTAAAATCGCAATTTTGACTTTTTGGAGTGGATTCATTTTTTATTATTTATAAAATATAGCACTGAATTTACATACTTCAAAACAAAGGCCACAGCCAGTACATTTATCCTCAACGATAAAATAGGGGTGTCTTGGTGTGCCGAAAATTGCATCAGCGGGACATTTTTTTGCACACATAGAACAGCCGGTACAGAGTTCCACGTTTATATAGTATGTTCTGAGCTCTGTGCATACATTTGCCCGACAGTATCTGTCAAAAATATGTTCCTCATATTCTTCCCTGAAGTGTTTCAATGAACTTATAACCGGGTTGGCGGCTGTTTTACCCAATCCGCAAAGTGATGTGTCTTTCATTACTGATGCCAGGCTTTCAAGTTGCATTACTCCTTTAAACCTTTCCAGAGTAGTGTGACTATTCTCATCAACCGGTTTTCTGCTGATATTTTCAAGTATTTCCGACATCCTCCTTGTTCCTTCCCTGCATGGGATACATTTGCCACAACTTTGTTTCTGCATAAAATCCATATAATACTTTACCATATCAACAATACAGGTGTCTTCATCCATAACTATCATTCCTCCGCTTCCAAGCACAGCCCCAATTTCAGTGAGGGCTTCAAAACTTACCTTAGTATCAAGATACCCGGAAGGAATAATACATCCTGAAGGACCACCAAGCTGAACTGCTTTGAATTCTTTATTGTTTTCCATTCCTCCTGCAATATCAAAAATTATACTGCGTAAGGTAGTTCCCATGGGTACCTCTATCAAACCTGTTATTTTTGCTTTTCCGGAAATGGAAAATATTTTGCTGCCATAATTTCCTTCAATACCAGTTTCACTAAACCATTTATATCCTTTATTTATTATAAAAGGAATGTTCGACAAGGTTTCCACATTATTAATAACAGTTGGTTTTTTGAACAAACCCTGAATAGCAGGATAAGGAGGTTTTGTTTGAGGCATGCCTCTTTTGCCTTCCAGGCTGTTTATCAACGCAGTTTCTTCCCCGCACACAAATGCTCCGGGCCCCTTTTTTATAACAATGTCCAGATTGTACCCGCTACTAAAAATATTATGACCCAGTATTCCTGCTTCCTGGGCAGACTTTATCGCGTTTTCAAGTCTTTTGATAGCTTCAATGTATTCACTGCGTATATAAATAAATGCTTTGGTGGCACCAATTCCGTACGACGCAATTGCTATACCCTCAATTACCAGATGGGGATTTCCTTCCAAAACCGTTCTGTCCATAAAAGCTCCAGGATCACTTTCCTCCGCATTACAAATAAGATATTTCTGATCAGCAGAGGTGTGATATGCTGCTTTCCATTTTTTTCCTGTCAGGTAACCACTTCCGGATCTTCCTCTCAATCCGCTCTTTTCAACGATATCACAAATTTCTTCGTATGTATATTTACGTATAGCTTTAATAAAGGAACGATACCCCCCTCGGGCGATATATTCCCCAATACTGGACGGATCAATAATACCATTATCCCTTAGAACAATCCTTTCCTGGTTTTTAAAAAACGGGAGGTCTTCAATAAATGGCACATCGAACCATGCATCATGTTTTGGATTCCGGTACTGCCCGATAATGCTATCATCAGGTATACTGTTGTGAAAAACATCATCAAGCAGGGGGGTTACTTTCTCCTGGGTGATATTCCCGAAACTAACCCTTGAACGCCCCGGAAGCTGCACACTTAATACCGGCTCGAGGTTACAAATACCAAGACATCCTGTTCTGATTATTTCAGCCCGGATATTCCGGTCAATTAAATAATCTGTCACCGCCTGTAAAGTTCTTTCAGCACCAGCCACTATCGCCGCTGTACCAGAAGATAATAATATCAAAGCTTGGGTTACCCGGTCACGACTTAGTAACTCAAGGGTATTCTTTAAATCCCTGCTGTATTCAACAGGATCCAGTTGAACAACTTCCCTAAGAAATTCAGTAATATCAGGTTCCCGTTCTGCCGGCATTATGTTTTCTCCAGTTCTTTATAAAAGTTGATAATTTCAATCAATCTTTTTTTATTGACATTATTATAGTATTCACCATTTATAGACATTACCGGGGATTGGCCACAAGCTCCGATACAGGAAAGCACTTCTAAGCTAAATAATCCATCCCTGCTGACTTCTCCATCCTCTATGGACAATAACCTGCGGATTTCCTTAAGCAGAATATCGCAACCTTTCATATGACAGGATGTGCCATTACATACCTGGATATGATATTTGCCCGGAGAAATAAATCTGAACTGATTATAAAAGGTTGCCAGGCCGTAAACTTTACTTGAGGCCAGCCCAAGATGCCTGCTTATGAGATTAACAATATCCTCAGAAATATAACCGTTATTATCCTGAATATCCTGCAATATCGGGATCAGATTGTCACGGCTCATGCCTGGATATTGATCAAGTATTTGTTTTATTTTTTCCATGAAAGAAAATTATATCACATCCTTTCATTCACTTGAATAACTAACAGACAAATATAGTCAATCTTATTGTTATTTAAAAAACATTGTTATATAAATAACAATATTTTTCAACAGGTTTTAATCGGTTTTGCGAATTAAGGTTTATTTTGCGAAGAATTCCTGTTATTTTTCCTGTCTCTGTCAGGAAACCATCATGACCAAAGCGGGATTGTATTTCATAATATTTTGCCCCTGGTATCTTTGATGCAAGAAATTTCTGTTCTTCAGAAGGAAAGAGAATATCAGTGTTTATGCCGATAATAATTGTATTCGCCTGGATATGTGAGAGAGCATTCCCGATACTTTTTCTTTTTCTCCCCACATTATGTGTATCCAGTACTTTACTCAGGTAGTAATATGAAAAAGCATTAAAACGTCGGGCAAGTTTCAGACCCTGGTATCTCTGGTAGCTTGATGCTTTATAAGTTGTCCTGAGTTCATCAGATTCATCATCCTGTGAAATGGTGTAAGTTTCATAGTGCCTGTAACTCAATAATGCAATTGATCTTGCAGTTTTCATTCCCTCAAGTCCTGCATCTGACCGGTGTTCCTGCCATGTCGGATCACATTCAATGGCCATACGCTGGGATTCATTAAATGCAATTGCCCACGGCGAAGTTTTTGCTCCACAGGCAATTAATACCATATTATTAAATATTTCCGGTTTTAAAACTGACCATTCAAGAGCCTGTTGACCACCCAGCGAGCCACCTATAACCAGTCTTATCTTTCCTATTCCCAAATGTATCCTTAACAATTCCAGTGAGTTAACAATATCCCTGACAGTTAATTCAGGGAAATCATGAAAATAGGGCTTGTCAGTATCCGGATTATAAGATAACGGACCAGTTGATCCGTAACAGGAACCCGGAATATTTGCACACACTATATAATGATCGTCAGGATTGAATAGAGCATGATCTCCAAATAATCCCGGCCACCACTCAAAAACATCTGAGTTGGCAGTTAATGCATGACACACCCAGATAACATTATTTTTTTCTTTATTAAGAGTGCCGAAAGTATGGTAAGTTATTTTCAGGTTTTTAAGAACTCCTCTTTTTTCCAGGGGAAATTCCTTATTATGAATGTAGATACTTTTTCCCATAATAATTAACTTAAACGTTGATTACAGATCTGTGTGAAGCAGCTTTTTGATAAGCTTTCAGAAGATCACTGGTAATGTCATCTATATGTTCAAGCCCAACAGATAACCGTAAAGAATCAGGTTCAACTCCTGAGGCAAGTTGCTCTTTCTCAGATAATTGTTCGTGTGTAGTGGAAGCAGGATGAATTATTAATGTCTTTGCATCACCCACATTAGCCAGGTGAGATATGAGTTGCAGATTGTTGACAAGTCTTTTGGCTGTTTCAGCGCCTCCTTTTACATTGAAGTTTAATACACCTCCGTATCCATTTTTCAAATATTGTTTAGCAAGCTGATGATAAGGATTATCCTCCAGTCCGGGGTAGTTAACTGCTGTAACCCAATCCTGACTTTTCAGCCACCCTGCAATTTCAAGTGCATTATCAACATGCCGCTGCACACGGAGAGAAAGTGTCTCTAATCCTTGTAACAGAAGAAAGGCATTAAACGGACTAAGAGCATTTCCAAAATCTCTTAATCCTTCAACACGGGCACGTATTATGAAAGCTATATTTCCAAATTGACTGTTTTCTCCGAATTCATCCCAGAAAACCAGTCCATGATAGCCTTCAGAGGGTTCTGTAAACTGAGGAAATTTTCCGTTTCCCCAATTATAATTCCCTCCGTCCACTATAATACCTCCGATGCTGGTTCCATGCCCACCTATCCATTTTGTAGCTGATTCTACCAGTATATTTGCTCCCAATTCCAGGGGCCTGCAAAGATAACCTCCCGCACCAAACGTATTATCAACTATTAAAGGGAGATCATATTTTTTTGCTACTGATGATATCCTACTGAAATCGGGTATATTGAATTTTGGGTTTCCGATGGTTTCAATGTAAATAGCTTTTGTTTTTTCATCAATACATTTTTCAAAATCATCAGCATTATCCCCGTTTACAAACCTTGTTTCGATTCCAAACCGTTTAAATTGTATTTTAAATTGATTATAGGTTCCCCCATACAGATATGAAGTGGAAACAAAGTTATCTCCATGCCGGAGAATATTTGTGAGGGCAAGAAATTGTGCAGATTGCCCGCTCGAAGTAGCAAGTGCAGCCTTGCCACCTTCCAGTGCAGCAATTCTTTTTTCAAATACATCGGTAGTCGGATTCATGATCCTCGTATAAATGTTGCCTGATTTACGGAGGCCAAAAAGATCAGCAGCATGTTCAGTGTTGTCGAAAAGATATGATGTTGTCTGATAAATGGGTACTGCCCGTGACCTGGTAACAGGATCAACTTCCTGGCCGGCATGCAATTGTAAAGTCTCAAAATGATATATTGTTTTCATTGTTATTACGTTAAATGATGATGGATTACTAAAGAATAGATTTTATTGTCCGACTGTTTAACATCCCGTAAAACAATCAGATAATGCAGGAATACTGCATTTTATTGGGAAAAGAATGTGCCTTGCCTAACGGCACATATAGAAAATGTGATGGAAAAGCATTTGCAGGAATGGATCAGGTAATAACAGGAAATATTTGTACCTGAAAAGTGCCTGTTGATTTGTGTTTAGTGAATTCATAAGCGCTAATAATTTATATTTATCCCTTTTGCAGGGATTCAGGAATTGGCACCTTTCCATATTTACCGGAGGTTGCCAGAGGGTCTGCGAGCCTGTCTCTCACCTCTTCTTTATAAATCCGCCTAATAATTAGGACTATGTATTTACAGCTACAAAGTAAGTTAATTTTATTTCAGCATCCAAATACCGAATTGAATTTACATGTTTTTTAACATTTATTTTGCAAAAAAGCTTCAGTTCACTATAGATTCACCCTTATACCCGGCCCGAGCAATATAAACCATTTTCCCTCCCTTAATTTATAACCTCCGCCAAGATACAAGGGAAAAGTAAGCTTTACATCTTTTCTTGTTGGAGCCACATTTCCAAGTACAACAAGACTCATATCACGCTGAGCCTGCTCATCTGATGCATTTGAAAGATTAAAGGCATTTATTGCAAGGAAACCTGCACCTACCCTGTAGGGTTTGTATTTACCGGGTCTTTCCCGGTCATAAAATGAAAATTGTGCTATCATAGCCATGGATATCCCTGAAAAATTCTGATATTGTTGTGAATTATCGCCACCAAATGTATTTATCAGCAAACCTGATGGGAAGGAAACATCAATATCGAACCTGTAATTTTTTTGAATATATAATTCAATATCTTTTGTGTATCCTTTTCCTCCGTGTTTATCCTTAAGATGCGAAATAGTGATCTCTATTTTAGCCCAATCATCCAGATCATAGGTTTTTTTCTTTAAATGTTGGTTAAGGCTCACAGCAGTGGAGGTTTCGTCTTTCCGGTCATAATATGGAGAACGCACAGATTTTGTGCCAGGTACAATAACAATGTTATCTATTGTCTTTAGTTCAATCAGTTCATTGTTTTTCCCTGTAATTTTTATATCTGCTTTCAGATACTGTTTCCCGGATAATTTGTCAGGGCTGTCAATTATGTTTTTATCAAAATCTATGACAATATCTCTGATCACCTTATCAGACATCAATAAACCAGTAATATCACTTACGATTTTGTCTCCTTCTCCATAATTGATTTTTATAAAATCCAGGTTCCTGGCGTCCTGGTATTCCCTTATCTCAAGGAAATATCCGGTAGATCGTCCATAGTTATATAATTCAATACGTTTTTTGCTTATTGTCAAAGGGATCTTTAACTTAAAAGTCACCATATTCTCATTACGGATTATAGTATCAGGTGATAACTCTTCAGCTTCTTCAAACTTGAATTTACCCTTATGTAAACCTTCTCCTTCAATCTTAACATCAATGATCTCACCGGGTCTCACTGAAAGTCCTGTTTCCCAGTCAACACCATCCCGCATAATAGATATCTTGTTAATAGTTGTTTTCGGAGTAATACTGAAATTGGTGATATAACGGGGTATGTCTCCGTATTTGATATACAGGTAGCCCTGCGATTCACGATGATAATTGTACGTACGGATAATTCCGAGAACCCGATTATTTGTAAGCAGATTTTTTATAAAAATCTCAGCGATCAGTATTCCCCCTGGTTCTTCCTGGTTTTCGACCCTGTATGTTTTTTGTACTTCAAGTCCCGGCACGTTATCCATTTCAATTTCCACACCTTCTGTTCTGGCAATTTCATCCAGTGTTATTTCCTGTTTATCCACATTGAGAAATCTTAACCTGCTCTGACGAACCTTGAAAACCTGTTCAATTGGAGGAAGTGTATAATTAACTTTTCCTTTTGCATCGAGAAAAGGTTTTATTGTTTGAAGCTGTATATTAAAATTTCTTGTTCCCAGCTCTTTTGGTATTATATGAAGCCTTAGCTGTCCGAATCTTGCAGTTATTTTATAATCAATATCTCCCAGGCTCTGCCATTCCAGCACAGGTTTAACGTTTTCAATGTTATTGGTATAAAGTTCAAATATTTTCTCTTCCCCGATATATAACTCCTCCGCCATCGGGCTGAAGGTGACAATAGTCCTGGTAAAAGGGAAGAGCGGTACTTCAAGGAGTTTATCAGTATTGATACTGTCGGTCACTAAAAAACTGAATTTCAGAAAATCTGACCGGTTAAGATCTGTAAATCGTACCTTAAATCGAAGGTATTCATTATTTATATTCAATATTGAATCTATAAGATCAAAATCTCCGGATGGAATAATTTTCATATTGATTTTATCAGGAGAAGTATTCGGATACAGGCTAACCTCACAAATCTCATCTTCCTGGTCATATTCAAAATATATGTTTTTTTTGTTATGATAAATAACTGTATTTAAGCTATATGAATAGGTCAGGGTATCAACTTTAATTATAATATTTTTTAAAATATCATGTATATTTTCCTGGGCATGGATACATGTAATAGTAAAAGTAATCAGCAACGTTGTTAAAAAACTTTTCATTTTTCTGGAATATTTAAGTTTAAAATGTTGTCATTTCTGCAAGCGCCAACCGCGTTTCGCCATAGCTTTCCGCGAGCGTTGAAGCTACTCTGCGGAGGCGCTAGCGGTGGTACAAGCTACTCTGCGCCGCGTCTTCGGAAAACCTCCGGCGGCAGAAGGGAGGCGCTGTGTGTTTTGTGCCATGCCTGCCCTGTCTGCCGACAGGCAGGCGGTAGGCAGGATTAAACATGATTTGTATCGTCCTAAAAAATGTTTACATTTTTTGTAACTCTATTTCAGGACGAGACAGGGCATGCCCTGTCCCTACTGCATTTGACTTATGAGACAGCCCCTACTCATTTACTCATTTACTCACATTTTCACCTTAATCCCCTTAATACCTTTGATCCCTCGATCCCCTTGATCCCCTTGATCCCTTATTATGCTTCACGGCATAAAACTATGTAAAATCTTTCCCACTTTTGTAACTTTACTGAAAAAATTATGCAGCATAAAATCATTTCTGAATTACTGGATCCAAAAAGTATTGTTATTGCAGGGGGGTCAAATAATCTTCATAAACCAGGGGGGAAATTATTATATAATATATTACAGGGGTCTTACTCCGGTGATTTATATGTTTTAAATCCCAATGAAATTGAAGTCCAGGGTGTAAGATCATTTGGAACGGTGGAGCAATTGCCGCATGCAGACCTGGCTATTATCGTCATACCTGCGGTAATGAGTGTGGATACTGTAAGGAAACTGACAGAAAAGGGGACCAGGGCGTTTATAGTTATTTCTTCCGGTTACAGTGAAGAAAGTGAGGAAGGGGCAAAGCTTGAAAATGAGCTGGTTAAGATAGTCGGGAAAGTAAATGGCGCGTTAATAGGACCTAATTGTATAGGAGTCATTACTTCTAAATATCAGGCTGTTTTTACCACTCCTGTTCCATCTCTGTCTCCGGAAGGCTGTGACCTGGTTTCAGGATCAGGTGCTACTGCAGTTTTTATTATGGAAAGCGGGATCCCTAAAGGACTAAAATTCTCAGAGATATTTTCAGTAGGGAACAGTGCTATGATTGGAGTTGAAGACATCCTTGAATATATGGATATTACTTTCAATATCGCAACTAGTTCAAAGATCAAATTATTGTATATAGAAAGCATTAAGGATCCTGATAAACTCCTGAAGCATGCTTCCTCACTGATACGTAAAGGATGCAGAATAGCTGCAATAAAAGCAGGAAGCTCGGAGCCCGGGAGCAGGGCTGCATTTTCTCATACCGGAGCCATGACAAGCTCTGATCTGGCTGTTGAAGCCTTATTCAGAAAAGCAGGTATTGTGAGATGTTTTGGCAGAGAGGAGCTTACAACTGTTGCATCTGTTTTTATGCAGAAAAAACTAAAGGGACATAGAATTGCCATAGTTACACATGCAGGCGGGCCTGCAATAATGCTTACAGATGCTCTTGCCGGAGGAGGTATGGAAATACCCAGAATAACCGGTAAGGATGCCGATGAACTTCTTTCTCATCTTAATCCTGGTTCATCTGTGTCAAATCCGATAGATATCCTGGCTACAGGAACAGCCGAACAACTTGGTATGGCAATAGATTACTGCGATATAAAATTTGACAATATTGACGCTATTATGATCATTTTCGGAAGTACCGGGTTGTCTGATGTTTTTGATGTGTATGAACTTTTACATGATAAAATCAAGAACTGCAGCAAACCAGTGTACCCTATACTTCCTTCATTAAGTTCTGCAAAAACTGAAACAGAAAGGTTCCTGAAACTTGGTCATATAAACTTTCCCGATGAAGTTGTGCTCGCAAATGCATTAAAGAGAGTGAACAATACCCCTGATCCTGCTGCCGATCATATTTACCTGGATAAAGTAAATATCCCGAAAATCAGAGAAATTATCGATGATACTGAAACAGGATATGTTCCGGAATACCTTATACAGGAATTACTTACGACGGCAGGTATTCTCCAGGTAGTAGGTAAAGTTGGGAAGAATCGTAACAGTCTTATTAAAATAGCCGGGGAAACAGGATACCCACTGGTAATGAAAATTATTGGCCCTGTTCATAAAACAGAAGTTGGAGGTGTTACTCTGAATATTAAATCAAAAACCCATCTTCTGGCGGAATATAAAAGGATGAAAAAAATACAGGGTTTTGAAGGAGTACTTGTCCAGCCTATGCTCACCGGTATGGAATTATTTATAGGTGCAAAATATGAACCTAAGTTTGGACATGTAGTTTTATGCGGACTTGGTGGTATATTCGTGGAAATTATTCAGGATATTGCTTCTGGTCTTGCTCCCCTTACCCTCCCGGAAACACTTAGTATGATCAGGTCATTGAAATCTTATAAGATCATTAAGGGAGCAAGAGGAAATGAAGGAATTGATGAGAATGTATTTGCTGAAATAATAATGCGTCTGAGCTCATTATTACGATTCGCCACAGAAATTAAAGAAATGGATCTTAATCCTCTTATCGGTAAAGGAAAAGATATTTTTGTAGTGGATGCAAGAATAAGAATTGAGAATTAGTGAATTCAATCAGATTATTTTTTAGAGTGGACTCAATTTTGAAAATAACAATCTTTAAGCTAATTTTCACGTTTTTTTAAAACATCTTTTATGACAATCAAGCAAATATCTGTTTTTCTCGAAAACAAATCCGGCCGGCTTACAGAAGTCCTTGAAACTATTGGCCGGGAGAAGATAAATATTATTGCTATTACTATTGCAGATACCTCAGAATACGGGATACTCCGCATGATAGTGTCGTCACCTGAAAAAGCATACAGGCTATTGAAAGAAAAAGAATTCTCGGTTAACCTGACAGATGTTCTGTCAATAAAAACTCCGACAGAAGCGGGTTCTTTTGCAAAGGCATTAAGGATCTTTTCTGATGAAGGAATAAGTATTGAATATATGTACGCTTTTTCTTTGGGTGATAAAGCAATGATTGTATTGAGAACCGAAGACAGGGATAAAGCTCTCGCCGCCATTCAGAAAAATAAAATGGAACTGGTAAGGGAAAATGATTTGTTCGAACTTTAAATAACTTTTAAAATATGATTTGGAATAATGCGAGGGAATGTATTCCCAGGGAAGACATGAAAAAATTTCAGGATGTATCTTTATGCGAACTGGTAGAAAGAGTTTATTATAATGTTCCTTTTTACCGGGCAAAAATGCAGTCGGCCGGTATTGAACCCTCAGATATTAAAGGGCTTGAGGATTTACACCGTTTACCTTTTACCACTAAAAAGGATTTAAGAGATAATTATCCTTTTGGCCTTTTCGCAGTACCAATGAGCGAGATAATACGTGTTCATGCTTCATCAGGTACTACAGGAAAACCAACCGTTGTAGGTTATACCCGTAAAGACCTTAATATCTGGTCGGAAGTTGTTGCGAGGACAATGTATTGTGCCGGGATAAGTAAAAAAGATGTAATTCAGATTGCATACGGATATGGCCTTTTTACGGGTGGACTGGGGATACATTACGGGAGTGAAAAGATTGGAGCAGTAGTGATACCGGTTTCAGGCGGAAACACAAAACGCCAGCTACAGATCATGCAGGATTTTGGAAGTACTGCAATAGCATGTACTCCGTCTTATGCTTTGTTCCTGGCGGAAGCAATGGAGGAAAATGGGATGAAACCAGATAATATCAAATTGAGGGTTGGTATTTTCGGCGCTGAACCATGGACTGAAAATATGAGAAAAGAAATAGAAGAAAAATTACATATTAAGGCAATAGATATATATGGACTCAGTGAGGTAATCGGGCCGGGAGTTGCCAGCGAATGCCTTGAACAAAAAGGACTTCATATTTTTGAAGATCATTTTATTCCTGAAATAATTAGTACCAAAACACTGAATGTAATTCCGGAAGGAGAAAATGGAGAGCTGGTATTTACGACGGTAAGTAAAGAAGGATTACCACTGATCAGGTACCGTACAGGGGATCTTACCAGTCTTGATTATGCACCCTGTAAGTGTGGCAGAACAACAGTAAGAATGGCTAAATGTACAGGCAGAACTGATGACATGCTCATCATCAGGGGAGTTAATGTCTTCCCTTCCCAGATTGAAACTGTACTACTCGAAATGTCGGAAACAAAACCACACTATCATATTGTGGTAGACAGGATAAATAATCTCGATATCCTGCAGGTGGAAGTCGAAGTGGACGAAAGATTTTTTCTCGATAAAATAAGCCAGTTGCAAAATATACGTCAGAAATTGACCGGTAATCTTGAAAGTGCCCTGGGAATCAGCGTTGATGTCAGGCTGGTGGAACCAAAAACTCTCCAGAGAAGTGAAGGAAAATCTATGAGAGTAACGGATAAAAGAAAATTCTAAATCAGGAAGTGAAGATGAGGAAAGATTCTATTATTAAAAAGGAAATTATTGAACAGGTAAAATCAAAAACAGGGATCACTGATCCGGGAAAAGCTTCAATAAGAGAGATCGTAAAGCTGGTGAATGAAATTGAAGAAAAAAGCAGAATTAAATTTGTAAGGATGGAAATGGGGGTGCCTGGACTGGAACCTCCTGAAATCGGAATAGAAGCAGAGATAAATGCTCTGCAACATGGGGTAGCTTCAATATATCCTATGATTGAGGGTGTTACAACCCTGAAAAAAGAAATTTCCAGGTTTGTTAAACTTTTTCTGGATATAGATGTTAACGAAGAAGGATGTATTCCAACAGTAGGTTCATTAATGGGAGCTATGGCTGGATTTATGGTGGCAAACAGAACTGACAGAAATAAAAAGGGAACTTTATTTCTCGATCCGGGATTCCCGGTCCATAAACAACAGTGTGATGTGCTGGGACAACCTTATGCCGCATTTGATGTTTACAATTACAGGGGCAAAAAATTAAGAAAAAAACTGGAATCCTGTCTTGAAAAAGGGGAAATATCTTCTCTCCTGTATTCCAATCCCAATAATCCAACATGGATATGTTTAACTCATGAGGAATTGGCCATTATCGGGGAACTGGCTGATAAATATGATGTTATCGTAATGGAAGACCTGGCTTATTTTGGCATGGATTTCCGACAGGACTATTCCCGTCCGGGAAAAGCTCCCTTTCAACCTACTGTAGCAAAGTATACAAATAATTATCTTTTGCTTATATCCAGTTCAAAATCATTTAGTTATGCAGGACAAAGAGTGGGGTCAATGGTTATTTCCGATTACCTGTTTAACAAATCTTACCCCGACCTGAGAAGATACTTTACCAGCGATATTTTCGGTCACGCAATGATATACGGAGCATTGTATGCCCTGAGCGCAGGAACCTGTCATTCCGGGCAATACGCCCTTGCCGCTATTCTGAAAGCTGTTAATGACGGGAAATATAATTTTGTTGATGATATTAAGGAATATGGAGAAAAAGCGGCTGTAATGAAAAAATTATTCACCAAATATGGATTTAAAATTGTTTATGATACGGATCTTGATAAGCCGGTTGCAGATGGTTTTTATTTTACATTAAGTTATCCCGGCTTTTCAGGCTCAGAACTGATATCGGAATTGTTATTCTATGGTATAAGTGCAATCTCACTCGATAATACAGGAAGCGAAAGAAAAGAAGGATTAAGAGCCTGCGTTTCCATGGTGAAAAAAGAACAATTTCCGGAACTTGAAATTCGACTGAAAGATTTCCAAAATGATCACCCGGTTTAAAATAATTTTTTTAGAAAAAGATAATAAATTGATATATAGCAATTTACATGCATTTAAACTGGATTTTCTGAATAAAATATATTTATTGTTTTTAGAATTTGAGTATCATTCTTTGATTAATTTTTAATTTTACATGGATTTTTTCAGATTATAGTTAATAAAAAGATGTAATGGCAAAAGTAAAAGGTGCAATTGTAGTTGATGTTGAAAGATGTAAAGGCTGCAATTTATGTGTGGTAAATTGTCCGGCTGATGTTATACGTCTTGCCAGGGAAGTGAACAGCAAAGGATATAATTATGCATATATGGAATTTCCGGAAGCATGTACAGGATGTTCAAATTGCGCAATTGTTTGCCCTGATGCTGTAATAACTGTGTACCAGGTGAAAATCTAAACGCAGGATAAGATAATTACAGGAATGCAATGTTCACAATGATCCATCAGATTTTCCTTTTTATATTACAGGAAATTCGACTTGTCATACAAACAGATTGCAATAAATAACCTGACTCAATTTTTGTAGCATGAAGGATATACGATTAATGAAAGGGAATGAAGCAGTTGCAGAAGCTGCAATAAGAGCTGGAGCTGATGCATATTTCGGATACCCGATAACTCCGCAATCAGAAATACTAGAGTATCTCATGGCAGAAAAACCTGAGGAAAGGACTGGAATGATCGTGCTACAGGCAGAAAGTGAAGTTGCAGCGATCAATATGGTATATGGAGCTGCAGCAACAGGAAAACGGGTACTCACAACATCATCCAGCCCCGGAATTAGTTTGATGCAGGAAGGTTTATCATATATTGCAGGAGCTGAATTGCCATGCCTGGTAGTTAATGTCGTTAGAGGCGGCCCTGGCCTGGGTACCATCCAGCCTTCCCAGTCCGATTATTTTCAGGCAGTAAAAGGAGGAGGCCACGGTGATTATAAACTGATTGTTCTTGCTCCGGCGTCGGTACAGGAAATGGCTGACTTTGTGAAACTGGGTTTCGAACTCGCCTTTAAATACAGGAATCCCGTGATGATACTTTCAGACGGAGTGATAGGTCAAATGATGGAAAAGGTGGAATTATTTGACCAGCAACCCAGATTGACTACATTCGATCCCGCCTGGACAATTACCGGGAAAACTGCAGACCGGGAAAGAAATATTATTACTTCACTTGAACTTGATCCGGCACGACAGGAAAAACATAATCAGAAACTCCAGGCTAAATACAGACAGGTTGAGTCTCATGAAGTGCGTTTTGAGAAAATTGAGTGTGAAGATGCTGATTATGTTTTAGTTGCTTACGGATCAAGTGCAAGGATAGGTCAGAAAGTTGTGAAATTAGCAAGAGAAAAAGGAATAAAAGCAGGATTATTTCGTCTCATTACATTATATCCTTTCCCTTATGAAGAAATATTTGAACTGACAAATTCCGCAAAATTATTTCTTGCCATTGAACTTTCAACTGGTCAAATGGTTGAAGATGTAAAATTAGCCGTTAAGGATAGAAAGAGGATTGAATTTTATGGACGTTTCGGCGGCATGATATACAGCCCGGATGAAATTCTGAGCGTGCTGGAAAATATTATTAATGAAAAATCATGAATATAAAAGATATTATAAAACCTGAGAATATTGTTTATAATAAAACAAAACTCATGACGGACAATATTTTATCGTATTGTCCGGGTTGCGGTCATGGTACAGCACATCGTATTTTAATGGAGGTTATTGATGAAATGGGGATTCAACAGGATACTATTGGTGTTTCCCCTGTCGGATGTTCTGTTGTTGCATATGATTTTATGAATATAGATATGGCGGAAGCTGCTCATGGAAGAGCCCCGGCAGTGGCAACAGGAATAAAAAGACTTTGGCCGGATAAGTATGTATTTACATACCAGGGTGACGGAGACCTCGCTGCCATTGGCACTGCAGAAACCATTCATACCTGTAACAGGGGAGAAAATATTGTGATTATTTTTATCAATAACGGGATTTACGGAATGACCGGCGGACAAATGGCTCCCACTACTATTCCCGGTATGGTATCATCCACCTCACCTTACGGCAGAAACATTGTTACAATGGGTAATCCATTGAAAATTACCGAACTTGTCGCATTGCTACCTGGCGTTTATTTCGTTACACGCCAGTCAGTGCATAAACCTGGAAACGTCAGAAGAGCAAAAAAAGCAATCCGACAAGCATTTGAAAATCAAAAAAATAAGAAAGGATTATCATTTATCGAAATTGTATCAAACTGTAATTCAGGTTGGAAAATGTCACCAGTGGATGCAAATATCTGGATGGAAGAGAATATGTTCCCTTATTATCCTTTGGGAGATCTTAAATTTGATGGTAAACTGGTTGAAAAAACAAGTAAATAAATCTACATGACAGAAGAAATAATAATTGCAGGTTTTGGTGGCCAGGGCGTATTGTCTATGGGTAAGATCCTCGCATATTCGGGAATAATGCAAAACCTGGAAGTAAGCTGGTTCCCTTCATACGGACCTGAAATGAGAGGAGGAACTGCTAATGTTACTGTTATTATCAGTGATGAAAGAATAAGTTCCCCTATACTTCATGAATACGACTCAGCCATAATCCTTAACCAGCAGGCGCTTGATAAATTTGAACCGCGTGTAAAAAAAGGAGGAATGCTTATTTATGACTCCAACGGGATAACTCGTCATCCCGAACGAAAAGATATTCATATTTACAGGATTAATGCAGCTGAGGAGGCATCTAAAATGGCTACCCAGAAAATCTTTAATATGATTGCCCTGGGGGGCTATTTAAAAATTAAACCTGTCGTTTCCCTGGATAACCTTCGTGAAGGGCTGAAAAAATCGCTTCCGGCACGCCATCATAAATTGATCCCGATGAATGAGGAAGCAGTAAAAAGAGGCGGGGAAATTATTAATAAGGTATCGTAGAGACACGCTTTAGCGTGTCTTTTGAGTATATGAGTAATTGTGAAGGATGAGAGTATGCAGTAGGGACAGGGCATGCCCTGTCTCGTCCTGGATTAAAGTTACAAATAATGTAAACATTTTTTAGGACGATACAATTTTTGGAAAGCATCTAATGAATCCCAATGAAATCAATATATAAATATATATTACCATGAATATTCCGGTTAAAAATAATTATTCCCGCCGGTCATTTATCAAAGGAACGTTAACAGGTATGGCCGGGATTTACATTTTGCCTTTTGGTTCATGTGTTAAACCGAGCGATACTGTTAATCTTGGATTTATCGGTTTGGGGAGACAATCTGATTATCTGCTTAACAGTTTTCTTAAAATAAGTGGAGTAAAAGTAATAGCTGGTGCTGATGTGTATGCAGTTAAACGTGAGCGTTTTAAAATAAACGCTGATACGTATTACAAAGAGGCCATGATTGATCATAAGGTGCAGGTATATGAGAATTATAAAGAAATTCTGGACAGAAAAGATATTGATGCAGTTATTATTGCCACTCCGGACCATTGGCATGCAATTATTGCTGTTGATACATGTAATGCAGGAAAAGATATATATCTTGAAAAACCCTTAACCCTGACAATAAACGAAGGTATAGAACTGGTTAAAGTGGTCCGTGCTAAAGACCGTATCCTTGCAGTGGGAAGTCAGCAGCGGTCGGACATTGGATTTCAGCATGCTGTGAATTCTGTTAAAGAAGGAAAGATCGGAGAACTGGAGAAAGTGCATGTATTTAATGGTAGTGATCCGTATCCGAAATCATATAACCTCCCTGAAGAATCTTTACCTGCTGGTTTAAACTGGAATCTATGGCTGGGCCCATTACCTTATTACCACTACAATAAAGTACTTAATCCGCCTGTTACAACTAATCCAATGAAAAATGAGGAATTTTGGGGAGGCTGGCGGTGGTATAAGGAGTTTGGTGGAGGTTTGATGACTGACTGGGGCGCTCATATGATAGATATAGCACAGTGGGGGATGGGAATGGATCTGAGTGGCCCGGAACATATAATTCCTGCAGGAGTTGAGAATAGAGAATTCCTTACATTCAAATATAATAATGGATTGGAACTTACACACCAGGCATTTCACGGAGATACCAGGGGAGTGAAATTCTGGGGTAGCAATGGCTGGATAGAAGTGGCCAGGGGCTATTTAACTGCATCTGATGAGTCACTTTTACTGTCTGTTAAAAAGGAAGAAGAACCCTATGAAGGAAGATACGGCCATCTTATTAACTTTATTGATGCGGTAAAAGCACATAAAGATCCTGTTGTACCAGTGGAAATTGGTCATAGAACATGTTCAGCCTGCACTCTCGCAAATATAGCATACGAGTTAAACAGAGCTTTAACATGGGACCCCGGGAAACAATCATTTGTGAATGATCAGGACGCTGAAAAATTTCTGCAAAGGGAATACTTTAATGGGTATACATTATAAAGGAGAAATCGGATGATTTAAGGTTTACCTGTAAAAAAGCATCCTGTCAATATATTCATATACCCTGGGTGGTAAAAAATATTTCATATTTTTCCCTTCCGATATTGCCTGACGTATAAAACTTGAAGATATCTCAATTTTAGGTGCATTGATCAATACAATATTTTTATGTTGATCGAAGTCTTTCTGTGTTTCCCCATGCCTTGGATAAATATATCTGGTATATTTTTCTGTCAATAATTCATGATTCTTCCACTTACTGAAACTGGCTAAATTATCGGATCCAAGTATCAATACGAAGGTATGCATAGGAAACTTTTCTTCAAGATAAGTAAGTGTATCTGAGGTGAAAGAGGGTTTAGGCATACGAAATTCAATATCTGATACCCTGAACCTGGGATCATTCCCAATAGCCAGATCTACCATTTCAAGACGAAAGTTATCATCAAGAAGAGTATCTTTCCTTTTCAAGGGGTTATGGGGACTAACTACAAACCATATCTGACCCAGGTCTGTATATTCTGCCATATAATTAGCTATAGCAAGATGTCCTATATGAACCGGGTTAAACGATCCGAAAAATAATCCTATCTTCATTGATTACCTTTATTAATAAAGTCGTTCACAACATGTTCAGCTTCAGGAAGTACTCGCTCAAGTTGGTCATTTACAAGGATAACATCAAAATACGGGGCGAAAGCCATCTCTTCTTCTGCTTTTCCCATTCTCCTTTTTAATGATACTTCTGTTTCAGTTGATCTCTTTCGTAAACGTTTTTCAAGTTCATCAAGTGACGGAGCCTGAATAAAAACAGCAAGAGAATCGGGAAATATTTTCTTTAAATTCAGTCCTCCCATGACATCCACATCAAAAATAACATGATTGTCTTCTTCCCAGATTCTTTCCAGTTCTGATTTTAATGTTCCGTAATATTGACCGGGGTAAACCTCTTCCCATTCAACAAATTCGTTGTTTGCGATTTTATTTTTAAATTCTTCAGCACTTAAAAAGTAATAATCTTTCCCATGTATTTCGTTTTCACGTTTTGGTCTGCTGCAGGCAGATATTGAAAAACGCAGCCTGGGATTAACCTTGAGGAGGTGTTTAACAATAGTGGTTTTACCGGAACCTGAAGGTGCTGAAAAAATTAATAGTTTACCTTGCATATCAGAGTACGTTCAATAATTGTTCCTTTATTTTCTCCAGGTCATCCTTCATTTCAACAACAAGTTTCTGAATGTCGGAATCGAATGCTTTTGATCCGAGAGTGTTTATCTCCCGACCTATTTCCTGGGATATAAATCCCAGTTTTTTACCTGCTGATTCAGGCTGATTAAGAGTATCCATGAAAAATTCACAGTGATTACGTAATCGTATCTTTTCTTCGGTAAAGTCAATTTTTTCAAGGAAGTAAATTATTTCCTGTTCAAACCTGTTTTTATCACATTCATCAGACAATTTAAGTTCCCCAAGTCCATTTATAAATTTTTTCCTTATTTTATCTATTCTTGCTGCTTCAAATTTATTTATTTTATCCAGATTGGCGAGTATTAATGAAATGCGTTTCTGAATATCTTTTTTCATAACAATACCTTCCTGGATCCTGAATTGGTCTAATTCATCAAGAGCCTTAACTATTCCATTTCTCACAAGTTCCCATTCTTTTTCATCAGGTTCACTTTTTTCACTTTTAATAACTTCCGGTAATCGCAGTATGGCTGACAATAAAGGTTCTTCCTGTTTTAAGTCCAACTCCCGGGATAATTTTTTAAGCGTCACATAAAAAGACTTTACTGCCTGTTCATTAATCGTTGAAACTGTTATACCTGCATTTAGCTCAATATATATATTGAATTCAATCTTTCCTCTATCCAGCTTTTCAAGAATAATTTTTCTGATCTCTCCTTCATATCCACGGTAAATGAAAGGAAGTTTCAGAGAAACATCGGAATTTTTACTGTTTAATGATTTAATTTCAACAGTAACTTTTTTATCGGGAAATATAACTTCTGACTTCCCAAAACCAGTCATTGATTTTAACATCTTCTCGTGCCAGGTTAATTTATGTGATTTTTAATTTAAACTCAAACCGATCATGCGAATATATTAATAGAATAATTCCTTTTTCAGATAAAACCGGATTGTATGATTTTAACTGATTTTTTATTTTACAAATGTAATAAAAAAAGCAGTTTTATTTTATTTTGCTTTAACAGGGGGAAATACACAGACATGTCAGATATTAATTAACGAACTCACGTTAATTACTGAAAAGACTTAGGGCGATGTGTTAATTATTGAAATAATGCTGAAGGCTTAATTTATAATATAGCTGAGGTTTATTCAATCTCAATATCCTGTGTAATTATCTCAACAGGTTGAGGTTTAATGATAGCCTTGTTTTTCCAGTTTCCTGTTTTGAAGTAAAAAAATGACATAATAAGCCCGGTTGTCCATCCAATAGGCACAGCCCACCATATACCCGTTTCACCAAATCTGTCGGATAGCATATAAGCTCCCGGGATACGGATAAGCCATAATGCGAATAATGTAATAAACATAGGGACAAGAGTATCGCCGGCACCTCTCATCACTCCGTTAAATGAAAACATTGCAGAAAATAATAAATAACAGGCACTTACAATCACCAGATATTCACTCCCAATACGAATTACTTCAGGATCCGTATTAAATAATCCGATAAGAAATTCTTTTAAAACTATTACTAAGATTGTGGTTGCAAGTGCTATTACTGATGACATCATCAGGGTGGCTCTAAGTCCTTTTATAACCCTGTCGTTTTTACCTGCTCCGATATTCTGACCGACAAAAGCAGCAAGCGACTGCGAAAATATCATTGCAGGGGTCATGGCAATGGAATCAATTCTTCCGGCTACGGAATATCCTGCAATCACATCGGTGCCAAATTCATTTACCACTCTTTGAATTGCCACCATTCCAAGTGCAACAAATGTTTGTTGCAATCCTGTGGGTAAACCGATTCTGAGTATCTTTTGAAAAATGTATTTGTCAAAAACGAGGTCTTTTATGGTAATGTTAATAAACCTGTGATATTTATTAAGGTACCAGACAGCAGTCACGAATGCTCCTCCCTGGGAGATTAAAGTTGCATAAGCGGCTCCGGCAATACCCCAATGAAAAACAAGAATGAAGATCAGATCAAGTACAATATTTACTAGTGTTGAAATGATCATGAATATCATAGGGGTTTTTGAATCCCCCAACCCCCTCAAAATACCTGCTGTACCATTATAACCAAAAAAAGCAATTATTCCTCCTATAAATATTGTAATATACGTTTTTGCACCCGCGTATAATTCATCAGGTAATTTAATAAGTCTCAGTATTTCATCAGTGAATATCAATCCGATCACTGTAACAATCCCGGCAGTAATAAACAGAAAAACATATAACGTTCCTATAGCTCTTTTGAGTTTTTCATAATCCTTTGCGCCGAAATATTGTGATATTACAATTGTCCCTCCGAATGAAAGTCCTATTATTAACGCAATCAGAGTAAAAAATATAGGAAAGGCATTGCCTACAGCAGCAAGTGCTTCCTTTCCCAGTACCCGGCCAACAACAATACTGTCAACAATGTTATATAATTGCTGGAAAATACTTCCCAGCAACATGGGTAATGCAAAAAAAAGAATAAGCTTACCTTCCCGGCCCGTAGTTAAATCTTTCACACGAATATAATCTAATTTATTACCTCCAATGTACTATTCATCAGTCGCTCACGATATATTGCATAATATTTACTGTAAATTTCCTTGCGGATTTCGTTTGCTTTCACGATCCTGATATCATAATCAGGTTTTAATTCCCCTTTCTGCCTGGGCTGAAATAATTCACTGTAATTTTTAAGTTCGTTTGTAACTTCTTCCTTAAAATAAAAATCCACAAATATTTCCGGTGAAAAATTCCAGATCTTAATAGTTTTATCCATAGAAGAGCTTGCGAACGACTTGCCGTCCTTGCAGAAATCCAGCCCTGTAACCTGCAGCTTATGGTCAATAAACGTATATATTGTTCTTCCGGTGGGGATTTCCCAGAGCCTAATCGTCTGGTCGAAAGAGCAGCTTAACAGGTAATTGCCATCCGGGGAAAATGCCAAATCCATAATAATATCTTTATGTCCCTTATATTCAGTAATTTGCATTTTTCTTTCCATATCATACAATCTGATGGTCTTATCTTTCGACCCACTGGCCAGCAACTTTCCGTCATTACTGAAAGTTAGTGCATAAATGTCCTCAGCATGTGAAGGTAATGTCATTAGTATCTCACGGGTGTCAATATTTCTTATTTTAATATTTCCGGTTGAAGCGCTGGCAATCAGTTTGCCATCAGGACTAAAACAGGTAGCCATTACAACATCTTTATGATCACTGAAGTCTGCAATTTTTTTTCCTTCAAGTGCATCAAATAATTTAAATATTCTGCTGATTGCGCCTGAAATTATGAATTGCCCGGTTTTATCCAGTTGAGCTGACCAGATGGTGGCAGTTTGATCCTTAAGATTATGTACAAGAACTCCTTCTATAGTGTATATCTTAATCGTATTATCTCCTGCAGTAATAAAAAACCTGGACTGAGGATCCATATCAACCGATACCACTCCTTTCCAATGATCTTTTAAAGTAAGGATATTTTCTTCGGTTTCAATATTGATTAACCTTGCGGAACCATCATTAAACCCGGCTAATAATAGTTTTCCATCATGACTGAATTTTACTGTCAGTACTTCACTGTTTAATTTTTTCAGATCTTTCAGAAGAAAAGGATCTGGCTGAGCGTATATATTAACAAACAGAAAACAATATAATGGAATTAAAAATTTTAAATTCATTGAAATATGTAATAACATTTAACATAGGAACAAATTAGATATAAGTATTTTACGGTTGGATTATGATAGTTATTATTTTTTTTCTTAAATACTCATTCATCCAAAATTTCCTCCCTTATACCGGTGCAATTGTCCTAAATCTAAGATCTGATCTGTGCTCCCAGTTCCTTTTCAAGGGAATGGGCAATTCTGTCCATCACTATATCTATTTCATTATCTGTAAGTGTTTTATTTTCATCCCGGAGAATAAAACTTATTGCATATGATTTTTTCCCTTTTTCAATCCTGTCACCTTCGTAAAAATCAAAGAGATGTATTTTTTGAAGGAGTATTCCGCCCTCCTTAATAGCTATTTTCTTTATTTCTTCAAATTTAACTGATTTCTCAAGGATCATGGATAAATCTCTCCTGACTTCAGGAAACCTTGGTAAAGGTTTGAAATTTAACTGAATAGCTGAAATTTTATTGAGTATATTATTCCAGTAAAAACATGAATAGAAAACATCATTCCTGATATCAAACTGGCTGATAAGCTTTTTATCCACTTTTCCGGCGACGGCAAGTCTTGTCCCTTGTAATGAATAATCGTATGTATCTGTGAGATGTTCAATTTCAGGACTTGAATTTTTTATTTTTTCCATATCAAATCCCATTTTTTTCAGCACAAGTTCGGTATATGCTTTAAGATGGAAAAAATTTGAAAACTTTGCAGGAGAGATCCATGATGGTTCGTGATCTTCCCCCGTTATAAAAAGAGCAAGCCTTTCTTCTTCGTGATATTTACTTAATCTGTTTTGTTCATTATGCTTTTCTCTGAGGGAATAGATATTTCCAAACTCAAATAATTTAAGATTCTGATTCTGGCGGTTTGTATTGTATACAATAGCCTCAAGTCCACCGTATAACAGCGTTTTTCTCATGGAATTGAGATCTGAACTAAGAGGATTGAATAATTTAACAAGTTCAGGATCATTATTGTTTACCTCATAATAGAGCGACCTGGTAAGGGAATTGGACATTATCTCGTTAAAGCCATTGGCAGAGAGGAGATCAGCAATAGTATTATATATCTGGTCTTTATCAGGTTTCCTTCTATATGAAAGTGATGCATTCAGCTTTTCTGAAACCGGGATATTATTGAATCCATATACCCGGAGTATCTCTTCAATTACGTCAGCTGGTCGGTAAACATCAACCCTGTATGGAGGAACCATCAGTTGCAGACCATCATTGTTTTCTTCTACAGTCCTGATATCAAGAGAATCAAGTATGCTTATTATGTCTTCTTTTTTTATTTCATGTCCCGTAAGTCTGTTTAAATATTTATAACTGAGAAAAACAGATCTGTCAGGAACCGGGTCAGGGTACACATCGGTTACGCCAGAAGATATCTTCCCTCCGGCAAGTTCTTTTAATAAAAGTGCAGCCCTTTTCAAAGCATACACGGTTAAATTCGGATCTGAACCTCTTTCAAAATGGAAAGATGAATCAGTATTCAGCTGGTGTCTTTTAGATGTTTTTCTTATAAATACAGGATTAAAGCAGGCACTTTCCAGGAAGATGGCTTTAGTTTTTCCGGTTACTCCCGAATCAATTCCACCAAAGACTCCTGCTATACACATACCTTCTGATTCGTTGCAGATCATAAGGTCTTCAGCAGACAAAGTTCTTTCCTTCTCATCAAGAGTGATAAAAGAAGTACCTTCCGGAAGTGTTTTCACAACTATCTTATTACCTTTGATTTTCTCAGCATCAAATGCATGCAGGGGTTGTCCGGTTTCATATAATACATAATTAGTAATATCTACCACATTATTAATAGGATTTAATCCAACGGCTTTGATCTTGTTTTGCAACCATTCGGGAGACGGACGAATTTCGAGTTCTGTGATGCAGACACCTGAATATCTTAAACAACCTTCTTTATCCTGAATAGTAACCTCAATGGATAAATTGTTATTATCCTGAATAAATGGATCAACAGCAGGTTTGTGAAGTGTTACTTTTTTCTTTTTATTGAAAAATGCAGCAAGATCCCTGGCTGTTCCCAGATGAGATGCTCCCTCAATACGATTTGGTGTTATCCCTATTTCAAATATAAAGTCTGTATAAATTTTGAAATACTCTGAGGCGGGAATTCCTGGTTTCGTGTCAGGATTAAGGACCAGGATACCGCTATGATCGTCACCAATTCCAAGTTCATCCTCTGCACATATCATACCTTCTGATATTTCTCCCCGTATTTTTGTTTTTTGAATCGTGATAGTTTCTGATCCTTTATATATTACAGAACCGGGAATTGCTACTGCAACATTTTGCCCGGCTTCTACATTTGGTGCTCCGCATACAACAGGGAGTATCTTTCCGTTACCGATATCCACAGTGGTCAGACTAAGCCTGTCAGCATCCGGGTGCTTGCTGCAACTTATTACTTTGCCTGTAACAATTCCTTTAAGTCCTCCTTTAATACTGCTGTACTCCTCACATGATTCTACCTCAAGCCCCAGGCTGGTAAGTATTGCTGAGGTCTCATCAGGGGAGGGAAGATGATCAATATATTCCTTAAGCCAATTGTAGGATATCTTCATAATTCAAATCTCTTTAAGTAAGCATATTGTTTATTCTCAGTTACTACAGAATTGGAATTTCAGGCCGGAGGTTGATACCCGGTTAACGACTGAAAAAATTATTGCCAAAAGTAATAAATTATGCTCATACATGATTGAATTTTATTCCCATTAATTTAATTAGTGAGGTTATTAATGTTATCATACTTGTTTCTTAAACTGATTTACATAATTTTGTAGTTTGGTAGATTGATTAATAAAATTGAATATTGAGCCTACTCCGAAAAGTCATTTCCCCCTACCTGTCTGCCGACAGGCAGGAATCCCCCCTCGCCTTTGCGTAGCCGCTACGGCAGAGCAAGGAAGGGGGACTTTTTGCAAGTTGCTGATTTATAGGCGCTCCCCCCTGTCTGCCGACAGGCAGGCTTTAGGGGGATGGGGGGGGTAAAACAATTGAAAATAGTAAATTCAACTTTTCGGAATGGACTCAATATTAAAAATCAGGGTCAATAATTTATTTTCATAATTAATATAACAAAGTATTGAAATTCAAGCCATTGATATTGATAGCCAACGATGACGGTGTTGAAGCAAAAGGATTAAAGACTCTCATTGATTTAGCGCGCGGATTCGGAGATGTTGTGGTAGCTGTTCCTGCAGAGCCAATGTCGGGCATGTCTCATGCCATCACAATAAAAACTCCTCTCCGGGTAAAGAAAGAAAAGGAAGAGCAGGGATTAACAGTTTACAGTTGCCAGGGTACACCTGTTGATTGTGTAAAACTTGCATTGAATAAGCTTGTTGATAGAAAGCCTGACTTGTTGCTCTCCGGCATAAATCATGGGTCCAATGCATCCTCCAGTATTGTGTATTCCGGAACCATGGCTGCTGCAATAGAAGGTTGTATAAACCAGATCCCTTCTGCCGGATTTTCACTTCTTGATTTTTCACCTGATGCAGATTTCACTGCTGCCGCTAAAGTCATTGAAAAAATTATTTCCAACATTATACAGTCAGGATTACCCGAAGGAGTGTGCCTGAATGTAAATATTCCGGCAGTACCATTCGCTGAATTGAAAGGGATGAAAGTATGTCGTCAGACCAAAGGCTGCTGGAAAGAGGAATTTGTCAGAAGAGTTGATCCGCATAATGGAGAATATTTCTGGCTTACAGGGAGTTATCTTAATTATGAAGAAAATGCAGATGACACCGATGAATATGCCCTCACTCATAGTTATGTATCTATCGTTCCTGTGAGGGTTGACCTTACCTCACATGAAGGTATCCGCTTTTTAAATTCATGGGATCTCAACACAATATGGGAAAAATAAATTTTAATACTCTCTTTTTTGGAACATTTACCGGTATTACTATTCCTGTACTTTTCTTTATCCTTATATATTTTGTGAAGGAATCTGATATGGGATTAATGGATTTCATCAGGGAATTTTATCAAATCAAAGCTTTACCCAAATTGATAAGTCTTTGCCTATTACCTGATCTTATCGTATTTTTTGCATTTATGCGTAAAGATTTTTTCAAAGGAGGAAGAGGTGTAATTTTGTCACTTTTTATTTATGCAGTTGTCATTCTTGTTTTAAAATTCGGATAGGATGAAGTATTACCTCATTGCCGGAGAAGCTTCAGGTGATCTGCATGGAGCAAATCTCATGAAAGGATTGAAAAAATTCGATCCGGATGCTGATTTCAGATTCTTTGGCGGTGATCTGATGAACAGGGAGGGAGGTAAGCTTGTTTGCCATTTCCGGAAAATGGCTTATATGGGATTGTTTGATGTCCTGGCAAACCTGAGGACAATAGCAGGAAACCTGTCATTCTGTAAAAAAGATATTTTAAACTTCACCCCTGATGTAATAATCCTTATTGATTATCCCGGTTTTAACCTGCGCATCGCAAAATTTGCACATGAACATGGGTTAAAAGTATTTTATTATATCGCACCAAAAGTTTGGGCATGGAAAAAATCCAGAATTAAAAAGCTGAAAACCTTTGTAGACAAGTTATTCGTTATTTTTCCCTTTGAGGTTGAATTTTTTAAACAACATGATTTACATGTCTGGTATTTCGGTAATCCTCTGAAAGATGCCATTCATGAATACAGAAATAAAGCTGATATACCTGATAATGAGCTTATTAAAAAGGATAATAACAGGAGGGTAATCGCTTTATTGTCAGGAAGCAGAACTTCAGAAATAAAGCATTGTCTCCCTGAAATGGTTAAAGCTGCTTCTTATTTCCCGTCTTTCAGGTTTATTGTTGCAGGAGTTCCTGCCATAGAAAGTAAGAAGTACGAAGCAATTCTTTCCGGAACCGGGATATCCCTGGTTTCAAATCGAACCTATAAGCTTCTTGATCACTCATATGCTGCAATAGTTACATCCGGAACAGCCACCCTTGAAACTGCTTTATTTAATGTCCCTCAGGTTGTGATCTACAAAGTCGGATGGTTAACTTACTTTTTAGGGAAACTGTTTGTTAAAGTGAGATTTTTTTCACTCGTAAATATTATCTCGGGGAAAGAAGTGGTAAAGGAGTTATTACAATCTGACATTGCAGGCAGGATAAAAAATGAACTCTCACTCTTATTGAATGATGAAGCATACAGAAAAAGAATCTTGGCTGAATATGGTAAAATATCTTCTTCATTAGGGGACGTGGGGGTATCTGAAAGACTGGCTTTCAAAATGATTGAGATATTAAAATCCTGATTATGATAAGATTAATAGTTATCATATGCTGCTTAAATCTTTTCCCTGCTCTTTTTGCACAGCAAAAGATAAGAATAGGTTTATTCCAGGATATTATACCTGAGGCATATGTTGTGCATTGTATATCAGGTGAATATCAGGTAGTTACAAATGAAGGGGAAAGAAATATAAGGGTTGGCGAACTTGTATATTTAAGTTTAATCGGGGAAAATATTTTACTAAGTGATGGTGATCTGAATTTCAGTTACCATAAGAAAATCCTTTTCAAAGATATATCAGGTAACGGGGTATTTAGATTACGTTCGGTTCATCCGGTCGGAGAATCCGGAAATTATGAAGGGGATTTGGATATTTTCACTAAAAATAAAGCTTTATATGCAGTTAATATACTGGACCTGGATAAATATTTAGCTGGCGTTGTTGAAACAGAAGGAGGGCCTTCTGCTCATCCGGAATTTTATAAGGCCATGGCAATAATATGCAGAACATACGCAATCAGAAACTTTAATGCTCATGCAACGGAAGGGTTTAATCTATGCGATCATACTCATTGCCAGGCATTTAAAGGGAAAAGTGAACAAAATTCCTATATCCCTGATGCTGTTTTAACAACTCATAATCTTGTACTTACAGGAAGATATTTTGTACTTATAAATGCAGTTTACCATTCAAACAGCGGAGGTGAAACCAGGAGAGCTTCTGACATCTGGACAAATGAGGATGAATATTTGCAGGCTATCCTGGATCCTTTTTCCCAGGGACAACCAAATTACCTTTGGGAAAAAGTTATACCATTCAATACCTGGAAAAATTACCTGATATCATGTGGGATACAATCTTTCAACAATGCAGATTCTCTGACTTTTTTGATAAACCAGCCACACAGGAAAAAATTCTTCATTTGTGATAATGATACGTTGAGAATTGAAAAGGTGCGTGCAGACTTAAACCTGCGATCTGCATTCTTTGATATGAATATAAAGGGAGATAGCATTGTTTTTAAGGGGAAAGGGTATGGGCATGGTGTTGGAATGAGCCAGGAAGGGGCAATGGAAATGGCCCGCCAGGGATTTTCATTTTCAGATATTCTTCGTTTCTATTATCACCAGGTTCATATCAGGGACCTTTCAAATATTCCGGATGAACAATTACCTCCAGAGTTTCGGGAAAAACAGTAATATTAAGTTAATGTGATGTAAGGCAAACTTTTTTAATACTCCATCGCTACCCCTGGCCCCTAAAGGGGAATCCTTTCCCGCGATGCGCTGAGTATTTCCTAACATCATTTATGCTTATAAATATTATTAAAAACCACAATTAGTATTAAGTAGTTAAAATTACTTATATTTGATAAAATTCAGATAAGATTACAAAATGTAATAAGATTTTTATCATTTGGAGACCGGAAGAAGATCTGCTATGATCACTAAAATAATTCTTTTATTAGAAATGATATGAAATCGGAATATCCAAAAAAAGAATATCCGGATAATACTCTCCTGACAAAGATGAGAACAGGTGATCCGAATGCTTTTGATAAGATATTCTGCAATTACTATTCAAATATGTGCCGCTATGCGTATATATTGATCAGGGATGAGGATATGTCTCAGAGTCTCGTTCAGGCTGTATTTGTAAAATTATGGGAATCCCGTGATAACCTGGGACATGTCGAAAACCTGTCAGCTTATCTCACCACAATGGTCCGTAATAAATGTATTAATTTTCTGAACAGGGAAAAACGCATTATTAAATATGGGAATATCCCGGTCGATGTACAAACAGATAACGGGACGGAACAATCGATACAAAAAAATGATTTTGAAGAAAAACTTATTATTGCTGTTTCATCAATGTCAGGCCGCTGCAGAGAAGCATTTGAATATAGCCGTTTCGATAACTTAACCAATAAGGAAATAGCCGTAAAAATGGGCATTTCCATTAAAGGAGTTGAAGCTTTGATAGGCCGTGCCTTAAAATTCCTCAGGGAAAATCTTTCCGATTTTCTGTCAGGTACCGGGAAATAATAACCAGATCAATAAAAAAAATATAATTTCCTACCTGTTTGAATTTATCTTAAATGTATAGAATATTGCGTCTTTTGTTCTCCCGGAGAAGAGACCAATATGCTTTTACCTGTTAACCGGACAATCCTCCAGTTGTTTGGATCACGACCAAATGCAGGTGTCATTATCTCAGTTAATACATATTGTTCCGGAAAACTATAATAATGTATAACATCATTATGGCCATGACCTGTCAGGATAAGCCTGACGGAAGGATTGTTCCTGAGCACACTGATGAGATCGGCAAAATCTGTGATAGCCGGATTTACAGGTTCCTGAATTTCAACCGTGTCAGAATCCGGATTACCTCTGAGTAAGGGTATATGGGTAAACAGAATTTCGATGTCCGTATCTGATTTTTTCAGCTCATTGTCGAGCCATAATAACTGGAATGCATCCATTATAAACGATGTGCCTCCTGGAGATCTCATTGGATTAGAATAACCATTGTCAAGGAAAATTAACCTGTATGTAATTCCGTCTACCATGTAGGTGCGACTATAATACGTTCCGTTTCTGAAACATGGAGCGTTTCTGATCCATGTTGAAAGGGACTTTACTGCATGAAGCTGGTTGGAAATGTAAGTTGAGTCAGAATCTACCCGGTAACTTGCAAGGTCATGATTCCCCAACGTAAGGTATACAGGTACATCACTGATACTTATTTGTTCAATGTATTGCTCAATCTGTGTATCCAACATTTCTCCAGTAACCGATTCCGCTTCATAAAAATCCACATTATCACCGGTGATCACAACAAATTCAGATTGTGTAATGCCGGGAACTGTTCTGAAAAAATTTTTCAGTGGCTCTGCTACCTGGCCATAATGCTGTCGCTTTTCAACAAAAAAAGGATGATAAGGTGTAAGATTGCAGAAATGCGGATCACTCATATGAATAAATGAAAGCGTATCAGGTTTTCCTTCTGCCCGGGCAGACATTGATAGATTAAAAAAAAGTGCAATAAGTAAAAAGCATTCTCTCATTTTAATGGATAATTTCATTTTAACATTTTTTTAATTTTGAGTCCACTCGGAAAATCCTGTTTATGATTTTTAATGGTTTTACCCCCCCCAGCCCCTAAAGCCAGCCTGTCGGCAGACAGGGGGGAGAACCTATAAATCAGCAACTTGCAAAAAGTCCCCCTTGGGGGATTCCTGCCTGTCGGCAGACAGGTAGGGGGAAATGATTTTTCGGAGTAGGCTCAAATTTTTAATAACAATAATTTTACATTTTCACGTTAAATTTAAATACATTGATAAACTAATATAGCTTAAAACAACATATACTATTGATTAAGGGCAATTTACAATGGGGATGCCATTAAAAACCGGAGAGTAAGTTACGTATAAAAAATATTAATTTTAACACTCTGTGGGAAAAAAAGGAATTACCCCAGGAGCTTATTGCAGAAGGCAGTATAACTCAATCAACTCATACCCATGACCGATGATGGCAGGAGGTAATACCACCACTTGTTATCCTGCAAATAAATGAACAAAATTTCCTATATTTGAAGAAATAATTCTCTTAATCTATTACTTTGAAAATAATTGCAGATAAGGATCTTAAAAAGCTGAAGCTGAAAATTGACAATGCCTCTGATGTGCTTATAACCACCCATGTGAATGCCGATGGGGATGCTATTGGTTCAACACTTGCACTGGCTTTTATTCTTAAGAAATTAAGTAAAAGAGTAATGATCATCACCCCTAATGATTTTCCCGGTTTTTTACAATGGATGCCAGGTCAGGAGTTAATAAATGTTGATTTTAAAAACCCCGGGAAAACTAAAGATTGGGCTGAGAAAGCTGATTTAATATTTGCTGTTGACTATAATGATCCGAAACGGCTAAAAAAAGCTGAAGAAATAATCCTGAAGAGCCAGGCATTCAAAGTTCTGATCGATCATCATCCTTTTCCTGTAAAATTTGCCAACCTGGCTATCTCTGTTACAAAAGTCGGATCTACCGCTGAATTATTATATTACCTGATATGTGACCTTGGATTTTCCCATCTTATTGATAAAGATATTGCTACTTGTTTATACACTGGTATAATGACAGATACAGGATGCTTCAGCTATAGTTGTTCATATCCTGAAGTTTTTAATGTTACAGCAGAGTTATTAAAGTATGGTATTGATAAGGATCAGATCTATTCAAATGTTTATGATAACTTCACAGATTCCCGTATGAAATTGATGGGGTATTGTCTGTATGAGAAAATGGTAGTTTTACCTGAATTTAACACGGCTTACATTAGTATTACAGAGGAGGAACTGAAAAAATTCAATCATCTTCCCGGGGATACTGAAGGTTTTGTTAATCTGCCATTTTCTATTAAAGGAATACGTTTTACTGCCCTCTTCCTTGAAAAGAAAGAATTCATAAAAATCTCTTTCCGTTCACGGGGTAATTTTAATGTCAATGAGTTTTCTTCCAGGTATTTTAACGGGGGTGGTCATAAAAATGCAGCAGGAGGCGAAATGCGTCAATCAATGGAAAATACATTGAAACATTTCAGGGAACTAATGCCGGAATTCAGAGAACAACTTTTATGAGATACTCTATACTGATAATATTCATGCTGGCACTCTCTGTTTACTGTAAAAGACCGGTTCAATATCCTGAAGGACAGGAAAAAAGTTCTTCTCCTGAGACTGCGGAAACATTGGTAAACATCAATAAATACCTGGTAAAACGCCAACAGGAAATTATTACTTCTTATGTGCAAAGAACAGGACTGAAAATGGAAAAGTCCAGGACAGGTTTGTGGTACATGATATATGAAAAGGGTTCAGGTAAGAAAGCAGGAAAAGACAATATCATTACTCTGGATTATTCAATTTCCTTACTTGATGGAACCTTATGTGATGCTTCAAAACCAGGCAATCCAAAGTCATTCAGGATAGGTCACGGGGGAGTGGAACCTGGTCTTGAAGAAGGGGCGCTGCTTCTGAAAGAAGGAGACAGGGCACGTTTTATTATGGCACCATACCTGGCACATGGCAATTTCGGCGACAGAGATAAAATACCTGCCGGGGAAATTTTAATTTATGATGTGTTTGTTATAAGTGTAAATTAATTTTATGGGAAGCAGCTGAGTATGATAAACTTTCCTATTTCTTTACTTTTTCTTGCAGCACTGTTTTTACATTGTTCCTGTAAAAGCCCGCATCTTAAGGGCTACATGAAAATACAACCTGATGTTTATTATAAATTATGCACTCTCGGGGAAGAAAATAAAAAAGCATTGGAAGGTGATTTGATCACAATCAATGTTACCTATACTACTTTAAATGATTCAGTTTTTTTTAAAGGGAAAAGAAAGATCAGACTCGAAGATCCGGGTTTCCATAATTCAGTCTTTTCATGTCTTACGAAATTAAAAAAGGGAGATAGCGCAATTTTCATCTTCAGAACTTCTGATTTCTTTGTTAAAAATTTAAAGATACCAATACCTTTTTTCCTGAAAGATCATCATCAGATGAAAATGTATGTTTCAGTTCTGGATATCCAGACTGATAAGGAATACCAGGCTGAAAAGCAACTGTTTCTCCGTTGGGTGGAAGACCAGATCCAACTGGAGAAAGAAATGGTAAAGAATTACCTTGATAAGGAACAAATTAAAGTCAAACCTGCTTTTAATGGTATGTACTTTATTCTTACCCGGGTAGGTAGCGGAAAACGTCCTGAAAAAGGTGACCTGGTAACAATACATTATGAGGGTAAATTTATTGATGGTAAATACTTTGATAGTACAAAAAAGCGAAATGAACCCCTGGAATTTATTTATGGCCAGGAATATATGGTAATAAAAGGTATAGAGGATGCTATTGGAATGATGAGAGAAGGAGATAAAGCACTGATCATACTCCCTTCAGACCTGGCATTTGGTGATTCAGGTTCAGGAGATGGTACTGTTCCTCCTTTTACATCCATTATTTATGAACTGGAATTGTTAAAAGTAAATTAAATAAACATGTAGCAGCAACCTTTTTTAGTACTTTTGCATCTTAGAGACATTAATCTTAAACAGACTAAAAAGAATAATTATGATAACAAATTTCAGATTGCATCTTGTGAGCGTAGTAACAATTCTAATTCTGTCTTCCTGTTTAAATAATGATTACCAGGAAAAACTTGATGAGGAATTAAGATTACTTGATTTATATCTTCAGGAAAATAACATTACTGTTACCCCTACACCTATGGGATTGTACTATATTGAACAAATACCTGGAATTGGTGATCTTCCTGAAGCGGGGGATTATATTTTATTTAATTTCACCGGGAAAATACTGAAAGGAGAAACTGTTTTCGGTACTTCAGATGAAAGTATTGCTTTATTTTATAATCTGCATAGTGATAATATATTATATGGTCCCTATAAAATGCGTTATGGATATATTTCTCCTTATGGTGTGAATGAAGGATTGGGATATATGAAAGAAGGTACAACAGCACAACTGATTTTTCCCAGCACACTTGGTTTTGGTTCTTCACCCGCTGGAAATATCCCCGGATTCAGTACCTTGATATATGATATCGAAGTACTGAAAATTATACCTGATCCGATTGCTTATGAAAATGAGCAAATAGAGGCTTATCTTGAAGAGTATGAATATCAGGCTTTTCCTGATGAACAGGGACTTTATTATATTCAAATTGTTGAAGGTACAGGTGCTTTTCCTACTGCAACATCAAATGTCCAGGTTATTTATACTGCCCGCTTACTCGATGGAAGAATTCTCGCAACAACAGGAACAACTGCAAAATCAATCCGATTGGATGATAATTACCTGATAACCGGATTAAAGGAAGGTATAAAGAAAATGAAACCAGGGGGTAAAGCTATCCTGATAGTGCCTGAAGACTTAGGCTTCGGTGAATATACAATTACAGACACCTCTTATGGTTATAAAATTCCAATACCTCCTTATTCTACTATAATATATGAATTAGAATTAAAGGCTATTCTCTGATTACCTGTATTCTTTAATAAACAGGAAGTGTGGAGCAAGTTTAGATGATATCTCATCCTGCACTGAGTAAAAATACACAAGGTTTTTTATGAAGATCAGGTAATTTCTGTCTCCACGTCATGATGCTTTTCATTTTTATACTCTCATGAGGAGTTGTTATCTCACTTGCAATACAGAGTAATGTATTCGGATCACAAATTGTAACAATATCTGACAACAATGACATATTTCTGTAAGGAGTTTCAATAAATATTTGAGTCTGGTTCAATTTAAAGCACTGTTGTTCGATTTCCCTTATTTTCCTTATCCTGTCTGGCTTTTTTATTGGTAAGTATCCATGAAAAACAAAGTGCTGGCCATTCATACCTGAGGCGGATAATGCTAAAAGAATTGATGATGGTCCGGTAAATGGGACAATATTTATTCCTTTTTTATGAGCAGCTTTAACAATAAATGACCCGGGATCAGCAACACAGGGAATGCCTGCTTCGGAAATAATTCCAATATCCGTTCCTTTCATACACAAGGTAATATATTCTTCAATACCTGCATCAGGTTTGTGCTTATCCAGTTCAAAGAAATGAATTTCATCAGGTGATGCAGGATGTCCGCATTGTATTAAAAATCTCCTGGCAGTTCGTATATTTTCAACAACAAAGTGATGAATAGTGTTAATTTTATTTATTATTCCTGCCGGTATTACTTCTTTAAGATCACTTTCACCAAGAAGATTGGGTATAAGATATATTTTGCCCTTCATAATGTTTATTTCTCCAAAATTACATAAGAATCCCTTATCATTCCCATTTTTACTCAATCTATTTTGTAATTTCGCAAACAGAATAATTTTAGTTTTAGCACAAATCCATTTACATTGAAAATAACTTTTTTGGGAACAGGTACTTCACAAGGAGTACCCGTAATAGCATGCAATTGTGAGGCATGCACTTCAACAGATAAAAGGGATAAAAGACTGCGGACTTCTATTTTAATTGAAGAAGCAGGTAAAATATTTGTCATTGATACAAGCCCTGATTTCCGACAACAAATGCTATCGGAAAATATAAAAAGGATAGATGCAGTGTTATATACTCATGAACATCGCGATCACATTGCTGGCCTTGATGATATCAGGGCATATAATTTTGTACAACAAAAACCAATGGATGTATATGCTGAAAGAAGAGTTGCGGGCGCGCTTAAATATGAATTTCCATATATATTTTCAGAAAACCGTTACCCGGGAGCACCGGAAATAAAGCTTCACATAATAGAAAACCAGGAATTTTTTATTGATGAAATAAAAATTATTCCCATCAGGGTAATGCATTACAAATTGCCAGTTCTGGGCTTCAGGATCGGGGATTTTGCTTATATCACTGATGCAAATTTTATTCCTGAAGAAGAAAAGGAAAAATTATATGGAGTTAAATACCTGGTTATTAACGCATTACGTAAAGAGAAGCATGTTTCTCATTTTTCACTTTTCGAATCTCTTGAGATAATAAAAGAATTAAGCCCCCGAAAGGCATTTCTCACTCATATAAGCCACCAGATGGGGTTACATGAAAAACTCGAAAAAGAATTACCTTCAGGTGTATTTGTTGCATCTGACGGTTTAAAAATTGAAGTTTGATCTTGCACTTTTCATCTTTGGGAATTTTATGTATAATTGCACTATTAAAGACGGAATAAACAGATAATGAGAAATAATTATTTTATATTTATCCGTAACCTTTAATAATCCTTGCTAACCCTAATTAATGATCTTGTATGAAGTTAATAATTCCAAATGGTTATAAACCATTGTTAGATCTTAAACGGACTGAAAAAGCCATTAAACTCATCAAAGATTCTTTTGAATCAGCACTTTCTTCCGAATTAAAGCTCAGGCGTGTCACAGCTCCCTTATTCGTTCTGAAAGGTACGGGTATCAACGATGACCTGAACGGTATTGAACGCCCGGTTTCTTTTAAGATCAGGGATATGGACGACTCCATAGCCGAAGTTGTTCAATCACTTGCTAAATGGAAACGCATGATGCTCAGGGATTATGATATCCGTTTGGGATATGGTATTTATACTGATATGAATGCTTTGAGACCGGATGAGGAGCTGGATAATATTCATTCCGTTTATGTTGATCAGTGGGACTGGGAGAAAGTCATATCTCCCGAACAACGCAACCTTGAAACACTAAAGGATATAGTCAGAAGTATTTACAGGGTAATAAAAATGATCGAATTTGTTGTATATGAACATTACCCTGTTATTGAACCAATATTACCTGAAGAAATTAAATTTATACACGCTGAAGAACTGCTGGATCTATATCCCGGTCTTTTGCCAAAAGAAAGAGAAGAAAAAATAACTGAGAAATATGGAGCAGTGTTTATCATTGGGATAGGAGGGGATCTGGAAAATGGTAAACCTCATGATGGCAGGGCTCCTGATTATGACGACTGGACTACCCTTACTAATAATGGATATAAAGGCCTTAATGGAGATATTCTGCTGTGGAACCCGATAATTAAAATGGCCTTTGAAGTGTCATCGATGGGAATCCGGGTTGACAGGGATGCTCTATTAAAGCAACTTCAAATCAGTGGAAAGGAAGAACGCCAGCACCTGTATTTTCACAGAAGACTGATTAATAATGAACTTACAGAAGCAATTGGCGGTGGTATAGGACAATCGAGACTTTGTATGTTCTATCTCAGGAAAGCTCATATCGGTGAAATACAATCAAGTATCTGGCCGGGAGAAATGGTCGATCACTGCAGAAAAAGCGGGATTTTCCTTATTTAAATCATTATTTTTATTCTTAATCACTGTTAATTTAGATGAATTTATTCTTCTGATGAGGAATTAAATCTGCTATCGGATTTTGCAGTTGATATCTTGTGCCTGGATTTTTCCAGCCAGCCAGTTTTTATATCATGTCCAGGCTCAAAATCAGGAACAAAGGGTTTAATGTCAAGCAAAGGCGTCCCATCTGCAATATCAATGTTTTCAACATGAAGGATATTTTTATCAACCTTTATAAGTTGTACAACCGATATTCCTATTCCATTAGGCCTTTTCGGTGCCCGTGTAGCAAAAACCCCATGTTCTTTTTCTTCAAGAAAAGGCTTTACTACAAGTTTATATTCTTTGGACAGATGAAAATGATAAACCAGGATTATGTGTGAAAAACCTTCAATATCCTTTAATCCTGCTTCATATTCAGGGAAAATTTCAACCATACCCGAAACGCCCCGCGCTGAAGAAGGTTGGATCGGCATATTCTCCGTGCTATTATAAGGAGAATGAATAATCCCTATTGGTAAGTATTGAATTTCATTCATAATTAATGCAGCATGTGTTTTTACCATAGGAAAAAATTATTTCTGAAAACAAAAATAAATGAACTTTTGTTCATTATAAAATTATTAACTTTATTTTTGAATAATAATTTTGGTTAAATAACATGAAAATAACAATTCTCACAGACAATTATCCCGGCAAATACACTGATGCGGAACATGGGCTTTCCTATTTAATTGAATTTGACGGGAAGAAAATTCTTTTTGATACCGGGCAAAGTGACCTGTTTCTAAAAAATGCTGGTAAGATGCAAACGGATCTTTCAAATATTGATAAGGTAATCCTCAGTCACGGGCATTTTGACCATGGAGACGGTTTACAGCATCTTAAAGGTGGTACACTTATATGTCATCCAGGATGTTTTGTCAAACGATTCCGGAAAGTTGACAAAATGTATATTGGCTTAAAAAACACTGAAAATGGACTTAAGTTGAAATTTGATCTTATAACAACCATAAAACCATATAAAATTACTGACAGCATTGTTTTTCTGGGCGAAATACCCCGTATAACTGAATTTGAATCAAAGTCAACATCATTTGTTTTTGAGGATGAAAGTCCGGATTTTGTTATGGATGACAGTGCTGTTGCCCTGCTTATGGAAGGAGGGGTCTTTGTTATAACAGGATGTGGTCATGCCGGAATTGTAAATACACTGGAACATGCAAAATCCACAACCGGTGAAAACCATATCATAGGAATTATGGGTGGATTTCACCTTAAATATGCCGACAACCAGACAAAAGAGACTATAGCTTATTTAAAAAAGAACAATGTTAAATATATATATCCATCCCATTGTACTGAATTGTCGGCATTAATTGAATTTTATAAAGTTTTCCCCATTAAGCAATTAAAAACCGGTGACGTAATTGAAATAATGCCAGGCAGTTGAAAAGATAAACATAAGAGGAACAATATCAATTAGCTTGTAGGTGGCTTTCTCTATAAATCAAACGGCAAAAAATAAAATAATAAATTTATTTAAAAAAAATTACTTAAAATGAACATATGTTCATTAAAATGATTATTTTTGTAGCAGAATTCACATTTAAAAAATTAAATAATGATAATTGCCATACCAGCTTCAGCTGATAAGACAGCGGCTTTAATAGATGAGCGTTTTGCCCGCTGTTCTTTCTTTTGTTTGTTTAATACAGACAGTAAGACATTTGAATTTAAGGAAAATAGTAAACGGGATGCTATGGGAGGTGCAGGGCCTATGGTGGCTGAATTTTTGGCTGATAAAGGTGTAAATGAAGTATGGTCAGTTGAAATTGGCCCGAAAGCCCAGGATGCTTTGAATAAATTGAATATTAATATAAAACTTGTAAATGCCGGACAAACTGTTCAGGATTTAATAAAAAGTTATGTTTAACCATTAAAATTAAAAATTATGCCATATGGAGACCGTACCGGACCTATGGGACAAGGTCCCATGACCGGAAGAGCTTTAGGTTTTTGTGCAGGATATGATTCCCCAGGTTATACTAGAGGATTCGGAAGGGGAATGGGCAGAGGATTTGGCTTTGGAAGAGGCTGGGGTAGGGGACATGGTTATCACGGAGGCTGGGGTTTTGGAAGAGGCCGATACCATGAATTACCTTATAATGCAGGATATTATCCTGCACCATGGCAGGAAACTCTAAGCAAGGAAGACGAAATTAAAATGCTTAAATCTGAAGCTCAGGCACTTAAACGTTCACAAAACGAAATTGAAAAAAGATTGAAGGATCTGGAAAATGAAAAGTAACAGGGGGAAGGAAGGGATCACGGGGATCAAAGGGATCAAAGGGATCAAAGGGATCGAGGGATCGAGGGATCAAGGGACCAGGTTACAGAGTGATGGGAACGGTGTAGGCGCAAGGCACGCCCTGCGAATAGATTAGGGGATCAAGGGATCAAAAGATTAGGGTGAACGGGAAAATATTTGTTAATAGGGTGAAGCAATAATCTGATAACATGGGTGTTAGCTCAGTAAACCTGATATCTGCGATCCCAAAATTATTTCTTAATCTTATTTTCTGATCCCCTCGATCCCTCGATCCCTTGATCCCTCGATCCCCCGATCACTATTTATATTATACACATTTAAAACTTAATTTTCTATGAAACACATTATTGCTATTCCTACCAACAATACATCATTATGTCAACATTTCGGACATTGTGAGAAATTTGCAATTTTTCAGGTGGAAAACGGTAAAATAACCAGTGAAACATTTCTTGTTCCACCTCCGCATGAACCTGGTGTGTTACCGTCCTGGCTGGCATCACAGGGTGTTAATTACGTTATTGCCGGAGGAATGGGACACAGGGCAATATCGCTTTTTAACCAGTATAATATTTCCGTCTTAATTGGAGCTGAAGAAAAACCTGCCCGGACATTAACTGAAGAATTCCTGAGAAATGAACTTAAAACCGGTGTAAATCTTTGTGATCATTAGTGAATATAGCAATAACAAGCGGTAAGGGAGGTACCGGAAAAACAACGGTAAGCATAGGTCTTTTTCATGTGTTGTCAAAACATCTGAAATACAATGTTCAACTCCTGGATTGTGACGCTGAAGAACCAAATTGCCAGATATTCCTGAAAGCAAAGAATTCTGCAGAGCATCCTGTTCACATTGCTATTCCCCGGATTGATCCTGAAAAATGTACATTCTGTGGCAAATGTAAAGATGTTTGTGCTTTTAATGCAATAATAATGTTACCATCTGCCAGGTTTATAGAGGTGGTGGAAGATATGTGCCATGGATGCGGTGCTTGTTCATATATATGTAAAGATGAAGCTATCAGTGAAACAAAGAAGGAAATAGGTCTTGTAAGTTATCACACTTATAATAATAAGGACGATTTTATTGAAGGCAGGATGCATGTGGGGAGTGCTTTGCAAACAAGGGTCATTAGAGATACAATACAGCATGCCGGACAATATGATATAACCTTATTTGATTCTCCGCCCGGAACATCCTGCCCGGTAGTAGCAACAGTTTCTCATGCCGATTATGTAATTATGGTTACCGAACCAACTCCTTTTGGTTTGTATGATCTTCAACTTATGACGGAAACAGTTAAGCAAATCGGGAAACCACATGGGATAATAATCAATAAAACCGGTCTTGATTTTCGTCCACTGTATGATTTTATTTTACAGGAAAAGATATGTTTGCTGGGAGAAATTCCCTTTAAAAAATCTTATGCAAGAATGTATTCCCAGGGAAAAATTTTAACTGAAACCGATATGCCATTAAGAAATATTTTTATGCTTATCATAAAAAAAATATTTAATGGAAAAACCCTTTGAGATAGTAATGTTAAGTGGAAAAGGAGGTACAGGTAAAACGACTGTTACTGCTGCTTTTGCTTCACTAGCTGAGAATGCTGTTTATTCCGATTGCGATGTTGATGCTGCCGACCTTCACCTGTTATTGTCGCCTGAGATATACTATAGTGAAAATTTTTCCAGTGGAACTAAAGCTGAAATCAACCAGGATATTTGCACCGGCTGTTGTATATGTTATGATCTGTGCCGTTTTAATGCCATTCAGTTTTTTAAAAAAAATTTCAGGGTAGACGAGTATGCATGTGAAGGCTGTGGCCTTTGTAAACAGGCTTGCCCTGCTGATGCTATTACTATCAGTCAGTACGAAAATAATCATATCCGTTTCGCTGATTGTCGTTTCGGCCATTTGATATATGGTCAGCTGGGGATAGCGGAAGAAAATTCAGGTAAATTGGTTGCCAGGATCAGACAATACACAAAAGAAAAAGCAACAGAATATAATGCGGAATTTATAATTACCGACGGTCCACCTGGTATTGGTTGCCCTGTAATTTCTTCAGTTACAGGGGCTGATATGGTAATTGCAGTAAGTGAACCTACTTTATCCGGCTGGCACGACCTGGAAAGGCTTATCCGTATGATCAGCCGCTTCCATACTCCCGTACAGGTTATTCTTAATAAGTATGATCTGAACAGGAAAATGAGTAATACCATCGAAAATAATCTTAAAAGTATAGGAATCCCAGTAATAGGTAAGTTACCTTATGATGATATAGTAATATCTGCCTTGCTGAAAGGAAAAACGATTACTGAATTTCAACCGGATGGATATATCGCTGCAGAATTGAAAAAAATATGGGAAATGATAAATAATTATAAAAACGAATTATGATTGCATTTGGCCCGATTTCGTCGAGAAGACTTGGGAAAAGCCTTGGTATTAACAATATTATCTCAGGAAAATATTGTACCTATAGCTGTGTTTATTGTCAGATCGGAAATACAAAAAGAAAAACATTAAAAAGACAGGAATTTTATCCGCCTGAAACTTTAATCAGGGAAGTTGAAAATCATCTGAAAAAACTGGATTCAAGTCATATTCCTGATTTCCTTACCTTTGTGGCTAACGGGGAACCAACACTCGATATTAATCTTGGCCGGGAAATTGAATTGTTAAAAAGATTTGGTATTCCAATAGCAGTGATTACAAATGCATCCATGATTCATAACCAGGATGTAAGGGAGGATTTAATGAAAGCCGATTGGGTATCAGTTAAGATAGATGCATGTAATGAACAGATATGGAGAAAGATTAACAGACCCGCTGATGACATCAACCTAAATGATATTCTCAATGGAATAAAAATATTTGCAGGATCATTTAATGGCAGATTGAATACTGAAACGATGCTTGTGAAAGGGATGAATGATAAAACCTCTTATTTAAAACAGAATGCTGTATTCATAGCATCCCTGGAACCGGAAGCAGCATATCTTTCTGTTCCGGTAAGACCTCCCGCAATAAAAGAGATTCAGCCTGTAAAAGAAGAAAAACTGGCAGAGGCATGGAAGATCTATAATGCAGCAGGAATACATACTGAATTGCTGGCAGGCTTTGAGGGAACAGATACAGGATCAACAGGTAATGCTTATGATGATATTTTAAATATTACTGCAGTACATCCCCTGAGAGAAGATACAATAAAAGAACTTCTTGAAAAAAATAATGCGGATAACTCCGTTATTGAAACTCTGATTGAAAAACGATTGATTAAAGGAGTAAAATTTAAAGATAAAGTATTTTATGTTAGAAGTTATAATTATTAATAAATAAGATTTAAAGGATAGATGTATTAAATATTGAATCCACTCCTAAAAGTCATTTCCCCCTAAATCCCCCAAGGGGGACGTTTTGCAAGTTGCTGATTTATAGGCTCTCCCCCTTTGGGGGGCTGGGGGGGACAAGCGTTGAAAATCGTAAATTCGACTTTTCAGAGCGGACTCAATATTTATAAATTAATAATCATTAAAAACAGAAATTATGCCAAAAATGAACGGAACAGGGCCGGAAGGTCGAGGACCACGAACCGGCAGAGGACTTGGGAAATGTAAAGAAGTTTCTCAGGATGAAAAGGAAAAGACCATGGGTAAAGGAATGGGTAAACGCCGTAAATCCGGCGGCGGTAAAGGTAAGGGAAAAAGATTAAGATATAACACCTGAATCCGATAGAATATGTAAGTATTTAGCGTAGTGCAAATTAAGCATAAATACCCATGCTAAATAATATTGGATTTTTAGTTATATTACATTTGTTTTTCTATTATTGTAATTTATTAACTACCATATTTTCTATGCCTGAAACATTATATCAACAACTTCGAAAGGACGTACGTTTTGTGGAAGGTCTGAAAGCTTGCATAAATTGCGGAACCTGCACTGCTATATGTCCTGCCGCACAGTTTTATGACTATGATCCCAGGATAATAGCTGATACTTTACAAAGAGGTGATGAAGCTGAACTGGAAAAATTGTTAAAAAGTGATACGATCTGGTATTGCGGGGAGTGTTTATCCTGTAAAACCCGTTGCCCGCGAGGTAATACTCCCGGTTATCTTATACAGGCATTGAGAAACCTCTCCCTGAATACAGGACTTTATCGGTTTTCTGAAAAAGGAAAACAACAGATCATTGTTAAAAGAACTGTTGGAGATAATATTTTAAAGTTTGGATATTGTGTTCACCTTGATGAAATGACTCTCGAAGATCATCCTGAACAGGGACCTGTATGGGATTGGTACAGGAAAAATGCAGGCAGCATTTTAAAACGGCTTGGTGCCAATTATCATGGAAAAGGACCGGGAACAATGAGGAAAATATCGGAAAAGGATTTGGAGGAATTAAATAGTATCTTTATCGAAACAGGTGCAAAGAAAAGATTTGAAAAATTAGAAAATAACTTCTATGAAGACGAGGGAAAATAATCAGAATGTCTGGCGTGAATATCAAAAAGATATTGCTGACGATCATTATTATTATGCAAGAAGCTGTATACGGCAGAATTTTTTTCCGGGCTCCGAAGAAGCTTTCCTGAAAATTGTGGGAGATTTTATGGGTAAGGATATTTTTGATGATGCACATCAGACAACCTGTTCAGGCATTGCATATCATTGCGGAGTACTTCCCCTGGAAACTACTATGACTGTTGTAGCCCGGCAATTTTCATTAATGAATGAAGCAGGTTATAAGAATTTTGTTCCTTCATGTGTCACATCTTTTGGTATATATACGGAAATGCTTGAAACATGGGAACACTTTCCCGAAACATTGGAAAAAACCAGGAAACAACTGAAAGCAGCTACGGGAAGATCGTTTGAGATTCCTGATAATCTTGTACATACAAGTGATATCATTTATAAATTCAAGGATGCCATAGCGGAAAAAGCAAAATACCGGTTAACTGATATTAATTCAGGGAAACCACTCCGTGTAGTTGAACATATCGGATGTCATTATGCAAAAATATTTCCGCATAAAGGAGTGGGAGGGGCCGAATTTCCACAGGTACTTGCAGGTATGGTTAAAACCTGGGGAGGTGAGATCGTGGATTATCCTGAAAGAAGACATTGCTGTGGATTTGGATTCAGAAATTATGTTATCAGGGAAAACAGGAGCTATCCTATATCCAATACAAAGAGAAAGTTTGATTCGATGGAACCTTATAAACCGGATTTTATTGTTACTAATTGTCCGGGCTGTACTTATTTCCTTGACAGATGGCAGTATGTAATTGCTGAAATGAATGGTAAAGCATACGGAGAAAACGGTTATGGTATACCTGTATTGACTTATGAGGAACTGGCAGGTCTCGTCCTGGGATATGATCCATGGGATATGGGAATGCAGTTGCATCAGGTCAGCACTGAACCTCTGCTTGATAAAATGGGGATTTTTTATGATCCTGAAAAGAAGTATCTTGGATATAATAATGAAGATTTAGGGAAACCCAAAACTCCCGAACAAATTAAGGTTTACTGAAATAAAGAAAGCATTGTTAAAATACACATTATCAGCGCAATATAAAAAAATTACCAAGTCTTACGGTAAAATAATATGTAAAATTTCTACTTTCCCAGGTTAATTCCTGTATTTGACAGAAAAAGACGGATAGCTATTGCCAGCAGGATAATACCGAAAAATTTCTGAAGTATATGTAATCCTCCCGGACCTAATATTTTTTCAAACCAACCTGTCAGCCGGAGAACAAAATAAACAAAGATCATATTCAGGATCAGTGCAATAAGTAAGTTAATAGTTTGATATTCGGCTTTTAATGAAAGTAAGGTTGTAATAGAACCTGCACCTGCAATAAGAGGGAAAGCCAGTGGTACAATAGCTCCGCTTTTTCCGGGAGCTGCATGTTTAAATAGTTGCATGCCAAGCACCATCTCAATTCCTAAAAGGAAGACAACAATAGAACCCGCAATTGCAAAAGAAGAAATATCTACTCCAAAAATACCAAGTAAGGGCTTCCCGATGAATAAAAAACCAAGCATTATCACCAGTGCAACAATTGTCACTCTCTTTGCATTTATTTCACCCGTCTTGGCTTTCAGATCCAGGATGATAGGTATTGACCCTAAAATGTCAATGATGGCAAATAACACCATAAATGAGGCAACTATCTCAACTATATCAAGATGCATGATCAGTAAATTTTGATCAAAGGTAAGAAATTGAATCTGATAAATAGTATGGGTAAGTAAAATCACTCTGTTGTCCGAAAATGAACAATTCATGACCGTTTGTGAACAAAATTAAACAGAAATAGTTCATTTTCATTTATTTTCCTTATTTATATAGTTTATTAATTCGAAGTAAATCAACTGATTAGATCAATTGGCCTGAAATTAGATATGTTGTTTTACAAATTCTTAACTAATAATGGAGGAACCATATAATGAAAAAATTTAGTTTTTTATTTCTTCTGGGCATTTTCCTTATCTCAGGTTTTGTAAAAGCTGGAGGTATGCCTGAATACATTATTACCGATGGTAATGTAAAGTATTTTAAAAAGCTCCGCTTCAATATTTCTGCAAATCTTGTTGGAATTGACGAATCAGGAAAGATGCGCTACAATATTGATGAAATTACAGCATATTCCAAAGACGGGCATATTTATGAGAGAGTCCCTGTGATTTGCAATGGGAAGGAAACCGGAACTTCTGAACTCATGGAACTGCTTGCATACAGGAACGGACTGAAGGTTTACAGGCGGGATGTTTTTACCGGATGCAATAATTCCCGTGCAGATGAGTATATCGTTTTTAATAACGGGAAATATCACGTTTGTTTTAATGAAAAAAATTGTGAAACACTTACCAGGTTTTTCTTTAAGGGATAAGAATATAAGCTTTAGAATCCCAATGGAACACTTTATCCTGCAAGTACCCAGTACCCACTATCTCATTTTCCCCAGGGGGGCAGATAATTTTCCCTGATGCCCCCCGGAGATTTTCTCTCTGGGAAATTGATTCCTTATTTTAATTCTTCAATTGCTTTATCAACTGCCTTTAGCATCGGTTCAACCGATAATTCTTCGTTTACAGCCTGCTTCATCCAATATTGTGGTGTTATATTTCCTGCGGTTAACATCCTGTGAAGTTCAGTTGCCGTATTTTTATTATTGATAAATTCTTCCGTTTGGAATTCGATGAGATGTCCAAGCGGGTAAGCAGATAAATAGAGAGGGTTACTGATCATATGGGAATAAATTGCCAATAAAGGTTGATCGCTGATCCCGAATACCGGTGCATAATATTTATTCCAGGTTTCAATTGCAATCTCAATTACTTTTTCTTTTAGTTGTTGCGGGGTTGCCTGGGGATTCTGATAAAGCCACTTCCAAACCTCCATATCCACGAGTGAAACTCCCATTATCTCGTAAATTCCCCAGAAAAGATCAAGATCCTGCCAGTATTTTTGAGCCTGGTCTTCAGATTTCAAGCCCAATATTTCGAGATCTTTCATCTGGAAGATAAAAGCGACTGCTTCAGTAAATCCTGTATTTGGCACGCCATTTAAAATATAATGATCAACATCATATAACGTGATAGTTTGTTCCACGTTATGTCCAAGTTCATGTACAGCAATATTATATCCTTTATAATCCATGCCATTATTACCGATCCTTGTTCGCAGGTGTGCTTTATCTCCTTTCATTGCTGCACCCCATGCATGTCCTGCTCCTCTCGCCGGATCAACAGTAATATGTGAAGCAATGTCGGCCGCTTTATCAGAAGAAAAGCCCAGTTTAACAAGTATATTGGGAATGTCTTTTTCAAATGCGTCTTTAGTGGGATATTTTTTGTTTACCAGGGCATCGAGCATTTCCGGTGAGAAAGAACTACGGGGTTTAAAACCGTCATACCAGATATCGAATGGCTGAAGTTCCCTGCCAAGTCTCGTTTTTATCATCTCTGCCACTTTATGGGTCTGAGGAGAAGAGATAAAGGATGTAAACAGCTCTTCCACGTATTCAAGGGGTATTTGCATCTCCTGATCGAATTTCCGGCTTATAAAATCAGGACAAAACGGAGAATAAGGATCGATCTCTTTCATTGATCTGAAGCTGTTCAGAAGATGGGCATAGCGAGTGTCAGGCTCGGGCTGGAAGGGTACTTCATTCCCCTCCTTATACAAAATATTTTCAAAAGGATTCCACAGGTATTCTGCGTTATTTATTACTTTCTCAGGAATGCTCTGGTCTATGATCCTTTTCATGACCTGATAGATCATTTGCTGTTTTTTAAGTCCGTTTTCCCGGTTATAATTTGATTTTATTTCATCTCGTAACCCCCAATGAGTGATGAGTTTCAAATCTTCCGGGAAATATTTATTCCCCTCATTATCAACAAGTGGCCCCATCATTATATTATACTCCGCGATATAATTGTCTGCTTCAGTTGAGACATCAGATGCTTTTTGCAAAACAGATGGGGGGACCCTCTTCGTAAAAACATCACCCATACGTACATATGCCCATTCAAGCCGGTCCCAATTATTTCCCATTTCATTTTTTTCCTGCAGAGTATAATAGGGAAAGTTCAACAGAGTGATAAATGCAACTTTATTTATGAAAAAATCTTCAGATAAGTGAGCTGAAGGGCTGTATGATCCGAAGATTACATCGAGATCAGTTATGGGACCGGTATCAAGATGGAGAGGTTCCGTTAAAGCACGGTTCATCATATGAAAATGCCCGTATATAATTTCCAGGTTTCCTGATAATTTCCCGAAAAGAATTTTCTGCTCTTCTTTTTTAGCAGCAAAATGATTGATACAGAATTCACTGAATTCCTTTTCACTGCCTTCATTCTGTGTCCAGAATGCTGCAGCCTGTTTAACACCTTTGACAATCCGCAGTGTATCAGCTTCAGGATTTTTTTCCTTTAGCAAAGCTATTGTTTCGTTTATTGTTGTATCCTGAATTATTCCCATACTTTCCTGGTTGTGTATCTGATGGTCACAAGATATAATTAAAAGTGCCATACTGATTATGTATACCAATAATATATTTCTTTTCATAGTTATAGAATTGATGTATAAAATGATTTTCTGACAGGTTAATGAGAAAAAACAATATTACGCTGAACGTCATACAGTTTTCAATGAAGACAAAGATAAATATTAAAAAAGGATTTGTTAACTGTTTTAAAACAGGAAGAAGGGGAGATGGAGTAATATTAGTAGTTGAATTCAATGATTAAAAGGATCAGGGGGATGTTGGAATGAATGGGTTATTGGGTTATTGGGTTATTGGGTTATTAGGTTATTGGGTTATTAGGTTATTGGGTTATTAGGTTATTGGGTTATTGGGTTATTAGGTTATTAGGTTATTGGGTTATTAGGTTATTAGGTTATTGAGTTAAGAAGGAATCGGGGGATCAAGGGGATATAAAATTGAAAATAATGCTGCTCTATAGTATACAGCATTTTGTTCCCTTACCAACGCTGTCCGGCTGAAAAATGCCGTACAGGTCTTATCACCCGAAACTTCAGTGCAGGTTGGTTTAACTCATCGTAAATTTAGTGAGGGTGATCAAACTTCTTGTAATAATTACCTGCTTGTAAAACCTGGCTCTGCCAGCGTTGAATAGGGAGGATAAAACACTATCCCGATCCCCTTGATCCCCCGATCCCTCGATCCCTTTGATCCCTTTGATCCCTTTGATCCCTCGATCCCTCTGATCCCTCGATCCCTTTGATCCCTTGATCCCTCGATCCCTTTTTTATCCGCCGTAGCGAAGCGAAGGTGGAGATCCCTTTGATCCCTCATCCTCAGCGCCCAATGTACTGTTTGTCTATAAACCCGCATAATTCCAAAACACAGCCTCCAAGGTCCATGGTCTATGGTCCATGGTCTATGGTCTATGGTCTATGGTCTATGGTCTATGGTCTAAACCCCATACCTCATCTACCTCGACCTGATCTCCCTTCTCATAAATGATCTGTATGATAAAGAGAAACAAATTATGGTGCCTGCGATGAGACCTGTAAGTTGTGGCCATACGATAAGCAAACTCTGGCCTAATGGTAAAGGACTGGGAATTGTCCCTTGTACCTGTTCCATTGTTAATGGTCCCAGGCTTCTGACAGATGGCATTAACAGCGTAGTGGTAGCCTCGTCAAAAAGTTGGCTGGGAACTAAACGTAGCAGGTTTAGAATAAATTTCTGATAATTAATTATAATATGTGCAGGTGCAAATTCTGAAGGAGCGGTGGCTTTTGCGATCATGTTAACAATTATGCTGTAGAATACGCTGAAAAACAGCCATACAGCAATACCTGCCAAAGCGGATGTGGCAGCCTGTCTGAATTGTACGGAAAATAAAATGGATAAATTTAACCAGAATGCTACATAAAGAATACTTAGCAGGATGAAAAAGACAATACGCATAAATTCATCTGCAGTAGGAGGTATACCTGTGATAATAAGTCCAAGCCCCATGACCAGAAAACCAAGTGCGAAGAACATGACGCTTATCACTATCAGTGCAGCGGTGAATTTAGCATTAATAAGATAATCACGGTGGATGGGTTGTGCCATGATACGACTTAGCGTACCTTTATTTTGTTCTGAGTTTATTGCGTCAAATCCCAGGCTTATCCCTAATAGCGGACCAAGGAAACTGATAAATACAATAAAAGAGGGGAGAGCTCCGTCAGAAACAGTAAAAAGTTTGAGGAAAATGAAGGAACCTTCCGGATCGTTCGGTTTTATAGCATCGCTAATATTAGTTAATGCTGTATATATTGAACCGAGACAGGTCAGAACAATTATAGCGAAAAGAATATTAAACCTCCAGCTTCTGACATGATCAGATATTTCCTTGTTAACAATTACCCAGAAAGGATGGAGGATATCTTCATCACTCCTGAAATGGTTTGTTTTTTCCTGTCGTTTAAGAAATCCAGTTAACCAGTTCATTACTTTCTTCTTCTGAGGATTACTTTTTTGTAACGAATCATTCATGATTTTCACCTCCTTCAAAGTATCGGTTATAAATATCATCAAGTCCGTATTCTTTTTTATTCAGGTAATTCAATCCGGCACCCGATTCGATTATTACCCTGGCAATTTCCGTTGTAATATCCTGTGAACATCCGATTTGAAAAATATTATCCTTTATTTTAATACCAATAGTCCCGTTGATATTTTTAAGGTTTTCTACCAGTTTATCTGAATTTTGTGTTCTTTGTTCTGTTTCAGCTGCTGTTGCCCCGGGGAATGTAACACCTGCTTCAATCAAATAAGGTTCATTCGAAAAAATATCTTGTGAGAGTGTGGTAATATTTCCTTCTGCGATGAGCTTTCCACCAATGAATAATCCCACTCTGTCACAAATCTGCTGAACCTGGTGGAGATGGTGTGATGATACCAGTACAGTTAAACCATCCTCTTTGCTTAGTTTTACAATTAATTCAAGGAAATCCTTTACCCCGGTAGGGTCAATACCCAATGTGGGTTCATCCAGGATGATAACTTCAGGGTTTTTTATTAATACATCTGCCAGTCCTAATCTTTGTCTCATTCCTCTCGAATATTTCCCTGTTTTCTTTTTACGTTCATTAATCAGTCCTACCCGTTCCAGAAGTAAATCTGTTTTTCTAGCAGCCTCTTTTTCGGGTATACTGTTTAACTGTGCAGTAAACATCAGATTCTCAAATCCGGTAAGATCATCATAAAAGCCGACATCTTCCGGTAAATAACCGACTTTCCTTTTTACTTCAATGGGATTTGTTGTGGAATCAATGCCACAAACTTTTACTGATCCTGAAGATGGTTCGGTTAAACCAAGTAACATGAGTATTGTTGTTGATTTTCCTGCCCCGTTGGGTCCCAGTAATCCAAAAATCTCACCTTTTTTTATAGTAAGATTAAGGTGATCAACTGCTGTAAACGATCCGTATTGTTTTGTCAGATCGACCAGTTCGATAACATTCCCGTCCACAGTTTACCTCCTTCCATATTTACGGAAAAGATAATATACACTTCCTAATGCAATAATTATAATAAACACTCCAATCCATCCATAGAGCATTGGAGTCTTAACAGTGATTCTGAAAGAAACTTTAGAAGATATTTCCGGTGTTTTGGCTTCCATATGCGTTACATAATCACCGGCAAGAGCTTTTTTATCAGCTTTAATTGTTGCAGTGATCTGTGTTTCCCCTCCCGTGGGAACGCCTGGCACTCTTTTAGGATCAAAAGTTACTTCCCAGTTAGCAGGAGCAGAAGGTATTAACGCTATGTCTTTAAGGTCTGATGATCCTGTGTTTTTTAAAACAAGATCAATCCGTTTTTCTTCACCGGCCAGAATACTTGTACTCAGTAAGCCATTGGGGGTGGTAAGTTCCATATTATAAGAACCTGTTATCTGAACTTCCAGTTCTATAGTTGCAGATGTGCTTCCTGTTTGAGCAGTTATAGGTATTTTATATGTTTTAGCCTCAATACGGTCAGGAGGTTTAATGTCAATGGAAAGATTCTCAATAGTGTTTGCCTCAACATTCACAGAAGTAACCTGCTTGTATTCAGACGACTTAAAAGTTACATTCCATCCGCGGGGTGCATCAGCCCTGAGTGCATACAATTGAATTTCGGCTGTCCGGTTGTTTAATGCTACATTATATGTAAATGTGGAATTTGCATTTCCCTGGATATTGATTTGTTTGGATGTTAATTCCGTTTTATAGGTTCCCTGTTCAGATACCACTATATATAAGGGAAGTGAAGTGAATCCACCTGCTACTACGTTAAAACGGTAAGTACCTTTATTCACTTTCAGAGGAACATCCATTGTTATATTCAGTGTTCTCTTTTCATTTGCAAGAATGGAAATCTGGCTGACATCCCATCCACCTGATTTGAATGTGTAAGTCCATCCTCTTGGTACGTTTGAAAGAGAAACATCTACATTTTTGATCTCTTTTGAATTATTGAAGACATCAATGGTATAATTGGCCGTCTGTCCGGGGGGTATTGTAATTTTAGTATAAGGTGTGTAAAGAACCACTGATCCGGTAGTATCATCTGCCCCGGTACAAGGTAAAAGTATCCCCAATAACGGGATAATAAAAAAGCTTAACCATTTATTACGGGTTGACATATAACATTCCTCCATTTAGTTTTTAATAGTTTTATAATACGGTTCGCAAATTTATAATATAAGTTGAAATAGCAAAATCATTTTTTATTTGAAAATTTGAACTTTATTGAAGAAAAAAACAATAAGTAACTAATAATAAGCATGTTAATTAATGGATGTTAAAAAATATTAAAAATCAAGTAAAAAAATTTGTAATTAAAATTATTTAATATATTTTTGACCAAAAAGTTAAATCAACGAATTAATTCATTAAGTTAAACCAAAAGATTAAACCTGATGGTAGAAAATGACAGGCAAACCGAAGAAAAGATCTTTGAATCTGCTACAATAGTGTTCATCGAAAAAGGAATGGATGGGGCAAGAATGCAGGATATTGCCGATCATGCAGGAATAAACAAGTCTTTACTTCACTATTATTATCGTTCAAAAGATCGTTTATTTAATGCTGTGTTTGAAAAGATCGCAAGGCAGATGTTTAGAAAATTTGCCCCGGTTTTTGATGAAAATCTCTCCCTGGAGGATAAGATAAGATTCTTCCTCAGGGAACATATCACTTTCCTGCAAAAAAATCCCCGGCTTCCTTCTTTCATCCTGAACGAGATTAACCGTAATCCCGTGATAGTTAAAAAATTTATCCAGCAACTTGATATTAATAAATTGTGGACCATACTGGAAATACAACATAAAGATGAACTGGAAAAATATAATATCACCAGGGAGAGTTTTCCTCAGTTAATGACTACTATCGCTGCAATGAGCGTATTCCCCTTTGCGGCCAAAGCACTGATTACAAGTATTATGGAAAAATTGGGATATGATTTTGATGAATATATAGAGAAAAGAAAAGATTACGCTGCTGATTTTGTAATTAAAGCCATAAAAAAATAATATGAAAAAACAGCTTATGACACAAAAAATAATAAAATTAAAAGAAATATGATAAGGAAATTATTGATAATATTATTTTTATCAGCACCGGTTTCAACATTTCCACAAAGTATTCTTACCCTTAAGGAATGTTATGAAAAGGCATATGCGGTTGCAGCTATAGCAGAAGAAAAGGAAATTTATACTGATATATGGCAGCTTAAAGATAATAACCTTTCTGTGGGCTGGCTCCCTTCTCTTGATGCCAACGGAAGTTTTATCTACAATTCATCTGTCGTGGATATGACTGATGTTCTTAGTTCATTGCCCTTCCCGGATATTACCAGCTATATTCCGGTTTTACCTCACGAACAGTATAAAGTTACACTGGATATTAACCAGGTGATATATGACGGGGGAGTAATAAAAGGGACCAGGGCTGTTGAGAAAATAGATCTTACTATTAATGAGAAACAGTATGAGACCGACCTTTATAAACTTCGCGGACAGGTTAATACATATTATTTTAATTTGTTACTTCTCGACAGGCACAAAGAACTGCTGAATAATTACCTGGAAATTATTAATAAACGAGTCAAATCGATGAACTCTGCACTTGAAAGCGGAGTAATTATGCAATCGGATATTGATGTGCTTTCATCCGAAAAGATAAAGATTGAACAGCAACTTTGTGAAAATAAGATAAGGAAAACATCATTTCTTAAAATCCTTTCAAATCTTACCGGAAGTGATGTTGTCGATTCGGTTGAATTTGTTGTTCCCCCTACAGAACAAGATCTGACAGATGAATTGATGCGACCTGAATTACAGTTGTTCGATCTGAGAAAAGAACAACTGGACGTGTCATTGCAGGTGATAAACAGTAAAAAAATGCCAAAAGCCTTCGGATTTGCAACACTGGGATACGGGAATCCTCCCGGAAGCAATTTCTTTAAAGATGAATTCGCTCCTTACTACATTCTCGGTGCAGGAGTAAAATGGAATATTTTCGATTGGAACAGGGTCAGGAATGAAAAACAGATCATATCCCTTCAGCAAAGTATTATTGATGGCAGGAAGAATGATATGGAGGATAACCTGAACAGGCTTCTTGATGCCAAACTTGCCGAAATATCAAGCTTTGAATCTCTTTTAAAAACTGATGTGGCTCTTATTGAGATGAGAAAAAGAATAACTCAGACAGCTGAATCGCAATATGAAAACGGAACCATCACTGCCACAGATTATATGAATGAACTTAATGCTGAAAGGCAGGTACTTGTAAATTATGAAATACATAAAATCAATCTTGCCATGGCAAGGATAGAATATTTAAATATATGCGGAAAAGAAATTGAATAATATGAAAACTATTTTTTTATTACCGGTAATCGCAGTAATTGCAGCAGGTTGTAACAGTAACGGGGACAAAGCTGATGCTTTCGGAACTTATGAGGCAACCGAGGTGATCGTTTCTTCAGAAACAAATGGGAAAATACTCGAATTTAATGTAAATGAAGGAGTTGAAGTTGATAAAGGGACTCTCATTGCTCTTATAGATACCACCATGTTTCATCTTCAGAAAGCGGAGATATCTTCCGGTATGAAGAGTATCAGAACACGCATCGCCACCATAGATGCACAAAATGAAATCCTTAAGCAGCAGATATCAAACCTGAACATAAATATAGACAGGATAAAGAACATGCTGAAAGATGATGCTGCTACTTTAAAACAGTTGGATGATCTGACAGGCCAGGTTGAGGTGTTGAAAAAGCAAATAGCTGCAAACAATGTACAGAAATCATCAATTGCATCTGAACTATCAGTTTATGATGCAAAAAATGCAATCCTCGATGAACAGATAGAGCGAAGCATTATCAGAAGTCCTGTTAAGGGAACTGTTATAACTAAATACGTTGAGCCCGGGGAACTTGCAACAGCAGGCAAACCCCTGGTAAAACTTGCTGACCTTTCAGTAATGAAACTGAAGGTATTTGTCAGTGGTGCACAGCTTGGGGAGATCAGAACAGGAGGGGAATGCACGGTAAGAGTTGATGACGGGAAAAAGGGATATAAATCATTTCCGGGCAGGATAGGTTATATTTCAGACAAAGCAGAGTTCACTCCCAGGATTATCCAGACAAAAGAGGAAAGGGTAACCCTGGTATATGCCACCACAATTGAAGTAAGGAATGATGGCACTATTAAATCCGGAATGCCCGGAGAAGTCATTTTCTGATAAAAACGTGAAATGAAGAAGATCATAGAAGCATCAGGCATAAATAAGTTTTTCGGGGCAAAACAAGCTCTTAAAAACATAAGTTTCTCAGTGAATGAAGGCGAAATGTTTGGTTTCATTGGGCCTGACGGAGCAGGTAAAACAACACTCTTCAGGATAATAACAACATTGCTGCTCCCTGATGAAGGAGAAATGAAAGTAATGGGACTCAATTGTCTGACAGATTATAAGGAATTACGCAGAAACATTGGTTACATGCCAGGTCGTTTCAGCCTCTACCAGGACCTGTCAGTTGAAGAAAATCTTAATTTCTATGCAACAGTTTTCGGGACTACTGTCAAGGAGAATTATGATCTGATTTATGATATTTATTCACACATTGAACCATTTAAAAATAGACTGGCCGGGAAACTCTCGGGGGGGATGAAACAGAAACTTGCTCTTTCATGTGCGCTGATCCATAAACCGGCCCTGCTTGTTCTTGATGAACCTACCACCGGCGTTGACGCCGTGTCCCGTTCAGAATTCTGGGAGATGCTTAAGAAACTGAGGCAGCATAATATAACCATCATTGCATCAACTCCTTATATGGATGAGGCGATGAGATGTGACAGGGTGGCTCTGATACAGGAAGGGAAAATACTTACAATAGAACAGCCTAAGAAGATAAGAGCAGGGTTCAGTAAAAAACTTTTTAGGGTCAAAGCTTCTCAAAAATATAAACTGATAAATGCACTGAAGAGTTACCAGGGAATAAACACTGCCTTTCCATTCGGAGACTCGGTACATATAACCTTTAAAGAAAATGAATTTAACGATTCTATATATGAACATCTGAAAAAGATGGGGATCACTGATGTAAATATTGAAGAAACCAGTGCAGGAATAGAAGACAGGTTTCTTGAGCTTATGTAAAGTAAAGCATAGAAAAATCAATATCTCCCGAAATAACTTTTTTGTATGACCCGGGAAAATTCAGTTTTGAAAAGAAATAAGAAAATGAAGAACAATCCGGTTATTTCAGTTAAAAACCTGGTTAAAAAATTTGGAAGTTTCACTGCTAATGAAAACCTGAACTTTGAGGTTTATGAAGGAGAGATTTTTGGTTTTCTGGGTGCGAACGGAGCTGGTAAGACAACTGCGATAAGGATCTTAACAGGTTTATCGGAGCTTACATCAGGAGAAGTAACAGTAGCAGGATTTAACGCAAAAAAACAGCCTGAACAAATAAAAAAGAATATCGGGTATATGTGCCAGAAGTTTTCACTGTATGAAGATATGACAGTAAAGGAAAATATTATACTCTATGGTGGTATCTATGGAATGAGAATGAAACTTATCAGGGAAAGGATGCATAGCCTGCTTGAAAGATTGAATTTTGAGGAATACCGTGACAGTCTGATTGCAGATCTTCCCCTGGGATTAAAACAGAAACTTGCTTTTTCTGTTGCCATCCTTCATGAACCCAGGATTGTTTTTCTCGATGAACCTACCAGTGGCGTTGATCCTGTTACAAGGCGCCAATTCTGGGAGATGATCTATGAAACAGCAGACAGGGGTATAACAGTTTTTGTCACAACACATTATATGGAAGAGGCCGAGTATTGTGACAGGGTTTCAATAATGAGTGAAGGAAAAATTGTTGCACTGGATACCCCGGCTGAATTGAAAAAACAATACCAGGTAGGATCAATGGATGAGGTTTTTATTAAAATAGCCCGACCAGGAATAAACTAAGATATGAGACGATTTTCAGGATTTGTAAAGAAAGAGTTCCTGCATATTTTCAGGGATATAAGGACAATGTTCATTTTATTCGGAATTCCTGCCGCCCAGATATTGTTATTCGGATTTGTAATAAGCAATGACCTGAAAAATGCCCGGATTTCTTTCCTGGATCTTTCAAAAGATGAAATAACCCGGAAAATATCTGACAAAATATGCTCATCAGGTTTTTTTATGAGAGGTGAAGACCTGACAAGCTATACAGAAATCAATAAAACACTTCGTGGTACCAAAACGAAAGTAGTGATAATTTTTGAAAAAGATTTCGGCCGGAATCTTCTTCGTGAGGGCAATGCTGTATTAAGTATTATCGCTGACGGTTCCGAACCTAATATGGCAACCCTTGCTACAAATTATCTTACAGCGATCATAAATGGGTTTAACAGTGAACTTGCGCAGGCATCACCGGGTAAAATTTTCCTTGTTCAGCCAGAAGTGAGAATGTTCTATAATCCCTCACTTGAGAGTCAGTATATGTTTGTGCCGGGAGTTATAACCCTGATAATGATACTTATCTGTGCCCTGATGACATCCATAACCATCACCAGGGAAAAAGAATTCGGAACTATGGAAGTCCTCCTTGTTTCACCTTTAAAACCGGTACAGATCATTTTGGGGAAAGTACTTCCTTATTTTATCCTGTCATTTGTCGATGTGATAATGATAGTATTACTTTCATGGATTGTATTTGATTTGCCTGTAAAGGGAAGTCTGATCCTGCTTCTGGCCGAATCCATGTTATATATTCTCCTGAGCCTTTCACTGGGTATTTTAATATCAACTGTGGCTAAAACCATGCAGCAGGCAATATTTATCTCGTTAGTGGGAATGATGCTTCCAACGATTTTACTTTCCGGGTTTATTATCCCTATAGAGAATATGCCTGATATTTATGGGTGGATCAGCGCAATCTTACCACCCAGGTATTTTATTGTTATAATTAAAAACATAATGATAAAAGGTACAGGATTCCTTTATGTCTGGAAAGAAACACTTGTACTTCTAATCTTTACAATGGTATTTATCGGGTTGGCTATCAGGAATTTTAAAGTCAGACTCCAGTAATAACAGTTCGTTAAAATTAAATAAAACGCAAAGGCGCAATATGTTGAATAATAATTACATACGCAATATAGGAATAAATTATTAAGTCCACTTCGAAAAGTTGAATTTACGATTTTCAATGGTTTTACCCCCCAGCCCCCTAAAGCCTGCCTGTCGGCAGACAGGGGGGGAGAGCCTATAAATCACCAACTTGTAAAAAGTCCCCCTTGGGGGATTTAGGGGGAAATAACTTTTTGGAGTAAGCTCATTAATAAAATATTAATTATCATTGTGTTATAAAAATATAACGAAGTATTGCAGCAAATAAAATGGGAAAAAGATGCGGATAATATTATATTTATTAAGAAAAGAGTTTATCCAGATCTTCAGAGATAAATTTATCGGAAAAGCTATTTTTGCTATCCCTGTTGTACAGATGCTGATACTGGTTCCTGCTGTTACTTTTGAGATAAAAAACGTGAATCTTTGCATTATCGACAGGGATATGACTGTGGAATCGCGTGCGCTTGTGCATAAACTGGAAGGATCGTCATTTTTTCAGGTACGGCATACGACCTTTTCTGAGCAGGAAGCCAATAATCTGTTACACCGTGGCAAGTGTGATTTAATAATTCAGATCCCGGCAGGTTTTGGTGAAGAAACAGGGAAAGGGGATCATGCCGCCTTATTTGTCTCTGCTAATGCCATCAATGCAACAAATGCTCAACTTTCATGGGCATACCTGAACGGAGTGATCAGGAATTACAATGCAGATATCATGGCAGAAAAAATAACAGGCGGGAATTATTCTCCTGCCCCTCAGATAAGGATTACAAACAGGTACTGGTATAACGAATTGCTCAATTATAAATATTATATGCTTCCCGGAATACTGGGGATACTCGTACTGGCGATCGGGTTCATCCTTGCAGGGCTTAACCTTGTGAAGGAAAAAGAAAGCGGTACTATTGAACAGATCAATGTTACACCAGTGAAAAAATATCAGTTCATCACAGCCAAGATTGTACCTTTTCTGTTGATCGGGCTGGTAGATCTTGCTATAGGATTGACGTTGGGAAAACTGATCTTTAATATCCCGTTTGAAGGTAGCATTGCTCTTCTTTTCTTAAGTTCGGCTGTATTTATGCTTGGAGTGCTGGGACTTGCCCTGTTTGTCTCTACTTTTTCTGATACACAGCAACAGTTCATGTTTACCGGGTTTTTCTTCATGATCATTTTTGTGCTCATGAGTGGTATTTTCACTCCCCTGGAAAGTATGCCGGTATGGGCACAAAAGATCAACATGGTAAACCCTATGGTGTATATAATGCGGATTAACCGGATGGTGATGCTTAAAGGATCAATATTTTCTAATATCAGGGTGGAAATTTATGTACTTATACTGCTTGCAGTTGTATTTACCTCACTTGCCGTTATCCGTTACAGGAAAACAGCATGACTATTTCCTTTTAAATTAGTTGATTTTCATAGAAATATAATTTATTTTTAGATGTATTTTTTCAAATAAATATATGGCATAAGATCATTTTATAAGTGTAAGTGAAAAAATCAAAAAATAGAAAGCTTTATACCTCAGGATGTGTAATAAGATAATTCATTATTTTTTTTTATTCAAAAACAATGGGAAAACTGAAAATCTTTAAGTGATATTTAACATCTGTTATATCAAACCGGAAAATTTAAACCCATGTCTCATTCTTTAATACATAAAAAACATATTATCATTTTCGTATTAATTTCATTATTCTCTTTAATATTATCCTGTGATGAGTATGGTCCTACCGGTGATATTGAAGGATCTGTTTTTTTCATGGGCACAGATATCCCTGCAGAGGGTGTTACAGTTGAGATAGGTGGAATGACGACTCTTTCCTCTGAAGAAGGAACTTACAGGATTGATGGTATTCCCACAGGTAATTATATATTAAAGGCTGAAAAAACAGGTTTTATTCAGTTTTCATCAGACATTAAAGTAATTGAAGGATTAAATACTCTATTGATTCCTATGATCTCACCTGAATTTACTTCCCGTGTTCAGGGCGTTATAACCGGTAATTTTACTGGAAATAGTAAACCGGGATTATCAGTCGTTTTGTTGAATACTGATGGCTCTGAAAGTGATATTAATGGAACTACCAATGAAGAAGGTTATTACCAGCTTCAGTATGTTCCTTTCGGAGATAGAACCCTGGTGGTAAAGTCATCTGATTCTGTTATTCACAGTTGTGACGTTTCTCTGTCAACCCTCGATCACTATTTGGATATAGTTATTTCTGAGCCTATGGTTTTCACAGATCCGAGAGACGGAAAAAATTATGCTATCAGTAAGATTGGAAATCAGGTATGGTTTGTGGAAAATCTGACATATTTACCTATTGTATCCCCCCCTGATAGCAAATCAGATAGTTTGGAATTATACCATGTTTATGGTTATCAAGGAACTGATCCTGTCGAAGCCAAGGTAACTTCCAATTACACTACTTATGGAGTGTTATATAACTGGCCGGCAGCGATGACAGGTTGTCCTGAGGGATGGCATTTACCTGGTGATTCGGAATGGAAAATCCTTGAAATATTTCTTGGCATGGAACCTGAGGATGCGGATCAGGTAAAATGGCGTAATACGGGTGAGGTTGGTGCAAAGTTAAAGTCTTTATCAGGATGGGATTCCAATGGTAGTGGTAATAACAGCTCTGGTTTTAATGCATTACCAGGTGGTTCTCGCGGAACTACCAATAATTTTAGCGGAATAGGTATGTATTGTAACTTCTGGACATCTTCTCTTAATAGTATATCTTTACCATGGAATCGTTTCCTTAGTTACGACAATAATGGAGTGTCAAGATACGGATTAAACCGAAGTCTCGAATTTTCGGTACGGTGTGTGAAAGATGAATGACATGCATGATTTCCGATGAGAATGTTTTTTAATTATCTTCGCATTTTAAATAATATTTAGATTTTATCTCTATTTAAAAATAACAAAATTATGGAAATTGAACTCAGGAAAAATTGCAAGTATGCTATGCTGGTACCTACCAGTATGGGTATCAGGATCACGCCGTTTGATGGTCAACCCGTTCATTGCAGCGACACTTTCAAGATGCAGGTCACAAGTGCTGAGAGTAATGTGGCAAGTATCTCTTCATACCTCGGATTGCCGGTAAAAGTGTTGACAACATTCGTAAAAGGGAGTCCTATTGCACGTTTAATAAAAGATAACCTTGCCAGCCGTCATATGGACTTTGAAGGTGTTGAACGTGAACAGGAAAACCCCTGGGGATACCGTCACCAGATCAATATTGCAGACAGCGGATATGGTTCACGTGGTCCACGTGTATTTAATGACAGGGCTGGTGAAGTAGGCCGTGCCTTGAATGTTAAGGATTTTGACCTCGACAGGATTTTCGGAAAAGAAGGAGTGCAGGTAGTACACCTTTCCGGTTTGATAGGTGCACTTTCCCGGGAAACCAGTAATTTTTGTCTCGAACTCGCCCGTACTGCAAAGAAATACAATACTTTAATTTCTTTTGACCTTAATCACAGGGCTTCTTTCTGGAAAGGAAGAGAAAAGGAACTCAGAGATATTTTTTCTGAAATAGCATCATTATCAGATATTCTGATTGGCAATGAGGAAGATTTTCAGCTATGCCTGGGTATTGAAGGACCGGAGGCCGGAGGAAAAGGTATCAGTGCTAAAATAGACGGTTTCAAAGGTATGATTGAAAATGTAAAAAAAGCCTATCCCAAAACCCAGGTTTATGCTACCACGCTGAGAGAAGTGATTAGTGTAAATGCTCACCTGTGGGGAGCTATTATGTCATATGGCAATAAATATCATGTTGTAGAACCCCGCGAAATACCTGTTCTTGACAGGATAGGGGGTGGTGATGGATTTGTCGGAGGAATGCTTTATGGCATTTTAAAGGGCTGGGAGGCAGAAAAATGGATTCAGTTTGGATGGGCAACGGGTGCACTGGCCACAACCATGCTGACTGATTATGCCCAACCGGCAGATGAAGAACAGGTCTGGAGTATCTGGAAGGGGAATGCCAGGGTAAAGAGATAATACCAGGATAGAATCTTTAAATTATAATACTATGAAACTACCAACTATTTCAGGATCATTGGCTCTTATTGCAGCAGCCATGATCACAACATTGTTTTTTTCTCCCGCTCCCGGATTTTCACAGAATGTCAAACAGAATGATGGAAAAATCACGAAACAGACTGAGGAAAAAATGATGAAACAAGCTGAGGAGAATATTGAGAAGTACAGGAAAGGTGATGTCTATGTGCAGTTCAGGTCAGGTGATGGTAAACCTCTCAGTAATGCCCGCATTGAAGTAAAGCAAATAAGTCATGACTTTCTTTTCGGGTGCATAATCTTTGATTTGGTAATGGGAGAAAACACATATAAGCATGAATTATTCAAATCGAGGTTTAAGAATATCTTTAATCTTGCCGTTTTCCCTTTCTACTGGAGCTGGTATGAACAAGAGCAGGGGTTCACTAAATGGGAAGATTTGCTTGAAACAATCGAATGGTGCAGGTTAAATGGCATAACAACCAAAGGCCATCCTCTTGTATGGGCAACTCCCGGGGGCATTCCTATGTTTTTTGCAGATACAGAATATACGGTTGAAGAGACTGAAGAACTGCTGAAGAACAGGGTGATTAATATAACATCAGGATTCCGCGATAAAATTGAATTATGGGATGTGGTCAATGAACCGGTAAATGTTAAGACATGGCGGCATATAATACAGAACCCCAATGATAAGAAGCACTGGGGCGTAACAGATACGATTTCACTTATAGCAGATTATGTTGAAGATGCGTTGCAATGGGCTCATAAAGGAAACCCTGATGCTACTCTGATGATCAACGAATACAGGACCCTTGCCGATAAAGATGTCAGGCAGCGGTATGATGATCTGATTGCTGAACTTACGAGAAGGAAAGTCCCATTGAAAGGAATTGGGATTCAGGCACATGAGCCACTAAAGGAATGGTTTTCTCCGGTCGAGGTATGGAAAACTTTTGACCAATATCAGCGATTCGGATATCCTATTCATATTACTGAATTTCATCCTCAGTCTTCAGGTGCGCCTATTACAGGAGGATGGAGGACAGGCTCCTGGACTCCCGAAGCGCAGGTTGAATTCACAGAACAGTTTGTAAAACTATGTTTTGGTCATCCTGCTGTTGTATCCATCAACTGGTGGGGACTTTCTGACCTGAATATATGGCAACCGGGAGGTGGACTTATCGATGAGGAATATAAGCCAAAACCTGTGTATGTTATGCTCGATAGTCTTATTAACCAGACATGGAAAACTAAAACTTCGCTTCAGACTGATAGCCAGGGCTCTGTATCTTTCAGGGGATTTTATGGTAATTATGAGATCACATTGACATCACCTGATGGATTGAGACATGTTTTCAATGTCCATGTTGATAAAGAGGAAGAGAACAATTGGATATATACTGTGGATTAAATAGGAATCTGATTCCGGGAAGAACAATTATTGGATCATTATACGCAGCTTTTGCAATTTTTTTGTCTGGAGGGATTTGTGAGTTTGAAAAGAAAACAAGGTTTGTGTAGGAATGACAAAAATCGGTAAGTTCTTAAACCTGGCTCTGCCAGCGTTGGTTAGGAAAAAATAAAAGGAGATCAGAAAAATCCAATCTCCTTAAATTCCGAAAACCATTAAGTAATTTAATTTAAATAATGGCAGGATGTTGTTTTTCTTAATAAGTATATAATCTGAGGTATGTACTAAACTATATACTTCAAAATGTCAACATCCTTAAAACTCAGTCGGGGTGAACCGACTTGAACGGTCGACCCCTTGCACCCCATGCAAGTGCGCTAGCCAACTGCGCCACACCCCGGTATTAATCATAATTTTATTAAGCTGCAAAAATATAAAAATCCCCTGAATACACAAAAAGCAAAGTAAATCATCCTTTAAAAAAATCTATTCTTTAGCAAATCTTATCATCCTAACCCAATAACCCAATAACCCATTAACCCAATAACCCATTAACCCAATAACCCAATAACCCATTAACCCAATAACCCATTAATCCAATAACCCAATAACCCAATAACCCAATAACCCAATAACCTAATAACCCAATCATCCTACCCCCCCTCAACCCCTCACTCCCTTTCCCCTCCCTTTCTCACCCACTCCGGTACAACTTTTTCCAGGAATTCGTTCTTCTCTTTTTGTAATTCCCCGATATTCAGACCAATATATGCCTGAGCTTTATCTTTTGAAGAAATGTCAGGGTATTCCATTTCCCCGATGAAACCAAGTTCAGCCAAAACCCTTGCCAGCTTTATCCTTGCTTCCTGCGCTTTCGATATCCCTGTGGTTATTATGCGTAATGTTTCAACCGGTGAATGAAATGAATTACCATGACCTGCAGCAGAAAAGTCCCACCTCCATTGTGCATGCCTTATAAGTGTCAGGATTTCATTCATCTGGTTACTGTTAGCTCCCATATCCCAGGCTTTTTTAGCTTCCAGGTGAGCCCGGGTAAGGATAATCTCAAGTGTCCGCTGGTTTTCCTTTATTTTATCCTGCCTCGTATAAACATCTTCTGTTAATCTTTCTGTTTCCTGGCGATGACAGACCTGGCAGGAGGAATTGATTTTATTTAAAGGACTTTGAATATGATGATCTGTAAATTTCTGACCTCCTTCACTGATATATGGCATATGACAATCGGCACAGGAAATTCCCCTCGAAGCGTGCGTACCGGTGAGAAATATCTCATAATCCGGATGCTGGGCTTTCAGCATCGGGGTTCGGCTCAGGGAATGAGTCCAGTCAGAAAATGAAATACTGTCATAGTAAGCTTCTATTTCATCCGCTGAATACCCTTTATCCCATGGAAAAGTAAGGTATTGCACCCCTTCCGCTTTCCATGGATTGAAATAATATTCTACATGGCATTGTGCACATACCAGGGAACGCATCTCCTGGTGGGACACCTTCTCAATATCCCTGCCTGTTCTCTGAAATGCTTCAATAAGTGCAGGACGTGATATTCTCAGGTTCATTGTTTGTGCATCATGACAATCTCCGCAACCTATAAAATTCACTATCTCATGACCTTTGGTTTCCCATGTTCCTCTGTAAAATTCAGTAATCCCGGTTTCACTCATCAGACGAGGAACATCCGGACTTTTACATGTCCAGCAGGTATTTGGCATCGGACTTACTTTCCCGTTCACAGGCGCCCCGGTACGAAGGGTTTTCCAGACATCGGAAACCGAGTAAAAATGCCCTCTTGCCTGGTTATAGTCTTTGGAAAAACTATAACCTGCCCATAAAATTACCAGTTCAGGATATTGCTCCAGTAAATCCACTGTGGCGGAACCATTATACTTGCTGCGAAAACTCGTATCGGCTGTCTGAAGGTATGACTGATATTGCCTTGGAAAGTTTGCACCCCAGACCTCATTTCTGGACTCAAACTGACTGTATTTGACCTGTGGTGTGTAAGCAAAGATCGCCTCGGCTCTTCTTTCCATAACAGAAGATGCAAGCAATCCGAGTAAAAATACTACTATTAAGGTAGATAGAAATATGATCCAGCCCAGTACAGGCCTTTCTTTTATTCTCTGACTTAACGGTTTCATAAAAAATCGTTTATGGTTTTTTTCCTGATATTGTTAAGAGGCTGTCTTATAAAAGTATTTAACCACATCTGCGTCGCGGCTTCGGAAAGCCTCCGGCGGCCGAAGGACGGCGCTCTGTGCTTTGTCGTTAAACATCTTATAACTGTATTGTCCTAAAAAAGTTTTACAAATTTTATGTTAATACTATATCGTTTTGTTCATAATAATTTTTCCTGAATCATCTTTATCTGTTCCGCCTCAATCAACCAAATGATTTAAAGAGCATGTTTCAGTGCGGCGGATTCTCATTCTATCATTTTTTCCGGGGGTTATCACCCCCGGCTATTAAATTGATGCCCCTCCGGGGCAAAGCACCCCCCTTTAATCCCTCGATCCCCTTGATCCCTTTAATCCCTCGATCCCCTTGATCCCTTTAATCCCTCGATCCCTTTGATCCCTCGATCCCTTTGATCCCTCGATCCCTTTGATCCCTCGATCCCTTTGATCCCTTGATCCCTTTGATCCCCTTGATCCCTCGATCCCTTTGATCCCCTTGATCCATTCCGGCACCGGGCTCGTAAGAAGAGGAACTCTCGCATCCGGAGCTGATGCCAATCCCTTTATCCTTCCATGTGGAGTTTCAATATGACAATCCAGGCAACTCCTGTCTCTGCGGTATTGAAAAATATCCTCAGTCCATACAGAGAGCTTGTCATCCTTTAACAAATCTTCATGGCATCGGAGACAATTATTTTGTACTGCTTTTTTCCCGGCATGTTTAATAAAGATCACCTGGGGTTCTTTGCGCAATGTAAAGATAGTTGCATGCCTGAGTCCGTCCATTGCTTTAAAATAGTATTTATTAAACACGTTATTATGAGGAACATGACAGTCATTGCAATTAGTTACTTCTCTGTGTGCACTGTGCGCCCAGGTTGCATATTGAGGCGCCATAATATGGCAATTCACACACGTCTCAGGTTTATCAGATAAGTAGGAGGGAGCATTGGAAATATAAAAGACATATAAAACAAGACCACAAAATATCCCTGTGATTATAATAACGGGTATTTTCCATTCAGCCGGTGGTATAATTTTATACAGAATTTCTTTAAAACCCATGAGCTGCCTTTTTGCCAAAAATACATAATCAGGATATACGAAACAACATTTTTATATACCATACTTATTTATTACGTACCCGGGAATAATATCTTTGCCTCCATGCCTCATAAACCATTATACCGGCTGTTACTGAAACATTGAGAGAATCAGCAACACCTGACATCGGTATTTTTACCATGGCATCAGAGTGCCTCCTCCATATTTCTGTTAATCCTTCTGCTTCTGAGCCAAGAATTAAAGCAGTGGGTTTTGTTAAATCAGTGTCAGTATATAAAACTTCCGTTTGCAGAGCGGAAGAAATAATCCGGATACCTTTACTTCGCAGAAAATGTAATGCTTCTGCCGGAGTGCATAGTGAAAACTGCGTTGTAAAGAGGCATCCTAAAGATGAGCGGATAATATTCGGATGATATATGTCGGTATTATTATCACACACAAGCACCGCATCAACCTTAACAGCATCAGCAGTACGGAAGATTGCACCTATATTGCCCGGTTTTTCAATGGTTTCCAATACCAGTAATAAAGGATTCTCAGATAATATCAATTCTTCAGGCTCGGGATATTTTGGAACAGCCTCAATTATTACCCCATCTCTATTATCCCTGTAAGCTATTTTTTCGTAAACATGTCTTGTTACCTCATATAACTCAGTTTCAGGGGAGAGCTTATCAAGAATTTTTTTTGAGTCATCTTCCAGTAATTCCGGGCAAAAAAATGTGGCAGTAAAATGATAACCTGCATTCGCAGCTTTGGAGATTTCCCTTATTCCTTCAATAATAAATAAATTTTCCTTTTTACGGTTACGTGTTTTGGATAGAAGCAGCACCTGCCTTATCCTTGGATTTTGTGTGCTGGTTATACGAATGGTCATTTTAAAAAATATTTTTTATCCGGTAAATTTATGAATAATATATTCAATTTCTTTTCTCATATTTGCATAAAAGCGCAGCGATGATCAAACTGGTAAGGCCTGAAAACTGGGTAGATTATGAACTTATTGATTCCGGCAACTTTCAGAAACTGGAAAGATTCGGACAATTTTATTTAATAAGACCGGAACCTCAGGCTTTGTGGGATAAAGCGCTAAGTGAAAATGAATGGGAAAAAACTGCACATGCAACATATATAAGGAGAAAGGGGAGTGCTGAGGTTACTAATGATGATGAACGTGGTGAGTGGAGACTCAAACCAGGCATGCCTGAGCAGTGGAAGATTGAATACAGGCATGAAAAGATGATACTGAAATTCCGGCTGGGATTAACAGCATTTAAACATGTTGGCATATTCCCGGAACAGGCTGTCAATTGGGTGTACTTATATAACAAAATAAAAAAACGGGCAATTCAACAGACAAATATTCTAAATCTCTTTGCATATACAGGCGGGGCAAGTCTTGCCGCTTGTTCAGCAGGTGCCAGGGTTACTCATCTTGATTCCGTTAAACAGGTGGTTGGATGGGCACGTGAAAATATGGAAATCAGTAGTCTGAAAGATATCCGCTGGATTATTGATGATGCAGTTAAATTTGTAAAAAGAGAAATCCGCCGGGGAAATATGTACAATGGAATAATATTGGATCCCCCGGCGTATGGCAGAGGACCTGAAGGTGAAAAATGGATTTTACAGACAGGCATAAATGACATTCTTAAAGATTGTTGTAAACTTTTACAGGAGAAAGATTCTTTTTTTATCCTGAATATGTATTCAGTAGGTTTTTCCGTACTTGTAGCGGAAAGTGCTGTTAAAACAGTTTTTGGAAAGGTGACAGGAGAATCCCGGGAATTATACCTGGAAGATCATGCCGGAAGGAAAATCCCAATGGGAGTGGTGTTTATGTTTGAAAGATGAGCCCACTCTGGAAAGTCTTATTTTCAATTTTTAATGGTTATACCCCCCCCAACCCCCTAAAGGGGGAGTAGCTGAAAATAAGCAACTTACGAAAAGTCCCCTTTAGGGGATTTAGGGGTAAAAGCCTTTTCGGAGTGGACTCAAAGATAGATTATTGTAATAATTCAGTATTTTGAGAGTAAACTCAATCTTGATAGCATATTATTTTTGTATTGGATCAGAAAAAATAATTTTTAATTTCAGGTAAATCAAATAACAGGTTAATCTTTTTTTAAACAGAGTTAATAAGAAGCCGGACTGAATTTTGAATAGTCAGCAAAAAATTTTTAATTTTAAGCGAAATGATTAAATAAATTTTATGCTATGGATGAAGTAGGTCATGATCTCTTAAAGCGGGTTTCAGGACTGGTTAAACAAATTCAGGAACTTATTGAAGAAAATGAGAACCTGAAAAAGGCAGTTAATAAACTCACTGAAGAGAATGAAGAACATAAAGAATTACTGGAAAAAATATCTCCTGAAAAATTAGAAGAAGGGAAAAAGTTTTTTGAAAGACCATCTTCCCTTAAATTTGAGATTGTAACTGTTTTGTACGGAAATATCCATGGTTTTGAAAACCTGCTTGGGGAGTCAAATACCCAGACTTTAGTGGACGAACTTGATGACATCCTGTTTCAATTCGATGATATTCTTCAGAAGTACAATATACATAAAATCAAAACAATCGGGGATTCATATATGGCAGCAGGAGGGATCCCTGTCAAAAACATTACCAACCCTATTCAGGTAGTAATGGCAGCGCTGGAAATGCAAAAATATCTTAATGATCTTCCTGCATTAACCGGTAAAAATAATAAAGTGTGGGATCTGAGACTTGGAATACATACTGGGCCTGTAACAGCAACCATCACCGGGAAGAAAAAAGTCAGTTACGACATTAAAGGTGACACGGTAAATATGGCCAGCCGGATGGAAGCTTACAGTAAAGACGGGAAAGTATTGGTGTCTGGTATGACTTATGAACTGGTGAAAGAAATGTTTAACTGTATTTACTATGGGAAAATGCCTGTTAAATATAAAGCTGATCTTGACTTGTATGTTGTGGAAGGATTAAAACCGGAATTTTCTGCCAATGGTGAAGGCCTGATCCCGAATGATGCTTTCCATACCAAATTCAAACTTGTTCAATTTACAGATATACAGGAAATTATTCTCGAAAAACTGGAAAAAGGCTTACCTTCCTATCTCTATTATCATAATGTAAAACATACAGTGGATGTGGTAACTGAAGTGGAATTGATCGGCTGGGCAGAAGGACTTAATGATGAAGAGATACTTCTGTTAAAAACTGCAGGATTATTCCATGATGCGGGACATACTATTGCTTATGATAACCATGAGTTTCATGGAACAATAATGGCAAAGGAATTTTTACCTGCTTATGGGTATACTGAAGCACAGATCAACCGGATATGTGACATCATAATGGCAACAAAGATGCCGCCACAACCAAAGGATCTTCTTCAGGAGATTATCTGTGATTCGGATCTGGATTACCTGGGAAGATCAGATATGATCCCTGTTTCAAATACGCTGTATAAGGAATTAAAAGAACAGAACAAAATAGGTACCCTGAAACAATGGAATACCCTTCAGCTGAAATTCCTTTCAAATCATCAATATTTTACACAAACAGGACGAACATTGCGTGAAGTAAACAAACAAACACAGATTGACAGAATAAGGAAGTTAATTGATGAAGATCCAGGGGAATGAGTTAATGAGTATGAGTGGATGAGATTATGCAGTAGATGCAGGGCATGCCCTGCCTGAACCAAATACAAATGGCATGCCCTGCCTGAACCATATATGAATGGCATGCCCTGCCTGTATAAAATTCGTTTTTTATCCGTCCTATTCAACGCCCATCTTTCGCAATAGCTTCAGATGACTGGTGGCAAAGCCAGGTTTTACAGATGGGTCATTATTAACAGAAGTCAGATCACCTTCACTAAAGTTACGGTGAGTACAACCTGTTCGACGTCTTTCAACCGGGCAGCTTCGGTGAAAGGAACAATTTAATTTAACCCAATAACCTATTAACCCAATACCCCAATAACCCAATACCCCAATAACCTAATAACCTAATAACCACCCCCCCCCTCAACCACCAGCAAACTCTTCCTCCTCCAACTTTCATCCACCATTATCGTATATGAGATATCATGTTTCACGGTTACAGCGGATTTTACGGATACACCTCCAATTAACTCCCTTGCCTTTGCTAATACAGGATCTCCGGGATCCCCAAAAGGTTTCAGATCAAGAACAGGATCTGTTACAGTATAATCAGGTGTTAATCCGTTCCTGAAATCTGTGTATCCGTCTTTATTTGCATATTTTAATACAATAGGCATCATTGCCCAGGAGTGTTCCGGAGGATCATTTGTATCTGAAATAACCCACGAGGCAGTATACTTCCCATAGGTTGATTCCCCGATCTGTTTTACATTCATATAAGGTTTCAACCCGATGATCAGTAATTCACTGGCAGAAGCAGTTTTCCAGCCCGTAAGAAAATGTATCCCGGAAAGATCCAGGTTATATGCATTTTCGGGAAAAGTGATACCAAGATACCTGGGATCGGTATTGGGAAGTTTGAAATATTCAGTCAGTTCTTTATTATATAAATAATTTACCAATATTTCACCGTTATTCATAACTGAAAAGGGAGACACAGCAGAAGCCAGGTATCCTGCCACATCAATTTCACCACCAAGGTTATATCTCAGGTCTATAATTAATTCAGAGATATTTTCATTTTTGAATTCCAGAAATAAATTATCAAGAGAACTCAAGTATTTGTTGTTCGTGCCTGATGTAAAGCTACTATAAACAAAATACCCTGTTTTTATTCCATTAATTGAAATAATATCGGAATAGACAAGAGGATCTGCTTCTATAATTTCGGCATTAATTGTAATGGTTTCTCCGGTGGGAATAAAACTGTTTCCCGAGAGCATTCCTTTGCCCATATTAAGGATCGATTGATTAAAAAGTTCGGAATAATTATCAATATTCATGAATGTGCCATTTATAGTAAGAAACAGGTCTCCTCTCTGAATTCCTGCCCTGTCTGCTGGTGATCCCGGGTATACAAATTCAACGATGAGGATAATCTGTTCCTCACCGATTCTGATAAAAGCAGGTGAAATACCTGAAGAAAAAGGTGTGCCATTAAGGTCTGCCATGAGAGCGTCCAGATCAGGTGTTATATATGACCATTTATCTTCTTCTATATATACCATTTTGTAGAAAAATTCCTCCGGATCTGGTTCCTGTCCCGGATTTAACCCCTCAGGTATTTTGTCATTCCAGTAATACAGCACTTCCATGTGCTCCTGTATCCATTCATTAATTTTCCGGATCTCTTTGCTGACAATATCATTTTGTTCCTTTTCACAGGAATTCAGTATAAACAAAGGGAGAAACAGGAAAAAAACTATGATTATATGGAAACATGGTAAGTTCTTGTACATTACTTTCAATATAACTTATTACTAAATCTAACCGCTTATGCGGTTTGGTATTTTTAGATTACAAAATTAATATAAAGGTCCAATGTATTTATGAACGGACCCACCCCCGGCCCCTCCCTAAATCAGGGAGGGGAGAGGATTCATTGTTAAATTGCTAAGTTTAGCAAATTATTAATTAAAGAAATTGTTAAATTCAGCAATAAAACCAAGTTCCATTCCCCTCCCTGATTTAGGGAGGGGCCGGGGGTGGGTCCGGAAAATTAAAAAATTCATAATATGTAGTTTTTTGCCAGTAACGTTAATTGGCATCAAATTTCATACCTTATTCTTATATAACCATGAAGGTAGTAATAAATCATTATATTTTTAAAAATCTGCATTTTAAAAAAATATTTTACAACATATTTTTTTTAATAGACAGATAAACAGCCTTATTAATATAAATGATTAAAAATCAGTTGTTTGATTATTTTATTAAATATGTTAATATCTATATATTTTGAAAATTTTACTTGTTCTGTATCCTTTAATTCATCGGCACTTTTTTTTATTTTAATTTTTTTTTACATTTGAGCTCATAAGTAAAATAATTATTAACTATTTATAAACCTAAAATTTGTATCTATGAAAAGATTTGCCGTTTTACTGGCACTTTTTACGTTTGTATGCATTGTCATACAGGCGCAAAGTGTACAGATTACAGGTAACGTGACCGGGTCGGATGATGGTCTCCCGTTACCTGGTGTATCCGTTGTTGTTAAAGGTACAACAATTGGTACGGTTACTGATGTTAATGGTAATTATACATTATCAGTACCAGCCAGTGCAACAACCCTGGTTTACAGTTTCGTTGGGATGAAAACACAGGAAATTGCAATCGGCAGCCAGACAGTTATTAATATTATTCTGGAAGTTGATGCACTTAAGCTGGATGAGGTAGTGGTAACTGCCATTGGTATTTCGAGGCAGCAAAAATCATTGGGTTACTCAGTGGTTGATATTTCTGCCGACGAAGCCATACAGCGATCGGAACCCGACCTTCTGAGAGCTTTGCAGGGAAAAGTTCCCGGAGTGGAAATCCGTAGTTCAGGTGGTTCACCGGGATCAGCAACGCGTATTACCATCAGGGGAGCATCCTCTTTCTACGGAAATAATGAACCCTTGTTTGTCGTTGATGGGATACCATATAGTAATGTTATGGTTGAAACCACAGACATGAACGTGGGTGGTGGCGCATACGGTAGCGGTATTGCAACACTTGATCCGAATGACATTTTGTCTATGTCAGTTCTTAAAGGTGCTGCAGCAGCTGCTCTCTACGGCTCACGTGCAATGAACGGCGTTGTGGTTATTTCAACAAAATCAGGAAATGCAACTGCAGGAAGAAAAGGTCTTGAAGTTACTGTAAACAGTTCAGTTAATTTTGAAACCCTGGCTCAGTTACCGGAATACCAGAATACTTATGGAAACGGGGTGGATTTTGAATATCAGAATTCTAATGGGTCATGGGGCGCAAGATTTGACTCGCTTGATTCTATTCCGATCTGGAACGAAGATTATAAGCTGGTTGGCTTTGGAGATAGTATTGCTTATGTGCCACAGCCAAATAACGTAAGAGATCTTTTTAGAACTGGCTTTGTTTACGATAATTCGGTTAATATTCAAAGCGGAACCGAAAAATCAGCTGTTAATTTCACAGCATCTGCTTTAAATAATGATGGATACATCCCTCATTCTTCTTTCGACAGGTATTCTGTCAGTGCAGGTGGTTCCACATTGTTACAGAACGGAATTAAAGTGAATGGATCAGTTGCTTATACTAACAGCAAACAGGTAGGAGGTATCTTTGGAAATAACCAGGCTGATGACCCGGAAGCAGCTTCTTCTTTCGCACGGGCACTCTGGTTAGGCCGTACATGGATAATGGATCCTTACGAAACCGTAGATGGTGTCCCATTGTCACATTCACCCAGTCAGTACGATAATCCCCTCTGGTCATGGAAACATAACCAGAATATTACAGATATGGATCGTATTACCGCCAATATGCAGTTCAGTTATGATCTGACAAGCTGGATGAATTTATCTTATAAACTTGGTGCAAATACTTTCCACCAGTTCCGTAAACAGATAATTGATCTCAACTCAAGAGGATATGAAGGTGTAGGTGGCATGGTAACCGATGATTATAAGTTTACTGAACTTGAATCAAACCTTCTGGTTACTTTGAACCATAATTTCGGAGAGAAGATCAGTGTGACCGGTTTAATTGGAAATAACATAAATCAGAGAAGTTCAGACAGAAAAGCTTTCCAGGGAAAAGGAATCATTGTTCCTGGTATTTATGATCTGAATAACACTCTTGCTGTTATTCCTTATGGAGGTGGTATAACAAAAAGAAGACTTATCGGTGCATTTGGAGATGTCACAGTAGGTTACGATAATTATTTATACCTGAATTTGGTTGGACGCAATGACTGGTCATCTACTCTCCCGCTCGATAATAACTCATACTTCTACCCGGCCGCATCTGTCTCTTTCCTCTTTAGCGAAGCATTTGAGAACCTGAAAAGCAATCTTTTTAATCTCGGGAAACTGCGTTTAAGCTGGGGTAAAGTGGGTAATGATGCATCACCATATTATATATATGATGTGTATGGATTAAATCTTCCTATTCTTGGACAACCTTCTATGTATACTCCAAATACTGGTTATTCCCCGAATTTATCACCTGAATTTAAGACAGAATTTGAAGCAGGGACACAACTTGTATTTTTAAACGGGAAAATTGGTCTTGACTTTACATGGTATAACAACACTTCAACCGACCAGATACTGGCTATTGACGTAGCTGCTTCCTCTGGTTATACTTCTCAGTATAGCAACGTGGGTGAATTGAACAATACAGGAGTTGAAATAGGACTGGATTTAAATCCGGTAAAATCAGTTTCCGGATTTGAATGGAATATGTATCTCCAGTTCACACAAAACAAATCTGAAGTAAAAGCTATCTTTGGGGATGTGAAAAGAGCTACCGTCGGGGCATTATTCGGAGACCCTTACGTTGTTGTTGCTGTTGGTCAACCATATGGTGTTTTCTATGGAGAAGTAAATTGCAGGGATGACGAAGGCAATCTTCTGATCAACCCCGGTACAGGATTATTAATTCGTTCAACTGAACAGGATTATTACGGTGACCCGAATCCTGATTTCCTTTCAAGCCTGAGCAATACTTTTACATTTAAAGGACTTTCTTTCAGTTTTATGATTGATTACCGCCAGGGTGGCGATGTTTATTCAAATTCCATCGTTTCACTGCTTGGTAGAGGAGTTACCAAAGATACAGAAGACAGGGAGAAAAATGTTATTATCCCGGGATATTATGGAGATCCTAACACCGGAGAACCTTTACTTGACGGATCCGGGAACAAAATTCCCAATATAAGCCAGGTCGCAGTAAATGATCTTTATTTTGGCGAATCATTTGCTATTAATGCAGCTGGTGAATGGAATATATACGATGGAACAACTTACAGGCTCAGAGAAGTATCTCTCGGATATGAAATTCCAAAAAGTTTATTGCAGAGTACTCCATTTGGAAGCGCTCATGTAAGCGTTACAGGGAGAAACCTGTGGTACTGGAGTCCGAACATACCAAAATATACCAATCACGATATGGATGTTAACGGTTACGGGAGCTCTAATGTTCAGGGTATTGAATATTCTGCTGCTCCTTCAGTTAAAAGAATTGGTTTTAACCTGAAGTTCACTTTTTAATTAATTAAAATTATTACAGTTATGAAGAAAATTAAAGTCTTTTTGCTTGCCGCTTTGCTTATAGTGGCTGCAGGCTGCGAAGATTTTCTGGATATAAACAAGGATCCCAATAATCCGTCTGAACCAAATATTCAGCAGTTATTACCGGGTATCCAGCGTTCAATCGGAAATATCTTATCATATAATTTCGGGTATGTCGGATATGCAAATGCTGTGTTCACTCACCAGATGGCTACACGTCAACCTGAATATGACGATTATGGAATTTCAGGGTCTGCTTATGCAGTAAACCGCTGGTATGAATTCTATGCTGAAGCATTAAAAGATATCGAACTTCTGATTAGTATTGCTGAGGAAGTTGAAAATACTTATTACGCAGGTATCGGCAAAACCCTTAAAGCTTATCTTTACAGCGTAATGGTGGACCTTTGGGGAGATATACCTTATAGCGAAGCCAATACAAAGGGAATTATTCACCCTGTATTTGATGATGATGTCGCTATTTATACTGACCTTCTTGCATTGCTTGAAGAAGCATATACAGATCTTAATACCGAACCAACTGACCCAAGGGAACCAGGTAATGATGATATTATTTATAAAGGAAATATTGCCCGGTGGAAAAAAGCAAACAGGACTATCCTGCTGAAACTTTATACCCAGGTAAGAAAGGTAGATGCTATGTACAATGCAACAAAAGTTAATGCATTGTTAGATGCTCCGACAAGTCTTATTAACAGTTGGGCAGAAAGTTTCATTATCCCTTATGGTACTAGTGCCTCTCCTGATGACAGGCACCCTGCATTTACTTCAGAATATGGTGGAGGTCAGATCAGTATGTATATCAGTCCATGGTTTTATGAGATCATGAATGGTGAAAATCCGAATATCTTTACGGGGATAAAGGATCCGAGAATTCCATATTATTTTGTAAATCAGAAAGTTGGGGGAGCTGCATCTGAAAATAACGTGGAATACAGAAATGGTGATTTTATTTCCATTTATTTCGGATCAACAGGTAAAAACAGGGACCATGCAGGACGTGCTACATTCACCATGGTGGGTATTTATCCTGTTGGAGGTAAATATGATAATAACACCTATAAAAGTTCCGGACTTGGTACGTCGGATGGAACAGGAGCTGCACCCATGAGATTGGTTACTTATGCTGACAGGCTTTATCTTGAAGCAGAATTGATATCAGTAGGAAAAAGAACCGGTGATGCAAAGGCAAAATTAGTTGAAGCAATTAATGCTTCGATGGCCCAGGTAGATGCCGTGGTTAATCTTTGTAAAGGATCGCAAACTGTACCGGCAATATCTTCCGGATCATATGTTAATTCAGTAACGACTCAATATGATGCAGCTTCCGCTGCTAAAAAACTCGAGATCATTATGACTCAGAAATGGATATCAAGCTGGGGTTCTTCCACTGATCAATACACTGATTACCGGAGAACAGGATATCCTGTTTTATTTGATCCCGAGAATACCAGTCATGCTCCTGGTGGTTTTGTTACCGGCGGACCTGATGGAAGCGGACCCGTTCCTGTTCAAAGAACCAAAGATTACCCGTTATCCTGGCCATATGATTTGATTGAGCTTACTCTGAACAATAGCGCTCCTGCACAGAAAACCATTTCAACAAGCCGTATATTCTGGGATGTTGTTAAATAATAAATTTAAATTGAATGACATTATGAAATATATCTATTATATAATTATGATTTTGTCAGTCGGTCTCTTCCTGAATAGTTGTGAGAGTGACGAAAATGGCAAAATGCCTGATGACATCAAGGATGCTAATGCAGGCGTGTTAATAATTGATGCTGATAATACTGATCCGTTCATTAATGTATCAGATCCCGCAGCATACCAGGTTAAAGCTTCTGTTGATCTGCTTTTCGAAGGTACTTTTAATAAGATCGATGTGGTCGTAGTTTTTAATGATGACTATACAAAACAGTATGTACTTACATCAGTGACGTCTGTTCCATCAGATATCACTATTACCGGTCAGCAGATAATTGATGCTGTTGCAGAACTTGCTACTGCTGCTGATATAGAGGAAGGAGATGTTTTCAACCTGTTTACCAGTATTGAACTTTCAGATGGTACATACCTTCCTGGTTTTACAATTACCGGTGATAATGCAATTACACCAAGCGTAGTAAGTCAGATGGACGTCCTCTTTGGAGGTGTCGCAAACCTGGTTATTGGCGTACCATGCGAATTTGTACTTAGCGATTATATCGGAGTGATGGACTATTCAGAATTCTGGACTCCTGACCTGGCAGAATGGCAGGTTGAAGTATATGAGGATCCTGATTACACAGGGCCATACGTCGGATTGATCATTGATGGTATTTTTATGTATACCGGAGACTGGAAATTAAAATTTGAAATTTCCACTTATGATTATTCTGTTAAAGGATTGCCGGCATCACAAGTAATGGCTCCTGCCATTTTTGGGTACCAGCAACCTACATGGTCCAAAATGGCAGGAAGCGTAAATACCTGCACAGGAACAGTTGTTATTAATGTAGGCAGTTTCTGTGTTTCGGTAGGTTGTTTTGGGGATATGCCTATTGTGATGACTTTTAAGAAAGCTCCTCCGGTAAAAAAATCAGCCGAAGAAATGATTACCGATTATGGATTTAACATGAGACCATTTCTCAGAATTCCTGAATAATAATCTAAAACTTTAATAGAAAAAGCCGTCTCACATATTAAGACGGCTTTTTTTATTTCTTTGATATTCCGATCCCTCGATCCCTTCGCAGGGCATGCCCTGCGCCTACACCTGCTTCAGCAACATTACCCAACCACTCGATCCCTCGATCCCTTGATCCCTCGATCCCTTTGATCCCTTTGATCCCTCGATCCCTTTGATCCCTTTGATCCCTCGATCCCTTTGATCCCTCGATCCCTTTAATCCATCCCTATACAATCATTCCCGCCCCCACCGTATTATTCGTGCCCTCATCAATCAGTATCAAACTCCCTGTCTGCCTGTTTATCCGGTATGAATCGTATAATAATGGTTTTGTTGTACGTAACCTGATCCGGCCTATCTCATTAAGCCCCATCGTTTTATCCTCATAATTCTTTTCCAGGTTGTTTATGTTCATTTTATAGACAAGCTCCTTAATAATACATTTCACTTCACTTGTAGTGTGTCTGACTATATATTTCGTATTTAATGCCATGGGTTTCTCATTCAGCCAACATACAATAATCTCAATGTCCTGACTGATTATAGGTTCCCGGTTGTTAAGGCTTATCATATCCCCACGGCTGATATCTATATCATCTGCAATTTGAAATGTAACTGACATTGGAGCAAACGCCGTTTCAAGTTGTCCCTTCATTGTATCTATTGAAGTAATAGTTGTGGTAAGTCCTGCCGGAAGTACTTTTATTTTATCACCCTTGCGGAAAATCCCGCTGACTATCCTTCCTGCATACCCCCTGTAGTCATGGTATTCATCTGCTTGCGGACGTATAACATATTGTACAGGGAACCTGCCGTCAACCAGATTCAGATCACTGGATATATGAATGTTTTCGAGAAGATACAGCAGGGTAGGACCCTGGTACCAGTCCATGTGCACTGATCTTTTCACCACATTATCACCCTTAAGCGCACTGATCGGGATAAACCTGACATCCTGCACATCCAGCTTCATCGCTATCTCATCGAATTGGAATTTAATACTTTCAAAAACATCTTCTTTATATTCCACAAGATCCATTTTGTTTATGCACAGCACTATATGAGGTATCCTGAGTAGGGAAGCAATATAGGCATGCCGTATGGTCTGTTCCATCACTCCATTACGTGCATCTACAAGTATTATGGCAAGATTTGCCGTTGATGCCCCGGTTACCATATTCCGTGTATATTGAATATGACCGGGTGTATCTGCGATAATGAATTTTCTTTTTGGCGTGGCAAAGTACCGGTAAGCAACATCAATGGTTATTCCTTGCTCACGCTCAGCCCTCAGACCATCCGTTAAAAGCGATAAATTAACATGTTCTTCACCCCGTCTTTCACTTGCAAGTTTAACTGCTTCCAGCTGATCTTCAAAGATAGACTTGCTGTCGTACAACAATCTTCCTATCAATGTGCTTTTCCCGTCATCCACACTTCCTGCAGTGGTAAACCTGAGTAGTTGCATATCCAGGTATCCTGGGGTGGGGCTTTCTTTCTCGTTGTTCATATTTAAAAATTCTGTTATTTTATTGAATGATATATTAAAAGAAACGCAAAGGCGCAAATGACGCAAACCTTAACGCAGTTTCCCTATGGTCAATGGTCCACAAACTATTGTCTAAAAATACCCTTCTTTTTTCCTGTCCTCCATTGCTGCCTCCGACCTTTTATCATCATAACGCCCGCCTCTTTCCGTTACGCGTGTTGCTGCAACTTCGTTTATTATATCCTCAAGAGTATTTGCAGTGGAGAGGGTCAATCCTGTACAGGTTATATCACCAATAGTACGACATCTTACATCTAATAATTCAGGTTTTTCATTTTCCTTCATTTGCATAAAAGGAGCTGTCGCCAGGTACACTCCATCTCTGAAAAAGACTTCCCTTTTATGAGTAAAGTAAAGGTCAGGAATTTCAACATCATCTAGAAAAATATATTGCCAGACATCCATCTCTGTCCAGTTACTAAGTGGAAAAATCCTGAAATGCTCACCCATATTTTTTTTCCCGTTAAATATATTCCAAAGTTCCGGCCGTTGATTTTTCGGGTCCCACTGTCCGAATTCATCCCTGTGCGAGAAAAAGCGTTCTTTAGCCCTGGCTTTTTCCTCGTCTCTTCTGCCGCCTCCAAGGGCTGCATCGAATTTGAATTCTTCGATTGCGTCAAGCAGGGTTACGGTTTGTAAAACATTCCGGCTTGCATTTATCCCTTTTTCTTCTGTCACTCTTCCTGAGTCTATGGTATCCTGTACCAGGCGAACGATACATCTGCCTCCAGTCTTTTCCATCAGCTGGTCCCTGAATTCAAGAGTTTCAGGGAAATTATGTCCTGTATCAATATGCAGGCAGGGGAAAGGGACTTTTAATGGCCAGAAAGCTTTCCTGGCAAGGTAGTACATAACAATAGAATCTTTACCACCGGAAAATAATAAAACAGGTTTCTCAAATTGAGCTGCAACCTCTCTTAGAATGTATATTGATTCCGACTCAAGTTCTCTTAAATGGGCAAGTGAGTGTTTTTCCATATTACTATTTCTTCATATCAAACCATGAAAAGGAAGGACAAAGATAGTAAAAATGGGGTAAATGAGGATTAGTGGATGAGTGGATGAGTGGATGAGAGTATGCTGTAGCGGGGCTCTCATAAGTCAAAATATATTTAACCACAAAGCACACAAAGGACATCGCAAAGAACACAAAGAATTATAAATCAATAATTTATGCTTAGTGTCCTTCGTGCATACTTTGAGTCCTTTGTGGTAAAAAAATATTTATGAGACAGCCCCTTATTTTTAATAAAATTCCTGATTTCGGGATCCCTTTGATCCCCTTGATCCTTCGATCCCTTTGATCCCCTCGATCCCTCGATCCCTTTGATCCCTTTGATCCCTCGATCCCTCGATCCCTTTGATCCCTTTGATCCCTCGATCCCTTGATCCCTCGATCCCTTTGATCCCCTTGATCCCTTCTAATTATCCCTCTGTTCAAAATCCTCTTCCTTTCTCTCCTTAATTCTTCTAAAAATAATTATAACCAGGAGAATGATAAAAACAATAAAGATAATGCCGAAGTATCCTGAAAAATCATACATAATTATTTGATTTTAACAGCAGTTCCGTAGCAGAGAATCTCTGATGTTCCGGTCATCACCATGGAAGTGGTGAACCGAATGTTAATAATTGCATCGGCCCCGTATTTTTCAGCATCTTTTATCATCCTTGACAGAGCTTCTTCTCTTGAATCGGCCATAAGCTTTGTGTATTCCTTGATTTCCCCGCCGACGATATTTTTTAATGCTGCAGAAATATCTTTTCCGATATTACGTGCCCTGATCGTGCTTCCGCGTGCGACACCGAGAATTTCTGTAATTTCCTTTCCCGGAATAGTTTCTGTAGTTGTAAGAATCATAATTTTAAAGTTTATATTGTTTAATTATTGAGTCTACTAAAAAAAGTCATATTATTTCAAATATCGCCACAGATTCACAGATTAATTTGTATTAATTACTTAATTTGAGTAATCTGTGGCAATTCTTTCTTTTAAAATTGAAAATATATCTTTTCGGAGCAGGCTCATTATTATATAATAGTTCGTAAATTTAAATAGAACGCAAAGGCAAAGTAAATATATACATAACCATTCTAAATATTCCCCAGTATTCTTTTAATTAACAATAACTTATGTGAATAAACGCCTTCTTTATCACCTGATATTCCATTGTGATCAACAATATCCGCCCTTACTCTTCCTGATGCATGAATTATAATATTATTCCCGGCATAAACACCAGTATGAGTTATCTCACCTTCATTATTATGAAAAAACATGAGATCTCCGGGAAGCATGTATTCAGGAGAAGAAACAGTTTCTCCACACAAGGCCTGTTGTCTGGCATCTCTCGGTAAAGGGATTCCTGCTTGTTTATATATATTCTGAACAAACCCGGAACAATCTGTGCCGAAAGAACTCCTTCCTCCCCACAGATAGGGCACATTTATAAATTTTTTTGCAGAAGCCATTACATTTTCCCGGATTGATCTCACCGGAACCTGTAAAACAGTTTCCGGGATCTTGTATTCAATACCAAAGATTGTAATTGTATTATTATCTGAGGGGTACAGAGTGCTTCCTGCTCCGAGATATAGCTTGGAAACTCCATCACCGGCCTTTAGAATACTGACAATATCCCGGGTTATATATTTTCTTCCTGCCATGAGCTGATCAAGATGATTTTCAGAGACAATAGCCAGCATACCCTGGTAACACCACCCTTCGTATTCGTCAAATAAATTTTTTATAAAAACAAAGTTATGATTTAGGTCTTTCTTTAAAATTTCTACATGCTCTCCAAACAGGACCTGGCTGACCATTTCACTTTTTTCCGAAGGTTCTGCACGCAAAGGAGCAAAAGCATAATTACAAATACCGTATTCCATTGGTTTTTGTATTTTATACTATCAAAGATAAAAAAGTATTTTTAGTTTGAATGAACGAATAAACAAATAACAATCTGTAATGTTATTTAAAAAATTAGAATAATGAGTCTGCTCCGGAAAGTAAAATATGCAGAAAATGTAATATTTCCCGTTTATAAGAACTTTAATCAGGAAATAATGAGTATTTTTACTTACATAATGCTACATGACAGATTTAAGGATTCTAAGACTGTTATTTTATGCAAATAAAATCTTTGAAAAATACCAGGGTTAAAAACCTTGTAATATTCTTATTGTTTTTAGCAGCAACTGTTATTATAGTCAGTTTGTTTCCCAGTGAAGGGAAATTCAGGTATGAATTTTATCGTGGTAAACCATGGAAGAATGAAGTACTTGTGGCTCCTTTCGATTTTCCGATTTATAAAAACGAGTCAGTTTTAGCAATGGAAAAAGATTCAGCATTAAGGTCTTTTATTCCTTTTTATAAACTGGATACATTAATTCAAAAGCAAATCATAGAATCATTTACGCAATTATTTGAAAATACCTGGCAGGTTTATTTTGACAAACTGGGTGCAGAACCGGATATGCCTTTCAGAAAATACAGGATGAATAAGATCAAGGAAGCTTATTATGAGGAGATTATTAGTCTTCTGAAAGACTTATATTACAGGGGAATAGTTTCGGATGCTCCCCAGTTTGAAAGTATAAATAATTCGTCGAAGGCAATAAATATTATATCAGAACAAATAGTTGAGGAGCGACAAAAAACTTCTGTTTATACCCAAACAACTGCATATCAATTTATTAGACATCAATTATCTGAGATAGCTGCCCAAATTCAGAAAGAAGTTTCTGAAGAAAAGAGATTTTCAGAAAGTCTTGATATTACAAATCTTATCCGTCCTAACCTTTTTTATGATACGGAAACATCACAAAAAGTTCAGAACCAGATTATTGAAGATATATCTGAAACGCAGGGAATGGTACAGGCAGGAGAGAAGATAATTGCACTGGGTGAACTTATAAATGACGAGAAATTCCAGATATTACTATCATTAAAACGTGAATATGAGACTAATCCGGGTGTAGCGAGGAATTATAATATTATCCTGGCCGGCCAGGTATTAATAGTGTCATTTACTTTTCTTGTTTTATACCTTTTTCTTTTTCATTTCAGAAAAGAAGTATTATACAGTATTAATAAAACTGCTTTCATTCTTCTGGTGGTGATTATTATGGCTTTCTTTTCCAATGTCACTATTAAAGCACAGTCAATCAGCCTGTATGTTATGCCAATGTTGATTTTACCTATTATTATGAGAACATTTTTCGACGCCAGGATAGCATTATTTGTTCATATTATTACTATCCTTCTTATAAGCTTCTGGGCGCCGAACAGCTTTGAATTTATCTTCATGAATTTTATTGCCGGAGTGGTGGCTATCTTTACACTCCGGAATGTTTACCGGAGAGGAATTCTATTTGTTACTGCAGTAATTACCTTTTTTACCTACAGTTTACTTTATTCGGGAATTAATATTTTACAGGATGGCAACCTGAATAATCTTGATGTTATCAGCTTTGCCTGGTTTGGAGGAAATGCTTTATTGATGCTGACTACATATCCGCTGATCTTTATTTTTGAAAGGACATTTGGATTTATTTCAGATGCCACTTTACTGGAATTGTCTGATACTAACCAACCCTTATTAAGAGAACTTGCTGAGAAAGCACCCGGAACTTTCCATCATTCACTACAGGTGGCTAATTTAGCTGAAGAAGCAGCACTTAAAACAGGAGGAAATGCATTACTGATCCGATGCGGTTCATTATATCATGATATCGGGAAAATGGATGATCCCATGTACTATATTGAAAACCTTAACAGTACATTTAATCCGCATGAGGAACTTGAATTCAGAGTGAGTGCAGAAAAGATAATAGGACATGTAATTAAAGGCGAGCAAATAGCAAGGAAACATAAGCTTCCCGGAATAATAACAGACTTCATCCTTACTCATCATGGAACTACCACTGTTCAATACTTTTATAAATCATATCTGAAAGAATATCCTGATGGTGAAATGGATAAAAGCAGGTTCAGTTATCCCGGCCCAATCCCCTTTTCAAGGGAGACTGCCATTGTTATGATGGCTGATGCAATTGAGGCTGCCTCAAGAAGCATGAAAAATGTAAACAAGGATAATATTAATGAACTCGTCGAAAATATTTTTAAGTATCAGTTTGACGAAAATCAATTTATAAATTCAAACCTTACACTAAGGAATATTGAAAGAATTAAAGAAGTATTTAAAAATAAGCTTCAGAATATTTATCACACAAGAATTGAATACCCGAAATAATGCTTATAATTCTATAATCAATGCATCAGGATTAAGTTCCTGTTTCCATTCAAAGGTATCAGAACTTATTTTAACATCAGGTATCATCTCTGTAATATAAATTTTAAACAGAACTCCATTCTTTTGTTGTAAAGTAAAAGAGTCTAATCTTCCTGTTGATTTATCTGTATGTATCCTAAGGATGGAATAACTACATTCCAGGTTTATTGGATAGAGATCGATTTCATTAAATATTTCAGATCCTGATTTAGATTCACCTTTATATTTGTATTTAAAATATTCCTTATAACGGGTAAGAAGTAAATAAGGGACGACCAGAAGTTGATCCATGTTATCAGGATCAGGAGTGCTTACATAAACTTCTTCGACGGCAGGATTGTATGTCCACATTGTAGTTCCGTTGAAAAATATTTCGCCCTCATCAGTCTTTAATTTATAGTTATTTTCTTTTATAATAACTGATCCGTAATCTTCAACTTTATAATCATCAGCTGTAGATTCAATCTGGTATCTGAATTCAATGTGGAATGCACTTTTCGTGGAAAATACGGATGCAAGTTGATCAAGAATTGGTTCAGCCAGCGGATCCTGCAAAACAATAACCTCCTTTTGACCTGAGGCTGATATAAAGAGGATAAAAAAGGCAATGTGAAAGTATAATAACTTCATTTTTCCCGGGTTTATATGCATTTTATTCAAAATTACGCAAAATCTGTTCCAGAGATTGTTCATCTTTTATTAAAACATCCCTGGCCTTACTTCCTTCAAAAGGGCCCAGGATTCCTGCTGCTTCCAGCTGGTCAACTATTCTTCCTGCGCGGTTATAGCCAAGACTGAGTTTCCTTTGTATCAGAGAAGTGGAACCTTGCTGGTATTGTACTACAAGGCGTGCAGCATCTTCAAACCTGCTGTCTCTTTTTTTGAGATCCACTTCAATTGCCTCACCCTGCATATCTTCCACTTCCGGTAAAATATGTGCTTCGGGATATGCTCTCTGATCACCGATATATGAAGTGAGAGACTCAATCTCATCAGTGTCTATATAGGCACACTGTATCCTTACTGGTTCTGAACCGGAGGAAATGAGCATATCACCCCGCCCAATGAGTTGATTTGCACCTGACATATCGAGGATGGTCCTTGAATCAATCACCGACATTACCCTGAATGCTATTCTTGCCGGAAAGTTTGCTTTTATTACTCCTGTAATAATATTAGTTGTTGGTCTCTGCGTGGCAATAAGCAGGTGTATCCCGATAGCTCTTGCCAGTTGAGCCAGCCGGGCAAGAGGATTTTCCACTTCACGCCCGGCTGTCATTATCAAATCCGCAAATTCATCAATCACCAAAACAATATATGGTAAAAAACGATGTCCTTTTAAAGGATTTAGTTTCCTTTTAATGAATTTTTCATTGTATTCTCTTATATTTCTTACATGCGCAATCTTGAGAAGACTGTACCTTTCATCCATTTCAAGTGTAAGAGATTTCAAAGTGTTTATGACTTTCTGGGTATCGGTGATTATTGCTTCTTCTGTTCCAGGAAGTTTAGCAAGAAAATGTCGTTCCAGTTTTGAGTATAAAGTTAATTCAACTTTTTTAGGATCAACAAGTACGAACTTTAATTGTGATGGATGTTTTTTATAAAGTAAGGATGTAATTACCGCATTTAATCCGACTGATTTGCCCTGCCCTGTGGCTCCGGCAACCAGGAGGTGAGGCATCTTGGCCAGGTCAAAGACATACGTCTCATTCGATATAGTCTTACCTAAAGCTACCGGCAAATCAAAATTACACTCCTGAAATTTCCGTGATGAAAGAACATTTTTCATAGAGACGATTTTGGGTTGCTGATTCGGCACTTCAATTCCGATCGTCCCCCTTCCTGGTATGGGTGCGATTATCCTTATACCAAGGGCTGATAAACTTAATGCTATATCATCTTCAAGACTTTTTATTTTCGATATACGGATCCCGGGAGCTGGTACTATTTCATACAATGTAACCGTCGGACCAATAGTAGCATTTATTTTTGTGATGGTAATTTTATAATTGGCAAGAGTCTCTACAATTTTTTTCTTGTTGCTTACAAGCTCTTCTGTACTCACCGTACTGTTTGAAATCTCGTGTTCTTTAAGAATATGCAGGGGTGGATATTTATAACCGGAAAGATCAAGAGTAGGATCAAAATCTCCTTCATATTCCAAAATCTCATCTTCGTCAAGAATATCGTTATCCCCTGATTGTTCCACTATCATTTCAACATCATTCTCATTATCTATAACCTCTTTCACTGCTACGGAACTTGTTGTAAATTTTGTGGAATAATCAAGGAGCTCATCATCCCCTTCAACTGTGTGTTTACTTTGTTCCTGGTTGGGATCATCTGTTCCTGAGAGGATATTTTCATCATTCCCTGTAATCAGGTCCTCTTTTTTTTCAGTATTTCTTTTTCCGGGTGTATAAAAGAAATGTATGAAATTCTTAAAAGAACAGGCAAAATAACCAGCGAAAGATAATAAAAGTAAAAAGGCAGTACCAGCCTTTCCCAGGCTTGCATTTAACCATCGGCTGATAAAATATCCGTGACTTCCGCCAGGTCCGCTGCCAAGAAAATCATTCAGGTCACCGAAAATATAACCTGTAAGAACAGAAACCAATATAATCCCAAATAAAGTTATGATGAATGTTTTCCAGGCATGGAAATATTTAATTCCAAACATATTCAGTCCAAACACAAGGATAATAAAAGGGAAACCGATACTCGCAATTCCGAAACCTTTATCCATAAAACTGCTGGCCAACCATGCTCCCATTTTCCCGGCATAATTTTCCACTTTTACATCCGGCCCTGAAAATACACTTGCCCACTGAAAATCCTGATCGGCTTTCCATGTGAAAAAATAAGATATAAATGCAATAAAAGTATAAACTGACAGTAATATCAGGAAACTTGCAAAAATAAACCTGAATCTTTCATCCCGGAAAAATCCTACAATGTTTTTAAAAAACCTGATTATGCCTTTTTCTTTTTTCATTGCTTAAGTCCTTGCGTCTACCTGAACAATTCATTTATTGTCTTTTCCATTGCATCCTTTGATATTCTCTGATAATCTTCCGGGATATTAAAAACATTCCATTCCACTTCTTTAGTGTACAATCTTGATGCTGATAACCTCATCTCCATCATACTTAATTTTGTATAAAATTCCAGTAATACGTCATCAATTTCGTGGTAAGGTGTAGTAATATTAGGATTTTTGATTTTCTCAATATATGCAGAATACATTAAATATTCTTTACCATCGTTTGTCTGTATTTTTATCTCATCACTGGTAATACCTGCAATTTCTTTTTTATTTCCTGTTCTGGTCATAATAATATTATTCATGGGATCAATTCCTGAAGGTATTTCTCCCGGCTGCCCGGTATAATAATATTTTTTATCAAATATTTTCAATAATGATATTACTTTTTTTGTCTTAAGGTTAGCAATATAACTTAAAGAAAATTGCCCGAGGAAACCATCAATCCGGTTAATTGCAAAGTGATCTGCGAATATCAGGGTCATCTTTCCTGGTAAGACATTGGTAGGTATACCACCAGCTTTCTCTGCGAGATATTCCACCTTATATTCAATGACTTTGGCACTGACTTTTCCTTCTGAAGGGACCTTGCTTCTAAAGCAGCCTGAAAGTAAAAGGAAAATAAATACTATAAATAAGAGTAAATGCTTCAAAACGAATAATTTAATAAATTAGATTTCATTCTAAAGCTGTAAAGTTATGAAAATTTACTGTTACCCGATAATCGTTTTTTTAACAGTTATAATTATTATAGCTGAAAGTGGACAAAGAATAAGATCAAATTTTATAGTTTTGCAAAATATATAAAAGTAAAACTATCCAGATATGTCATTCAATCTCCGTAATCGTCATTTTTTAAAACTTCTTGATTACACACCTCAGGAAATCAAATTCTTACTTGATCTCTCATTTGAATTGAAAAAAGCTAAATATGCAGGTACTGAAGAGCAAAAGCTCAAAGGGAAAAATATTGCATTGATTTTCGAGAAAACGTCCACCAGAACAAGGTGTGCTTTCGAGGTTGCAGCATTTGATCAGGGAGCTCATATCACATATCTTGGTCCTTCAGGAACCCAGATCGGGGCAAAAGAGTCAATGAAAGACACAGCACGCGTCCTGGGGCGGTTATATGATGGTATAGAATACAGGGGATTTGGTCAGGATATTGTTGAGATACTGGCTGAATATGCAGGAGTTCCGGTATGGAATGGACTGACCGATGATTTTCATCCTACCCAGATACTGGCTGATTTTATGACAATGCTTGAATTTTCGGAAAAACCTTTAAATAAAATCAGTTTCGCTTACCTCGGTGATGCCAGGAATAATATGGGAAATTCACTTTTGGTAGGTGCAGCAAAAATGGGAATGGATTTCAGGGCTGTTGCCCCAAAAAAAGTTCAGCCTTCAGAAGACCTGATAAAAACATGTCTTTCAATTACAAAAAATACAGGAGCAAAATTAACCATAACAGATAGTATCACTGAAGGTGTTAAGAATGTTGATTTTCTTTACACAGATGTTTGGGTTTCTATGGGAGAGCCTGAAAAAGTCTGGGAAGAAAGAATACGTTTACTGAAACCCTACCAGGTGAATAAAGAGGTTATTAAGCTTACAAAAAATCCGAAAGTTAAATTTCTGCACTGTCTTCCGGCATTTCATAACAGAGAAACAAAAATAGGAGAGGAAATATTTCAGAAATTTAATATTGAAGCAATGGAAGTTACTGACGATGTATTTGAATCGGAGCATTCAATTGTTTTCGATCAGGCTGAAAACAGACTTCATACTATTAAAGCTGTAATGGTAGCGACTTTAGGAAATTAATATTATGCAGTAACAAATAGTTCTTTTACAAAGTAATAACCAATAAGTAAGCATACAATTAATTTCAGTAATACTCCTGTAAGAAAGCCTGCAAAGCTTCCAAATCCTGCTTTTAACGATGTTTTATTGTCCTTTCCTGCAACCATTTCACCTAATACAGCACCAAGAAATGGACCTATTATCAAACCTGCAGGTGCAAAAAATAAGCCCGCGATGACCCCGAGTCCAGCTCCCAGCATACCTGCTTTGGATCCTCCGAATTTTTTCGTTCCCCACACTGGAACCAGATAATCAAGAACAGTTACGAGGATAACAACAAAAGCAAATATCCACAGCAGGTTGTCATAATAATCAGACCTGTTCTCCTCAACAAATACGGTGAACCTTAATATGAACAATCCGGCAAAACCTAGTGCAGGGCCTGGAATTACAGGTAGTATGGAACCAATAACAGATATCAGGATAAATATTATTCCAATAATTAAAAATAAAATATCAGTCATAATAACAACAGTTCTCTAAATTAAAAAAAAAAGCAGAGGCGCAAAGGCGCAAAATACTGACTATTAATAACATGTGCAATATATTAATCAATTGCTAAAATGCCCATTATCATTGTATTAATAAATTATAACGAAGTATTGAATAAATTATCAAACATTTAAAACATTACCGGGAGATACATTATTTTCCCCGCCTGGTATAAACTGGCTCTTTCTTCATAATATACTTTATTTCCTTTGGTAACTTTGAAGATTGCTACATCCGGGATACGATATATTAAATGATTCACATTCTCTGATAAGGATGATCTTTCGGAAATATTGATATTATTTAATTTCTGCAATGGTATGATATCAAGAAGAATATTTTCACTATCATATTTTGCCAGCTCAGGATGTCCATTTTCTGTCAATAATTTTATAATATTAAATTGTTGTTTATTTCCATCCGGGGTAAGGAATATTGTGCCGGAATATACCTGTTCAGTTTTCTTTCCTGTAAATAATTCCAGGTAGCATTGTTCTAATCTGTTTAGCTCATTTATTGCAAATTCCAGGGCATTACCTCCTGCTAAAACATCTGATTCTCCAGATAATAAATCAAAACGAGTTTCTCTTAAATGCAGGATAAAGCCGGCTGCTTCCTCTGCTTTCTGTTCAAGTGTTTTGGGTTCACGCTGTCTCCTGGGAATAGGCACCCTGATAAAAGATGTATCTGTGATAATGGTTTTATATAAAGTATCGGTTACTTCCCGGAAATAATCATATACGGAAAGATCAGTATAATAGGGAGGTTTTGGATATTCAGGATATCCTGACAGTTCTGTCGTATTCTGCATCCATTGGACCGGATTGATAATCAGTCCTTGTTTAGTCAGGTCAAAATATCCTGAAAAATCAGGCTTCCCCTGGAAAATATTAACACTATAATATTGAGAAGGATCCGGTTCAACCAGGTTTCCCATTTTAACAGAGATCAATTCCCATGTTTCCGAATGATCATCAATAGTTTCCTTAATGCCTAAATAGATGGGAGCTAATGTATTATATGGTCCGGGAATATATATATTTTTCCTGAGATAAATCTGAACTTTTATTACTGTTTGGGGGAGGACATAAACCATACGGTTGATCGCTTTTTCAGGTTCCTCCCCTGTACGTGTAACATTAAATTCATTCTGTACACTACATGCAACACCGGCAGTAATCAGAACAATAATAAAAATCACTTTATTCATAACTGTTTTTTTTTGTCAAATTCGGGGGCCGTCTTAAAAGACATAAGATATTTAACCACTAAGAACACCAAAGACACCACAAAGAACACAAAATGTTATTAATCAGGAATATAAACTTAGCGTCCTTTGTGAATACTTCGTGTTCTTTGTGGTAAAAAACACTACTCTGCAAATATATAATCATTCCTCTTGGTATAAAAGAAAAAGAGCCTGATTATTCAGATTGTTTTACCTTTAAAAAAGCTTTGCCAATGTATTTGATAAGATCTGAAGCAATCAGTGATTCTTCTCCTGTAATATCTTTTGCCAGGTCTCCTGCTAATCCATGCAGGAACACTCCGGTTTTAACAGCGTCCAGTGGGGGATATCCCTGGGCAAGAAATGCAACGATCAGACCAGTTAGTACATCTCCGCTTCCTCCTGTTGCCATTCCCGGATTACCGGTAGTATTGAACCATGCATTCCCATTTGGTGCAGTAATAATGGTGTGTGCACCCTTTAATGCTATTATGACCTTATTTTTTTTACTGAAATCTGATTGCTTTAAAAACCTTTCATACATTGATCCGGATGGGCCTGTTAAACGGTCGAACTCGCCCGGATGAGGTGTAAGAATTGTATTTTCCGGTAATAATCCGATCCAATCTTTATGAGCCGACATTATATTAAGTGCATCAGCATCAAGTACAAGAGGGATTTTGATACTCTCAAGGACCATTTTCAAAGCATTACATGTTTTTTCATCACATCCTAAACCCGGGCCAATCCCCACAGCATCAAAACTTCTAAGGTCTGAAATACCTGAAAACACTTTATCAGAATCATCAATGCTTGTAAGAGCCTCAGGAACTGCTGATTGCATGATTGTGTATCCTGATCCCGGAATATGGGCAGTTACAAGGCCTGCACCACCCCTTAGACAAGCTTTGGTTGTCAATATGGCTGCACCCATCATGCTGTATCTTCCAGTAATTAATAATGCATGCCCATAGGTTCCTTTATGGGAAAATTTTTTTCTGGGTTTAATCAGGGATTTTATTTCTTCTTTGTCAAGACTTTGATAAGGAGTATCTGAGTCATTGATAATGGCAGGGTGCAGACCAATATTTACTATTTCCCAATTGCCGGTAAAAATTTCATTTTCGGCAAAGAAAAAAGAAAGAAAAGGAAATTGAAAACTTAATGTCAGATCAGCACGGATTATATTTCCGGGATCATTTGAACGGTTATCCTCCCCGAAAAGACCCGAAGGAATGTCAATGGAAATAATATAAGCACCGCTGCTATTTATATGATGAATAATATGGTCAGGAAACCCGGTAACCTTCCGGGTGATACCTGATCCAAATATTCCGTCAATAATGATATCATTCCCGGAAAGTTCGGGTAATAAGGCTTGTTCATTTAAAACCAACACATTCCCGGGTGAAATAGTTTGGATTCTTTTCAGGTTAATTTCGCAGTCAACGGACAACTTTAGAGAGCTATGAAGAAGATACACTTTTATTTTATAATTTCTTTCCAGGAGTAATCTTGCAACAGCCAGGGCATCTCCACCATTATTTCCCGGGCCTGCAAATATTTTTACGGTATATGATCCGTCAAATTTTTTAATAAACCAGGAAGTAAAAGCCATTGCAGCTCTTTCCATCAGGTCAATGGAGGCAACAGGCTCATGTTGTATAGTATAAGCGTCAATTTCCCGTACCTGTGCTGTAGTGAAGATCTTCATTATTTTTTTATCGCTAAGATACAAAGAATAGTTATATTCATTTATTCAAATTGTTTCTAATAAGATTCCCTACAATTACTCAGTATTTTTGTCAATTTCCTATAAAACTGTTACATTTATAATGCAAATTTTTACTATGAAATTCGTCAGTTTATTATATATCAACGGTTTAATCTTAATTTTTCCTCTTTTTTTCCTTTCAGGTAATAAAGTGTCGGGACAATCTTCCACTACAGATAGTTTGACATTACTCCTTGAAAAAAGCGATGATGAAGGGAAAGCAGGTATTTATCTTAAGCTGTCAGAGGAATACCTTCGTTTAAAAGACGGATTGAATGCATATGAGAATGCACAGAAAGCATATGAGTTTTCTAAAATAAATGGACTTGATAATATAACTGCAGAAGCCCTTAATATTTCAGCAACCCTTAATCGTAGACGTGATCCACCTAAAGCAATCGAATATTGGGAAGAAGCACTAATGATCAGAAGAAAAACGGAGGATAAGAAGCAGATCATGGAAATTTGTAACAAACTTGCTGAAATGCACTCTCTTTCCAATCCTGATAAATCTCTGACATTAGGGAGGGAAGCCCTTGTTTTATCAAAAGAACTTAATGATTCCGTCAATCAGGCTGATGCTTACAATGTACTTGGACAGGCGAATTTTACCAGGGGATTCTATAATGATGCCCTGGAAGCATGGGAACAAGCACTTGTTCTATATACAAAGCTTAAATACAGAAATGAAAGAGGACTTATTCTTGTTAATATCGGAATAATTTATAAAAGCTGGGGGGAATATGAAAAAGCTCTTGAGTATTACCAGGAAAATCTTAAGCTCCAGGAAGAGATAGGAAATACCTTTGGAATAGCCATTGCATTAAATAATATTGCAAATATTCATTTTTACATGGGCATGGATATGGATAAGGCACTTCAGAATTACCAGAAGAGCCTGGAATTGTTCAAACAGGTGGAGAACATGCAATATATCGCTGACACTTATAATAATATCGGACTGGTATACCGGGAAAAGAAAGATATGGGAGAAGCTTTGAACAATTACAACAGGGCACTTCGCATTTTCAAGGATATCAACAATAAATCGGGAATAGCAAAATCACAAAACCTGATAGGTGGTATTTATCTCGAAGGAGGAAACTACGAAGATGCCTTACAGTTTAGTAAAAATGCCCTGAACCTGAATAAGGAGATCGGAAACCGTAAAGAAGTTGCTTCTAACCTCTGGGATATCGGTAAAGTATACTTCAAATGGGGAAAATATGAACAGGCACTTGATTATTATAACCAAAGCCTGAAAATAAATAACGAGTTGGGTCATAAAAAAGAAGTTTATGAGATTTATAAAAACATTTCAGAGGTTTATATCAAACAGGAGAGATATCACGATGCCCTTAATTATTTTATGCGTTATAATGAGTTAAAAGACAGCAGCTTAAATGAAGATTATATAAAACAGATATCCGAACTTGAAACTAAATATGAAACCGACAGAAAGGAAAGAGAGCTGGAACTTCAAAAAACAGAACTAGCAAGAAATAAAGCAGAATCTGAAAGAAACCTGGCAGAACTGGCAAAAAGAAATGCAGAAGTGAAACGACAAAGAGTATTGATATATAGCTTTGTCTTCGGACTGATTATGATCCTGGTGTTTTCATCACTGTTGTACAAGCAGTTCAGGGAAAAACAAAGAGCCAATATTCTCCTTGAAGCACAAAATACCGAAATTAAAGAGCTGTTTTCAAGGATATTTCAGCAAAATAAGGAAATTACCGACAGTATTCACTATGCCAGGAGAATACAGACTGCTATACTTCCCCCTGTAAAAATACTTGAAGAAAAACTTGAGGATCACTTCATTCTCTACCTGCCGAGAGATATTGTAAGTGGTGATTACTACTGGTTCACGGAGAGAAACGGCAGAACTATTGTGACCGCTGCAGATTGCACCGGACATGGGGTTCCTGGTGCTTTTATGAGTATGCTGGGAGTTTCTTTCTTAAATGAAATAGTGAACAAAAAAAATATTACAAAGCCTTCCGATATCCTTGACAATCTGAGAACCAATATTGTGGAGTCGCTCCATCAAACCGGCAAGGAAGGGGAGGCACAGGATGGTATGGATATGGCTATAGTCTCTATCGACCATAAAAACATGCTTCTTGAATACGCCGGAGCATATAATCCACTCTATCTTGTAAGAAATAATGAACTTACTGAGATCAAAGCAGATAAAATGCCGATCGGAATACATTCTGTCAGAACTGATAGCTTTACCAACAATGAAATTCAAGTGCATAAAGGGGATTCATTGTATATATTTTCTGATGGTTATATCGATCAGTTTGGTGGAGAAAAAGGGAAAAAATTTATGGCCGGTCAGTTTAAAAAAGTTCTTGAAGATATTCATTTGAAAGATTTTAGCGAACAAGCTGAAATTCTTAGTCAAACCTTAAAACAATGGAAAGGGAACATTGACCAGATTGATGATATACTCGTTATTGGGTTAAAAATCTGAGATTCCTCTTTTTTTTACTTTCTTTTATTATTTTTTACTTTACTTTTTTCTTATTTTCCCGTATCTTTCGTTTTTTTACTACGGTATTTTTCGCAATAAAAAACTTTATAAATATATGAATAACTTCTACTTAATCCGGAAAGTCAATGCTGTTATCCTGCTTACAGCAATGTGGTTACTACCTCTTATGCTAAAAGCCCAGGGAAATTATGTGTATTTTAATTATAACCTCATATCTCCTTGTGCTCCAACCCAACTTGAGGTTTTTAATGCAAGTATGATCTATGAATATCAAGGCATCCCTGTCTATACCTGGTATCTGAATGAAACGGTACTCGGACAATTTGTTCAACCTGAGTTACCTGTTCCAATTGATTCTGCCGGGTATTATACAATAAGACTTGTTGTTACTGATAGTTTCAACGATAGTATTTTAGGTGAGCATTACACTGATGTTTCAGTGCAGGGCAGTATTAAAAACTTTGATATGTCTCAGGCAACTGTTTGCCCGGGTGAACAGGTATTTTTCGGAGTAATTAGTGAAATATGGTCTGTGGAATGGGATTTTGGAGACGATGATATATTTGTTGAAGACACTAAATATCAGCAATTTACAAATCATACCTATAAAAATGCAGGAGAATATACAGTAAGGTTAATTGCTGAAAACCAATGCGGACGGGATACAATATTTAAACAAATTACTGTATCATCCTCTGCAATACCTACTGTCCATCCAACTCTTTCAAATGACGGTTTCGTTTGTCCCAATGACCCCGTTCGTTTTAATGTTGAAGGCGAATTTGCAACCTATTTATGGGAATTCGGGGACGGCACAACAAGTACTCTTAAAGCTCCTGTACATACTTATCCAGACAGAATCGCTGCAGAATATTTTCCAAAAATTACAGTGACAAATATCTGCGGTGGATCAAACTTTGCTAACGCACATGTGCAAATTGTTACAGACGTTCCGGTTGATGCGGGATTTGATTATGATGTGATAAATGGATATCAATACGCATGTCCTCTTACTGAAATTCAATTTAATCCCTTTGGAAATGGCCGTTTTACATGGGACTTTGGAGATGGGGTGAAATCATCTGAACAGTCTCCCGTACACAGGTATTCTTCACCTGGTTTATATGATGTTACCCTGAATATTGTGAATGGATGTGGATTTAAAGGCTCTAATACTAAGGCGGTTGATATTCAATATATGATGGATTATGTATACAATGTATCTTTTAATATTGAAGGACTCGATTATAATGATGAACCTCAGCAGCAAGGATATACCGTTTGTCCGGGACAACTGGTAAAGTTCCGTAATACTTCCTTTATGGAAAAAGAACTGGTATGGTCATGGTCCTTCGGTGATGAAGGGATTAGCACAAATATGCATCCGGAACATGTATATACCATACCCGGTACTTATGAAGTGATGCTTACCGGAACATCATATTGCGGTGCACAGGGATTCTATTCGACATTTATTACTGTTAATGATACGATTCGTCCCGATGATGCAGAAGTGGGAGTTGCCCCTCTGATAATATGCCCGGGAGAATCAGTTTATTTCTATGATAATGACTTTGATCCAAGGAAAAATTATGTTTATGATATTACTTTCGGAGACGGACAAACAATAACAGGTCTTAAGACAATAACAGATATGAACCTGTGGACACTCTCAAATCACACATACACCGATCCGGGCACCTATAATTACGAGGTAAGTGTTACAAATATCTGCGGGAATTCAAATAAGTATACAGGAACTATTGTTGTTGATAATAATGCAGAAAGGAAAACTTTTTATTATGTGTCAAATTCCACATTGGATGATAATGAGATGGAACCCGGTGATTGGTCGGCAAGACAGGACCCGGCAGACCATGAATTCAGTGTAACAGTAAGATGGCCTGCATGGCAGATTGAATATGGAAATATTTTTCAACTCTTTGTATGGTATGGAGGTATTTATGAAGAAGATCCGGGTATGCCCGACGGTATTGTGGAATTTACATCTGATAGCATGCTGACAACAGGGGAAAAAGTCACATTTTATGTTCCTTTTAATCCTTATGAACCTGCCACAATCGGAATTGGGGCAGTCTATTATTGCGGTGGTGTAGTGAATTTTTGGCAGGATAGGCCTGATGCATACGGCATTCTAAAAGATGAAATTATGATGGAACCAAAAAAAGTGCCTTTAATACCCGGAGGAATAACTGACCTGGATACTGTTGGATACGCAGGAGGTATTATTATAAATCCTGACTATTACGGAGAGTGCCAGAAAGATAAAATTGAAGGTACATGGTTCAGGAAAATTAATGATAACCTCTATGCATATTTAACCTTCTATGAGAATGAGGAATCAAATTACTATTACATGGAATACAAGGACAGGACTGGTTATGATGCAAAGAGTGTATTGATCTCTGATGGTAATTTTTCACGATATGATGAAGGTAACTATTATATTAATTTCTCTGATTATTCACAGGGAGAGGATTATAGCGTTTACCAGGAAATAAGAACCGGAAATGATACAATTCAGTTTATTTTAAATGAAGATGAATATGCGGATAGGATTACTTTCCTTGATGGTATATTTGTCAGGGCTCGTGATGAAGAATATGATAGAGATATGTCAGCATGTCCGGGGGATCCGGTTAAATTTATAATAGCCGGGGGAGCAACTTATCTGTGGGACTTCGGAGATGGCAATACAAGTACCGAACAATTTCCTCTTCACAGCTATATTGAACCAGGCACATATAATGTTAAGGTTACCGCAACAAATGGTTGTGGAAGAGTAGATGAATTGTTCACAAAGGTTGAAATAAGCTCAACCAATCTCCCTGATCCCTGGTTTTATACGGATCCTTATAATCCCCGCAGATTGGACACAATTACTTTTTATAGTTCATATTCCGATTATGAATTTACCAGTTATCAGTATTTATGGGATTTCGGAGACGGTAAAACATCAGTGCTGAAAAATCCGAAACATGTTTATCCTGAAAAAGGTGAATATAAAGTAAAACTTACTCTGACAAATGGTTGCGGATCGAATACTACATCACAGATAATACGTGTAACCGAAAACGCTCTTGAATGTATAGCAAGGTTTACATTCAGCATAGATGGAAATACTGTTGACTTTATTAGTACATCTGTTGGTGAAATTACCTCTTATAAATGGGATTTTGGAGATGGAACCAGTTCCACTTTAGAGCAAACTGCTCATACATATACAGCTGAAGGAGTATATTTTGTTACTTTAACTGTATATAGTGAACTAACAGGTTGTGTGTCATCTCAGACAATCAGAGTGGTTGTAGGCACTCCTCCTTGTGAAGCAGATTTCGACTTTATTGTTAATAATAACACAGGACTTGCCCTGTTTACTGCAAATGTGATCGGAGTTAATAAATTCTACTGGGATTTTGGTAACGGTAACTATAGCGCTGTTCAAAATCCGGAAAATACTTACCAGAGATATGGTATATATAATGTATGCCTTACTGCATGGGATGAAGCAACACGTTGTATGGTAAAGGTATGTAAAGATGTAGTATATGAATCACCTACTGTTGCAGGAGTTAAAGCAGATTTCAGCTATTATGTCGACCACGTTAAAAGAACACTTAGCCTTACTAACCTGTCCTCAGCAAATGCAAAAAGCATATACTGGACAATGGGCGACGGAAGTGTTTACAAAATCAACAATCCTGTACATGCATACAAAGTAAACGGAATTTATGAGGTATGTCTTAATGTTGCTGATGAATCAACCGGATTGTCAGGTAGAATATGCAAAACGATCACTGTAGGGGAAGACCAATGTAATATTAAAGCATCATTTACCTTTTTCGTTAATCCTGAAGATAAAACAGTCGCATTCAGAAATGATTCATATGGTACTATAGGCAAATGGTTCTGGACTTTTGGTGATGGAACTACAGCTACTGATAAAGAACCAAAGAAAACCTATGCAAAACCCGGTTATTACCTGGTAACTCTATCAGCCAAAGATGAAACACAAGGATGCAGCGACCAGTATTCCGTATTTATACAGGTAGGGACTACTGATTGTCGTGCAGATTTTTCATACAGGATAGATCCTGCCTCGGGTAAAGTATTCTTTGTAAATGAATCAACTGGTGATGTGAGTTACTATTATTGGGAATTTGGTGACGGAGGATTCAGTACTCAGCAAAATCCTGAATATACATATAAAAGAGCCGGGGTATATTATCCTTCCCTTACTGTAACAAACGAGACCAAAACCTGCATGGATAAAGCTAAAAAACCATTGCAGGCCGGAGCAGTTGACTGTGCAGCTAAATTTACAGTATTTGTTGATTCAACGACAATGACAGCTTACTTTACTAACAGGAACATGGGTGAAGCAACTCAATTGTTCTGGATGTTTGGTGATGGAAGTTATTCAACGGATCAGAATCCGGTTCATACATTCCCTGCACCGGGATATTATTCAGCAAGCCTTAATACATACAACTCAGATAATAATTGTATGGATTATTATTCAGAAATTGTCGTTATTAGTAGTTCAGGGGAGGACCTGCATGCTGATTTTGTTTTCAGACCCGAACCGGGAACAGGTACCGTTGCTTTCTCTGACAGGTCAACAGGTGATATTACTGAATATTACTGGACCTTTGGTGATGGAGATACATCAGTACTTCAGAATCCTGCTCATACCTATGTAAAATCAGGATACTATGAGGTATGTCTTTCTGCTATTAATAATTTTAATATGCCAGACATGATGTGTCGATGGGTACCCGTTGAACTGGTAAATGAAAATAACTGTCGTGCTGATTTTAATTACAATGTCGACAGAATTAATAAAAAAGTTGTGTTTGCGGATGCCTCAATAGGTGCACCTGACAAATGGAAATGGGAATTCGGGGACCAGATTACATCTGAACTTCAAAATCCTGAACACATTTATGATACCAAAGGCTATTATGGAATAAAACTAAAAATTGAAAATACTGTAACCGGATGTAGAAGTGTTGCATATAAACTGATTAACGTTGATGAGGTAGGTACCCTTAAAGCCAGCTTTACCTATGAGTTGGATACAACTCAGAATAAAAAAGTTTCCGGTTATCCTGCTGATTTTGTGGGAAGTAACCTTGGTGATGGTGCTACATATGAATGGGATTTCGGCGAAAGGAAATCTGAAGTTAAGAAAAAGGAATTCGTTGTTATGCATTTCGGTTCAAGGATTATAACATTCTATTATGAAGAACCCGGAACATATAATGCATGCCTCCGCGTTACAAATCCACAAACCCAACAAAGTGACACAGAATGCCAGGATATTACTACCAGGAGTTACGGAATCGGAGTTAATCCTACACCTGAAGATGTATTTAATCTGAGTGTTTATCCAAATCCATTTACAGATTATACAAATATAATCTTCAACCTTCCTGAACCAATGTTCGTGGAAATATCAGTTTATGATCGTTTGGGAAGAAAGATGGAAACCCTGATAAAGAATAATAAAGAATCGGGATTTCATCAGTTGAACTGGGATGTAAAAACTCTTTCACCAGGTATTTACCATCTCAGGTTTACAACTACCTCCGGAACTATTGTGAAACCATTGATAATAGCTAAATAAACTACGATTGAAATTTATTGATCAACTCAAATTACCGGTTATGAAAATCCTTTTTTCATAACCGGTAATTTGAGTTGATTTTTTCTGAAGGTAACCAGAATTATTCAACTTCAGCTTCTGCTTCAGGTATTTCAATGGTCTCTGGTTTCAGTATTTTCTGAAAAACAAAATTCTCTGATTTTATATTAAGATCAGGAGTATAATTTACCATCCAGAGTGAAGTATTCTCAAATCCGGATGTTAAAGATTGTTTCTGAAAAATGAAGGGATTCATTAACAAATCGGGAGTATATTTTTCAGAATGAAGTAAAAATCTTTTACCATATTTTTTATAGGCATTTCCAAAATACCAGATAATATCATACCCCAGAAAGGCATAGCTACATCCCTTCCTTGTCAGTGAGACTGGTTCTGCCAGAAATTCTCTTCTCCAGTTTTTCAGGTAACTCTGAAGTTGTTCATCATCATAAGTGAAGTAATAAGGAGTAAGATATCGCAGGTTAAGTTTATGAAGATATAACAAGTCTAAATTTTGAAAAACTGACCATTGCGGCATCCCGAATATTTCAATGTTATAACTTTTTAATTGGAAAAATAGTTGTGTTACAGCAATATAAACAAAAGCTTCATTTGCACTTGGTATAATAACCATGTTTTTCTTTTCAGGTGATAATATTTCAGCTAATCTTACAGATAGATCTGTTTTTTCTAAAGGATCATAAATAAGTTCTTTAATGGCTGAAATACTATCCTGAAGACTGAATTGAGGTAGATACTGAAGTATTGTTTTTATATAATTTGCTCTTGTTGTTTCATTGTCATTCTTCGCATAAAATAAAATTACATTGTAATTTTCAAGTTGTGAAATGTATCCGGTCATTGCATTTAATTCAGTTAAACCGGAAGGATTCAGTTGAAATAAATAAGGGTTGTTTTTAAGAAGACTATCAGAGGTTAAAAATGGAAGTATAAGAGGAATTCTTTCTTTTTTTGCATAGTCTGATATTATTTCTGCATTAAATATGTAAAAGGGACCAATAATCAGGTCCATGTCATTTAGTTCTCCTGAAGTAATTATTTCCTTAACTTTCTCATGACTTTTATATGTGTCAAAAACTCTCAGATTAACAGATATGCCTCTTTTTTTCATTGAATCAAGAGCTATTAAACTTCCCTCTAAAAATTCAAGGTAATTTAATGAGAAAGGCTTAAGCGCAGATGCATCTATTTGCGGATTTGCTGCTCTTTCAGGATCAATATCTGTTAATTCAGTAAGTGAATCGGTAGTATCCGGAAAGTTAAATGGGATCAGCATCGCAATATCTATGGTTTTCTTGCGCGGAGTTTCTTCTATGTCCATGTATATACTTAAAGTATCAAGCATAACACTATCTGGCTTCTGGACGTATGATACAGTATCAATAGTCTCTTTGATATCCTCCTCATAGTGAAGATCTGAGGTCTTCTTTTCTTTTGGTATTTTAAGGATCTGTCCTGTTTTTATCTGCCCATGAATAATATCCGGATTGTGTTTTTTGATATCATCGACAGATATATCATATTTCTTGCTTATCCTGTATAAAGTTTCTTTTCTTCTGACTTTGTGATCGATATATTCTGTTTCTTCCTTTTTTGTTATTGATTTAGGGAAATATATAATCTGGCCTTCTTTAAGGCTGACAGGGTCAATTCCCGGATTTAATTTTTCTATGTCTGATAGGCTTACATTATAATATCTGGATAGGGAAAATAAAGTTTCACCTTTCTTAAGGACATGAGGAATATATAAAGAAGTATCTTTATAAACGGGCTCTTGTTTTATGCTGATCTGTTGAAAAGGAATTTTCAGTACCTGGCCTACTTTCAGACCTGCACTGGCTCCCGGATTTTCGGATTCAATGTCGGTTTCTTTGATCCCGTATGCCCTGCTTATTGAATAGAGAGTTTGCCCTGGTTTAACATTATGTAAATAATAAATTTTCCCTTCAATTATGACTTTATTTTCTGATTTTTGTATCGGTACAGGTTCCTGGGCATGAATAACAGGAACTGTTATAGTAAAATATAACAAAGAAATTAATAATATACTATCCAGGTATTTTGAGGTCACACCATAAATTTTTATAAGTAAGGTCTTTATAAATTATTTCAGATTATCCAGAGAATTAATGATATTATTATATATTCTTTCGCTGATATTCCTGATCTCGGTTCTGAAAAATTTTTCACCTGTAATATTTTCATAAAGTTCAATGTATCGCTCAGAAACAAGATGCACCAATTCATCAGGCATTTCTGGAACAACTTGTCCTTTTTTACCCTGGAAATTCCTTTCTATTAACCATTGTCTTAGAAATTCCTTTGATAATTGCTTTTGTGGTTCCTTGTTCTTTTGTCTTTCTTCATATCCTTTTAAATAGAAATAACGGGAGGAATCAGGAGTATGAATTTCATCAATTAAAACAATTTCATCACCTATTTTACCAAACTCATATTTAGTGTCAACAAGGATAAGCCCCTTTTCTGCAGCCATTTCAGTTCCTCTTTTAAATAATTTCCTGGTATAATCCTCCATAAGTGAATAATCTTTTTCAGAAATGATATTCTGGCTGAGGATTTCGTCCCTTGAAATATCTTCATCATGACCTTCATGTGCTTTTGTTGTCGGAGTTATAATAGGTTCAGGGAATTTGTCATTTTCATTCAAACCATCCGGTAAATTGACACCACAGATACTTCGTTTTCCTGAATTATACACTCTCCATACATGTCCGGCAAGATATCCTCTTATAACCATCTCTATTTTTAATGGTATGGCAAGCATACCAATAGTGACCATTGGATCAGGTGAATGGATCTTCCAGTTTGGAACTATATCGCGGGTGGCATCCAGGAATTTGTTTGCTATCTGGTTTAAAACCTGACCCTTATACGGAATTCCCTTTGGAAGTACCACATCAAAGGCTGAAATACGATCGGTAACAACCATTACCAGTATCTTATTGCTGATGTTGTAAACATCTCTTACTTTTCCTTTATAGAAGCTTTTCTGATCGGGGAATTGATATTCAGTTTTAACAATAGATTGATCTCTTAACATAAAATTTAGTTATTATTGGTTATTATTTTCTTCATGATCCTGATATGCCTTTACAATATGCTTAACCAGCCGATGCCTGATGATATCTCTTTCATCAAAATGTATGACAGAAATTCCTCTGATGTCAGCCAATACTTTTTCTGCAATAATCAGACCGGATTCTGTCTTTTTTGGTAAATCTATCTGGGTAACATCACCTGTAACAATAAATTTTGCATTTCTTCCCATGCGTGTAAGGAACATCTTAAGCTGATTTCCGGTTGCATTTTGTGCTTCATCGAGAATAACAAAAGCGTTGTCCAGTGTTCTTCCACGCATATATGCTAGTGGAGCGATCTGAATGGTTCCTTCCTCCATGAATAATTTCAACCTTTTCGAAGGAATCATATCGTCAAGTGCATCATATAAAGGTTGTAGATATGGATCCAGTTTTTCTTTAAAATCACCAGGCAAAAATCCCAGTCTTTCTCCTGCTTCAACTGCAGGTCGTGTAAGAATTATTCTGCGTATTTCCCTCATTTTCAGCGCCCTGACAGCCAAGGCAATTGCAGTATACGTTTTCCCGGTTCCGGCAGGCCCTATGGCTAATACAAGATCGTTGATGTTACATTCTTCTACTAACTTTTTCTGATTAATTGTCTGTGCCTTTATCGGCTTTCCGTTTTCTCCATATAAGATAATATCTTTTTCATCAGGTTTTACCATACCTACTGCATGATATCCTTCTGATAATATTTCATCCATATCATCATCAGGAAGATCATTAAAGCGATTGTAATAAGAAAACAGTAAATCAAGTTTTTCCTGGAACTTCAATATTTCCTGTTCATCACCCTTTACCTTTATTTCATCTCCTCTTGACACCAGGTTTAATTTCGGAAAGTGCCTTCGCAACCTGTCAAACCTTACATTTCTGGCTCCGAAAAAATCAACAGGATCAATACCTTCCAAATATATAGTCTTTTCAATCATAAATTTGAATAAATATAGCTAATTTTAACATCACAAATTAAGTTGTTTTTTTTTACTTTTCCATATTTCAAAAAATGACAATAATTACTCTTACAACAGACTGGAACTCTGAGGATTTCTATGTTGGTCTATTTAAGGGTAAAATTCTAAGCCGCCGCATAGATGCAAAGATAATCGATATTACTCATAAGGTTAGTACGTTCAATACATCTCATGCTGCATTTATTATTCGAAATTCATTTATTCACTTTCCACCTGGTACCATTCATGTGTTGTTTGTTAATTCTGAACCCTCAGAGACGAATCCTTTCCTGGTAGTTAAAGCACATCAACATTATTTCATAGGAACCGACAACGGAATTTTTGACTTAATTTTAAATGAAAAACCTGATATTATTGTTAAAATAAATAAGAAGATAACTGAATTAAATAGTTTTAGTGCCTTTGATGTGTTTGCCGATGCAGCATGTGATCTTATTGAAGGAAAAGAAATTGTAACTCTTGGAGAACCTGTTGAATCGTATAACAGGAGAACTCCTATTCGTGCTACCATTGAGGATAACGTAATAAACGGAAGAGTAATTTACATAGATTCGTATATGAATGCTATCACTAATATTACCAGGGAACTTTTTGATAGAGTTGGAAGGAACCGCAGTTTTGAAATCTATGTTCAAAGCAGGCATTATAAAATAACCGGTATTAACAGGTTCTACCATGAGAGTCCGGTTGGTGAATTACTCGCCATTTTTAATTCAGCCGGATTACTTGAAATTGCAATTAATAGCGGAAATGCAGCTGGTTTGTTGAACCTTGATAATAATTCTACTATCCGGGTAGAGTTTAAGAAAAATTAATTTAAGAACTGATATATTATGCAATCAAAGCAGGAGAAACTTGAAGCATTTAATAAATTGATCGGGATAATGGATGAACTGAGAGAGAAATGCCCATGGGATAAAGAACAGACTTTTGAGACTCTCAGGAACCTGACCATTGAAGAAACTTATGAATTAGCCGAGGCTATAATGGGGAATGATTACCAAAATATTAAAAAGGAACTCGGGGATCTTTTACTACATATTGTTTTTTATGCAAAAATTGCTTCCGAATTTATGCAGTTTGACATTGGTGATGTAATATGTTCATTGAATGAAAAGCTGATTTTCAGACATCCTCATGTTTTTGGTGATGTTATAGTTAAAGATGCAGAAAATGTAAAGGAAAACTGGGAAGAAATTAAAATGAAAGAAGGTAATCATTCTGTATTGGCAGGTGTTCCAGCCGGACTGCCAGCAATGATAAAAGCCAACAGGATCCAGGAGAAAGTCAGAGCTGTAGGATTCGACTGGGATAAGAAGGAACAGGTCTGGGATAAAATTAAAGAAGAATTGGATGAACTCCTTCAGGTTATTGATAATATTGACAGGGATAATAAAGAAGAAGAATTTGGGGATTTGATTTTTTCAATTATTAATGCGGCCAGATTATATAATATTGATCCTGAATCAGCACTTGAAAAAACAAACCGAAAATTCATACAACGATTTAAATACCTTGAAAATCAGTCATTAAAGAGTGGAAGGAATTTAAGAGAAATGTCACTCGCAGAAATGGATGCCTTATGGGAACAGGCGAAGAAGTTAGACCATAGATCATAGACCATAGAGGCTATGTGTCATAGTAATGTAAGTTACTTTTTAAAGTTCCGTAGTATACATTCCCATTTGCCATAATCACTTTCAACAGCAACTCTTTGTCATTCAGCGAGATAATACTTCTGAAATAGTTTATAT